>Ga0136640_10000347_pt1 | contig 17582 bp, 17 predicted proteins | sample AntDrymUQ8642106_2_FD_105498 | JGI IMG/M metagenome (GOLD analysis project Ga0136640, IMG submission 105498) | Polar desert sand microbial communities from Dry Valleys, Antarctica - metaG UQ864 (21.06) | ecosystem: Environmental > Terrestrial > Soil > Desert | place: Antarctica: Dry Valley...
CACGTCGACGGCACCACCACCGAGATCACCAACACCGACGCGGAGGGGCGTCTCGTGCTGGCCGACGCGCTCGCCCACGCGGTGCGCCGGCTGCGGCCCACCACGCTGGTCGACACCGCCACGCTCACCGGGGCCATGAAGGTGTCCCTGGGACTGCGAACCGGCGCGGTCTTCGCCTCCGAACCCGCCCTCGCCGCGCGGGTCGCCGCTGCGGGGGAGGCCGCCGGGGAGGCGTGGTGGCCGATGCCGCTGCTGGCCGACCACACGGCCGACGTGCGCTCGGAGATCGCCGACCTGCGGCAGTGCCCGCCCGGCCCGGGCGGCATCACCGCGGCGCTGTTCCTGCGCGAGTTCACCGCGGGCCTGCCGTGGGCACACCTGGACATCGCCGGCCCGGCCCGCGCCGAGCAGTCCTACGACGAGGTCAACTCGGGCGCCACCGGCTTCGCGGCGCGAACCCTCGTGGAGGTCGCCGCCTCGCTCACTGGATAGGCTGCCGGTCGATGAGCAGCTCACCGGTACCAGCCGCCCAGTCCGCACGTGCCGGCCGGGTGGTGGTCACCGGCGGGTCGGGTTTCGTGGGCCGTGCCGTGGTCGCAGCCTTCCTCGCTCGAGGGCAGCAGGTGACCGTCGTGGACCGCGACGAGCACCCTGACGTTCCCACCGCGTCGGGTGAGCTCACCGACCCGGCGGTCCGCGAGGCGGCGCTGGACGGCGGGGACGTCGCCGGGGTGGTGCACCTGGCGGCGATCACGTCGGTGCTGCGATCGGTCGACACCCCGGCCGAGACGTTCCGGGTCAACGTCGAGGCCACCCAGGCGTTGCTCGAGGACTGTCGCGTCCGAGGTATCGACAGCCTGCTGATGGCGTCCACCAACGCCGTGGTCGGCGACGTCGGGCACGCCCGGATCGACGAGTCCTTCCCGCTGCGCCCGCTGACGCCCTACGGCGCCACCAAGGCCGCCTGCGAGATGCTGCTGTCCGGTTACGCGGGGGCCTTCGGGACGGCGACCTGCGCGTTGCGGTTCACCAACATCTACGGCCCCGGCATGGGGCACAAGGACAGTTTCGTGCCCCGGATGATGCGAGCGGCATTGGCGGGTCGAGGCATCCAGGTCCACGGCGACGGGCGGCAGCGACGGGACCTGGTGCACGTGGACGACGTGGTCGCCGCGATCACCTCCGCATGGGACCGGCGGTACACCGGCACCGCCATCATCGGCACCGGGGAGTCGGTGACCGTTCTGGAACTGGTCGACGCGGTGCGCGCGGTCACCGGGTGTGCGTTGCCCGTCGAGCACGTCCCCGCGAAGGCCGGCGAGATGCCCGCCGTCCTCGTCGACGTCTCCCGCGCCGGCGAGGAGCTCGGCTACCGTCCCTCGGTCTCCCTGGTGGACGGTCTCGCCACGGTGTGGAAGGACTTCTCCGCGCGGCCGCCGGAGCCGGCCCGATGACCGGGGTGCTCACCCCGCCCATCCCCGAGGCTCGCCCGGACCGGGCGCAGCGGGTGCCGCGATGGTGTGCGCTGCTGCGCCGGCACCGGGTGCTGGCCGTGCTGCTGGCGGCCGGTGCGGTGCTGCGGCTGCTCACCGTGCTCGCCTACTCCCCGGCGATCCTCTACATCGACTCACTGCGCTACCTGGACAACCTCGAGACGCTGCGTCCGGACGGGTTGGGCCCGATCGGCTACGAACTCATCCTCAGCGCGCTGCTCGCGGTCGGAGACCTGCGCTTCGTCACGATCGTGCACCACCTGCTCGGTCTCACGATGGCGGTGACCATCTACGCGCTGCTGCTGCGGCACGGCGCCCGGCGGTGGCTGGCCTCAGCGGCCACCGCGCCGATACTGCTGGACGCCTACCAGGTGCAGATCGAGCAGAACATCATGTCCGACGTCTGGTTCCAGGCGCTGCTGCTGGGCATCGTCGTGGTGTTGACCTGGCGCGGCCAGCCCTCGCCCCGCCATGCCGCCATCGCGGGGCTGCTGGTCGGCGTCGCAGTGGTGGTCCGGATGGTCGGGATCGCGATGCTGGTTCCCGCGATCACCTACCTGATCGTCGCGGGCTCGCGGTGGGACAGCCGCGAGGGTTGGCGCCGCATCGGGCGGCGCGCCGCGGCGATGACCGCGGGGTTCGTCGTCGTGGTGGCGTCCTACGCGGGCTATTACCGGGCGGCCAGCGGCCACTGGGGTCTGACCGGCACCGCTGGCGGCGGGGTGGTGTACGGCCGGGCCGCGGTGATCGCGGATTGCACCCAGATCCCGATGGGCAGCTGGGGGCGGCTCATCTGCCCCCGGGAGCCGCGCGAGGCGCGCGAGGGCGTCGACTGGTACACCCATTCCTACCTGGCACCACCCAAGACGATCAACCTGCCGGCGAGCGAGTCGATGGGCCAGGTGCAGAGCGACCTCGCCTGGCAGGTGTTCGCCAACCAGCCGGTGGACCTCGCGGGCGCGGTCGCCGTCGACTTCCTCAAGGGCTTCCGCCCGGTCCGCGTCGACGCCGAGGGCGACGTTCCGGTGGACCGGTGGCACTTCCGGACGTCCTACCCGTACTTCTTCAACGAGATGATCGTCCGCGCGGAGGTGCTTCAGCACGGCGACGTGCCGACCGGGGTGAACGAGCCGCTCGCGCGGTTCCTGCGGGGCTACCAGTTCTCGGTGGGCTACACCCCGGGGCCGCTGCTCGGACTGGCGCTGCTCGCCGGCGCGGCCGGTGGACTGGGCCTCGGCCGGGCGCGGCGCTCGGGCATTCGCGCGGCCAGCCTGCTCGCCTCCGGGATGGGCGTCACCGTGCTGATCACCGCCGCCGCCTTCGAGTTCTCCTGGCGCTACCAGCTGCCCGGCCTGGTGCTGTTGCCGATGGCGGGAGTGCTGGGAGTCACCGCGTTCACGGGTCCGCTGCGCCGGCCCGGGCCGCGGCTGAAGCTGCGCCCGCCGCTGCAGCCGTACCCGGACGAGGTGGACACCGCATCGGTGGCTGCGTTCACCGAGGCCGAGGGCGACGTGCGCTTCGCACCGGTGGTCGTGGTGATCGCGGCCTACGACGAGGAGGACGGAATCGGTGACGTGCTCGACACGATCCCGTCGTCGTGCTGCGGGCTGCCGGTCGACACCCTGGTCGTCGTCGACGGGTGTACCGACGGCACCGCCGAGGTCGCGCGGAGCCGCGGCGCCCGGGTGTGCGAGGCGGTCACCAACCGGGGCCAGGGGGCGGCGCTGCGGCTCGGGTACGCGCTCGCCAGGCAAGGCGGGGCACGCTACGTCGTCACCACCGACGCCGACGGCCAGTACGACATGGACGAGCTGCCGTTGCTGCTGTGCCCGCTCGTCGACGACGAGGCCGACTTCGTCACCGGCTCCCGCGTGCTTGGCTGGCAGGAGACCACCGACCCGGTCCGCCACCTCGGGGTGCACGTGTTCGCCCGGCTGGCGAGCCTGTTGACCCGGTGCGCGCTCACCGACACCTCGTTCGGTTTCCGCTCGCTGCGCGCCGAGATCACCGGCGCCGTCACGCTCGCGCAGGCCCAGTACCAGGCATCCGAGCTGCTCGTCGGGATCATCTCGCACGGCTACCGGGTGCTGGAGCAGCCGATGACGATGCGGTCCCGGTCGGCCGGGGAGAGCAAGAAGGGCAACAACCTCGTCTACGGCATGCGCTACGGCCGCGTGCTGGTCGGCACCTGGTGGCGAGAGCGCTCCTCACGTCGGGTGGCCGCACCGAACACCAGCCGGTCCAGCAGCACGAACTTGACCACGAAGAGCAGCAGGTAACTCGCCCCGAACGTCACCGCCAACAGCACGGTCCGGGCGCCGTGGCCGTCCACTTCCGCTCCGAATACGTGGTCCACGCCGGTAGTGACACCGGTGGCGACCAGGCCGTTGAACGTGATGACGGCGAGGTAGGGGAGCAGCTCGACGCGCACCGCGACGTGGCCCGCCCGCTGCCACGCCCAGTACCGGTGCAGCACGAAGTTCGGGACCGCGCCGGCCAGGAAGGCCAGCGCACCAGCCACCGTCGCCGAGGTGCCGGCGAACCCGAAGAGCAGCAGGAAGGTCAGCTGGCTGCACCCGGTGGCGATGGCCGAGCCCGCGGCGAAGCGGGAGAACACCCGCGCGACCCGGGAGCGGGCCAGCCGAGCCCGCACCGCCTGCCACTGCACCCCGCTATGGTGGCAGATCGACACACCGCCGGACCCCGGTGCCGACCGGTGTCCGGAATGCCGTAGCTTTCCCGGCCACTGGAAGCTCCGACGGCGGAAGGAAATCGGTGCGGATCCTCGTCCTGGGTGGCGACGGCTACCTCGGCTGGCCTACGGCCCTGCACCTGTCGGATCAGGGCCACGACGTCGCCGTGCTGGACAACTTCGCGCGTCGCTCCTACGACGACGAGATGGGCGTGCGCAGCCTGGTGCCCATCGAGCCCCTGCACCGCAGGGTGCAGCTGTGGCGCGAGCAGTCCGGTCAGCGGATCGAGCTGTTCGTCGGCGATCTGTGCGATGCGGAGTTCACGATCGAGGCGATGCGCCGCTTCGCACCGGACGCGGTGGTGCACTACGCGGAGCAGCGTGCCGCGCCGTACTCGATGATCGATCGCAAGCACGCGGTGTACACCCAGTACAACAACGTGATCGGCACTCTCAACGTGCTGTTCGCGATCGGCGAGGTGAATCGGGACATCCACCTGGTCAAGCTCGGCACGATGGGCGAGTACGGGACACCGAACATCGACATCGAGGAGGGCTGGCTGGAGGTCGAGCACAAGGGCCGGACCGACCGGATGCTCTTCCCGAAGAAGCCGGGCTCCTTCTACCACCTGTCCAAGGTGCACGACAGCCACAACATCGAGTTCGCCTGCCGCGTCTGGGGCCTGCGCGCCACCGACCTCAACCAGGGCGTGGTGTACGGCCAGCAGACCGACCAGACCGCGGGCGACGAGCGGCTGGCCACCCGGTTCGACTACGACGCGATCTTCGGCACGGTGCTCAACCGGTTCGTGATCCAGGCCGTGCTGGGGCATCCGCTCACCGTGTACGGCAGCGGAGGCCAGACCCGCGGCCTGATCGACATCCGGGACACCGTGGAGTGCATCCGCCTCGCGTGCGAGAACCCCGCCGACGCCGGCGAGTTCCGGGTGTTCAACCAGCTGACGGAGGCGATGTCGGTCGCGGACATCGCCAAGACCGTGTCGGCGAGCCACCCCGGCGGTGTCGACATCGAGTACCTGGAGAACCCGCGCGTGGAGCAGGCGGAGCACTACTACAACGTGGTGCACACCGGGCTCGTCGAGCTGGGTCTGCAGCCGCACCTGCTCTCCGAGACCCTCATCGAGTCCCTCTTCGGCGTCGCCGAGCAGTACAAGGACCGGGTGGATCTGGCTGCGATGCGCCCGACGGTGAACTGGCGCGCCACCGCCAGCCCGATGCGCGCTCAGCTCAGCACCGAGTGGTAGAGCTCCACGGTGCGCTCCGCGACGGTTGACCAGGAGAACTCACGGACGGCCCGCTCGCGCCCGGCGCGCCCCATCGCCGCGGCGCGGGCGGGGTCGGCGAGCAGCTCGTTGACCCGCCGCGCCAGGCCGGCGGCGAACCCGGCCGGATCGTGCTCGTCGAACGGGACGAGCGACCCGGTCACGCCGTCGTCGACGACCTCGGGGATGCCGCCCACGTCGGAGGCGACGACAGCGGTGCCGCACGCCATGGCCTCGAGGTTGACGATGCCCAGGGGTTCGTACACCGAGGGGCAGACGAAGACGGTGGCGGCCGAGAGGACGGCGCGCACGGTCTCGGGAGGCAGCATCTGCTGCACCCAGACGACGCCGGGTCGTACCGCGGCCAGCCCGGCCACGGCCGCCGCGGTCTCGGCTGCGATCCCCGGGGTGTCCGGTGCCCCGGCGCACAGCAGCAGTTGCGCGTCCGGGTCGATCGCGTGCGCGGCCGCGAGCAGGTGGCCGAGGCCCTTCTGGCGGGTGATCCGCCCGACGAACGAGACCACCGGCAGCGCCGGGTCGGCGCCCAGCTCCGCGAGCACGGCCGCGCCGTCCACCGGCCGGTACGCCACGGTGTCGATGCCGTTGCGCACCACGTGCACCCGCTCCGGGTGCAGCATCGGGTAGCAGTCGAGCACGTCCGCGCGCATCCCCTCGCTCACCGCGATCACCGCGTCGGCGTGCTCGTAGCTGGTGCGTTCGGCCCAGGACGACACCCGGTAACCGCCGCCGAGCTGTTCGGCCTTCCACGGCCGCCGGGGCTCCAGCGAGTGCGCCGTGACCACGTGTGGCACGCCGTGCAGCGTCCGGGCCAGGTGACCGGCCAGGTTGGCGTACCAGGTGTGGGAGTGCACCAGCTCGGCGCCGGCGACCGCGTCGGCCATCACCAGGTCCACCGACAGCGTCTGCAGGGCACCGTTCGCCGTGCCGAGGCCAGGATCACTCGCGTGGGCGTGGACTCCGTCCCGGGGGGCACCGAAACAGTGCACGTCGACGTCGCACAACGTGCGCAGCTGCGGCACCAGGGCTCCGACGTGCACCCCGGCGCCGCCGTACACCTCCGGCGGGTACTCACGGGTCAGCACGGCCACGCGCACCGGGAGACGCTATTGGATACCCGGCCCCGGCGACGGCGGGCGCGGAAACAGCAGGCGTCGAGCGCTCCGAGTCCCGTGCCTGCCGGGTGGTGCGCGCACTAGGCTCCGTGCTCGTGAGACAGCAGCCGCGGGTGCTCGGCATCGTCCTCGCGGGCGGTGAGGGCAAGCGGCTGTGGCCGCTGACCGCCGACCGGGCCAAGCCGGCCGTGCCCTTCGGTGGCAACTACCGCCTCATCGACTTCGTACTGTCCAACCTGGCGAACGCCGGATACATGCGCATCTGCGTGCTCACGCAGTACAAGTCGCACTCGCTGGACCGGCACATCTCCACGACCTGGCGCCTGTCGAGCATGTTCGGGGAGTACATCACTCCGGTGCCTGCCCAGCAGCGGCTCGGCCCCCGCTGGTACACCGGCAGTGCGGATGCGATCTACCAGTCGCTCAACCTGGTCTACGACGAGCGGCCGGAGTACATCGTGGTCTTCGGAGCGGACCATGTGTACCGCATGGACCCCTCCCAGATGGTGGACCAGCACATCGCCACCGGCGCCGGCGTGACGGTGGCGGGCATCCGGGTGCCCCGTTCCCAGGCCCGGGCGTTCGGTTGCATCGACTCCGGCTCCTCCGGTCGGATCACCGGGTTCCTGGAGAAACCCGCAGAGCCACCAGGAACTCCGGACGATCCGGATGTGACGTTCGCCTCGATGGGCAACTACGTGTTCTCCACCGACGTGCTGCTTGCCGCGCTGCGTGCCGACGCCGGCAACCAGGACTCCGACCACGACATGGGCGGCGACATCATCCCGATGGTGGTCGACGCCGGAGACGCAGCGGTCTACGACTTCGCGGACAACGTGGTGCCCGGCGCCACCGACCGCGACCACGGCTACTGGCGCGACGTGGGGACGCTCGACGCCTACTACGAGGCGCACATCGATCTGGTGTCGGTACACCCGGTGTTCAACCTCTACAACCAGGCCTGGCCGATCCGCACCGCGACCCCACCGTTGCCTCCGGCGAAGTTCGTGCAGGGCGGCACCGCCCAGGAATCGATCATCGGCCCGGGGTCGATCGTCTCGGCCGCCGAGGTGGCGCACTCGGTGCTCTCCGCCGACGTGGTCGTGGAGGCCGGTGCGCACGTCGAGGGCAGCGTCCTGATGCCGGGGGTGCGGGTGGGCAAGAGCGCGGTGGTGCGACGCGCCATCCTGGACAAGAACGTCGTGGTGCCCGACGGCGGACAGGTCGGCGTCGACCCGGGCCTGGACCGCGAGCGCTACACGGTGAGCGGGGGCGGTGTGGTGGTACTCGGCAAGGGTGCCCGCGCCGAGTGATGACGTGGCATCCGACGTTTCGGCGCCGGTGGGCACTCACGAGGTGCGCAGTGCCACCAGCAGGCCGTCGCCGAGCGGGAGCAGCAGCGGGACGAGGGACGTGTCGTCGCGGGCCGTGTTCGCGACCTCGCGCAGTGCCGTGGTGGCAGGATCCCGTTGCGCGGGGTCGGTCACCGTGCCGCCCGAGAGCACATTGTCGAACGCGATGATCCCGCCCGGGCGCAGGAGGTGCACGCCGGCCTCCAGGTAGCGCGGATACTCCGGCTTGGGCGCGTCGACGAAGACCATGTCGTAGCCGCGCTCGGTGAGCCGGGGCAGCACGTCCAACGCCTGTCCCATGATCAACCGGTAGCGGGCCGGAGGGAATCCCGCCTCGGCGAACGCCGTCCGGGCCACCCGCTGGTACTCGGGTTCCACGTCGATCGAGGTGAGCACGCCGTCGGGTGCCATCCCCCGCAACAGCCACAACCCGCTGGTGCCGGCTCCGGTGCCGACCTCGACCACCGCCCGCGCAGACAGCGTGCACGCCAGGAACCGCAGGGCGGCGCCCCCACCCGGCCCGATGGGGACGCAGCCCAGGTCGTTGCCTCGCTCGCGCGCACTGCTGAGTACCTCGTCCTCGGCGAGAAACCCCTCCACGTAGTCCCGTACGGCGTCATGGTTCTGTGCCACCTGGTTCTGTGGCACCTGGTTCTGGGCCACGGTGGGGCCGCTCCCACTTCCGGTCCCGGTCGACGTCACGATCCGCAGCGTAGCGCCGTCTCCGGCCCGCCGGGGACACCTGTCAAGGGACACCGCGCCAGTCCTGGGTTCTCAGCATGTTCTCAGCCCCTTCTCATCGAAGCTTCACGCCGCGCGGGCACCATTGATGCACGGGCCGGTTACGCCGAGGAACAGCGTGGACCGGACCGGCGTTGGCAGAGACGAGACCAGGGCAGCGGCTCACCGCTGCTCGTCACACCGGAGGTGTCAGACCTACCTGATGGCCACCCAGTCCAGCCTGAGCGAAGCCGTTCGCGACGAGCAACCCGGACGGCGCGCCGAATCCCGCTCCGGCGAGCCGTCGGCTCCAGAGGGATGGGCCCCAGAGGTATGGGCCGGGGAGAGCTGGACACCGCCGTCCTGGGACGAGGTCGTGCGGCAGCACGCCGACCGCGTGTACCGCCTCGCCTATCGCCTCTCCGGAAACCCTCATGATGCCGAGGACCTCACCCAGGAGACGTTCATCAGGGTGTTTCGCAGTCTCGCCTCCTACCAGCCGGGGACCTTCGAGGGCTGGTTGCACCGCATCACCACCAACCTCTTCCTGGACATGGTCCGGCGTCGGTCGCGACTGCGGATGGAGGGTCTGCCGGAGGACACCGACCGGCTGCCCGGCGGCGGTCCCAGCCCGGAGCAGGTGTACTGCGACATCCACCTGGACCCGGATCTGCAGGCGGCACTGGACGAGCTCGCGCCGGAGTTCCGCGCGGCCGTCGTACTGTGTGACGTGGAGGGTCTGTCCTACGAGGAGATCGGCGCCACCCTGGGCGTGAAGCTCGGTACCGTGCGCAGCCGCATCCACCGCGGCAGACAGGCGCTGCGCGCGACGCTGGATCGGCGTCGCGCCCTGGCTGAGAAGGAGACGGGATGACCGACCTGCGCGGCCACATCTGGTCGGACCTGCTCACGGGTCTCAACGCAGGGCAGCACCTCGCCGTGGACGCCGTCGTGGCGTTCGTCGACGGCGAGCTCGGCGCGAGTGCCCACGACCGGGCGGCCGAGCACCTCACCGGCTGCGCCTCGTGCGTCGCCGAGGTCACCGCCCAGCGCCAAGCGCGCAGTGCGGTGCGCTCCGCGGCCGAGCCCGCGGTGCCGAGCAGCCTGCTCGCGATGCTGCGCTCGATTCCGCAGACCGCGGAGCTCGCCCGGGCCCCGGACGGTTTGGCGGTGACCGGCGACGGCATCATCGTCTCGGTGGCGCCGGATGCCCAGGCACTGCGCAGCACTGCACGCCTGGGCAGCACTGCACGCCTGGGCAGCACTGCACGCCTGGGCTCGACCACTCCGCTGGGAGCGTCCGGGGCACTGGTAGCCCCGGCGGGCAGTCCCCGCACCGGGACGGCGCGCCAGGGTGCCGGCACGGTGGTGTCCGGCCTGGTCCTCGGCGCCCTGATCATGGTGACCCCGGGCGGGGCACCGGTCCCCGCGGAGCCCGCACCACGGGCGCCGGTCCCTGCCATCCCCACCGTGGACCGATCGGCCCCGGTCGTCCCCGCCGTGGACGTGTCACCGGGTCAGCTGGAGCTGCACGGTGTCGGTGTCGTCGATCAGGCCGCTACCCGCCCGGTCGAACTCCGCTGACTGTCCGCTCCGCTGACTGCCCCTCGTGGGTGGGCTACGCGCACTTCACCTCCGGCCGGGCAGGCTCAGTGACCCGGGCAGGCTCAGCGGCCCGGCGCGCCCGTCCCCGCGATCCGAGCCGGAGACCATGACCCCGTCCCGCGACGAGAACCAGGCGACGCCGCCGGCGCCGCCCCGGCTCTGCCCGCGCCCCGTGCAGCGACCTGCGGTCGATCCGGCCGCGGCCCGGGTGTTCGGTCGTCCGCCAGGCGTCGAGGGGGGGTTCGCGGTACCGGCCGGTGCCCCGGCCGATCCGCGACTGAGGGCGGCACCGCCTCCGCCGGAGGCGCTCGCAGCAGCGTTCAGCAGGCCGTCGGGCACCCGCGAGGTCCTGCAGCGCCCACCTGGTGCGATCCGGCCGGATGCCGAACCGGAGGGGGACCTGTGGGCGGCGGATACCGACCCGTGGCGAGACCCGGGGGCCGCCGCGGTGCTCGGCGCCCCCGCCGTCCCCGAGCCTTCGCCCGCCGCGACCGGGGAACCTCCGGCAGGAGCCCGCCTGAGCCTGCGGGAGGTGCTGTTCGGGCGCCGACTGCAGCCGTCGGCACTCGCCTTGTTCGGTACCGCGGTCCTGCTCGTCGGCGCGGCGGGGGGCCTGATGGGCCGCTGGACCGCCGAGGGTGGCGGCCCGCTCACCGACCCCGACGTCACCCTCGTGCAGGTCGAGCCCGCCGTCGACCGCCCGGCCGGGTCGGTCGCCGACGTGGCCGACCGGGTGCTGCCCGCGGTGGTCTCCATCGAGATCCGCACCGGCGACCAGGGCGGCTTCGGTTCCGGAGTGGTCATCGACGGTGCCGGCTTCGTGCTCACCAACAACCACGTGGTGTCCCCCGCGGCCGGCAACCCGGACGCGACGCTCGAGACCGTGTTCGCGGACGGCACCCGGGTGCCCGCCTGGATCGTCGGCCGGGACCCGAAGACGGACCTCGCGGTGCTCAAGGTCGAGGTCGCGAACCCCACCGTCGCGCAGCTGGGCCGGTCGGGCACCCTCGAGCCGGGGGACGGAGTGATCGCCATCGGCTCCCCGCTGGGGCTCACGAGTACCGTCACCACCGGCATCGTCAGCGCCCTCGACCGTCCGGTCCGGTTGCAGGGCGACGGCACCGACACCAACGCGGTGATCGACGCGATCCAGACCGACGCCGCGATCAACCCGGGCAACTCCGGCGGCGCGCTGGTGAACTCCTCGGGCGCCGTGGTCGGTATCAACACCGCTATCCGCACCCTGGGCGGGGGCGAGGGCGGCGGATCCATCGGTCTCGGGTTCGCGATCCCCATCGACGACGCCCGGGCGATCGCCGAGGAGCTCATCCGGTCCGGCCGGGTCCGCCACCCCGACCTGGGCGTCAACGCCGCCTCGGTCACCGATGGCACCTCCGACGGGGCCCGCGTGCAGAACGTCCAGCAGGGCAGCGCGGCGGCCGAGGCCGGCATCGTGGAGGGGGACGTGATCGTCCGGGTCGGCGAGCGCGGGGTGGCCACCGCCGACGAGCTCGAGGTCGCGGTGCGGGAGTTCGAGATCGGTGCGCCGGTGCCGGTGGCCCTGGTGCGGGACAACCGGCCCCTGACCGTCACCGTCACGTTGAAGTCGGACTGAGTCATCGAACAGGTGTGGGGTCCGCGGGCGTTAGGCTGACGGGTGATACCGGTCAGGACTACCACCAGACCCGGAGGGAGAGCCGCGGATGTTCAATATCGGCTGGGCCGAGTTCCTCGTGCTCGTCGTCGCCGGGCTCTTCGTCTTCGGGCCGGAGCGCCTCCCGGAGGCGGCGGCGTGGCTGGGTCGTACGGTGCGTCAGGTCCGCGAGTACGCGACCGGCGCGCGGGAGCAGCTGCGCTCCGAGCTCGGCCCGGAGTTCGACGAGCTGCGCAAGCCGCTGGAGGACCTGCGGGGCCTGCGCGGCTTGGATCCGCGCCGCGCGATGACCCGACACCTGTTCGACGACTTCGAGGAACGGCCGACCAAGCCCAACGGTTACGCTACCCCTCCCGGTCTGGGCATCCCGGTGGACCGACCGCTGCAGCCGGGGGAGCGCGCCCCCTTCGATCCCGACGCCACCTAGCGACCGACACCTAACGACCGGTGGGGCTCACCGACAGCAGCCGGCCGGCGAGCCCGCGAGAGCGGGTGGACAGCCGGTCGGCGACGTCGCGCAGCACCATCGCGGCGGGGGCCTGCGGGTCCGACAGCACCAGCGGGACGCCGGCGTCACCGCTCTCCCGCAGCCGGGGGTCCAGCGGTACCTGCCCCAGCAGCGGCACCTCGCCACCCACCGTGCGGGTCAGCGAGTCGGCGACGACCTGGCCGCCTCCGGAGCCGAAGACGTCCATCCGGGAACCGTCCGGCAGCTCCATCCAGGACATGTTCTCCACCACGCCCACCAGCCGCTGGTGGGTCTGCATCGAGATCGCGCCGGCGCGCTCGGCCACCGCGGCCGCGGCCTGCTGGGGAGTGGTGACCACCAGGATCTCGGCGCTGGGCACCAGCTGCGCCACCGAGATCGCGATGTCCCCGGTGCCCGGCGGAAGGTCCAGCAACAGCACGTCCAGGTCGCCCCAGAACACGTCGGCCAGGAACTGCTGCAGCGCGCGGTGCAGCATCGGACCCCGCCACACCACCGGGGTGTTGCCCGGGGTGAACATGCCGATCGAGATCACCTTCACGCCGTGCGCGGACGGCGGCATGATCATCTTTTCGACCTGGGTCGGCCGGTCCGCGGTACCGAGCATGCCCGGCACCGAGTGCCCGTAGATGTCGGCGTCCACGATTCCGACGGACAAGCCGCGCTGGGCCATCGCCACCGCCAGGTTCACCGTCACCGACGACTTGCCCACCCCGCCCTTACCGGAGGCGACGCAGTAGACCCTGGTCAGTGAGCCTGGCTCGGCGAACGGGATGCGCGGCTCGTCGGCATCCCCGCGCAGGCTTCGCCGCAGCGCGGTGCGTTGGGCATCGCTCATCACGTCGAGCTCGACGTGGACGGCGCGCACCCCGGACACGGCGGAGACCGCCTCGGTGACCCGCGAGGTGATGGTGTCGCGCATCGGGCAGCCAGCTACGGTGAGCCAGACGGCGACGTCGACGGTGCCGTCGGGGCTGACGGTCACGTCCTTGACCATGCCGAGCTCGGTGATCGGGCGGTGGATCTCGGGGTCGTCCACCGCGTCCAGTGCGGATCGAACCGCGTCGACCGACGGAGCGGCCTCGGTGGTGGTCACGGGTTGTCGCACCGACCTTCCTCGCTGATCTTCAATATTGCGGATCTTCGGCGTTACTGATCTTCGGCGATAGCGGCTGGCCTGGGTGGGGATCTGTCCCCATGCTAGGCGTCCACGTCGGTGCCAGCCGCCGTAGGATCACCTGGGTGTCCGATCGCCTCCCCGACTCGCGCGAACTCGCCGCCTGGCGGGAGTTCCTCCGAGCCCACTCCCGGCTGACCCGGATGCTCGAGGCCGAGCTCGTCACCGACGCGCAGCTGTCCCTGGCGGCCTATGACGTGCTCGTGCAGCTGGCCGAGGCGCCCTGCCGGCGGCTGCGGATGACCGACCTCGCCGACGCGCTGCTGCTGTCCCGATCCGGGGTGACCCGGCTGGTGGACCGGTTGGAGCGGATCTACCTGGTCGAACGCAGCCGGGCCGCGGGGGACGGGCGCGGCGTCGTGGCCGGGCTCACCGAGCGGGGCCTGGCTCGGCTGCGGGCGGCCAGCGACGTCCACCTCGCCGGGATCAGTCGGCACTTCGCCACCCGGCTGGACGGCGGGGAGCTCGTGGCGCTGCAGGCGCTGTGCGCGCGGCTGGCCGGCCCGCCCGTCACGCCCTCCCGGCCCGCCGAACCTGCGTCGAGCGATCCGGGGAGCGCTCCGGACCGGAGCGAGCCGGATCCGGTGCGAGTTGCTCGGACAGCCGCGACAGTTCGGAACGCAGGAAGTCGCGGGTGACGACCTCGCCGACCGAGATCCGCAGCGCGGCGAGCTCCCGGGCGAGATATTCGGTGTCGGCCTTGGTGCGCTCGGCGCGGGCCCGGTCCTCCTCCAGCGCGATGCGGTCCCGGTCGTCCTGCCGGTTCTGCGCGAGCAGGATCAACGGCGCCGCATAGGCAGCCTGGGTGGAGAAGGCCAGGTTGAGCAGGATGAACGGGTAGGGGTCCCAGCGCAGCGACACCGCGGCCAGGTTGATCCCGATCCACGCGATGACCAGCACCGTCTGCACGGCGAGGAAGCGCCCGGTGCCCAGGTAGCGGGCGATCCGCTCGGAGAACCGCGCGAACGCATCCGGGTCGACCCGCGGGGCGAGGCGCCGGGGTTCCCGCGGCTGGTCCAGCCGCCGGGCGCGCGGCTCAGCCACCGGTGACCTCCCTGGCCCAGCCGGGTCCGTCGAAGTCGAGGTCGCGCTGGCGCCAGTCGTCGGGCAGTGCCGCGTCGAGCACGTCGTCCACCGCCACCGCACCGACCAGGTGGTCCTCGGCGTCCACCACCGGCGCGCAGACCAGGTCGTAGGCGGCGAAGAACCGGGTGACCTCGGTGAGGGTCGCGTCGGGCGCCAGCCGGGACAGCTCGACGTCCAGGATGCCCGCCACCAGGTCGGAGGGCGGTTCCCGGAGCAGCCGCTGCAGGTGCGCGCAGCCCAGGTAGCGCCCGGTCGGGGTCGCCGAGGGCGGCCGGCAGACGAACACCATGCTCGCCATCGCGGGCGTGAGGTCGGGATTGCGCACCCGGGCCAGCGCCTCGGCGACGGTGGCATCGGGGGTCAGCACCACCGGCTCGGGGGTCATCAGGCCGCCGGCGGTGTCCGAGGAGTAGGCGAGCAACCGGCGTACCGGTGCTGACTCCTCGGGTGCCATCAGGCGCAACAGTTGCTCCCGTTCCGGGTCGGGCAGCTCGCCGAGCAGGTCGGCGGCGTCATCGGGGTTCATCGCCTCCAGGACGTCGGCAGCCCGCTCGTTCTCCAGGTGCGCGAGCACGTCGGCCTGCTCCTCCTCGGTGAGCTCCTGGAGCACGTCGGCGAGGCGCTCGTCGTCCAGCGTGTCGACCACCTCGTGTCGGCGCTTACGGGGCAGCTCGCGCAACGCGTTGGCCACCTCGACCGCCCGCATCGACTCGAACACCGCGAGCAGCGTGTCGGTGCCCTGCCCCGCCCCGGAGGACACCTCGGCGAGGGTCAGGCCGGTCACCTCGTCCCAGGCGAGTACCTGCACCGGGCCCCGGCGGCTGAGTCGTCCGGTACGTTCCCGTACCGCGAGCCTGCCGATGACCCAGTCGCGGGTGCGGGTCCGCTCCACCCCCGCGTCGACCACCACGGCCCGCGCCCCGGTGGCGGTCACGGCGACCCGGGTGTCGAGGATCTCGCCGATCACCAGCGCCTCGTTGGGCCGCTGGGAGAACCGGCGCAGGCTCACGGTGCCGGTGGCGAGCACCACCGCGCCGGGCTCGATCGTGGTGACCCGAAGCATCGGCACGAAGATCCGCTGCCGGACGGCGAGCTCCACCACCAGGCCGAGCACCCGGGGTGGCTCCGGGCCGGTCCGCAGGGTGACGACGAGGTCGCGCACCTTGCCGATCGACTCGCCGTCCGGGCCGAACACCGGCAGACCCGCCAGGCGGGCCGCGAAGACCCTCATCGCCGTGGCCACCCGGAGAGGCTAGCGGGGTACTGCTCGCCAGCCGGAGCGGCCCGCAGCGGGTCAGGGTTCGTCGAACTCGCCGTCTCTGGCGCCGAGCACGAATGCCTCCCACTCGGCCGGGGTGAAGAGGAGAACCGGCCCGTCGGGATCAGCGGAGTTACGCATCGCGATGTGACCCTCGACGAAGGCGATCTCCAGGTGGTCGCCGTCACCGGTGGCCTGGCTGCCGCGTTGCCACTGCGCGCCGCTCAGGTCGATCGTGCCGCGGATTCCTGCCTTGTCGTCAACGACCATGGCACCGAGGGTAGCGCCACCTCGGTGCCCGTCGGCCGACGGGATCGGCCGAGCCGTGACGTGCCGGCGATCAGAGTGATGGTGGCGCCGAAGTCGACTCCTGAGGACACTGAGGGCTCCGACGGACGACGGGCTCCGACGGACGACGGCTCCGGCACACCAGTGGAGGTAGACGCTCATGCACCCACGGAACCCCTTGCATTGCCTCATTCCCGACTACATGTTGCGGGAGATCGCCCGGCGGAGCGGCGGGACCGAGCGCGACGCCGCCCTGGACAGCCTGGGGATCAGCGCGACACTGCGGTCGGCGCGGGCGCAGGCCGAGGCAGGCCGGGCGGCCATCGGCTCGGTCCGGCTGCCCTCGGCGCCGTTACGCGCCCCCAGGGTCGACCGGGTCATCCGCGATGCCGCCAGCGGCACCGATCTCGCCGCGCCGATCGTCCGCAGGGAAGGCGACCCGGACTCGGGTGATCCTGCGGTCGACGAGGCATTCGAGCATTTCGGGTCCACCTGGAGCTTCTTCTTCGAGGTGCTGGCTCGCAACTCGATCGACAATGCCGGTATGACCCTCGACGGGGTGGTGCACTACGGCCGCAACTTCGACAACGCATTCTGGGATGGCGACCAGATGGTTTTCGGTGACGGCAGCGGCACACTGTTCACCCGGCTGACCCAGTCGCTGTCGGTGTGCGCCCACGAACTCGGCCACGGCGTGATCCAGTTCGACGGCCCGCTGGTCTACCAGGGCCAGTCCGGGGCGCTCAACGAGCACATCGCGGACGCCTTCGGTGTGATGGTCCACCAGTGGCGGCACGGCCAGACCGTGACGGAGGCCGACTGGCTCATCGGCGCGGAGATCCTCGCCGAGGGAGTGAACGGCCAGGCGCTGCGTTCCATGAAGCAACCGGGCACCGCCTACGACGACGACGTGCTCGGCAAGGACCCGCAGCCGGCGCACATGGACCGCTACGTGGACACCGCCGACGACAACGGCGGCGTGCACATCAACTCGGGTATCCCGAACAAGGCGTTCTACGAGATCGCACGGGCACTCGGCGGCAACTCGTGGGACCGCGCCGGTCGCATCCTCTACGCCACCCTCGGCTACCCGCAGCTGCGCCCGACGAGCGACTTCCGGCGGTTCGCCCGGCTCAACCACCGAGTGGCCGGGCAGCTGTACGGCGCCGACAGCGTCGAGGCCACGGCCGTCGAGACCGGGTGGACAGCGGTCGGGATCACGGTGTGAGATATCACCGTGTGAGGTACCGGAATGGGCGGTGAGCAGGCCGGGCCGAGAGTGTCGTTCCGGCGGACGGGAGGGCTGTTCGCCGGCGGCGTGGTGACCACGTCGGTCTCCGCCGACGACCTCGAC
>Ga0136640_10000349_pt1 | contig 17513 bp, 12 predicted proteins | sample AntDrymUQ8642106_2_FD_105498 | JGI IMG/M metagenome (GOLD analysis project Ga0136640, IMG submission 105498) | Polar desert sand microbial communities from Dry Valleys, Antarctica - metaG UQ864 (21.06) | ecosystem: Environmental > Terrestrial > Soil > Desert | place: Antarctica: Dry Valley...
GCGACCGTGTACAGCAGCGCCTGCAGCCCGTAGTGCACGCGGCGCATCTCCGCGGCGAGCGCAGACGGGCGGTGCTGCCACGCGGTCAGCGTCTCGCCGGGCGCGCCGAGCCAGTTCGTCTTGTAGTCGACGACCGCGAAGCGCGGGACGCCTCCCGGGCCCGACAGGCGCACGACGAGGTCGATGCTGCCGGTGAGATAGCCCCGCACGGTGCGGCGCAGCGCCGGGTCGTCGAGCCGCTGCGCGTAGCCGGACAGCGGGTCGGCTGGCGGCAGGTGCTCGCGCAGCACGTCGCCGATCGCCGTCAGCGCGAGACGGCCGGTCGGCTCGTCGCCGCCGGCGAGCGGCAGCTCGAACTCGAGCTCGTCGAGGCGATCGGCACGCCGCACGTCGCGTAAGCGGGCGCCGCCCAGCAGCGGGCCGAGCGGGGTCTCGATCGCCGCACGCAGGCCCGCGACGACCGCCGCAGGGGCACCGATATCGACATGCCGCCTCGCCTGCGCGGCCGCGATCTGCGTGGCGAGCTCTCGATCGAGATCCGCCGCCGCGAAGTCGCAGCCTTCGAGCACGCGGTGCACGAGCGTCCCCACGTGCACGCCGACCGGCATCTCGGCCAGCAGTGACGGCACGGCCAGGGAGACCCCGTCGGCATCAGCCGCGGCAACGAGCGGCGCCGGAGAAGCCGCAGGTTCGTCGGCCACCACGGCCTCCTCGGGCTCGCTCGCGACCCACGGCTCGTAGGTTCCCGCCGTGATGTCGCTGTAGGACGTGCGCCGCCAATGCCAGTCGAGGCTGCGATCGAACACGGCGGCCTCGAGCGACGCATGCTGCGGCGACGGACCCGTCCATGTGGTGGGCAGCCCCAGAGCCGACCGCTCGACGGAGATGCACCCGGCCGCCTCGGCCGCTAGCGCCTCGAAGCGCGCAACCGCCTCGACGTCGTCGGGCACCGACGTGCCCGCCGGCGCCACGTTGCCCGCGGCGTCGCGCTCGAAGAGCAGCCGGCCCAGCGGCGAGTTGCGGCTGTCCCACGAGCCGGCCCACCACACGACCGCCTGATGCTGTGCGCGCGTGAGCGCGACGTAGGCCAGGCGCAGGTCCTCGCCGCGCTGCTCGACGAGCGACTGCTGCTGATGCGCGGCGAACGCATCGCCCTCCAGCCCGACGTCGAGCGTTCGCGCGTCGCCAGCAGCGCAATCGTGGAAGAAGATCGGCTGCGCTCCACCGGGGATGTAGCCTGGCTCCCACAGGTAGGGCAGGTAGACGAAGGGGAACTCGAGGCCCTTGCTGCGGTGGATCGTCAGCACCTGGACCGCCTCGGCGTCTGACTCCAGGCGGCGGCTGCGCTCCTCGTCGCCGGTGTCCTGCTCTGCCTCGGCGATCCGCTGGCGCAGCCACGCCGTCAACGCGGTCGTGCCCATCTGCTCGGCCGCGGCGGCGCCGTGCAGCAGTTGGGCGACGTGGCGCAGGTCGGTGAGCCGGCGCTCGCCACCGGTGCTCGCCAGGACGCGCTGCGGCAGGCGCTCGACGAGCGTGATCGTCTCGATCAGCGCCGCCACACCCTTGACGCGCAGCACCCGCGCCCAGTCGTGCAGCCGGCGGTGGATCGCCTCCGCGCCGGTTTCGCCCGCGGCCGCCACCTGCTCGGTGCTCCAGCCAAGAAAGCAGGTCAGCGCGGCCGCCCGCGCGCGGGTCGGCGAGATCGGCCGCTCGATCGCCTCGAGCAGGCGTAGCCACTCGCGCGCCGCGGAGGTGCCGAAGACGCTGCCCGCGCCGTTGATCACCGCGGGAATGCCGGCGTCGTCGAGCGCCTCGCGAATCAGGGCGGCGTTGCGATTGGTGCGCACGAGCACCGCGACGTGGCCCGGGCGCACACCCGCCCGGCCGAGGGTCGTTGCATCCTCGGCACGGCGCTCGATCTGGGCTGCCGAGGACAGCAGCTCCACGAGGTCGGCCGCGAGATCCTTGGCGATGTGCTCGCGGGTGCTGGCGTTGCTCGCGTACCCGGAGCGCGTGCGGGTGATCGTCGGCGCGTCGCGGTGCACGACCCTCACCCGCAACGGCGCCGCATGCGGCGCAGCCGACAGGCGCGCAGTCCGGTTGGCCCTCGCGGCGCGGACGCGGCGGTAGACGATCCCCTCGTGGCCGAGCTTCGCGCCGCCGAACATCGTGTCGTAGGCATCGATCAGGCCCTGGTCGCTGCGCCAGTTGACGTCCAGCGTGGCGCGTGCGTCCGCGGTCCGCGCGGCCTGCAGGTAGGCGTGGACGTCGGCCCCGCGGAAGGCGTAGATCGCCTGCTTCGGGTCGCCGATGAGGACGAGCGTCGAGCCCCCCTCGCCGAACGCGCGCCGCATGATGTCCCACTGGACAGGGTCGGTGTCCTGGAACTCGTCGACGAGCACGACGCCGTAGCGAGCGCGCAGCCGGGCGCCGGCGGCGTCACCGCCCTCGCCGGCGAGCGTCTGGCGCAGCAGCGTCAGCAGATCGTCGTATGTCATCAGCGCCATTCGCTGCTTGCGCTGCTCGAACTCCTCACGGACCGCGAGCGCCAGCCGGCGGCGCATCTGCGGGACGTCGCCGCTGGCGGGCACGATCGGCGCGGCGGGGTTGGCGATCGCGACGCGCGCGATCTGCGCGGCGTGCGCCCGCGCGAACGGCGGCGCGTCGCCGTGGTGGAAGCGGCGCACGTAGAGGTCGTCGACGACCTCCTCGACGAGATCTCCGACGTCCTCGACGAACGTCGTGTCGGGGTCGACGTCGCCGGCGATCCCGAGGCCGCCGAGCACCTCCTGACAGAAGCCGTGCGTCGTCGCGATCGTCGCCGCGTCGAAGCCGGCCAGCGCACGCGCAAGCCGCTCGCGCCGCAGCCGCACCTCGTCGGCGGGCCCCGTGGCGAGCAGCCTGACGACCTCGTCGCCGTCGCCGCTCGGGTCGACGCCGGCGAGCGCATGCCCCAACCCGCGCTCGACGCTGACCAGCCGCTCGCGCACGCGCTCGCGCAACTCGCCGGTGGCCATGCGCGTGAAGGTCACCAGCAGCAGCCGCTGCAGCGGCGTGCCCTCCGCCACATAGCGCGCGGTCAGCGCGGCGATCGTGTACGTCTTGCCCGTCCCTGCGCTCGCTTCGAGCACCGTCACGCCGCTGGGCAGCGCTCCGCAGACGTCGAAGGCGGGGGCGTCGTCGCTCACCGGCGCGTCAGCTCCTCGCAGGCGAGCAGCCCGTCCCACATCCGCCGCGCGCAGCGCCCGAGCCGGGTCGGCTCGCCGAGCGCCCAGCCTTCGCCCACCTCATCCTGATGCGCGGGCTCGGCCAGCAGCTCGTCGATCGTGCGCACGCCGCCGAGGACGAGCTGATGCTCGAGCTCTGAGTCCTCCTTGTCGAAGTTCCACTCCGACGCCCATTCGCGCCGGCCGGCGGCGACGGCATCCTGGCCGGCGGTGGCAGCCTGCGCATACGCGGCCGAGGTCGCGCAATACAGCGGCAGCGGCTCGCGCATGCCGCGATCGAAGAGGTCCACGAGGGTTGCGAGATGTCCGAGCGCCGCCTCGCGGCGAGCGTCCGCGTCCGCGCCGAGCGGGTGCAGACGAGCGACGGCCACGCGTGCGCTACCCCCGGCCCGCCCGATCGTCGCGGCCGCGTAGGCCCGCTCGGGATCCGCTGCGGTCAGCGCGAGCAGGCGCACCCACGACGCCACGCGGTGCTTTGCGGCGACCCGCGAATAGGTGACCGTGCGCAGCACGTCGCCGCAGACGCCGGGGACCGTGCCGCTGAGGCGACGACCGTCGGCGAGCAGCACCCGCACGTCGATCGAGCCGGTCGGCGTCGCCTGCTCGGCGAACGCGCCGGCCTCGGCCACGATGCCCTCCACGATCGGGAAGACCTCGTCGATCACGGGCCGGCCGAGCACGCCGGGCGGCAGGGTGCCGCGCGCGATCTCCGCCAGCACCGCGGTACGGCCGTCGATGCCGGCCAGGCGCGCGTCGAGCAGGCGCTGGCCGACGCCCCACCTGCCGAGGCCGTCGAGCTCCACGCCGAGGCCGTCCTCGAGCTCGTCGGAGAAGTCGCGCACGCTGATGCCCAGGCGCCCGCGCAGGAAGGCGCGGACGGGATGCTGGGCGAAGCGCACGAGGTCCTCGATCTCGACGAGCGCCGCGTCGGCAGGCGCCAGCGGTCCCGCGAGAAACGGCCCGGGCTCGCTGCGCGGACGCGTCAGCGCGCGGGCTCCCTCGAGCGTGACGGGATCGAAGCTCCAGACCTGATCGCGCACGAGCCTGCCACGGGCGAAGTTGCGGGGGTCGAACGGCTGCAACGGGTGACGCACCACGACGTGCTCGCGGGCGGCGCCGTCACTGCTGTGGACCGTGGCGTCGACGACGTCCAGCAGCTCGCCGACGGGTACCGCGGGCGGGCGCGGCGCGTTCGTGCGCTCGTCGTTGCCCGTGTACGTGACGATCAGCCGGTCGGTCGCGGCCAGCAGCGCATCCAGCAGCTGCTGGCGATCCTCCGTCCGCGGGTCGCGCTCGCCGACGCGCGGGTCGTCGAGCATCAGGTCGTCGCCGTCGCGCGGCGCCCTGCGGGGAAAGACGCCGTCGTCGAGGCCGAGCAGGCAGACGACGCGGTGAGGCACCGAGCGCATCGGCACGAGCGTGCAGATCGTCAGGTGCCCGGTGCGGAAGTTCGCTCGCGTCGGGCGTCCCCGCAGGCGCTCGGCGAGCAGCGCGCGAACCTCCGCCAGCGCGATGGTCGTGGTGCTCGCCGTGCCGGCGACCGTCGCCTGCGCGACGACGTCGTCGAGCAGGCGCTGCAGCTCGGAGCGCTGCCAGGCGTCGCGCTGGCTCGTCGCGGTCAGCGAGTCCGCGGCGGTGGCGATCGCCTCGGCCCAGCCGCCGATCGGCAGCGGCGTGCTCAGCGCGTCGATCGCCGCCTGCAGGCGGTCGACGAACTCCGCGCAGCGGCCGGCGAGGTCGATCGCGCCGCTCTCGACGTCATCCAGCGGCAGCGCCCCGCCGAACAGCCGCTGCTCGTCCTCGGTCATCGTCACGCCGACGAGGATCCGGTCCAGGCCCGCGCGCCACGTGCCGTTCGCCAGGCCGTCGAGCTTGAACGGCGCGCGGTGGGCGGCATCCAGGCCCCAGCGGATGCCGCTGCGCGAGACCCAGTCCTGCATCCGCGTGAGGTCGTCGTCGTCGAAGCGAAAGCGGCGGCGGACCGGCTCGCGATCGGCCAGGTCGAGTACCTGCGATGCCGTCAGCCGCTGCTGCGCGAGGTCGATCAGCCCGGCGACGACGCCCAGCACGGGGTTGGTCTGTCGCAGCGAGCGGTCCGCCAGCCGCACGCGCAGGGCGGGCGGGCGGATCTCCGCGGGCAGCGCGTCGAGCTGCTCGCCGTCCGTCGTCTGGCCCGCGCCGAACGTGGCCTGGATCAGCGGCGCGAACGTCTCGATGTCCGGGCACATGACGATGACGTCGCGCGGCTCGAGCGCCGCGTCCTCCTCGAGCAGATGCAGGATCGCGTCGCGGACGACCTCCACCTGCCGAGCGCGGCCGTGACAGGAGTGGATCTGGACGCTGCGGTCATCGGGGTGCAGCGCCGGGCGGGCGTCCTGCTCGCCGGGCAGCGGCGGCCCGGGCGGCGGGCGGTCCGCGCGAACGCCGGCCTGCAGGCGCGCCAGCAGCGTGTCGCTGCGGTGCTCGACGGGATGGTGATGGTCCGCGAACGGCTCGCTGCTGCCCGCGAGCACGAGCTGCATCTCACGCGCGTCCCGCGCCCAGGAGGCCAGCAGGCGGTTGGCCGCGAGGGTCGCCGTCGGGTCGTCGCCGCGGCGGACGATCGCCACCGTCCGGGATGCGGCGACGCGTTCCCACAGGCCGGGGGAGGGGTGCAGCAGGAAGAGATGCACGTCGCGGCCGTGGGCAAGCGCCCGCAGCACCCGCAGATGGCCGGCGGGCAGGCGCGTCAGGCCGAACAGCGAGACGCGCGGGGGCAGCGCGACGAGCGCGGGCTCGTCGCGCAGCCACGAACACGCATCCTCAAGCCGTTCCGCCGGCCCGGGCAGCGCGATCCGGTCGCGCAGGTTGCGCCACAGCTCCGCCTGCCAGATCGCTTCCGCCGGCAGGCTGCGCCCCGTGCCGTCGCCGTCGTGACCGTCCGCCCACGCGAGCAGCATCTCGGGCCGGTGCAGGGCGTAGCGGTCGAAGAGGTCGGCGATGTGGCGCACGCTGCTGAAGCGACGCGCGCGGCGGACCTCGTCCGGTGCGTTCCCGGCCGCGCCGAGATGGACGGACAGGCTGCGCAGCCAGGGCTCGCCGAGGCACCCGTCGACGACCTCGAGCAACGGCCAGACCGCGCGCTCGGGCAGCCACGGGTCGTCGGCGGGCTCGATCCCGGACGCCGCCGCGACCGCGTCGCCGGCGAGCCTGCGCGGCGAGGGGAACTCCACGTTCGCGCAGATTCCGTCGGCGCGCCCCGGGGTCGCCCCGATGCGCGCCGACAGCCGCTGGCTCAGCCAGCGCTCCATGCCGCGCGTCGGGACCGCGACGACCTCCGGCGCGAACGGGTCGGACGGGGGCTCGGCCAACAGCGCGCCGAGCGCCTCGACGAGTCCGTCGGCGCGCTCGGCTCGGTGGATGTGAAGCACGGTTGGGCGGCGTCCTCGGATCAGGCGGGCGAGCACTCGTCACGGCACGGCGCGGTCTGCGACGCCACGGACTGTCGCAGACGTCGTGCAACGCCCTCGGCGGGGCAGGAATCCACCGCTCGCAGGTGAACGTCGCATCATGAGCGTCGAGGAGCCGGAGCAGGACGTCGAGCCCGAGCGCGGGCAGCCCCTGATCGTCGTGATGGGCGACGGGGACCTGAGCAACGAGACGACGCGGGCGCTGGAGGCGTCGAACGCTCGCGTCGTGCACCTGTGCGCGCCCGAGGAGGACGAGGTGCGCGACGCGCTGGAGGGCGGCGACGTCCAGTCGGTGGCGGTCGTCGGCCGCACCGACGCGATCGTGCTGCGGATGGCGCTGATGGTCCGCGCGGTGTCCAAGGACATCCCGCTGCTGCTGACGATCTTCGACCCCACGATCGCCAAGCAGGTGGCGGGAGCCGTCTCGAACACGGAGGTGACGTCGCTCGCGGACATCGTCGCTCCGTCGCTTGCCGGCCCCTGCATCGACGAGCGCTACGCCGCCGTGACGATGAAGGACGACAAGCCGATCGGGCTCGTCGAACAGGACGGCGACGTCTCCGAGGAGCCGATCCGGACGCCGCGGCCGCGGCGCATCGAGGCGCTCGCCCGCGCGCTGTTCACGCCCTACGACGAGAGTGCGGGGCTGCTGCTGTACGGAGCGATCGGGCTGGTCGTGGTCTTCGTGATCGAGACGGCGACCGCGGTCGTCACGCTCGACCAGGGCGTCGTCGATGCCATCTACGGCTCTGCGAAGACGCTGGTCACCGTCGACCCGAATCCCAAGGTCGCCGACGGCCCGAGCTGGTACAAGATCTTCACCTCGGCCACGATGCTGATCGCCCTGTTCTTCGCCGCCGCGCTCACCGCGGGCCTCGTCAACCGGGTCGTCGATCGCCGGCTGACCGGCCTCGTCGGCCGCAACGCCGTGCCGCGCCGCGACCACGTCGTCGTGGTCGGACTTGGCCAGGTCGGACTGCGCCTGTGCCTCGTGCTGCGCGCCTGCAACATCCCGCTCGTGGCGGTCGAGTCAGACGAGCACGGCGAGAGCGTCGGGCTCGCGAAGGAGCTCGGCCTGCCGGTCGTGGTCGGCCGCGGCGCCGATCCGTCGCTGATGCGACGGCTGTCGCTGTCCAAGGCCCGAGCCGTCGCCGCCGTGACCTCCGACGACCTCGAGAACATCGCGGTCGCGATGACGGTCCGCGGCATCCACCCCGACATCCGCACGGTGCTGCGCGTCGGCGACGGCGCCGTCGCCAACGAGACGCGCTCGCTGCTCGCGCTCGGCATCGTCCGCGACGTGCACCGGATGGCCGCCACGCTGCTGGCGGCGAAGATCCTCGGCGGCGATCCCGACAGCGTCGTGTGCCTTGGCGACGACGCCCACCTGCGCTTCCCCGACGGCCGCCTGGAGCGTGCGGAGCTCGACGTCCTGGCGGGCTGACGAGCTCCCCGGCAGAGCCCGCGCCGGCGCCCGCTATACCTATTGAGGTGCGCGCACTGGTCGCAGGAGCCACGGGGTTCATCGGTCAGACGCTCTGCGAGCGGCTGCTGAGCGACGGCATCGACGTGCGCGCGCTCGTTCGCGACGCCCGCCGCACGCGCGACCTGCCCGTCGAGCAGCTCGAGCTGCACGAGGGCGACGTCCTGGCGCCCGAGACGCTCGCCGGCGCCGGCGAGGACGTCGACGTCGCCTACTACCTCGTGCACTCGATGGGCCGCGGAGCCGACGCGGGCGACTTCGAGCAGCGCGAGCTGCGCGCCGCGCAGGCGTTCGCGCAGATGTGCACCAAGGAGGGCGTCGAGCGCGTCATCTACCTCGGTGGGCTCGGCGACGAGCCCGGGTCCAAGCACCTGCGCAGTCGGCGCGCCACCGCGCTCGCGCTCCAGGAGCACGGCCCGCCGCTGACCTACTTCCGCGCCGGCATGGTCGTCGGCCCGGGCAGCGAGTCCTACCGCACGCTGCGCCACCTCGTCGCACGGCTGCCGTTCATGATCGCCCCGCGCTGGCTGTCGACGCCGACCCAGCCGATCGACATCGACGACGTCGTGTCCTACCTCGCCGCCGCACCGTCCGTCGAGGCGTCGACGGGCCGCGAGATCCAGATCGGAAGCCCCGACGTGCTCGCCTACGGCTCGATGCTCGATCGCATGGCGATCGCGCTCGGCAAGCGCCCGCGGCCGAAGCTGCCGGTCCCGCTGCTGACGCCGTGGCTGTCCTCGCTGTGGATCGGCCTCGTCACGCCGGTCGACGTGCAGGTCGCGCGGCCGCTGATCGAGGGCCTGTCGACGGAGACCGTGGTCAGCGACCCCAGCGGGGCCGCCCTGTTCGACGTCGAGCCGATCGCGTTCGACGTCTCGCTGCGCAAGGCCGTCGCCGCCGAGCGCCGGGCCGGAACGCCCGCCGCTCCGCCCGTCAGGCGTTGACACAGCGCGACGCCGGGTTCGCGCCGGGTTGCCGTGCTGCGGGTTGCGGCTGGCGCGGCGGGGGCAGGGCGGTCATCATGCCCACCATGCTCAAACGCCTCGCCATCGCCCTCATCGTGCTCGCCGCGGGATCCGGGATCCAGAGCTCGGCGGCCGGCGGCGCCGCCGCCACGGCCACCGCGCGCGAAAACGCGGTGAGCTGGGCGGAGAAGCAGGTCGGTACGCGCGAGGTCGGCAAGACGAACTGCTCGCCGGTGATCGACGGCTGGCAGCGCGACATGCGGCTGAAGGTCCCACCGTGTCGCGTGTGGTGCGGCGCGTTCGTGCATCAGGCGTTTCACCAGGCCGGCGTGCGGCTGTCCGAGCGGCTGATCGACCCGCACCGCTCCTACCAGGACGCGGTCGCCGGGCGGCGCGGGCTGCGTGCCATCCCGATCGCCCGGGTGCGGCGGGGCGACATCGTCTTCTTCTTCCCGAAGAAGGGGCAGAAGGCCTCGCACGCCGCGATCGCGCGCGCCCGTCCGAGGGGCGGCAGGATCGCGACGGTCGACGGCAACACGAGCGATGCGGTCCGTCTCGAGCGCTGGGACCCGCGCTTCATCGTGCTCGCGGCGCGCGTCACCGGCGACGCCTGACGGCTGAGCCTGGATCCAGGCTCAGCCCGCCACGGACAGCGCGAGCCGCACGCCGTAGTAGGGGTCGCCGGCGCGCACGAAGTGCGCCGTCAGCGGCGACAGCATGAACGTCTCGCCGCCGGCGACGACCGTGCGGCCGCCGTCGAGCACCGCCTCCACGACCGCCGGGGTCATCGTCCCGAGGTGCACGATCGCGACCTCCAAGCCGATGTGCGGCACGGGCCGCGCGGGTCGCCGCTGGTGGCGCGAATCGCCGGTCGTCGGTAAGGACACGAGCGCAGGGTAGCCGCCCGAGCCGCCGTTCGCTGGACATCTCTCGGCGTCGGTGCGGCCTCGCTCAACCTTCGCGCGCCGCGGCCGATAGGCCAGCCATGAGCATCCTGGGCGAGCAACTGTCCGCACCCGCCCCCACAGATCACGACGTCGAGCAGGTGCTGCTCGGGCTGGCGGACGGCAGCTACGTCCTGAGCACCCCCGACGGCGCGGTCGCCGAATGCGGCGTCGGTGTCGTCGCGCTGCTCGGCGCGTCCGCCGAGCAGCTCGCCGGGCGGCCCGTGACCGACGTGCTCGCAGCGGCGACCGACCCCGCGCAGCACGCGGCCTTCGAGCGCCTGCTGCACGGCGAGCGCGACGACACCCGGCAGGCGTTCGCGACCACCGCCGGCGGAGCGCCGCGCTCGCTGCGATTCGTCGTCGTCTCCGTCCCGCTCGAGCTGGGCTGGGAGTTCACGTCGCTGCTCGGCGAGCTGCGCTCGCGCGACGCCGATACGTGGCACCCCGAGGCGCTGCGGCTGCGTCACGAGCGCGCGCTGGAGGCCGTCGAGCGCGTCTGCGTCACCGGCGCCCAGCCCGAGCCGGGCGCGCGCCTCGCGGGCATCCTGATCGTCGTTCGCGACGCCGCCGCCCCACCGCTGACGCGCGAGGACGTCGGGCAGCGCATGGCGGCGCAGCGGATCGCCGTCCGCGATGCCAAGGAGGCCGAGCGCCGCGCCGCCGCCGGCCTCAGCGACGCTCCGTCGACCGACGGACCGGGGCTCGAGGATCTCGTCGAGCGCGCGCACATGCTGCGCGAGCGCGTCGGGGAGGCCGAGCAGGAGGCCGCCGCGGCGTACGCCGAGCGTGAGCGGGCGCTGACGCGCCTCGCAGCGATCGAGGCCGAGCGCGACGAACGCCACGGCGCGCTGCTCGCGCAGGTGGCGGCGCTGCAGGCCGAGCGCGAGCGGGCCACGACGCAGCTCGCGGCCGTGCATGCCGAGCACGAGCGCGCCACGGCGCAGCTTGCCGGCGAGGTGGCCGAGCGCGAGCGGGTGCTCGCGCTGCTCGACGCCGAGCGTGCGCAGGCGCAGGCGCGGCTGGAGGCGGTCGCGGCCGAGCGCGACGCCGAGGCGCAGCGCCGCCAGGACGCCGAGGCGCGCGTCACCGCAACGCTCGAGACCGGGGACGGCCGCATCGAGCATCTCGCGGGAGAGGTCAGAGATGCTCATGTCGCGACTGCCGCTGCGCAGGCTCAGGCGCAGGCGGCCAGGGCCGCCGCTGCCGAGGCCCGCGCGCAGGCCGGCCTCGCCGATGCTGCCGTCGCCCAGGCGTGCACCGAGGCGCAGGCCGCGCGCGGCGAGCATGCGCTCGCTCGCGGCGAGCTGGCCGCGATGCGCGGTGAGCTCGAGTGCACGCGCAGCGCGCTCGAGGGCGTGCGCGTCGAGCTTCACGGCGCACGCAGCGAGCCGAGCGCATCGCCCGCCGAGCTCGAGGCCGCCCACGTTCAGCTCGGCGCGGTGTGCAACGAGCTCGAGGCCAGAACGCGCGAGCTCGAGAGCACGCGGGACGAGCTGGGGGCGCAGCGGACCGAGCTCGACGGCGTCCGCGCCGATCTCGAGGTCGCGCGCGCTACCGGCGAAGACCTGCGAGCCGAGCTCGAGCAGGCACGGATGCGCGCCGGCGAGCTGCTCGAGGGTGCCGATCGCGCACGCGCCGCCGTTGAGGCGATCCGCGCCGAGTTCGCCTTCGAGCTGCCACCGCCCGCGACCCCCGCCGGCTCGCCGCCGTCGGGACCCCGGACGCCGTTCGTGGCGCCACCGTCACCGCAACCAACGGCGGCGGAATCACAGCAGACCGCCGGTCCGGCCGCGGCCGTTCCTGAGCCGCCGCCGTGCGAGCCGGGCTTCGCCGCCGCGCTGATCGGCCTCGACGGAACCTTCATCCGCCTCGACGACGCCTTCTGCTCGCTGCTCGGCTGCCGCGAGGACGAGCTGCGCAAGGCGCGCTGGCCTTCGATCATCGATCGCGAGAACCTCGCCGAGCACCAGGAGATCGCACGGGCGCTGCGCGCCGGCGAGATCGAGAGCGCCGACGTCGAGACGATCTACATGCACAAGGGCGGCCTGCTCGTCCCGGTCGAGGGGACCGTCACGATGCACCGCGACGCCCGCGGCCAGGCGACCCACTTCCTCTTCCGCGCCGACATCCGCCGCACGTCGGGCGCGGCGAGCGGTCGCTAGGCGCTCGTGCCCGTCCCGATCGGGCAGCTCACGCCGGTGCCGCCGGCGCCGCAGTAGCCGCGCGGGTTCTTCGCGAGGTACTGCTGGTGATAGTCCTCGGCGTAGTAGAACTCCGGCGCCGGCAGGATCTCCGTCGAGATCTCGCCGCGGCCGGCGGCCGTCAGCGCCTCCTGGTAGCGCTCGCGCGAGGCCTCCGCGGCGGCGAGCTGCTCGTCGGAGGTCGTGTAGATCCCCGAGCGGTACTGGGTTCCGACGTCGTTGCCCTGGCGCATGCCCTGCGTCGGGTCGTGGCCCTCCCAGAAGCGCTTGAGCAGGTCCTCGTAGCTCGTCGCGGACGGGCGATAGGCGACGAGCACGACCTCGTTGTGGCCGGTCCGCGCGCCGCAGACCTCCTCGTAGGTCGGGTTCGGCGTCAGGCCGCCCGCGTAGCCGACGGCCGTCGTGTAGACGCCGGGCTGAGCCAGCCAGAAGCTCTTCTCGACGCCCCAGAAGCAGCCCGCACCGAAGATCGCCTGCTCGGTGTCCTCCGGAAACGGGGCGCGCAGCGGCGTGCCGAGCACGAAGTGGCGCTCCGGCACCGCCATCGGGGTGTCGCGGCCGGGCAGCGCGTTCTCGGGATCGGGCATCGCGGTCTTGTGCTTGGAGAGGAAGTTCAGCATCTGGGCCTCGCGTGGTCGCTGGGTGCGTCATCAACCGTAGCGAGCGTCCCTCACCGAAGCCTTACCTGTGCGGCGGCACGCGCGCCAGGTCTTGTACCGTCGCCCGCAGCATGGATGAGGTCGTGGGGGAGCGTCCCCGGAGAACAGAGGATGCGGGGATCGGCACGCTGCTCGCCGGCAACGGCGTGCGCGGCGTAGGGGCGCCGCTCGTCTTCATCACGCACCTGTTCCTGCTGGCCGACCCGGTGCCCAACAACAACATGCGCTCCTACGGCTGGGCGGCGCCGGTCCTGGGCCACATCGACCTCGCCCTCGCTGCGTTCTTCGCGCTGTCGGGCTATCTCATCGCGCGCCCGTATGCGCGCGCCTTCGTCCTCGGCACGCGATACCCGCGCCTGCGCTCCTACGTGCGCAATCGCGTGCTGCGCGTCGTTCCCGCGTTCTACCTGTTCACCGTGCTCGTGCTGCTGCGCTTCGGCTTCGACGGCACGCTGGACTCGGGCTCGGACAACAGCAGCAGCGCGCTGCAGGTGCTGGGGCAGTTTCTCTTCGTGCAGGCGCAGGTCGGCGGTCCCGCGCAGGTTCCGATCGGACCGGCGTGGTCGATCGGCTCCGAGGTCGGCTTCTACGTCCTGATCCCGATCGCGGCGGCGATCGCGATGCGGGCGGCGTCGAGGCTGGACGGGCCTGCCCGGCGCGCGGCGTGCGGCGTCGTGGCGGCCGGCATCGTCATGGTCGTCAGCATCGCCCTGCGCGCCTACGACCAGTACGACTTCGCCTGGCTGACGGCGCCTCCGGCGATCATGTTCGGCTTCATGCCGGGCGTGGCGATCGCGCTCGTCGAGCCGCTGCTGGCCGCGCGGCTGCGCGATCGCCCGCGGCCGGCCCGCGCGATCGCGTGGGGCGCGTTTGCGATCGCCGCGCTCGCGGCGGTCGCCTACACGATCACGGACTACGACCCGCGACAGACCCCGATCCACCATGCGCTTGGGCAGCGCGCGCTGATGGCGGCGCTGTGCACCGGCGTGCTGACCTTTGGCCTGATCGTGCTGCAGCTGGGCACCAGCGGCGCGCCGCGCGTCTTCGCCAACCGCCCGATGTCGTGGCTGGGCGAGCGCTCCTACTCGTTCTACCTCGCCCACATCTGGGTGCTGCTGGAGATCGAGCACGCGCTCGGCGACGGCGAGAGCCTCGCGACGCGCCTGGCGATCATGGGTGCGATCGGCTTTCCCGTCACGACGGCGATCGCCGCGCTGTCCTATCGCTACGTCGAGAAGCCCTTTCTGCAACGCAAGCGCAGGGTCGTCGCGGGTGGCACGGGGGAGGGGCCCAGCGGGTCCGGCGCTCCCCCCGACGCGCATTCCGTTCCCGTGCCGGCGCGCGCTTAGCACTCGGGCGCGAGGACCCAATAGGCTCAGCGCAATGGCTCGGCTCGCGCGGATCGCGTTGCTCGCCACGCTTCTCATCGCCGCTGCGGCGCTGGCGGCGTGCGGCGCTGACAACACCGAATCCAACCGCTACATCCGCGAGCTGACCGCCGCACAGATGCGCTACCAGACGACCGCCACGAGGATCGAGATGGACGCCACGTCGACCAGCAGCCCGCGCCAGGACCGGCGCACGCTCGATCGCTTCACCGCCGCGATCTCCGATGCGATCAGCGCCCTGCGCCAGATCGACGTGCCGCCCGAGGTCGCCCGGGAGCATAGGCGCTTCGTCGGCGTGTTCGTGACCTGGCACGACGACGTCTCGCGCTTCGTTGCCGCGATCCGCAACCCCACGCGCCGCGGCGTCCAGCGCGCACAGCGCAGGATCGCCGTCGCCAACCAGGCCTTCAACGAGAGCCTGCGCCGGGCCGGCACCGACATCGACACCAAGCTGGCGAGTTGATGTCGCCCTACTGGCTCTGGATGCAGGCCTTGATCGTGGTCTTCGTGCTGGCCGGCATCGTCATCGCGATCGTGAAGCTCGTGTAGGTGTGTTCCGCTCGATCGTCGTGGGCATCGACGGGTCGGACACGGCAACCGAGGCGGTGCGCCAGGCGACCTCCCTCGCAAGCTCGGTCGGGGCGCGGATCGAGCTCGTCAGCGCCTACGAGCCGGTGTCCGACGCGCGGCTGCGCGAGTCGGTCGTCGTGCCCCGTGACCTGCACTGGATCATCAACCCGCGCGAGGACGTCGAGGCGACGCTCGAGGCGGCCGCCTGCGAGGTCCGCGATGCCGGGGTGCAGGTCGAGGTGTTCGCCCGTCAGGGCGATCCGGCAGACGCGATCCTCGACGTCGCCGAGGAGCGCGGCAGCGATCTCATCGTGATCGGCAACAAGGGGATGACCGGCGCCAAGCGCTTTCTGCTCGGCTCCGTGCCGAACAAGATCTCCCACCACGCGCCGTGCTCCGTGCTCATCATCCGGACCCTGTGACGGCCACGAGCTTCGTGGCCGCCGCCGCGTCCAGCAGCCCCGCGCCGTAGTAGCGGTCGTGGCCCGGGGCGCCGAGGTCGCGCGCGCTGCGCTCGAGGTGGCGCTCGACCTCGCCCGGAGTCGGATTGGCGCCCAGCACCGTCGTCGACAGCACGAGTGCCACGACGCCGGTGGCGTGCGGCGCGGCCGACGACGTGCCGCGGAAGCCCGGCAGCATCTCGAAGCGCCCCGGCGAGCCGGCATCGAAGCTGACGCCCGAGATGTCGCGCCCCGGCGTGATCGCCGGCGTGCAGTTGGGATCGCGGCGCAGCGCGGCGTCGGTCCCGCCGCCCGGCGCGACGAGATCCGTCCCGGGGCCGTGGTTGGAGTAGCTGCCCAGACAGCCGTGCTCGGTGGTGCCGCCGACGTTGATGGCGAGCGTGTCGTAGCGCTTGCCGGGCACGAGCAGGCTGTAGCTGTTTCCCGTCGCGGACACGACGACGACGCCGGCCGAGCGCGCGAGGCGCAGTGCGGCGCGGACGGTCTTCGATGTCATGACGCTGCGCGGGGTCTGCGGCAGCGGCGGCGCGTCGAAGAGCTCGAGCGATAGGTTGACGACGTCGGCGTCGTTCTGCACGGCGTAGCGCAGGCCGCGGGCGATCGTGGCGGCGTCGCTGCGACCTTCGTGGTCGAGGACGCGCACGGGCATGATCTTCGCGCGGTAGGCGACGCCGACCGTGCCGAAGCTGTTGTTGGCGGTCGCACCGACGATGCTCGCGACGAAGGTGCCGTGGCCGAACTCGTCGCTCGGGTAGGGATCGTCGTCGATGAAGTCATAGCCGCGCGCGAAGCGCTCTCGCGCGAGGTCGGGCGACTGGGTGAAGGGCGAGCGCGTCGTGTACGCGACCCCGCTGTCGAGGATCGCGACCTTCACCCCGCGGCCACCGCTGCCGCCGAGCGCCGAGGCCTGCGACCAGGCCTGCGGTGCGCCGATCCCGAAGGGGCCGTTCAGCTCCCACTGCACGGTCGCCCATCCGGCCGGGGGCCCGGCCGCGCTGGCGACCCCGGAGTCGTTGGGAACGTACGCGGCGCCTGCGAGCAGCGAGCGCTCGGCCCAGGCGACGGTCCTGTGGCCGAGCAGCCGGCGCAGGGCGGCTGCGGGGGACACGCCCCGGCGCGGGCGCACGACGTCTGCGCCGCCGACGCGCTCCGCTGCCTTCAGGACGCGGGCCGCTCGCAGGACGCCCGCGCGCGCCGGCGCGGAGACGTCGTGCTTGAAGCGCACGACGAGACGGGCGTCGCCGGGCGCTGCCACCGTCGCATGCGCGGCGGGAGCAGCGGACGCGGCGACTGCGAGCACGCACACCAGCACGAGCGCTGGGCGCGGCCGGCTGGGGAGTGGTCGCAACGGAAGGGGTGGTGTGTGCACGAAGCGGACACGAACTCGCTGCATCTGAGCGCGTCTTGGGAGATGTCGAAGCCACACGATACGGGGCGGGTGTGACGGGTCGCGCCGGCGGGCTCCGACACGGCTGCGATGAGGCACTGCGATAGTGCTGTGACAACGATGGTCAGCACCTTTTTTCCCCGTGACGAGTACTTCATGCGCCTGGCGTTGCGCGAGGCGGAAGCGGCGCTCGATCACGGTGACGTCCCGATCGGAGCGGTCGTGGTGCACGACGGCGAGGTCATCGGCGCGGGCCACAACGAGCGCGAGCTGCGTCAGGACCCGACGGCCCACGCCGAGCTGCTGGCGCTGCGCGAGGCGAGCCGCGTGCTCGGCTCCTGGCGCGTGCTGGAGTCCGTTCTGTACGTCACGCTCGAGCCCTGCGCCATGTGCGCCGGGGCGATCGTGCTCGCGCGCGTCCCGCGCGTCGTCTACGGCACGACCGATCCAAAGGCCGGCGCGGCGGGATCGGTCCTCGACGTGCTCGCGGAGCCGCGCCTGAACCACCGCCCCAACGTCGCCGGCGGGCTGCTGGCGGGGGAGTGCGCCTCACTGCTGACGGCGTTCTTCGGCTCGCGCCGCTGACCAGTCCGGCGCGCCGTAGGGGTCATACCTCCGCTCGTGACGGGGCGCGGGCGCCCATGCGCTCCGATTGCCTATCCTCGACGCTGCGCCGGCGCGCCTCGGAGGGGTGCGAGAGTGGCTGAATCGGGCGGTCTCGAAAACCGTTGTAGGGGCAACCCCCCTACCGAGGGTTCGAATCCCTCCCCCTCCGC
>Ga0136640_10000350_pt1 | contig 17465 bp, 15 predicted proteins | sample AntDrymUQ8642106_2_FD_105498 | JGI IMG/M metagenome (GOLD analysis project Ga0136640, IMG submission 105498) | Polar desert sand microbial communities from Dry Valleys, Antarctica - metaG UQ864 (21.06) | ecosystem: Environmental > Terrestrial > Soil > Desert | place: Antarctica: Dry Valley...
GAAACCGTTGAAGATCGACAGGATCAACAGGGTGACACCGACGATCCAGTTCAGCTCGCGGGGCCGTCGGAACGCGCCGGTGAAGAAGATGCGCATGAGGTGCACGATCATCGAGGCCAGGAAGAGCAGGGCGGCCCAGTGGTGCATCTGGCGCATGACCAGTCCGGCCCGCACGTCGAAGCTCAGGTCGAGCGACGAGGCGTAGGCCTCGGTCATGGTCACCCCTCGTAGCGGCGCGTAGCTCCCGTCGTAGACCACCTCGCTCGAGCTGGGGTCGAAGAAGAACGTCAGGTAGACGCCGGTCACGATCAGCACCACGAACGAGTAGAGGACGATCTCGCCGATCAGGAACGACCAGTGGTCCGGGAAGACCTTGCCCAGCGCGGTGCGAGCGAACTTGGCCGAGCCGGTTCGCTGGTCGAGCCAGCGGGCCACGCGTCGGCTGACGAGTCGGTCGCGCGCCATCAGCAGCAGCCGCCGCCGTCGCTCCGCCCTTGTCGACCGGTGTCGGTCACCGGTCCCGATCCCAGAACCCGGCGCCGGTGGGGGCGGAGAAGTCGCCCCGGGCCACGACGAAGCCCTCGGCGTCGATGGCGATAGGGAGCTGTGGCAGCGAACGGGTGGCCGGCCCGAACACGGCTCGGGCCCCGTCGAGCACGTCGAAGGTCGACTGGTGGCAAGGGCACAGCAACAGGTGCTCGTCGGCCTGGTAGAGGCCGACCGGGCAGCCCACGTGGGTGCACAGCTTGGAGTAGGCCACCAGCCCGTCGGGCGTCCAGCCCTCCCGTCCCTTGCGGGCCACGACCTCGGTGTCGGGGCGGATCAGCAGCGTGGGGCTGTCGGCCTGGGCCGCGGGCCGGGGCTCGGCCTCGGGATCGTCGGGGTCCGGCGCCACCTCGGGGAACACCGTGAGCACCCCGTTGACGTTGACGTCGTCGGCCCGCACCCGTTCGTTCTCGGCCGTCACCAGGTAGGTGCCGCGCTGGTACGGCGTCGACTTGAGGCCGCGACCGGGGCGCGGGCCGAGGGAACGGATCGGGAACAGCAGGGCGGCCCCGAGGGTGGCGAGGGCCAGACCGGCCGAGCGGACCAGCAGCTTGCGTCGGCCGAGGAGCAGCTCGCCCTGCTCGTACTCCTGGCGGAAGCGGTCGACCTCCTCCTCGGTCGATGCGATGGGATGGCGGGCCTCGACCACCGGCTGGTGGGGCATGAACCGCCGGGCCCAGAGCACGAAGCCGAGCCCGAGCCCTCCGAGCGCCACGGCCAGCAGCAGGCCCTCGAACTGGACCTGTCCTCCTCGCCAGTAGACGACGCCGAGCCCGATGGCGCCGAGCGTGCTGAGGAGGAAGGCCGACGCCACCGCCATCTCGGATCGACGGGTCTCAGCCGGGTCCCCGGCCGCGGCATCGGCGTCGCCGACCCTGCCGTCGGGCCCCTCACAGCCCAGGCAACCCCGGTCGTCGGGCGTCGCCGGTCCGGAGGGCGGCGGGTGTTCGCTCATCTGCCCTCCTCGGCCGACGGGCTCGACGCGGCCACGAACTCCGAGCTCGCATCGGCGCGCGTGCTCCCGTCGTCGGGCGGCTCCGGATCGACACGCTCCTGGGCGGAGCGCCGAGCGCCCATCCAGAACGCCACGACGAGCAGGAGACCGAGCGCACCGACCCACACCATGAACCCCTCGGGGATGGGGCCGAGGCGGCCGAGCGCGAACCCGCCCCGGTCATCGGGTTCCTTCAGATAGTCGACGTAGCGGGCGACGCTGTCGAGCTCGCGCTGGTCGAGGAGATCGGGCCCGAAGGCAGGCATGGGTCCCGGGCCGGAGCGGATGGCCGCCGCCACCTGGGTCGGGTTGGGTTCGCTCAACGACGGGGCGGCCCGGCCGTAGCTCAGGGCCCCGCCGGCCCCCGTGGCGGAGTGGCAGGCCTGGCAGGTCTCGCGGTAGAGCTCTCCGCCCCGCGCCAGGTCGCCCTCGGCCAGGTCCACCTCGGGAACCTCGGGTCCGTCGCCGAGCGAGGCCACGTAGGCGACGAGGGCCTCGATCTCGCCTTCGGAGTAGGCCGGGTCCTTTCGGGACGGGACGTCGCCGGGGTTGGCCAGCGGCATGCGTCCGGTGCTCACCTGGTAGTACACGCCGGCTGCGCCGGTCCGCTCGAGCGTCGGGCCCCGCTGGCTGCCGTTCGGCGCGTCCTGGCCCCGGCCGTCGACGCCGTGACAGCTCACGCAGCCGGTGCCGTAGAGGCGCCGGCCTTCGGCCCGAAGGTCATCGACGCCCTCGGCGTCGGCCTGGGTCGGAGGTGACGGGCGCGGAGAGGCCGAGGATCCCGAGCCCAGTCCGACGACGAGGGCGGCGGCGCACAGGCAACCGAGGACCGGGAGGACACGGCGGATCACGACCATCCCCGGGATCAGCGGATCAGGTAGAGGGTGGCGAACATGGCCACCCACACCACATCGACGAAGTGCCAGTAGTAGCCGCACACCGTGACCGGAGGACCAGGCGGGGCCTGGCTACGCCCCGCGACCAGGCCCGCTGTGCTGACCATGAACAGGATGCCGCCGATCACGTGGAGTCCGTGGAACCCGGTCATCAGATAGAAGATCGAGCCGTAGGCGTGATCAGAGATCGTGAACTCCAGCTCGGCGTACTCCAAGGCCTGGTTGAGCAGGAACACCGTGCCCATGGCCGCGGTCACGGCCAGCCAACGCACCAGGCCTCGGCGATCGCCGGCCTCGGCGGCGGAGACGGCCCGATGCATGGTGAAGCTCGACGCGACGAGGACGACCGTGGCGGCGGCGGTGCGGGCGACGGCCAGGCCGGTGTCCGGCGGCGGCCAGGCATCGGTCGACGAGCGCAGGGTGAAGTAGGCGCCGAACAGCCCGGCGAAGAACATCAGCTCCGACGACAGCCAGACGACGACGCCCACGCCGAGGATGGACGGGCGCCCGGGAGCTGACCGGCCGTTGCGGTCGGGGGCGACGGTCGATGGCGCCACCCGATCAGTCACGGGTCCCTCGGCCGCCGTGCCCACCTCGGCCATGGCACCCTTCCTATCGCGCCACCTCCGACGATGTCGGAGCGGAGCACAGCGATCGAAGTGGTGAAGCCTGGCGTCGTCCCAGCGACGAGATCCTTCACCAGAACGGCGACTGTGGGAGCCCCGTAGGTTCGCGCCCGTGGTCGCCGTCGCTGCCCCGTCGGTCGGCCGGCTGCTCGCGCCGGCCCCAGATCTTGCCTTCCTGATCCTGGGCCTCGTGTTGGCCGTCGGCTACGGCGCCCTGCTGCGAGCCCGGACGGCTCGCTCTGCGGCGCGGCCATGGCGATCGTCTCGGTCCCTGGCCTTCGGCGCCGGGGTCCTGGTCGTCGCGGTGGCCACTCAGTCGGGCCTGGCCCGCTACGACACCGCCCTGTTCAGCCTGCACATGGTGCAGCACCTTCTGCTGGGCATGGTGGCGCCGCTCCTGCTCGCTCTCGGGGCGCCGGTCACCCTCGCCCTGCAGGGGGCCTCGCGCCCGCTCCAGGTGGCCCTGCTGCGGATGATCGGTCATCCCGTAGCCCGGGCCGTCACCCATCCGCTGGTGGCCTGGTCGGTGTTCAGCCTGAGCCTCTTCGGGCTCTACTTCACGCCGTTGCTCGACCTGTCCCTGCGCAACGGTCTGGTGCACACCGCCGTCCACGTCCACTTCGTGGCCTCGGGGTTCCTGTTCTGCTGGTCGGTGCTGGGCGTCGATGCGGACCGCCGTCGCCCCTCGCACGCGATCCGGCTGCTGGCCGTCCTGCTGACCGTGCCGCTGCACGCCGTGCTCGGACTTGCTATCGAGGCGGGCGCCGATCGTCCGCTCGGAGCTGAGGTCTACGGGGCCGTGGAGCGGGCATGGGGGGGATCGCTCTCCGCCGACCAGCGCACCGGCGCGGCCCTGCTGTGGGGTGTGGGCGAGCTGTGGGGTCTGGGCCTGGTGCTGATCGTCGCCACCGGCTGGATGCGGGCCGACGCTCGTGGCCAGGCTCGAGATGACGCCCGCCTCGACGTCGAGGCGGGCGGCCCAGGCTGAGCACCGTCACTCGGTGGGTCGCTCACCACCGGCACCGGATGGGCGGAAGCTCCGCTCACAGCGGGTTCCAGGTCAGCGTCGAGCTCGCCGGCGTCGATGGCGTGCCGCAGTCGGTCGAGCGCTTCGCGAGCATCGACGGCCACAACCGGAGGCTACGGCAGGGCCGATCCGCGGTAGAGCACATGGCGGCGCAGCCGATGACCGACCTCCAGGCGAGGGTGGTCGAAGTCGTCGGCCGGATCGTGGTTGAGGCCGATCTTCTCCATCACCCGGCGGCTGCGGGCGTTGCCCACCGATGTGAACGACACGACCTCGTCGAGCCCGATCTCGTCGAAGGCCATCGCCAGGACCGCCGTCGCCGCCTCGGTGGCGTAGCCGTGGCCCCAGGCCGGGCGAGCGAGGCGCCAGCCGATCTCGACGCACGGCGTGAAGTGGGCGTCGAAGTCGGCCGGGTTGAGGCCGGTGAACCCGATGAAGTCTGCCTCGCCCCGCACCTCGACGGCCCAAAGGCCCCAACCACGATCGGCCAGGCCGGCCTCTATGCGGTCGGCGAAGGCGTCGCTCTCCTCTGCGGAGAGCAGCGTGGGCATGAGCTCCATCGTCTCCGGGTCGGCGTTGAGCTCGGCGAAGGGCGCCCGGTCTGACGCCAACCACGGCCGCAGGCGCAACCTCGCAGTCTCGATGGTGGGGACCACGGCGCCAGCGCCGGACGAGCGGAGGTCAGCCCCAGGTGCCGTAGTTCGGTGAGTTCGCCGTCACCTGCACGTCGTGGGGGTGGCTCTCGCGCAGGCCGGCGCCACTGATGCGCACGAACCGCGCCCGCGCCTTGAGCTCGGACACCGTCGCCGTCCCGCAGTAGCCCATGGCCGCCCGCAAGCCGCCGACGAGCTGGTAGACGACGTTGGCCAGCGGCCCCTTGTAGGCCACCCGGCCCTCGATGCCCTCCGGCACCAGCTTCTCGGCCTCGGTGATGTCGCCCTGGAAGTAGCGGTCCTTGGAGTACGACCGGGCCTTCATGGCCCCCATCGAGCCCATGCCCCGGTACTCCTTGAAGCGCTCGCCCTGGTGGAACACGACCTCGCCCGGTGACTCGTCGACACCAGCCAGCAGGCTGCCGACCATCACCACGTCGGCGCCCGCCGCGATGGCCTTGGCCACGTCGCCCGACGACTGGAGCCCGCCGTCGGCGATGACCGTCGCCCCCCGCCGGGCTGCGGCCACCGCGCAGTCGTAGATGGCCGTCAGCTGCGGCACGCCGACCCCAGCAACCACCCGGGTCGTGCAGATGCTCCCAGGTCCGATCCCCACCTTCACGGCGTCGGCGCCGGCGTCGAGCAGCGCGTCGGCGGCGGCGGCGGTGGCGACGTTGCCGGCTATGAGGTCGACCTGGTCACCGTGGCGGTCCTTGGTGAGCTTGACCATGTCGATGACGCCCTGGGAGTGGCCGTGGGCGGTGTCGACCACGAGCACGTCGACACCCGCATCGACCAGTGCGGCGGCTCGCTCCAGGGCGTCGCCGCCCACGCCGATGGCAGCGGCGCACCGGAGCCGGCCCCGATCGTCGTGGGTGGAGTCGGGGTACTGGGTGCGCTTCTTGATGTCCTTGACGGTGATGAGGCCGCGCAGGATGCCCTCGTCGTCGACCACCGGCAGCTTCTCGATGCGGTGCTGCCACAGCAGGTCCTTGGCCTCTTCCAGCGTCGTGCCCGGGGGGGCGGTGACGAGCGGCGGTCGGCGCATGACCTCGGCGATGGGGCGGTCGACGTCCTCGACGAGCACGTCCTCGACGAAGCGGAGGTCGCGGTTGGTGAGCAGCCCGACCAGGTGGCCGGCGTCGTCGGTGATGGGCACGCCCGAGATGCGGTAGTGGGCCATGAGGTCGAGCGCGGCGGTGACCGGGTCGGAGGGCCGGAGGGTGACGGGGTCGACGATCATCCCCGACTGCGAGCGCTTGACCTTGTCGACCTCGGCGACCTGCTCGGCGATCGACAGGTTCCGGTGGATCACGCCGAGCCCGCCGAGGCGGGCCAGGGCGATGGCCAACGCGCCCTCGGTGACGGTGTCCATGGCCGCCGACACGATGGGCACGGCGAGCTCGACCCGCGGCGTGAGCCGGGTGCGGGTCGACACCTCGGCCGGGATCACCGACGATGCGGCGGGCACCAGCAGCACGTCGTCGAAGGTGAGACCTTCCTTGGCGAACTTCGGCGGGTGCCCAGCTCCGGCGTCGAGGACGTCGGGGAACCGAGCGTCGGGGGCGTCGCTCAGCGGCCCCCCTCGGCGGGTGGGCGGGCCGTCGCTGTCTCCCATCGGGTGATCCTACTGCTCACGCCAGGCGCACAGCGGAACCCACCCGGATCTTCCAGTTCGCATCGTCTGCGGGATGACACGATGCCGAACCGTGACCGTCGATCCACCCGTCCCCGATGTTTCGGCCCCGGGTCCGTGGACCGATCCGGCCGGCGAGGTGGCGGCCCATGGGCCCGAGGTCATGGCGTGGGCGGTGCGCTACCTAAGCGAGGTCACCCAGCACCCCGTCCTGTCGCAAGTCGAGCCGGGCTGGGTGAGGGCCCAGCTCCCTGAGCACCCGCCGGCGCAGTCCGAGGGATGGGACGAGATCCTGGCCGACCTCGACCGGGTGATCGTCCCAGGGACCTCCCACTGGCAGGCGCCGGGCTGGTACGGCTACTTCCAGGCCAACTCCTCAGCGCCAGCGGTGCTGGCCGAGGCGATCATCGCCACGCTCGGCACCCAGGGGATGTTGTGGCGCACCGGTCCGGCCTGCACCGAGGTCGAGACCCTCGTCCTCGACTGGCTGGCCGAGTTGCTCGACCTGCCGCGGTCGTTCCGCTCCGACGGTGCCGGCGGCGGGGTCATCCAGGACTCCGCTTCGTCCTCGACCCTCGTCGCCACCCTCGCCGCTCGCGACCGGGCCCGGCGCGCCGGTGCCCGCCTCGACGACCTCGTCGCCTACGCCTCGGCCGACGCCCACTCGTCGGTCGAGAAGGGCCTTCGAGTCGCCGGTCTCATGGGCGACCAGCTCCACCTCGTGGCGGTCGATGCCCACCGGGCCGTCCGCTCCGACCTGCTGATCAAGGCCGTCCAGGCCGACCGGGCCGCGGGGCGGGTGCCGTTCATGGTGGTGGCCACGGTCGGCACCACCTCGACCCACGGGGTGGACCCGCTGCGGACCATGGGCGAGGTGGCCCGGGAACACGGCGCCTGGTTCCATGTCGACGCCGCCCACGCTGGTGCGGCTGCTCTGTGCCCCGAGCACCGATGGATCCACGACGGGCTCGACCTGGCCGACAGCTACGTGATGGACCCGCACAAGTGGCTGTTCACGGCGATGGATCTCTCCGCGCTGTGGGTGGCCGATCGGCAGCCGCTCGTGGATGCCCTGTCGGTGACGCCCGAGTACCTCCACAACACGGCCAGCGGCTCGGACGGGGTGATCGACTACCGCGACTGGCAGGTGCCGCTGGGCCGACGGTTCCGGGCCCTCAAGCTGTGGGCCGTCATCCGTCGCTTCGGTGGTGACGGGCTGCGCGACGCGGTGCGCGGCCACATCGCCCTGGCGCAGGGCCTGGCCGGACGCCTCGCGGCCGACGACCGCTTCGAGGTTCCGTTGCCGGCCCCGCTGAACCTGGTGTGCTTCGCCCACCGGGCCGGCGACGAGGTCAGCGAGAAGCTTCTCGCCGATCTCAACGCGACCGGCCGCGTGTTCCTCTCCCACACCCGCATCGAGGGCCGCTACCTCCTGAGGGTCGCGGTCGGCCAGACATCGGTCGGGCCCGAGCACCTCGACGAGCTGTGGGACCTGATCGACCGGCTGGCCCCACCAGCCTGATCCGCCACCCGACCGGGCGGCGGGCGGAGGCGGCATCCTGGGGGCCATGGTCGAACCCTCGTTGGCCGGACGGTTGCTGGTGGCCACCCCGCTGATCGGCGACGACACGTTCCGGCGCACCGTGGTGCGCCTGCTGGCCCACTCCGACGAAGGTGCGCTCGGCGTGGTCCTCAACCGGCCCAGCGACGTCCCCGCCCCCGAGCTGATCATCAGCTGGGGCACCCGAGCCGCCGCACCCGGGGTCGTGTTCATCGGAGGGCCGGTCGGACGGGACTCCCTGGTGGGGCTGGCCGAGGAGGGCGCCGTCGACCTCCACCTCGATCCCGACGCCAAGACCGACGCACCCGACGAGGTGCGTCTGTACGCCGGACAGGCCGGGTGGGGCGGAGGCCAGCTCGAGGACGAGATCGGCGAGGGCGCGTGGTGGGTCGTCGACTCCGAGCCCGGTGACACCTTGACCCACGACCCCGAGCACCTCTGGGAGCGGGTGTTGCGCCGTCAGGCGGGCACCACCCGTTGGTTCGCCAACCACCCCGACGACATCCGCACTGGATGACGATCTACCGGTCCCTCCGAGAAGTCGACGGCTACGGGTAGCGTGACGCCCATGGCGACCTTGGCGTTCGAGGGCGAGACCCACGGGGAGCTGGTCATCAAGGTTCGGCGGTGGCTGGCCTCATTGGAGGGGGAGGACGCAGGGCACGTTGCCGCGGCCGACGCCATCGAGCAGGGGGCCGAGCTCACCAAGGAGGCGCTGCGCATCATCGCCGCCGCCGCCCCGGAGCCCATCGCCCAGCACGAGCTGGTCAAGGCCCTCACCGGCATGGGCTACAAGGCCACCGACAACGCCAAGGAGGCGCTCATCGACGGGCTCGACTCCGTCGAGGAGGTCACCGGCGGCAGCGTCGTCAAGCGGGTGCGCGACGTCGCCGAGCAGGCCGTGTACGAGATGAACTCCCAGGTGGCGCGCCAGATCCTGAAGTCGCTTCGACCCCGCTGATCACGCCCACCCTCCCGACATCGTGAGCGACATCGACATCGGCATGGCCAAGGAGGCCCGGCGGGCCTTCGACCTCGACGAGGTGGCCATCATCCCCAGCCGTCGCACCCGCGACCTCGACGACGTCGACACCAGCTGGGAGATCGACGCCTTCCGCTTCGAGGTGCCGATCATGGCTTCGGGCATGGACAGCGTCGTGAGCCCGGCCACCGCGGTGACCCTCGGCGACATGGGCAGCGTCGGCGCCCTCAACCTCGAAGGGCTGTGGACCCGCCACGACGATCCCGACGTGGTGCTGGCCGATGCCGCCGTGCTCCCCGAGGACGAGGCGTGGGCGGCGCTTCGCCGAGCCTACGCGGCGCCGATCCGCCCCGAGCTGATCCGGGACCGGGTCAAGGAGATCCGCGCCGGTGGCGTCGTCTCCTGTGGAGCGGTCACGCCCAACCGGGTCGAGGCCCTGGCCGACGCCCTCGTCGCCGCCGAGCTCGACCTGCTCGTCATCCAGGGCACCGTTGTCTCGGCCGAGCATGTCACCAAGGGCAACCCCGAGCCGCTCAACCTGAAGACCTTCGTGCGTCGGCTCGACATCCCGGTCGTGGTGGGCGGGTGCTCCAGCTATCGGGCGGCGCTTCACCTGATGCGCACCGGGGCGGCCGGGATCCTCGTCGGCGTGGGCGCCGGCTCGTCGTCCTCGACCCGGCGCATCCTCGGCATGGGCGTGCCCCAGGCCACCGCCATCGCCGACGCCCGAGCCGCCCGCATGCGACATCTCGATGAGGCCGGCGTCGACGTCCACCTCATCGCCGACGGCGGGATCCGCACCGGAGGCGACATCGCCAAGGCGATCGCCTGCGGGGCCGACGCGGTGATGATCGGCGCCCCCCTGGCCGCCGCGACCGAGGCGCCAGGGCGAGGTTGGCACTGGGGCCAGGCCGCAGTGCATGCCGACCTGCCTCGCGGCAGACGGGTGGCGACCCCGCCGCAAGGCAGCCTGCGCGAGGTCCTGCACGGGCCGGCGGGCGACGACTCCGGTGGGCTCAACCTGGTGGGAGCCCTGCGGCGCACCATGGCCCTCACCGGCTACGCGAGCACCAAGGAGCTGCAGAAGGCCGACCTCGTCGTCACCGCCGGCCGCTGAGCGCTCGGCACACCGAGGGGCCTTCAACCCGCTGCCCGGCCTGAGGCCCTACCGCCGGGCGGTCACCTCGGCTCGGCCGGGTCCGACACCGGGTCGACGTCCCAGACGCGAACACCGGCCACGTCGGCGGTGTCGCCGGTGAGGTCGCGGATGGGGTGGCTGCGGCGGATGGCGGACAGCGAACGGGGGCCGAGGCGCAGCGACGCGTAGCTGATGGCGCCGAGGGGGATGGGCAGCCAGAACTGGGCCAGGCGGTAGGTGACCACTGCGATGGCGGCGGTGCTGCGGTCGAGGCTGAAGCCGACGAGCAGGCTGATGAGCGTCGCCTCCACCACGCCGAGACCGCCGGGCGTGATGGGCAGCACGGCCAGGATGTTGGCGATGCAGAAGGCGACGATCACGTCGACGGGGCTCAGCACTGGCCCGAAGGCTCGGATGAACACCCACAGCGCTGCCGCATCGAGGATCCAGAACGACGCCGACCACGCCACCCCCCGCCGGATGAGGTGCGGCTTGGTGGCCAGGTCCTGCAGCCGGCCGACCAGGGTCCGCATGAACCGCTCGGCGGTGTCCGGCTCGAGGAACGGGAGCTTGTCGGCCACGCCCCGCACCACGCGGATCGCCGGTTCCCGGCCCTTCATGAGGAACACCACCAGCCCGGCGAAAAGGCCCAGCACCAACATCCCGGCGATGGCGGCGGTGCCGTACACAGGGTGGAACCCGTCGAGCGGCACCGAGATGAGCAGGGCCAGCCACAGCAGCAGGTTCAGCACCACGGCGGACCCGAGTCCGACGGTGGCCAGGGTGAAACCCGCCGAGGCGCCATCGACCCCTGACTGGGTGAGCAGGCGGTAGCCGAGGGTGCTGCCTGCTGCGGACCCGCCCGGCACCAGGTTGGTGAGCGCCCGGGTCGACAGCTGGATGCGCATGACCGTGGGCAGCGTGAGCCGAGGCTCGACCGGCAGCGTGACCCGGGTGAGCTGGGCGTAGGCCGTGAGCGCAGCGACCTCGAGGCCGACTGCGGCGAGGAGCAGCAGCGGGTTCACAGCACTCAGGCGGTCGAGAGCCTGACGGAACCCGCCTAGCTGGGGCAGGACGATGTAGTTGAAGATGAGGAAGAAGAAGATGACGAACGGCGTGCGCTTGAGGGTCTTGGTCCCGGTGACCCGCAGCATCTCGGCGGTGATCGGGGTGCCCAGCAGGCCCTTCGACGGTGCCTCCTCGTCCGCCGCGGGCGACTCGGGCGCGCCGGCGACGTCCGGCCGCGTGCCCTTCGGCAGGGCCGGTGGGGCGGAGGGTCGGGGGTCGTCCGGGGGGACCTCGACGGCGATGCGCCATTGTCCCAGGTCGGGCTTCGCACCGGCGACCGGGGCCCGTCGGAGCACCGCCGGGGCTCAACAAGGCTGTCGGGGCTCGTCGGTAGGGTGGCCGCCGATGCCCTTCGATGACGACCACGGTGGGGATGATCTGCTTGCCGGCCTCAACCCGGCCCAGGCCGATGCCGTCACCCACGTGGGGGGGCCGTTGCTGGTCATCGCCGGGGCTGGGTCGGGCAAGACCCGGGTGCTCACCCACCGCATCGGCCACCTCATCCGCGATCACGACGTCTCGCCCTTCGCCGTGCTGGCCATCACCTTCACCAACAAGGCCGCCGATGAGATGAAGCAGCGGGTCGCCGCCCTGGTCGGGCCGGTGGCCCAGAAGATGTGGGTGTCGACGTTCCACTCGGCGTGTGTCCGCATCCTGCGCCGCGAGGCCCCCCGACTCGGTTACCCGTCTTCGTTCACCATCTACGACCAGTCCGATGCTGTGCGCCTCACCGGATACGTCATTCGCGACCTCGACATCGACCCCAAGCGCTTCCCGGCCCGAGGCGCCCACGCCGCCATCAGCGCGGTCAAGAACCGTGGCGTCGACGCGGCGACCTACTCAGCCCAGGCCGCCAACGTCTTCGAGCGCCGTCACGCCGAGATCTTCGGTGAGTACCAGTCCCGCCTGCGCAAGGCCGGGGCCATGGACTTCGACGACCTGCTCTCGGTCACCGTCGATGTGCTGCGCCAGTTCCCCGAAGCCCTCGAGCACTACCAGCAGCGGTTCGGCCACATCCTGGTCGACGAGTACCAGGACACGAACCCTGTCCAGAACGACCTCGTCCTGCTCCTCGGCGCCAACCATCGCAACGTCTGCGTGGTCGGCGACGGCGACCAGTCGATCTACGCCTTCCGCGGCGCCGACGTCAGCAACATCAACGAGTTCGAGAACGCTTTTCCCGACGTGTCGATCGTGCTGCTGGAGCAGAACTACCGCTCGACCCAGACGGTGCTCGACGCGGCCAACGCCGTCATCGCCCACAACGTGGGGCGCAAGCCCAAGGAGCTGTGGACCGACCAGGGCCGGGGCGACCTGATCCAGCGCTTCCACGCCGACGATGAGGCCGACGAGGCCCAGTGGGTGACGGGGCGGATGTCCACCCTCCACGACGACACCTACCGGTGGGGCGACATGGCCGTCTTCTACCGGACCAACGCCCAGAGCCGGATCCTCGAGGAGTGGTTGGCCCGCAGCGGCATCCCCTACAAGGTCGTCGGGGGGACCCGCTTCTACGACCGGCGAGAGATCAAGGACGCTGTCGCCTACCTGAAGGCGGTCCTCAACCCAGCCGACGAGGTGTCGGTCAAGCGGGTGCTCAACGTGCCCAAGCGGGGCGTGGGCGACGCGTCGGTGGCTCGGCTCGACGCGTGGGCGGCGAGCCAGCGCCTCCCGTTCGGCGAGGCCCTGCGCCGGGCCGAGGAGGCCGGCGTGGGTGGGCGGGCGGTGAACGGCATCGTCGACTTCCTGGCCACCCTCGACGCCGCCGGCGAGGTCTCGGAGGAGGGACCCGCTCGCATGCTCGAAACGCTCCTCGACCGCAGCGGCTACGTGGCCGAGCTGCGGGCCGAGCACTCGATCGAGGCCGAGGGTCGGCTGGAGAACCTGGCCGAGCTGGCCGGGGCGGCGCAGGAGGCACCGGACGCCGTCACGTTCCTCGAGCAGATCAGCCTCGTCGCCGACACCGACGACCTCGACGACGACGAGTCCCAGGTGCTGCTCATGACGCTCCACTCGGCCAAGGGGCTGGAGTTCCCGGTCGTGTTCGTCATCGGCATGGAGGACGGTGTGTTCCCCCACATCCGGTCCCTCACCGAGCCGGCCGAGCTGGAGGAGGAGCGCCGACTCGCTTACGTCGGCGTCACCCGGGCGCGCGAGCTGCTCCATGTGAGCCACGCCTGGGCCCGAACCATGTTCGGGGCCACCCAGTACAATCCGCCCAGCCGGTTCCTCGACGAGATCCCGACTGCACTGGTGCAGGAGGTCCACGGCCGGCGGCGGGCATCGCGAGGAGGCAGCTCCTGGGGGACGTCGGGTGGCTCGACATGGACCGGGCGCGCCGCCCGCGGCAGCGGTGATGTCAGCCCGGCCCGGGCCCGCCGGGAGGCAGCCCGAGAGCGCATGGTCGACGCGGCCCTGACCCCGTCGGCGGGCGCCCCTCAAGACCTGGGCGCCGCCGCCCTGGGGCTGCGCATCGGCGACGACGTCAGCCATCGCAAGTGGGGTGAGGGCGTGATCCTCGACATCGAGGGACAGGGCGACAAGACCGAGGCCCTCATCCGCTTCCCGACGGTTGGCGAGAAGCGCCTGCTGCTGGCCTGGGCCCCGGTGGAGAAGCTGTCCTGACCACGGCCCTGTCTCGACGGCGAAAGGCGGTTGGCGACGGCGGCGCGCAGGTGGCAGCCTTCGAACGGCACCCGATCGGCAGTCGGGTGCCGAGCCGGCGCCTTCTGCGTGGGCAGCAGAGGACTGCGAGGCCGAATGACCGTGCCTGAGTGGAGTCCGGACCGAGAGCCCGGCGCGTGCTGAGAGGTCACCGTGGCGAGGTCGCCGAGCGCGTCGCGGGCCGGGCTCGTGTCGACCTCCGCACCAAGCGACTGGTCAGCCGTCTGCTCCCCGGTGAGATCGCGGTGGTCGACCACCGCGACCTCGACCGGCTGGCGGCCGAGAACCTCATCGACGCCGGGGTGCGCGCCGTGGTCAACGCCTCGGAGTCGATCACCGGTCGTTATCCCAACACCGGCCCGCTGCTGCTCGTCCAGGCGGGTGTGACGATCCTCGACCAGGTGGGCGAAGAGATCTTGGGCGCGGTGATCGAGGGCCAGGAGGTCGAGATCGCGGGCGACGAGCTGCTCGCCGCCGGTGTGGTCGTCGGTCGAGGTGTCGTGCTCACCGAGGAGGTGATCGCCGACCGACTCGCCGCAGCCAAGACCTCGATGGGAGCCGAGCTCGAGCGCTTCGCGGCCAACACCCTCAGCTACATCCAGACCGAGGGCCACCTCCTGATCGACGACCCCGACATCCCGGAGGTCGCGGTCGACTTCAAGGGTCGCCACGTGCTGATCGTGGTGCGAGGCATCGACTACGAGCGCGACTTGGAGGTCCTGCGCAGCACCGGGTACCTGAACGAGGTCCGGCCCCTGCTCGTCGCCGTCGACGGGGGCGCGGATGCCTTGCTGCGCCTCGGCCTGACCCCCGACGTGATCATCGGCGACTTCGACTCGGTGAGCGAGGACGCCCTGGGGTGCGGTGCCGCCCTCGTCGTCCACGCCTACCGCGACGGCCGGGCCCCAGGGGCCGACCGCTTGCGAGCCCGCGACCTCGACCACGTGGTGTTCGCCTCGGCGGGCACGAGCGAGGACGTGGCCATGCTGATGGCCTATGAGCGCGGGGCCGAGCTCATCGTGGCCGTCGGCACCCACAGCTCGATGGTCGAGTTCCTCGACAAGGGCCGCAGCGGGATGGCCTCGACCTTCCTAGTCAGGATGAAGGTGGGGTCTGTGCTGGTCGACGCCAAAGGCGTGAGCCGGCTCTACCGCAACCGGCTCCGCAAGCGCGATCTGCTGCTGCTGGTGGCCTCGGCCCTGATCACCCTGGTCGTGATCATCCTCACCAGCGAGCCGATCAGGGTGATCCTCGACGGCCTGTACCTCCCGTTCGGCTGATGCTCGGCGACCTCTGACAGATGGTCAACCTCCGCTACCACATCGTCAGCATCACGGCGGTGTTCCTGGCCCTCGGCATCGGCATCGCCATGGGATCCAGCTTCCTCGGCGCCGCCGCTGTCGACCAGATCAAGAGCAACGTGGCCGATGCCCAGCAGGAGCGGGACGTGGCGCGTGAGGAGCGCGACGCCCTGCGCAACCAAGTGGCCCAGCAGACCGACCGCCAGCAGGCGCTGATAGAGCAGGGCTCCGAGCTGCTCTTCCGCTCCGACCTGGCCGACGCGCCGGTACTGATCATCACCGTCGGGGGCGTCGACGGCGAGAGCCTCGACCACCTCCGCACTGCTCTGGACAGCTCCCGGGCGACCTTCGAGGGGACCCTCACCATCGAGGACAAGGTCATCGACGAGGGGGCCGCCGAGGAGCTGGGCGAGGTGCTGACCGAGACCGGCGGCGGGGCGGCCCTGCGGGCGGCCATGGCCGATGCGGTCGCCGCCGACCTCCTCGACCGGGGGTTGGCCCCCGACGGACAGCCCTCGACAGAACCCGCCCCGCCCCGCACGACGCGCCGCCTGGTCGATGCTGGCTTCCTGAGCTACGAGGCGGGGCCCGATGGCCAACCCGACGACGAGCTGCTGGACGACTCCGACTACCGCTACGTCGTGGTCACCGGCGTCGAGCCCGATGTGGGCGACGTCGACTTCCTCCTGCCGTTGATCCAGGCCCTGACCGACGAAGGAGAGGCACCGGTGGTCGTGGCCTCGGCGGCCACCGGCGAGGATCTCGAGGAGACTCGACCCCTGCCCCTCGCTCCGCTGCGCGAAGACGAGACGATCAGCGAGCGGATCTCGACGGTCGACGACCTCGAGTCCCTCGAGGGCGTGGCCGCGGTCGTGTACGCGCTGGAGGATCTGGCCCGAGAGCGCCGGGGCCACTACGGGGTGGCCGACGGTGTCGACTCCCTGCTCCCCGAGCCCTGACCGGTTGGTCAGGTCGGCGGTTGCGACCCGGTAGGTTGCGGTCGTGGCACCAGGGGGCCCGGGGATCGATCGGCGGCGCGCGCTGCGTCTCCTCGGCCTGGGCCTGGTGTCGACCACCACCGTGCCCTGGCTCGCATCGTGCTCCTCCGACGACGGGTCCTCGGGCCCGGCCACGACGGCCACTGAAGGCAGGGACACGACGGCCCCACCTCGCTCGACGACGACCGCACCGCCTGGTGGGGCGTCGCTCGGCCCACTAGGCGAACCCGACGCCAACGGTCTGCGCCTCCCGGAGGGCTTCACGTCGCGGGTGGTGGCCCGCAGCAACGAAGAGATCGCCGGAACCGGGTTCACCTGGCACGGCAACCCCGACGGCGGAGCGTGCTTCGCCCAGGACGACGAAGGTTGGATCTACGTCTCCAACAGCGAGCAGGGCGATGGCGGCGTCGGCATGCTCCGGTTCGACGCCGAGGGCGAGATCACCGCTGCCGCCCGCATCTGTCAGGGCACGGCCATCAACTGCGCCGGCGGGGCCACGCCATGGGAAACGTGGCTCAGCTGCGAGGAGTTCGCAGGCGGCCAGGTGTGGGAGTGCGATCCGCTCGGCCGAACTCCGGCCGAGGTCCGCCCCGCCCTCGGCGTGTTCAAGCACGAAGCCGTGGCCGTCGATCCCGCGGCCGAGGTGCTCTACCTGAGCGAGGACGAGCCCGACGGTGCGTTCTACCGATTCGTCCCGGCCCCCTGGCCGTCGCTCGATGCCGGCCGTCTCGAGGTGCTGGCCGGCCCCGAAGGCGACCGGCGCTGGGCCGAGGTGCCCGACCCGAGCGCGGCCCAGGAGCCGACCCGCAACCAGGTGCCCGACGTGGTCCGCTTCGCCGGCGGCGAGGGTCTGGCCCACCACGCGGGCACGACCTACCTCTCGACCAAGGGCGACAACCGCATCTGGGCCTGTGACGGCACCGATGTCGAGATCGTCTACGACGCGGCGACCACAGAGGCCATGGACGAGGACGGCTCGGGGCCCGTGCTGACCGGCGTGGACAACGTCACCGTCGATGCTGGTGGCGACCGCTACGTGGCCGAGGACGGCGGCAACATGGACATCGTACGCCTGGGCCCGGACGGACTCATCGAGAAGATCTTGCAACTACCTGGCGTCGAGGAGTCCGAGATCACCGGCCCAGCCTTCTCACCCGACGGCACCCGCCTGTACTTCAGCTCGCAGCGCAACCCGGGCGTCACCTACGAGGTCAGCGGACCGTTCCCCCACGCGTCTCCCACCTGATGGTGTGGCGGTGATCCCTGGCCTGCGGACGCTACGCCGCACCAAGCTGGCCCTAGACCGCAACGTCACCCTCGGCGTCCTGCTCGAGCGGCTGGGCGCCGCCGACCCCGACCGCGTGCTGGTCACCGA
>Ga0136640_10000351_pt1 | contig 17447 bp, 18 predicted proteins | sample AntDrymUQ8642106_2_FD_105498 | JGI IMG/M metagenome (GOLD analysis project Ga0136640, IMG submission 105498) | Polar desert sand microbial communities from Dry Valleys, Antarctica - metaG UQ864 (21.06) | ecosystem: Environmental > Terrestrial > Soil > Desert | place: Antarctica: Dry Valley...
CCGGCCGCTGTCGGCCGAGGTGGAGGTCGTTCCGCGGGTGCACGGCTCGGCTCTGTTCGAGCGCGGCGAGACCCAGATCCTGGGAGTCACGACGCTGAACATGCTGCGAATGGAGCAGATGGTCGACACGCTCAACCCCGAGAACCGCAAGCGCTACATGCACAACTACAACTTCCCGCCGTACTCCACCGGTGAGACCGGTCGGGTGGGCTCACCCAAGCGGCGCGAGATCGGCCATGGCGCGCTCGCCGAGAGGGCCCTGGTGCCGGTGCTGCCGACCCGCGAGGAGTTCCCCTACGCGATCCGGCAGGTCTCCGAGGCGCTGAGTTCCAACGGCTCGACCTCGATGGGCTCGGTCTGCGCGTCGAGCATGGCGTTGCTGAACGCCGGTGTGCCGCTCAAGGCCGCGGTCGCGGGAATCGCGATGGGCCTGATCTCCGACACCGTGGACGGCAAGACCGAGTACGTCGCGTTGACCGACATCCTCGGCGCCGAGGACGCCTTCGGCGACATGGACTTCAAGGTCGCCGGCACCAAGGACCTGATCACCGCCTTGCAGCTGGACACCAAGCTGGACGGGATCCCGTCCGACGTGCTGGCCGCCGCGCTGACCCAGGCCCGCGCCGCCCGGCTGCACATCCTCGAGGTCATGAACGAGGCGATCGACGCGCCGGATGAGATGAGTCCCTACGCGCCGCGCGTCACCACGGTGATGATCCCGATCGACAAGATCGGTGCGGTGATCGGGCCCAAGGGCCAGATGATCAACGCGATCCAGGACGAGACCGGCGCGGACATCACCATCGAGGATGACGGCACGATCTATGTCGGCGCCACCGACGGACCTTCGGCACAGGCGGCCGTCGACCGGATCAACGCCATCGCCAACCCGCAGATGCCCAAGGTCGGGGAACGATTCCTCGGCACTGTGGTCAAGACGACCGCGTTTGGTGCCTTCGTTTCGTTGCTGCCGGGCAAGGACGGGCTCGTGCACATCAGCAAGCTCGGCAGCGGCAAGCGGGTCAATAAGGTCGAGGACGTCGTCAACGTCGGTGACAAGCTGCAGGTCGAGATCCTCGACATCGACGCCCGCGGCAAGATCAGCCTTGCTCCGGTGGCCGATCCCGACGCCAGCGGCTCACCGGCCGGCGACTGAACCGGGTGGTCAACCAGGCGCCGCGACTGACGGGCCCGAGCCGGGCGCACAGCCGGTTGCTGTCCCGGGGCACCGACGGTGGGGTCATCCGCCGCACCGTGCTGCCGGGCGGGCTGCGGGTGATCACCGAGTCGATGCCGGGCGTGCACTCGGCGACGTTCGGGGTGTGGGTCGGCGTCGGCTCGCGGGACGAGACGTCTCAGCTGGCCGGTGCGTCGCACTTCCTGGAGCACCTGCTCTTCAAGGGGACCAGGCGACGCAGCGCGCTGGAGATCGCCGCGGTGATCGACGCCGTTGGCGGAGAGATGAACGCGTTCACCGCCAAGGAGAGCACCTGCTATTACGCCCACGTGCTCGACAGCGACCTGCCCCTGGCGGTGGACGTCGTCTGTGACGTAGTCACGAACGCGGTCATCACCGGTCCGGACGTGGAGAACGAACGCAGCGTCATCCTGGAAGAGATCGCCATGCGCGACGACGACCCGAGCGACGCCGTACACGACCTGTTCGGGGAGACGCTGTACGGATCGCACCCACTCGGCCGGCCGGTGATCGGCTCGGTCTGCACCGTCGAGTCATTGCAGCGAACCCAGATCGCCGGGTACTACCGCCGCCGCTACACCCCCGAGTCTATGGTGGTGGCAGCGGCCGGCAACGTCGACCACAGCACCGTCGTACGACTGGTGCGTGCTGCATTCGACCCCGTCCTCGGTGCGGGAACGCCGGCTCCGCCGCGGGCCGGGACGCCGCGACGCCCGGTGCGCCCCGCCCGGCCGGTCGGTGTGATCGACCGCGGTACGGAGCAGGCGCACGTCACGCTCGGGGGTTTCGGCCTCGACCGCTGCGACGAGCGGCGCTACGCCCTCGGCGTGCTCAACAACGCCCTCGGCGGTGGGATGAGTTCGCGGCTGTTCCAGGAGATCCGGGAGCGTCGCGGCCTGGCCTACTCGGTGTATTCCTATGCCACCCAGTACGCCGGGGCCGGGACGTTCGGGGTCTACGCCGGCTGCCAGCCCAAGCGGGTACGCGAGGTGCTGGCCATCCTGCGCGAGGAGCTCAGCAAGGTGGCCGAGCGCGGCCTCACCGACGAGGAGGTGTCCCGCAGCAAGGGCCAGCTCCGGGGAGGGCTCGTCCTCGGGCTCGAGGACACCGGGTCGCGGATGAGCCGGATCGGGAAGAGCGAGCTCATCTACGGCGACCACATCAGCGTCACCGACCTGCTCGGCCGCATCGATGCAGTGACGCCTGAGCAGATCAGCGACCTTGCCCGTGACCTGCTCGATCAACCCATGTGCTTGGCTGTCGTCGGGCCCTTCCAGGATGCCGACTTCGAGGGAGTGCTGTAGATGGCCAGTCCGGACGGGGAGCTGCTGCGGGTCGGCGTGCTCGGTGCCCGAGGGCGGATGGGCGTCGAGGTCTGCCGGGCGATCGACCGCGAGCCCGACCTCGAGCTCGTAGCCATGGTCGATGCCGGAGACTGGTTGTTCAACGTCGCTGACGCGGGCGCCGACGTCGTCGTCGACTTCACCACCCCGGATGTCGTCATGGACAACATCCGGTTCTGCGTCGACCAGGGTGTCAACTGCGTGGTGGGTACGACAGGCTTCGACCAGGCCAAGCTGGCCACGGTGCGGGAGTGGCTCGAGCACAAGCCCGAACTCAGCGTCCTGATCGCGCCCAACTTCGGTATCGGCGCCGTGTTGAGCATGCGCTTCGCCGAGCAGGCCGCGCGGTTCTTCGAGTCGGTGGAGATCATCGAGATGCATCATCCGTCGAAGGTTGATGCCCCGAGCGGTACCGCCGACCGCACCGCCCAGGTGATCGCCGCGGCCCGTGGTGCCGCCGGCATGGACTCCCCGCCGGACGCCACCGTCTCCGAAGTGGACGGCGCCCGCGGGTGCTCGCCGCACGGCATCCGGGTGCACTCGGTCCGGTTGGCCGGTCTCGTCGCGCACCAGGAGGTGCTCTTCGGCACGACCGGGGAGACCCTGAGCATCCGGCACGACTCGCTGGACCGCGCCTCGTTCATGCCGGGCGTCCTGCTGGCGGTGCGCGAGGTTTCGCGCCGGCCCGGGCTCACCGTCGGCCTGGAGCCGTTGCTCGGGCTCTAGCGTCTGCCGCGTCGCGGCTGCGGCGGCTACGCCGGACCCGCGGCTCATGATCAACTCGGGGTTTTCAACGTCTCCCGCGCCTTGGGTTCACATGGTCGTCGCAACACCTCGATGGATTGGGGCGCTCTGGTGCCAGGATGGTCGGGATGGGCACTCACGATCCCGCCGTACTCAGACGGCTGCTCGACATCGCGCTGGCGCTCGGAGGCGTACGGCGTACCGACGCGGTGTTGCAGACGATTCTGGACGCGGCGCGGGAGCTGACCGGCGCGCGCTATGCGGCAGTGGGCGTCCCTGACGGCGAGGGCGGCTTCGCGTTGTTCCTGACCGCCGGGGTCGACCCGCCGACGTGGGAGGCGATCGGGGCGCTGCCGCGCACGCACGGACTGCTCGGTGCCATGCTCGGCGATCCCGAGCCGATCCGGCTCGCGGACATCCGCCGAGACCCCCGCTTCCGCGGCTGGCCCGCGGCGCACCCGGCGATGAAGGCGTTTCTCGGCGTTCCGATCATCGCCGGAGGGGAGATCGTCGCCGGGCTCTACCTTACCGACCCGGTGGACGGCGAGGACGTCGACCGCGAGTTCAGCGAAGCCGACCAGGAGGTGGTCGAGGCCCTGGCCGCGCACGCCGCGCTGGCCGTCGTCAACGCGCAGCGGCACGAGCGGTCCCGCGAGCTGTCGATCGCCGAGGAAAGGACCCGGCTGGCCCGGGACCTGCACGACTCGGTCACCCAGACACTGTTCAGCCTGTCCCTGTCCGCCGAGACCGCTGCCACGCTCGCGGGTTCGCAGCCGCGGCTGGCCGCGGAACTGGACCGGCTTCGAACGCTCGCAGCCACCGCCAAGGAGGAGCTGCGCGCTCTCGTCGACACCCTCCGGCCGGCCGATCTCGGACCGGACGGTCTCGCCACCGCGCTGCGGCGGAGGGTCGAGCTGCTGCGGCGCGTCCACGACGTCAACATCCGCATCGATGCTGCCGGTGGACGGGCCGGCGTACGGCGTCCGCTGGTGGACACGGAGCTGTTCAAGGTGGCCACCGAGGCGCTGTCCAATGCGCTGCAGCACTCCGGGGCGCGGCGGGTCGACGTCTCACTGGGAGCAACGGACACCGGTGTTCGGTTGACAGTTCGGGACGACGGCCAGGGCTTCGATCCCGCTCGCACGGGCCGGGGCGGGGGGCAGCTCGGTCTGACGTCGATGCGGGAGCGGGTCGACGCGCTCGGCGGCACGCTGCACCTGCAGAGCGCCCTCGGCAAGGGAACCGTGGTCGTGGCGGAGGTTCCCTGTGCCTGAGGTGCGCCGTGCCTGAGGCCATCCGGCTGCTGTTATGCGACGACCACGAGATGGTCCGGGCGGGGCTGCGCACCTTCCTCGAACTGCAGCCGGACATGGCGGTCGTCGGGGAGGCGGGCACCGCAGAGCAGGCCCTCGCGCTCGTCCCGTCGCTGAGCCCGGACATCGTCGTCATGGACCTGGTGCTGCCCGGACTGTCCGGCGTGGACGCGTTGCGCCGGCTCCGCGAGCACCACCCCGACGTCAAGGTCGTCGTACTGTCCAGCTTCGGCGGGCAGGACGCGGTGCTGTCGGCCATCCACGCCGGTGCCGCCGGCTACCTGCTCAAGGACGTCGGCCCCCGCGAGCTCGCCGATGCGCTGCGGTCAGTGGCCGCCGGCGGGGCGCCGCTGCATCCGCAGGTCGCCGCCACCGTGATGCGCAGCCTCAACGCCGGGCAACGCGACCCCTTGACCCCCCGGGAGTCCGAGGTCCTGCAGCTGATCGCCCGGGGGCTGACCAATCGGCTCATTGCCCGCGAACTCGCGCTGTCGGAGAAGACGGTCAAGGCGCACGTCAGCGCCGTGCTAGCCAAGCTCGGTGTGGCCGACCGGACCCAGGCCGCGTTGTACGCCGTACGGGAAGGGCTCGTCCGCGAGACCTAGGACTTCCGTCCCGGCCGACGCGAGCCGTGCGGCCGATGCCGGCGCAGCGCACCGCGGGCAGCGTGGCCGGTATGACAACAGCACTGATCACCGGAGCCTCGCGGGGCCTCGGCCTCGCGCTCACCACCCACCTGTCAGGGCATGGCTGGCGGGTCGTCGTCGACGCCCGGTCTGCCGCGGACCTGTCCGCCGCCACAGCCGGTCTCGCCGGCGTCACCGCGGTCGCCGGCGACGTCACCGACGAGGAGCACCGCCGTGCCCTCCTCGCCGCGGCCGGCGACCACCTCGATCTGCTGATCCTGAACGCCTCGACGCTCGGCCAGAGCCCGCTGCCATCGCTGGCCGACTACGACGTGGACCGGCTCCGGCGGACCTTCGAGATCAACACCGTCGCCCCGCTGCGGCTGGTCCAGCTCGCGCTGCCCGCGCTGCGGGCCGCCCACGGCACGGTGATCGCGATCAGCAGCGACGCCGCCGTCGCGGCGTACGAGGGATGGGGTGGGTACGGCGCCAGCAAGGCCGCCCTCGACCAGATCGCAAACGTCCTCGCCGCCGAGGAGACCGACCTGCGGGTGTACGCCGTCGATCCCGGTGACATGCGGACGCAGATGCACGCCGAGGCCTTTCCGGGGGAGGACATCAGCGACCGGCCGCTGCCGGAGACGGTGCTGCCGGCGCTGGAGCCGGTGCTGCGGGGCGCGCTGCCGTCAGGTCGGTACAGCACCGGGACCCTCGCCGAACTCGCCCTGGCAGGGGCCGTCGAGTGACAGCTACCGGGTTGGCGTGCCTGCCGGACTTCGAATTGCCCGCAGGCAACATCGCCAGCGGCCCGCCGGAGGCGCGCGGCATCGCCCGGGACGGCGTCCGGATGCTGGTCGCAGCGCCCGGCCGGCCGCTGGAGCATCGCCGGGTGCGTGACCTGCCTTCGGTGCTGCGAGCCGGTGACCTGGTCGTCGTCAACGGCTCGGACACGCTGCCCGCGGCCCTGACCGGAGTCGCACAAGACGGTCGCGTGGTGCAGGTGCACCTGTCGACCGTCCTCCCGGGCGGGTCGCCGAAGGAGGCGCTCGCACACACGCACTCGACGTGGACCGTCGAGTTCCGCATCCCCGACCCGCCGGCAAGCACGCAGACCGACGAACCGCGCTACGGCGAGGTTCTGCAACTGCGCGGCGGCGGGGTGCTGCGGGTGATCGACTCCTATCCCGGCGGCCGCGACCGGTCCAGGCTCTGGGAGGCCGAGATCAGCACCCCGGTTCCCTTGCTCCGCTGGCTCGCCGAGCACGGGCAGCCGATCCGGTACTCCTACGCCGGCTCGCCGTGGCCGCTGTCCAGCTACCGGACGTCGTACGCCGACACCCCGGGCAGCGCAGAGATGCCCAGCGCCGGACGTCCCCTGACCTCCCGGTTGATTCGGCGGCTGCGGTTGCGGGGCGTCCATCTCGCCGACGTCGTGCTGCACTGCGGGGTGTCCTCGGTCGAGGCGGGGGATCCGCCGTACGCCGAGTGGTTCCTGGTGCCCACTGCCACGGCCCGGGCGATTGCGCAGACCCGCGCCAAGGGTGGGCGGGTCATCGGTGTCGGCACCACGGTGGTCCGCGCGCTCGAGTCCGCGGTGGACGGGCAGGGGATCGTGCGGGCGGCCGAGGGATGGACGGATCTGGTCATCACTCCGGCTCGCCGCATGACCGCGGTAGACGGTCTCCTGACGGGTTGGCACGAGCCAGCGGCCTCGCACCTGATGATGTTGGAGGCCGTCGCCGGGCCGGAGCTGCTCTGCCGCTCATATGAGGCCGCGCTGGCCGAGGGCTACCGCTGGCACGAGTTCGGGGACGTGCACCTGCTGCTCCGCTGATTCGGCCGAACGGGAGACTGGGGCGGTGTCCGTCGACCGCACCCGCCAGGCCAGCTTCGCGCTCGCCCTCGTGCTGAGCGTGGGCATTCTCTTCGCCCCAGCCAGCGCGGTACCGTCCGCGCCCGCCGGGACCGACCTCGTAGTGCATGTCGTCCTCTTCGCCGCGCTGGCCTACACGGGTCTGCTCGCCGGCCTGTCCCGTCCGCTGACCGTGATCGCCCTATTGGTGTACGCCGCTGCCAGCGAGCTGATCCAGTCGATGCCGGTACTGAACCGCGCCGCCAGCCCGGTGGACTGGCTTGCCGACGCCGTCGGAATCGGGGTCGGTGTCGGCCTCAGCCTGGCGTTGCGGCGTCGCGCGCGCTGGTGGGCGCTGCCGCACTGACGAACTCCGCGACGATGGTCTTGCAAGAGGCCGGCAGGTCGTCCGGGTTGCGGCGGCTCACCGCGGCAGGGCGCTGGCGCCGACGTTGGCATCCAGCCAGCTCCCCAGGTCGGCAAGTTCCCGCCAGGCTTTCTGGACCCGCTGCTTGGCCCGCGCGGTGTGCAACCAGGGGGCGGGTTCCCAGTGCCGGTGCGCGATCAGGGTGCGGTGCTTCAGCAACTCGATCCGCGGATGAACGGCGTCGTAGCCGCGGGGCCGGGTCTTCAGGCGCTGGCCGCCGATGTCCCATCCGGCCCGCCGCAATGTCTCGACTATGTCCTGCAATGCCGGTCCCTGGACCCCGTCGTCCACCGCCCGCCGCAGCCGCTCGACCTGGTCGGAGGCGGTGTCGTAGTAGCCGCCGGCGACCATCAGGCCGTCCGCGCTGAGCTGGACGTAGCTGCCTCCGGCGCTCGCCGCGATCGCGGTCTTGTACGGCGTCTTGTCCTTGCTGAAACGCACGTCCCGGTACGGTCGGTACACCGATGCGCTGCCGAACTCCGGCTCGAGTTCGGCCAGCATCGCCACCATGGGCGCCCTGACGCAGTCGTCGTAGGTGTCCTTGTGGTTGGTCCAGTACGTCTTGGAGTTGTCCGCCTCCAGCCCCTCATAGAACACGAGCGCGGCTTCGGGGAAGCCGCTGAACTTCACGCGGCCTCCTCGTCCAGAGCGGTGTGCAGGCGGACCTCGCGCACCGGGGTGTCGGCGGCGTCCAGGGTTCGCGCCCAACCGTCGCGGCTCCACCCCGCCGACTCGTAGAAGCCGACCGATGCCTGGTCGCGCTCGATCACCCAGGTGGTGAGTCGTCGGGTGCCGTCGTGCCGGGCGAGATCGACGACAGCGGCGAGCAGCCTGCTGCCGTGCCCGCGTCGCCCCCATCTCGGCTCGACCAGCATCGTGGCGATCATCGCCGTGCCCGGATCCTCGGGATCGGGCTCCGTGGCGACGAAGCCGACGATGCTGTCGCGCTCCTGCGCTACGAGCACCCGGTGCCGGGGGCTCGGCGCTTCGTTGACGGCGGCAGACCATTGCGCGCCCGCGAGCTCCGACGTCACCTGGTCGAGAGCCTCGGCGGGCAGGATCCCGGAGTACGCCGAACGCCAGGTGTCGATCTGGATGCGGGCGATCTGGGCCACGTCGGCCGCGCGGGCGGGGCGCACGCTCGCATCGGCCACCCGACGAGCCTACGTCGGCGGGCTGGAGCGCTCGGGGGGGTGCACAATCACAGCGGTGGACACATCGGAGGAGATGCGCGCGATGGTGGCCGTGCGTCTGCGTGGGTACGCCGAGGTGGCTGAGATCCGCCGCGCCGAACTGGCAGCCATGACCGAGGACGACGCCGCCCGCATCGCCGACGATCTGCTGCAGCTGCTGGACGTGCTTCCACCGGAGCCGGACCGAGGGTCCGGGTTGGTGGAGCAGCAGCGAATCTTCGGCCGGGCGCACCGGCGCGCATGAACGGGCTGTTCGCCGCGGCCGAGGAGGTTCAGGAGTTGTGCCGCCAGGAAGGTTGGCGGTACTGCTTCATCGGCGGCCTGGCCGTACAGCGCTGGGGTGAGCCGCGGGTCACCCGGGACGTGGACCTCACCCTGCTGGCTGGCTTCGGCGACGAGGCCGCATTCGCGACCCGACTCGCAGCGAGCTTCGAGGCACGTGTCGATGACGTTGTGGAGTTCGCGCGTCGTGCCAGGGTCGTGCTGCTGCGCACGGCCGACGGTGTGCCGATCGACGTGGCGCTCGGCGCCCTGCCCTTCGAAGAGCGCGCAGTGGGACGGGCGTCCGACTGGGAGATTGCTGGGTCCAGTCCTTTGCGCACCTGTAGCGCCGAGGACCTCGTCGTACACAAGGCGTTTGCGGGTCGGGATCGGGACTGGGCCGATCTCGCCGGGATCGTGGCGCGCTGCGGTGATCGGCTCGACCGAGAGCTGATCAGCGAGGAGCTGGCCCCGCTGCTGGAGCTGAAGGGCGATCCGCACGCCCTCGACCGGCTGCTCCGATTACTCGGCTGAGCAAGCGCCGGAGCGTGGGTACCGACCGGTTGTGCGATCTGGACCTCATTCAAGCCAAGATCGGCACGGGATCGCCGAGGCGGAGGGGCTCAGCCAGCGACGGCCAGGCCAAACTCGTGGCCGGCGTCTACGAGCATGTCCCGGAGGGACTCGGCGTAGGAGCGGTCCACGACGAGCAGGTACGAGCGTTCGCCGTCGACGTCGTCGCGGACCAGCGCGACGCCGAGCCCCCCGACCGGCGCGCGCAGTGCGGCCCCGTTCGGTGTCACGTCGTCGCTGAGGTCGATCGGGCACAGTCGGGACAACAGATCGGCGGTGTCCGCGCCGGTCAGCCGCAGGAGGGCGTGGCCGTGCGTGACGTCGATGACCGAGCGAAGTCCGTCGTACGGCGTCGCCTCCAGCCGCTGTATCACGTCCGGGACCGGATCCGGCGCGTCGAGCACCAGCCATTCGCCGTACCCGTACCCGACGACGAGCGCACCGGATGAGTCCCTTGTGGACAGTCCGAAGTGGACACCGAGGCTGTCGCCGAGGTCCGGCGAGGCCCGCACGAGAACTTTCGGCATCGAGGTGCAGTCGGCGAGGCTAGCCACGAAGCCGCACTCCCTCCGGGTCGACGTGCGCGAGTTCCGGCATCACCCGAGCCTGGATCGAGCCGCCGCCGGGCAGCCGTACGGTGACCGTCGTACCGGCGCTGGACAGGTGCGGGGCGAGCAGGCCGAGGCATACCGCGTGCCCGAGCGTCGGTGACATCCGGCTGGACGTGATCCGCCCCACGATCCGGGTGCCGTCCTCGACGATCTGGCTGGCCTCCGGCGGTACCACGGCGCCGTCCACCGGCTGCAGTCCGACCAGGCGGAGGTAGTCGTCGCGCATCTGCTGCCAGACGAGCTCCGGCTTCCCGGCGAAGTCCGGCTTGTCCAGCTTCACCGCCCAGTCCAGACCCGCGCCGTACGCCTGCGTCAGGCCGTCGGTGTCCTGACCCACGATCAGGTGCCCCTTCTCCAGCCGCAGGATCCGCTGCGCCTCGATGCCGAACGGCCGGATGCCGAGATCGGAACCGGTCGCCAGCAGCGCCTCCCATACGTGCAGGCCGTGCCCCGCCGGGACGTGCACCTCGAAGCTGAGCTCGCCGGTGAAGCCGATCCGCCAGACGACGCAGTCAGCGATTCCGGCGACTTCGCCGGTGCGGACCTGCATGTAGCGGAAGGCATCAGGCGCCAGGTCGAGGTCGGTAAGCCGTGCCAGCAATTCGCGCGAGCGTGGTCCAGCGACGTTGATGCTGGCGTAGTTCGCCGTGACCGGCGTGACGTGCACCCGCCACTGCCGGCGTTCGGTCTGCAGCCAGCGCTCCATCCAGTCGTAGGTGGCCTCGGCGCCGGAGGACGTCGTCGTCATCAGGTAGTGCTCAGGACCGAGCCGTCCCGTGACACCGTCGTCCAGCACGACCCCGTCCTCCGCGCACATCACGCCGTAGCGCACTGACCCGACGCCGAGCTTGCGCCACTTGTTGACGTAGAGCAGCTCCAGCAGGTCCGGTACGTCGGGGCCCCGCAGGTCGAACTTGCCCAGCGGCGTCACGTCGATGATGCCGACGGCGTCACGGACCGCCTGCACCTCGGCGGCGGGATCCCCGTAGTGGTCCGGGCGTACCCAACTGCCGGCGTACAACGGCGCGGCGCCATGGCTGTCGTGCCAACCCTGCAGGGGGGACCGGCGCAGCAACTGGTGGGACCGGCCCGCGAGGGCGCCCAGACTCACCGGCACGTACGGCGGCCGCCCGGTCGTCGTCCCGGTCTCGGCCAGCCCGGCCCCAGTCGCGGCGGCGACGGCCGCGATGCTGTTGACTCCCTCAAGCTTGCCCTGCGACGGGCCCATGGTGGCCGTGGTGTAGCGCTTGGCCAGCTCGATCGAGTCGTACCCTTCGCGGACCGCGGACTTGAGGTCCTTCGCGGATACGTCCTCGGAGAAGTCGACGATGCCGTCGGTGCGGCCGAGGGAGAGCATCGGGTGCGCCGCGGGACGCAGGTCCGGGATGGCGACGGCAGGCGTGTCCGCGGGCGCCGTGACCCGGGCGTGCGGTACCCCTGCGGCCAGCGCGACGGCGCGGTGCGAGGCCCGCCGGGCCGCCTCGCGGCCCACCGCGGTCGCGTGCTCCATCAGTTGGTCGGTCGATCCGTCGCCGACGATGCCGCCGACTGCCGAGACGTCGTCGGGCAGGCCGACGGGGACGAACCGGGCAGCCTCCGCCCGGAACTCCGCGCGTCCCCCCGAGACCGTGGCGAGGGTGAGCGGCGCCGTCCAGCCGATGGCGGTCACCACCAGGTCGCAGTCAACGACCGCGCCGTCGGAGCACTCCACCGCGCGTACGGCGGAGCGACCCACGATGCGGACCACGTCCTCGTCCTGGCGGGCGTCGAGGACCCGGACGACGTCGACGCCGGCGCGGCCCAGGTCGGCCGCGACCGCATCACCGGCGGTGTTGGCGGTCAGCACGACGGCTCGTTCACCGGGCTTGACGGCGTACAGGTTGACCAGCCGGCGTACGGCGGTGGACAGCATCACGCCGGGCAGGTCGTTGCCTCCGACGACGTACGGGCGGTCGATCAGGCCCGGGGCCACGATCATGTGCTTGGCGCGGGCCTTGACCAGCCGCTCGCGTACGCCGGGCACGGACCGCTGCAGTACGGACACCCAGTTGCCGTCGTAGCGGCCGGTCACGACGGAATCGGTCATCACCTCGATGCCGGCTGCCTGCACCGCTGCCCGCAGCTCCCGCAGGATCTCCAGGCCCTCCGCGTCTGCCCACCGAAGGTGGCCACCGAGATGGTGCTCCTCGTCGACGAGCAGCACGCGGGCGCCTGCATCGGCTGCGGCGACGGCGGCCGCCATGCCCGCCGGGCCTCCGCCGGCCACGAGCACGTCGGGGTGGGCGTAGCGCTGGTCGTAGCGGTCCACGTCCGGAGCGGTGGGGGCGTACCCGCCGTGGGAGAACCGCCCCAGGACCTTGTCGTACGCCGGCCAGAGCCGTTGCGGGCGCATGAACGTCTTGTAGTAGAAGCCTGGGCCGAGGAAGCGGCCGACCAGTTGGTTGGCTGCCTTGACGTCGAAGCGCAGCGACGGCCAGGTGTCCTGCGATGACACCGACATGCCGGGACTCACCAGGCGGTGGGCGGCGCGCACGTTCGGCTCGCCGTCGGCGGTGACCATGCAGTTCGGGTCGTTGAAGTCCGCGCTGAGCAGCCCGCGCGGGCGGTGGTACTTCAGGCTGCGGGAGAGCACCCGCACACCCGAGGCGGCCAGCGCGGACGCGATGGTGTCCCCGGCGTAGGCCTGGTACGGCCGGCCGTTCCACCGGAACGTGAACCGCTGCGCCCGGTCGATGACCTCTCCGGGCTGGGGTGGGAGTCGATGCGACGATGTCATCGAGTGCCCTCCGTGCGCGCCAGAGCGGCGGTCTGCACCTCGTTGGTGAGGGTGTGCCGGTCGACGAAGAGGTACTGCCGGCAGCCCGAGCGGTGCAGCCACAACTCGCGGGCCGGCCCCGAGGGGTTCGCCCGAACGTAGAGGTAGTCCCGCCACTGCTGCGGGCTGGCCTGCTCGGGGTCGGGCCGCTGCCGGCGCTCGTCGACGTACCGGAACTCGGTGGCATCGCGGGGACCGCAGAGCGGACAGGAGATCAGCACGGCTAGTGCCCCACAGCCGCGGCGCCGCGCTCGCCGACCAGTCGGCCGTCGGCGAAGCGGGCCAGGTCGAAGCCGGCGATCATGTCCGGCGTCTTGCCGGTGGCGATCAGCTCGGCCATCGTCTCGCCGGCGACCGGAGCCGCCTTGAAGCCGTACGTTCCCCAGCCGACGTCGACGTAGAAGCCGTCCACGGGGGTGATGCCCATGACCGGCGAGAAATCCGGCGTCATGTCGCACAGCCCGGCCCACTGCCGCAGCATCCGCAACTGGGACAGCGCCGGCATCAACTCCAGCACATGCCCGGCGACGCTCTCGGTGAACTGCAGCGAGCCGCGCATCGAGTACGACGGGAACGGGTCGACCGCGGCGCCGAAGACCAGCTCGCCCCGGGCGGTCTGGCTGACGTAGACGTGCAGCGACCCCGACACGACGACGGTGTCGAGGAACGGCCGGACCGGCTCGGTGACGGCCGCCTGCAGCGGGAACGTCGTGATGGGCAGCCCTACCCCGGCCATGTCCGCGATCACGCTCGCCCAGCCGGCTGTGCAGTTGACGACGACCGGGGTGGAGATCGTCCCCCGGTTGGTCTGTACGCCGCGGACCGCACCGTCGACCACATCGATGCCGGTCAGCTCAGTTCCCTGATGCAGGTGTACGCCGAGCGCATCCGCGGCCCGCGCGTAGCCCCAGACGACCGCGTCGTGCCGGATGATCCCGCCCGGTGGGTGGTACAGCCCGCCTAGGATCGGGTGGTGGGCGTGCTCGGACATGTCCAGCTGAGGCACCAGCCGGGCCACCTCGGTCGCGTCGATGACCCGGGAGTCGACGCCTTCGAGAGAGTTGACCTCCGCCCGCCACCGCATCGTGCGCAGCGAGGAGTCGTTGTGGGCGAGGGTCAGGTGCCCGCGCTGGGAGAACATCACGTTGAAGTTCAGGTCGCAGGCCAGCTCCTCATAGAGCCGCACCGACCGGTCGTAGAACCGCACCCCTTCGGGGGTGAGGTAGTTCGACCGGATGATCGCGGTGTTCCGGCCGGACCCGCCGCTGCCCAGATAGCTCTTCTCCAGTACGGCGATGTTGTGCATGCCGTGATTCTTGGCCAGGTAGTAGGCGGTAGCGAGGCCGTGCACACCGCCGCCGACGATCACCGCGTCGTAGCTGCCGGCAAGGTCCCGGTGTCTCCATACCCGCGGCCAGTCGGCGCGGGTGAGACCCTGCCGGAGGAGGCCGAATGCGGAGAAACGGGCGCCGGGACGCCTGCGGGAGCGTTGCCGCTGGTGGGACGCTGTCGCCATGCAGGCAAGGTAACAGGATGGCGGCCGGACGGCGAGGCCCCCCGTCCTGGTTGGGCTGGCTCCGGCGTCAGCCGGCGACGCGGGGGGACAGTTGCACGGTGTGCCGGAGCAGTTCGTCGGCTCCCGAGCGCATCGCTGCCGGGTCGAACCGGGCGGCCGGACCCTGCAGTCCGAGGATCGCGACCAGCCCGCCGTGGCTGTCGAAGACCGGCGCAGCCACGGCGTGCAGGTCGTTCTCCCGTTCCCCGAGCGCCTCGGCCCATCCCCGGGCGCGCACGACGGTGAGCTGGCGGGCTAACTCACGGCGGTCGGTGATCGTCGCGGGCGTATAGGTGACGAGTGCCCCTTCCGGGGTGCGGCCGCCGTGGGCCAGGAAGACCTTGCCGGTGGCCGTGGCGTGCGCCACGCTCGGCCGGCCGACCTCGGCGACACTCCGCACGGAGGACGGGCTTTGCACGTAGTCCACGGTCATGGTCGTGTGCTCGCCGGGAATGGACAGCGTCGACGTCTCACCGGTCGCCTCGGTGAGGGCCAGCAGGTGCGGGCGCACCACCTCGCGCAGGTCGACGCGGGCCAGCGCGGCATTGCCGAGCTGGACCAGCCGCAGTCCGAGGCGGTAACGGCCGCTTTCCGGAACTCGCTTGACCAGCTCGTCCCGGGCCAGCGTGGCCAGAACCCGCGATACCGAACTGGGGTTGATACCGGTCATGCGAGCCAGCTCGTTGGTGCCGAGATCGCGGGGCGACTCGGCGAGTGCGGTGAGCACCGCGACGGCGCGTCCCACGGTCGCGACCATGCGCTCGGTGGAGTCGGTCCCAGATCCGAGCGGCGCGACACGGTCACCGGGGTCGGTTGTCGCGCTCAGGTCCACCATGTACGTTGCCCCCACGTGAAACAGCGTTGCCGAGGAGGCAACAGTGTATGCGACACTGCCCGCCGCCGTGCGCCCTCTCCTCGTCGACGAAGAAATTCACCGCCCTGTCCCTCTTTCCGTGGAGCTGAAGTCATGACTGGTCTGCTAGAGCGCCTCCAGGTCGGCCCGGTCATCTGTGCCGAGGGCTACCTCTTCGAGTTGGAACGACGTGGCTACCTGCAGGCCGGCTCGTTCGTTCCGGAGGTGGTCCTCGAGAATCCGGAGCAGGTGACCGCGCTGCACGAGCAGTTCGTGCACGCGGGCTCCGACGTAGTACAGGCCTTCACCTACTACCTGCACCGGGAGAAGCTGCGGCTGATCGGCAAGGCCGACCTGCTCGAACCTTTGAACCGGCAGGCGCTCAAGCTCGCCGCCGAGGTCGCCCGTGCGACCGACACCCTGCTCGCCGGGAACGTGTGCAACACCAACGTTTATGACCCTGCTGACCCCGAGACCCATTCTCAGGTGCGGGCGATGTTCACCGAGCAGATCGGCTGGGCGGCCGAGGCGGGCGCCGACTTCGTCATCGGCGAGACCTTCCGGTACGCCGAGGAGGCGCTGCTGGCCCTGGAGGTGATCCGGGAGGCGCAGCTGCCGTCGGTCATCACGCTGGCGGTGGGAACCGACCCGAGCACCCGCGAGGGGTGGTCGCTGGCCGATGCCTGCCGCCGCCTCGCCGATGCCGGTGCGGACGTCGTGGGGCTGAACTGCATCCGCGGTCCGCAGACCATGCTTCCGCTGCTGGAGCCGATCGTGGCTGCGGTGGACGTCCCCGTGGCCGCCCTGCCGGTGCCCTACCGCACCCACGCCGCCGAGCCGACGTTCCAATCCCTGCGTGACCCCGACTGCGATCTGCTGCCGGATGGCCGGCCGTTCCCGGTCGCGCTCGACCCGTTCACCTGTAACCGCTACGAGGTGGCCGACTTCACCCGTCGGGCGGCCGACCTGGGTGTGACGTACCTGGGCCTGTGCTGCGGCGCGGGGCCGCACCACCTCCGGGCGATGGCCGAGGCGCTCGGCCGGACGCCGCCGGCCAGCAAGTACTCCGCCGACATGTCCAAGCACGCGTTCTTCGGGACCGACGCGACGCTGCGCGAGCACAACCAGGAGTACCGCACCCGGCTGTAGCCGCGAGTGGCCGGACCGGACGGGAAAGGTTGCAGTTTGGCAACGTGTTGCCGCCCGGCCATTTGTCATTGCCTTGTGGGCAACGCTCTGCCAGAGTGCGCGCGATGACCATCGAGCGCTCACGCAGCCTCCGTCGGGCCCTTGGCCTGCTGGAGGCCCTGGGCACCGATGAGATCGTCGCGGCCGGCGGCTGCGGCGTGACCCAACTCGCCCGGGTGACGGGCGGCGAGAAGAGCCAGGTCTCCCGGACGCTGTCCACGCTGGCCGGTGCCGGCTTCGTCGATCGCGATCTCCGGACCCGCCAGTACCGCCTGGGCTGGCAGGTCTTCGCACTTGCCGCCCGGTCCGGCGACCAGCGGCTGCTGAGCGCGGCCGGGCCGGTGCTCGTCCGGCTCGTCCGTGAGATCGGCGAGAGCAGCCACCTGTCGGTGCTGCGCGGCGCCGCAGTACTCACCGTGCTGACCGAGTCCCCGCCCCGCGCCGTACAGGCGGTCTCGTGGGTCGGCCGCCTCACGCCCGCCACAAGCACGTCATCGGGACGCGCGCTGTTGCTCGACCACGACCGCGAGCAGCTCGCGGCGATGTTCGGGTCGAATGGCTGGGCGGCTGCGATCGCCAAGGCCCCGCGCGACGTGGACGACCTGCTGCAGCGGATCGCGGTGGCCCGCGTCGCCGGATACGCCCGCGTGGAGGAGGAGTCCGAACCCGGCCTGGTCGCGGTCGCGGCTCCGGTGCGCGATGCCGGCGGCCGGATCGTCGCCGCGGTCAACGTCTCCGCGCCCCGGTTCCGGCTGGGCCGCAGCCTTGTGCGCGCGGGGGCGGCCGTCGCGGTGGCCGCGGCTGACCTGACCGCTGCCCTCGGCCGTCCTGCACCGAAACTGATGGAGGAGGCCCTCGCGTGAATCTGTGGGAGTTCCTGATCAACCGGTACGAC
>Ga0136640_10000352_pt1 | contig 17419 bp, 23 predicted proteins | sample AntDrymUQ8642106_2_FD_105498 | JGI IMG/M metagenome (GOLD analysis project Ga0136640, IMG submission 105498) | Polar desert sand microbial communities from Dry Valleys, Antarctica - metaG UQ864 (21.06) | ecosystem: Environmental > Terrestrial > Soil > Desert | place: Antarctica: Dry Valley...
CGCCGGCGACCACGTCGAGTCCCTGTCGCTGGGCAACCAGCAGCGCGTGCAGCTCGCCGTCGCGCTGTCGCATGACCCCGAGCTGCTGGTCCTCGATGAGCCCTTCAGCGGCTTGGACCCGCTGGGCGTCGACGTCCTCGCCGAGGTGCTGCGCGAGCGCGCCCGGGCCGGGGTCGCCGTGCTGTTCTCCAGTCATCAGCTCGAGCTCGTCGAGCGCCTGTGCGACGGGGTGGCGATCATCGAGGCGGGCCGGCTGATCGCCGAGGGCAGCGTGCGCGACCTGCGCGCGCAGGCCTCCCAGGGCCGCTGGGAGGTCGAGGTGGAGGGCGAGGACATGGAGGTCGTCGCGCTCGCCGAGGGCCAGGACTCCCAGGGACTGCTCGACGACGCGCGCGGCCGTGGGCGCATCCGCCGCTTCGCGCCCCACGAGCCCACGCTCGCCGAGCTGTTTCGCGGGAAGCTGGAGGCCGCGTGATCTCCGGCACCCAGGCCATCCTGCTCGTCGCACGGCGCGAGATCATCGTCCGCGGGCGCGACAAGGCCACGCTGATCTCGACCCTGGTCACCCTGGCGATCGTCGCGGCCGTGATCCTGCTGCCGTCGCTGTTCGGCGGGACGAGCAGCGCGACAGTCGCTGTCGCGTCCGAGAGCGGCGAGCGCACGGTCCAGGCCGCCGCCAAGCTCGAGAAGGCCTTCGACGTGAAGGTGAAGGTCCGGCAGGTGGACGGCGACGCCGCCGTGCGCCGGCTGGTCGAGGCCGGCGACGCCGACGCGGGCCTGATCGCCGGCGGGCAGCGGATCCTCGCCGCGGGCGGCGCGCCCGACGGCGCCGTGCCGGCCCTGCAGGAGGCCTCGCGCCGGCAGCGCGCCCGGGCGCCCGACCCGCAGCCGCTGGCCGTGCAGACGCTCGATCAGGAGGCCGAGGACCGCCAGGGCTTCGCGGCCATCGCGCTGATCATCCTCTACGGGCAGCTGCTCGGCTACGGGATCTGGGTGGCCAACGGCGTCGTGGAGGAGAAGGCCTCGCGCATCGTCGAGATCCTGCTCGCGAGCATCCGCCCGCGCGAGCTGCTGGCGGGCAAGGTGCTGGGCATCGGCGTGGTGGGGCTGCTGCAGTTGCTGGTCATCGCGGCCGGCGGGTTGGTGATCGGCGCTGCCAGCGGCGAAGTGGAGATTGGGGCCACGGAGCTTTCGGCGGTGCCCGTCCTGCTGATCTGGTTCGTGGCGGGATACGCGCTGTACGCGTGCGCCTTCGCGCTGGCCGGCTCTCTGGTGTCGCGCCAGGAGGAGGTCCAGACCGTCACCACCCCGCTGATCATGGCGATCCTCGCCTCCTTCTTTCTCAGCTTCCGCGCGGTCGGCGACCCCGACGGCACCTTCTCCGTGGTGCTCAGCTTCATCCCGATCTCGGCGCCCCTGGTGATGCCGGTGCGGATGATCGCCGATGGCGTGCCGGTGCTCCAGGTGGTGGCGTCCGCGGCGATCATGCTCGTCGCGATCGCGGCCATGGTCGCGCTCGCGGGCCGGCTCTACGGCGCCGCGGTGCTGCAGACGGGCTCGCGCGTGAAGCTGCGCGGGCTGATGAGCCGCTAGTGGACGTGTCCGTAAGTTCCGCATAACACGGGAACTTTCGGACGCGTCCACTAGGCATATCGGCGGATCCACTCGTGCATGGCGACCGCGGACGCGGCGGCGGCGTTGATGGAGCGCGTGGACCCGAATTGCCGGATCGCCAGCACGACCTCGCTGAGCGCGCGGGCCTCCTCGGACAGTCCGGGGCCCTCCTGCCCGAAGAGCATCACGCAGCGCTCCGGGAGCGCGTAGTCGTCGATCGCGACGGAGCCCGGGAGGTTGTCCACGCCGAGCACCGGTAGATCCATTTCCGCTGCCCACGCCGCGAAGCCGGCGAGCGTGGGGTGGTGGCGGACGCGCTGGTAGCGGTCGGTGACCATCGCCCCGCGGCGGTTCCACTTCCTCGCGCCCACGATGTGGACCTCGGCGGCGAGGAAGGCGTTGGCGTTGCGCACCACCGAGCCGATGTTGAGGTCGTGCTGCCAGTTCTCGATCGCGACGTGGAACGGGTGCCGGCGCGCGTCGAGGTCGGCCACGATGGCCTCGTGGCTCCAGCCGCGGAAGCGGTCGATCACGTTGCGGGTGTCGGGCGGATCACCAGCGGACACTGTGGCGCTCCATCACCCCGAGGCCTTCGCGCAGGCGGCCCGCGCCCGGCAGCGTGCCGGTGAAGGACCCGAACGGCTGCTCGTAGTCGGTCGCCACGAGGAGGAGGTTCTCGCGGTGCGCGCGCGTGGCCTCGGCGCGGAAGGTCAGCGCGTTGCCCTCCGCGAAGGTGACGGTGCCCAGGTTGTCGGCGATCCCGACCGGGCCCACCTCGTGCGGCTCGCCGTCGACCCAGACGCTGCGCTCGGACGCGCCGAGCGCGTCGTGGACGCCGGTCACGACGTTCCAGGCCACCGCGGCGCCGGACTCGGCGACGCCGACGCCCGCCGACCAGCTCCAGTGGGTGCTGCGCGCGTGGTAGCCGGCGGAGTCGTCGACGAACGCGGGTGCGTCGAGCGTGAAGGCCTTCTCGCCGATGGACGCCGTGCCCGTGGCGCGAGCCGGCTGCTTGCGAGTCCAGATGTAGTGCTGGCCGTGCGGGGACACGGTCTCCACCCCCGCGGACGCCTCGAGCGCGAGCTCCATCCGCACGGGGCCGTCCTCGATGCGCACCGTGCCGTCGTCGACGCGCACCGCGCTGCCGCGGCGCAGCGTGTTCTCGGCCAGCGTGCGGGCCTGGCGGTCCCAGATCGCGTACCAGCTCACGGGCAGCGGGCCGATGCGCGCGACCGCCGCGCACAGCATGACCTCGTCGGAGAAGCAGCCGACCCAGCGCCAGCGCTTGAGCGGGCGCAGGCCGCGGCGCAGCGGCATGGCCGCCGGCGGCAGCGGCACGGCGGGACGGCCGGGCCGTCCCGTCCGCCAGGCGACGATCGGCGAGGACGACACGGCCGAAGGGTATCCTCGGCACACATGGCGGGGACCCGCGTATCGGCTGCCGACCGGCGCCGGCAGATCCTGGACGCCGCCGTGCGGGTCTTCGCGCGCCAGGGCTTCCACGGCTGCCGGGTGTCGGACATCGCCGACGAGGCGGGCGTCGCCTACGGCCTCGTCTACCACTACTTCCAGTCCAAGGACGAGGTGCTCGACACGCTGTTTCTCGAGCGCTGGAACATCCTGTTGGAGGCGATCGCGTCCGTCGACCAGCGTCGCGGCGCACCGCGCGACAAGCTCCATGCCGTCGCAGGCTTCATCGTCGACTCCTATCGCGCCGATCCCGAGCTGATGAAGGTCATCATCGTCGACGTCACGCGGGCGGCGAACTCCTTCGGCGCGCGCCATCTGGGCAAGATCCGCGAGGCCTTCGACGGCATCGCGGAGATCGTCCGCGACGCCCAGCGCAGCGGCGCCTTCCGCGACGACGTCGACGCCGATTTCGCCGCGATGACCTTCTACGGCGCGATCGAGCAGGTGCTCACGGCGTGGATCTTCGGCATGCTCTCCTGCGAGGCCGACGACTTCGAGAACGCGAAGACCCTGGTGGTGGACACCATCTGCGGCGGGCTTGACGCTGCGCCGCCTCAGCGTGTGCTTGACTCCGCCCGACGATGAGCGAGAACGACGTCGTCAAGCGCCTCGTCTGGTCCGGCCTGCTGGCCGGGCTCGGCGCGCTGGCCTCCGTGGCCACCTCGCGCGTCGCCGCGATCATCTGGCGTCGCATCTACGACGAGGACCCGCCCGACTGATGGCGTTCGGCAGGAAAAAGGACGACAAGAAGCCGGCGGTGACGCCGCAGATCCCGCAGGACGCGCCGCTGCCCCCTCCGGTCACCGTCGCCGGCGCGGCGCCGCCGGCGTCCGCCCCCGCCCGCGAGGACCCGCCGGCGCCCGACCCCGCCCCGTCCCCGGCGTCCGCCTCCGCGGTGTCCCCGGCGCCCGTCCCGGCCCCGTCACCGGCGCCCGTCACCGCTCCGTCCCCGTCCCCGTACGTCCAGGCCTCCGCGCCCCGCCCGGCGCCGCCCACCGCTACGCCGCCACCGGACTCGGGCGGTGGGTTCGATCCGGCCGCGGCCGCGCAGGAGCGGCCGGAGCTCGTCGTCGCCGGCGCGTTCGTGGGTGCCTTCCTGCTCGCCCGCATCCTCAAGCGCATCGGCGGCGGATGACCCCGGAGCCCGGACCCGCCAGTACCTCCGAGCTCGGGCGCGCGCTCCAGGACGTCACGGAGTACTCCCAGAAGATCATCCACGAGGAGATCGAGCTCGCGAAGGCCGAGGTCTCGGAGAAGCTGACCAAGCTCGCCAAGGGTGCGGCCGTCGGCGCGGCCGCCGGCGTCTTCGTGCTCGCCGGCCTCATCTACTTCCTGCACGCGATCTCCTGGCTGATCTGGAAGCTCGTGCGCGGCGGCAGCGGCGACGACTTCTACCTCGGCTTCCTCATCGTGGCCGTCGGCCTCTTCCTCATCGCCGGCCTCGCCGGCTACCTCGCCTTCAAGTTCGTCAAGGGCGGGGCCCCGCCCACGCCCAAGATGGCCATCGACGAGGCCCAGAAGGTCCGCAAGACGATCAGAGAAGCCGGGAAGTAGCCGCATGCCGCCGCGCAGCCCCGAGGAGATCCGCGCCTCCATCGAGTCCAACCGCCAGGAGCTCGGCGTCGCCGTCGAGCGCCTCCGCACCGAGGTCGCCGAGGTCACGGACTGGCGCAAGCAGATCCGCGAGCACCAGCGCGAGGTCATGATCGGCGCCGCCGTCGCGGGCTTCGTCATCGGCGGCGGCATCGCCGGCTTCTTCGGCCTCTTCCGCCGCCGCTAGCCACCCGCGCCGCACTCCAGGGTCGCTTCAGCGACCACAAAGCGCGTCCGCCGCCGAGGTGAGGGGGCGAGATCGCAGGGCGCCGCACCTAAGGGTCGTGATGACGACCATGAACCGCGTCCACGCCGTCACCGCCCGCCAGCACGGCGTGATCGCGTACGCGCAGCTGCTGGAGCTGGGGTGGACGCGCGCGGCCGTTCGTCATCTCGTGCGCTCCGGGCGGCTGCGGCGCGTGCACCGCAGCGTCTATGCCCCCGCCGGGCTCTGCCTGGCGCCTGCGGGCCGGGCGCGTGCCGCGGTCATGGCCTGCGGCGACGGTGCCGCGCTGAGCCACTTCAGCGCCGCAGCCCTGTGGGACCTGCGCGACCACTGGCCGCTCCTGCCGCAGGTCACGGTGCCGAACGCCACCGGGAGCACGGGGCCGAAGGGCATCGAGCTGCACCATTCCCTCACCCTCGCAGTCCCGGAGTCGGTGACCGGCATCCCCGTGACCACCATCGCCCGCACGCTCGACGACATCGCTCCGCGCCTCCAGGTTCCCTCCCTCAAAGCCGCCGTCCGCCAGGCGGAGCGGCTGCACAACCTCGATCTGACCGAGCTGCGGCCAAGGGCCACCGCCCTCCGCCACGTCCTCGACCGCTACGTCACCGGCTCCGGCCTCACCCAGGACGAGCTCGAACCGCTGTTCCTCGAGTTGTGCGCCGGCTACGGCATCCCGCTGCCGGAGACGCAGGTCACGTTCGGCGCCTACCGGGCCGACTTCGTCTGGCGCGACGTCGGCCTGATCGTCGAGACCGACGGCCGCCAGTCCCATGACGGTTTCGTGGCCTACCGCGAGGATCGCGTCAGGGACCGGGCGCTCAAGCGCTCCGGCTACGAGGTCCTGCACTTCACCTACGCGGAGGTCGTCGACGAGCCGGCCGCCGTCGCGGCCGAGGTCATCGAGGCGCGGAGATGCCTTCGGTCACGAGGCCCGACGGCACCTCGACTTTGGTGAACCGGCGGAAGGCGCGGTACTCGCGGAAGAGGATCTGGATCGTCGCGGCGGCCGGGATCGCCAGCAGCGCTCCGAGCACGCCGAACAGCGCCGAGCCGAAGAGCACGGCGATGATGACGACGATCGGCTGTACCCGCACCGTGCGCGACTGGATGCGCGGCTGGATGACGGTGTTCTCGACCTGCTGGTAGATCACCGACCAGATCGACCAGACGATCGTCGCCGTGGGGAAGTCGTTGAAGAGCGTCACGAGCCCCACGACGATCGCGCCGAGGGTCGCGCCCACCAGCGGGACGATGTCCAGCAGGGCGACGATCAGCGCGAGCGCGGCGGCGTAGGGGACGCCGAGGATCGTGAGGACGATGAACGAGGCCACCCCCGCGACGATGGCCTGGCCGAGCGCGCCCGCGACGTACCCGATCACGGCCGCGCTGATGTCGTGCGTGGCACGGTGCAGCATCTCGTGCTCGGGGGGTGGGCGGCTCGAGATCATCGCGTTCACCCAGCGGCCACCGCTGCTGATCATGAACGCGCTGAGGATGAGGATGGTGATCAGGGCGAACAGCGAGTTGACGATGCCGAGGCCGATGTCCGAGAGCACGCCGGTCGCGTCCCCGAGCTTGGAGGGCAGCTTCTCGGCCTGCTCCTGCAGCTTGCCGGTGATGTCGTAGTCCTGCTCGATGCCGCGCAGCGTCTTGCTCTCGAGCACCGCGTCCTGGACGTCCTGCGCGTAGGTGGGCAGCTTGTCGATCAGGTTGTTGGTCTCCTGGACCAGCGGTGGAACGAGCACCGCGCCGAAGACCACCGGCACGAGGATCAACCCGAAGTAGACGATGGTGATCGCCAGGCCACGGCGCTTGAGGCGCTTCTGCAGCATCCCGACCGGGGCCGACAACGTGACGGCGATGAAGGCGCCGACCACGATCCACGTGAGCGGCGTGCGCAGCCGGTAGATCAGGTACAGCGCGATGCCGCTGACGACGACGATCGCGACGACCCGCACCACCGCACGCGTGGAGGGACCGGCGCCGCTCATGCTTTCAGCAGGGCCGAGCGCACGCCGGACACGCCCAGCAGCCCGGGGCCGATGTGCGTCCCGATCACCGGCCCGACCTCGGAGACGAACAGCGGCTCGTTGCCGTAGATCTCGCGACCCGCCTGCGTCAGCTCCTCCGCGCGCTCGGGGTCGCGGATGTGCTGGATCGCGAAGCGGTCGGCGCCCGCCTCGTGGCGCTCGACCAGGTGCTCCTTGAGCCGCGCGACCGCGCGCCCGGCCGTGCGCACCCGCTCGACCGGCTCGATCTCCTTGCCGATGGTGAGAATCGGCTTGATCTTCAGCGCCGAGCCGAGGTAGGCCTGGGCGGACCCGATCCGCCCGCCGCGGCGGAGGAACTCCAGCGTGTCGACGGCGAACCAGGTCGTCAGGTCGGCGCGCAGCGCGCGGGCCGCGGCGGCGACCTCCTCCGCGCTTCTCCCGCGCCTCGCCGCCGAGCACGCCGCCATGGCCACCAGGCCCATGCCGCCACACGCCGTCTCGGAGTCCAGGACCACCACGCGCTCGCCCGCGACGCCTTGCTCGAGCAGCGCGGCGCGGGCCTGGGCCGCCGTCTCGACCGTTCCGGAGATCCCGCCGGACAGGTGGATCGAGACGATGTCGTCGCCGGCCGCGAGAATCGGCTCGTAGACCGCCAGGAAGTCGCCGACCGAGGGCTGCGACGTGGTCGGCAGCTCCCGGGTGGCGCTCAGGTGGGCGTAGTACTCCCCGAAGTCGGCCAGGTCGGACTCGCGGTCGGTGCGGCCGTCCCAGTTGACGTACAGGGAGACGAGGTGCAGGCCATCGCGCTCGACGATGTCGCGCGGCAGGTAGTGCGTCGTGTCGGAGACCACCTGAACGCGGGCCATGACCGGCGCGGACCCTATCCAGATGCGCCAATCGACGGATCTACACTCGCCCCGCCGTGCCGACCGCGATCCTGTACCGCTGCCGGACCGCGACGAACTGGCTGTGCCCGTGCGGCCGGGTCGCGCGCGAGCTGCGCCGCCACGGCATCGACGCCGAGGACGTCCGCCTCGCTCGCGCCGACCGCTCGCCCGTCGCGGACCTCACCGGCCAGGCCCGCCTCCCGGTGCTCGACATCGACGGCGAGGCGATCGCTGACTCCCGCCGGATCGTCGAGCACCTGCGCTGGCGGGCGGGTCAGGCCGCCTCGCGGGCCGGGGTGAAGTCCTCCGGCGCGCCCTGAGCGAGGTTCTCGTCCACGTCGCCGTCGCGCGACGCCGCCCACCACAGGCTGCCGATGACCGCGAGGACGACCAGGAGCGAGGCCAGCGCCAGAGAGAGGATCAGTGGGTTCATGCTCCCGTTACGGGCCGCCCGGCGGGGACGATGACCCACTTGCGCGCCGGCCCGCCAGCTTCGCCGAGCACGCGCTCGAGATCCTCCAGGCCGACGGGGCCCGCCGCGAGCGCCCGCCAGTCCACGGTGCCGGCCGCCAGCAGCGCCAGCGCGCGGTCGACCTCGTCGCGCGAGTGGTGGAAGGCGCCGCGCACGTCGATCTCGTCGTAGTGCAGCGGCCCCGTGGGAAACGCGGCGTCGCTGGCGCTCGCGCAGCCCCCGACGAGCACGGCGCAGCCGCCCGGCGCGCAGGCCTGCACCGCCTCGCGCCACGCCTCGGGACGCCCGACGGCCTCGAAGACGACATCGTGGTCCCGGAGCGCCTCGGCGCTCATCGCCCCCACGGCCTCGGCCTGCGCGCGGCGCTCGGGATGACGGTCGGCCACCGTGACCGAGCGGCCCTCGGCCACCAGCAGGGCGGCGAGCATCTGCCCCATCGGCCCGCCGCCGAGCACGCCGGCGTCGAGGGCGATCGACGGCGCCGGCGCGCGCGCGACGGCATGCACGGCCGCCGCGAGCGGCTCGGCCATCGCCGCCCCCGCCGCCTCGAGGCCGCTCGGGACGGCGTGCAGCGCCTCGGGCGGCGCGGCGATCCGCTCGGCGAAGCCGCCCAGCACCCAGTGCGGCGCGCGGCAGATCTGCGGCCGGCCGGCGGCGCAGGGGCGGCAGGCGCCGCAGGCGACCGAGTCGCCCACGAGCACGCGCTCGCCGGTGTCGGCGCGGCGGCCCGCGGTCTCGTGCCCGAAGCGCGCCGGATAGGAGGGCAGCAGCCGCGGGTGGCCGCGGCGCCACATCTTGGTGTCCGTCCCGCACGTGGTCGCGACCTCGACCTCGACCACCACCTCGCCCGCGAGCGGCTCCGGGTCGGCCACCTCCTCGACGCGCAGGTCGCCCGGCCCGTGCAGCACCGCGGCCCTCACGGGAGCACGACGGCCTTCAGCGCCGCGCCGGACTGCTGCGCGGCGAGCGCCCGGCCCGTCTCCGAAAGCGGGACGCGCAGCTCGAGCAGCTCCATCGGGTCCACCGCGCCCGAGCGCAGCAGCGCCAGCGACGCGCGCATGTCCGCCGGACCGGCCGACCAGGACGAGGTCACCGTCAGCTCGCGCAGGAACAGCTCGCCGCCGTCGATCGGCAGCGGCGTGCCGGGCGCGGGCGGTGCGTAGACGAGCAGCCGGCCGCCGGCGTCGAGCGCGTCGAAGGCCGCCTGGATCGCCGCCGGGGCGGGAGTGCAGACGATCGCCACGTCGACCGGCTCGCCCGCGTGGACGGAAGCCCCCCAGCGGACCGCGCGCTCGCGCCGCGCCTCGTCGGGCTCGGACACGAAGAGGCTCCGCACGCCGCGGGTCCGCGCGGACGCGACGTTGAGCAGCCCGGAGCAGCCCGCGCCGACCACCAGCACGGCGTCCCCGGCAGTCAGGCCCGCGCGGTCCTGCCCGCGCAGCGCGCAGCCGAGCGGCTCGGTGAAGGTGGCCAGGACGGGGTCCATGTCCTCCAGCGGCAGCAGCTCGCCGACCAGCTCGGCCCCGATCAGCACCCGCTCCGCGAATCCTCCGGGGTCCAACCGCGTGGAGCGGAACTGCGCGCACAGCGTCTCGTGCCCGGACAAACACAGCCGGCAGACCCCGCACGGCGCGTGATGGTGGATCGCGACGCGGTCCCCGACGCGCACCGAGTCGACGCCCTCGCCGAGCGCGACGACCTCGCCCGCCGGCTCGTGGCCGAGCACGGCGGGCAGCTTGCGCGCGACGTACCAGTCCTGGACGTCGGACCCGCAGGTCGCGCAGGCCAGCACCCGGCACACCACCTCGCCGAAGCCGGGCTCGGGATCGGGCCAGTCCTCGAGCACCGTTTCGCCGGGGGCGACGGTCCGCGCGACCTTCACATGACCCCCTGTTCAGTGACGAGCGCCCACACCAGCTCGGCGGGGGTGACGTCGAAGGCCGGGTTGCGCACGGCGGTGCCGGGCAGCGTCCAGTCGCGCCGGACCTCGTCGGCCCCCCGCTCCTCGATCTCGATCGCGTCGCCGGTGGGCGTGGAGGCGTCCACCGACGACATCGGGCCCGCGGCGACGAAGGGCACTCCCGCGGCGTGGGCGGCGAGCGCGAGGCCGTAGGTGCCGACCTTGTTGGCGACGTCGCCGTTGGCGGCGACGCGGTCAAAGCCCGTGACGACCGCGTCCACCTCGCCGCGGCGGATGAGCCCGGCGGCGGCGGCGTCGACGACCAGCTCGTGCGAGATGCCGTGGCGGCGCAGCTCCCACACCGTCAGGCGCGCGCCCTGGAGCAGCGGGCGCGCCTCGCACGTGAGCACGTGGACCGGGCGGCGGTCGGCCAGCTCGCAGATGACGCTCAGCGCAGTTCCGCGCCCGCTCGCCGCCAGCGCGCCCGCGTTGCAGTGCGTCATGATCGTCAGGGGCCCCGCGGGCAGCGCGGCCTCCAGCGCGTCGGCGCCGTGGCGGCCGAGCGCGGCGCTGGACGCCACGTCGTCGCGGTGGATCGCCTCCGCCTCGGACGCCGCGCCGCCCGCGGCGACCATCCGGTCGACGGCCCAGGCGAGGTTGACCGCCGTCGGGCGCGCTGCGCGCAGCCGCGCGGCGCCCTCCCGCCACGCGTCCGGCCGTGCGGCGGCCTCCATGGCCACGCCGTAGGCGGCGGCCACGCCGATCAGCGGGGCGCCGCGCACCGCGAGGCGGCGGATCGCGCCGGCGACGTCGTCCGCCCCGGCCAGCGTCAAGACCACCTCCTCGTGGGGCAGGCGGGTCTGGTCGAGGATCTGGAGGCGCTCCCCCGTCCAGTGCAGCGGAGCCGGCATGAGGCATGATCGTACGCATGGCCGCCCTGACCGTCAGCGCGCTGCACAAGCGCTACGGGACCTCGCACGCGCTGAAGGGCGTCGATCTCGAGGTGGGCGACGGCGAGCTCGTCGGCCTGCTCGGCCCCAACGGAGCGGGGAAGTCGACGCTGGTGAAGATCGCCTGCGGATTGGTGTCGCCGACGGCGGGCACCGCGACCATCGAGGGCGAGCTCGGCTACCTGGCCGAGTTGTTCCGCTTTCCGGACTGGGCGTCGGCGGACGAGGTCCTCACGCTGCACCAGGAGCTCGCCCACAGCGCGGGCGGGCCGGGCGAGCGCGCCCGCCTGCTGGACCTCGTCGGCCTCGACGGCGAGGCCGGCCGCCGCGTCGGCACGATGTCCAAGGGGATGCAGCAGCGGCTCGGCCTGGCGCAGGCGATGGTCGGCTCCCCGCGGCTGCTGCTGCTCGACGAGCCCACCAGCGCGCTCGATCCCGCCGGCCGGCGCACGGTCCGCGCGCTGCTGGAGCACCTGCGCGCCGACGGCGTCTCGGTCCTGCTCAACTCCCACCTGCTGTCCGAGGTCGAGCTGGTCTGCGACCGCGTCGCGATCATCGCCAAGGGCGAGCTGGTCATGGCCGGCACCCCCGCGGCGCTGTCGACCGCGGGCGGCGTGGAGGTCGACACCGCGAGCGGCACGCGCGCGTGGCCCGACGCCACGCGGGAGGACGCCCCGCGCATCGTCGCCGAGCTGGTCGCCGCCGGTGAGTCGGTCTACGGCGTGCGCGTGCTGCGCTCCTCGCTCGAGGACGCCTACCTCGCGGCGGTGGGCGACGAGTGAAGGTCCTCGCGCGCTTCGCCATCCAGGAGGCGCTCCGGCGCCGCGTCTTCACCGTGGTCGCCGTCCTCACGGCCGGCTTCCTGGCGCTCTACGCGCTCGGCGTCTGGCAGGCGTTCAAGATCGTCGACGACCTCGGCTCGGGCTTCAACGGCGTCGACCCGAAGGTCGTGGTCGGCTCGACGATGTTCGGCCTGGCCCTGTTCGGGACGCTCTTCCTCGGCGTCGTCCTCGCGGTCTTCCTCACGCTCGGGACGATCCGCGGGGACGCTGAGCGCGGCCTGCTACAGCCGCTGCTCGTCCGGCCGATCACCCGCCGCGAGGTCCTCCTCTCCCGGCTGTTCGCCGCGGGCGGCGTCAGCGGCGCCTACGTGCTCGCCGTCTACCTGCTGGCGATGCTCATCACCGGGGCGATCGGCGGCTGGTGGCCCGGCGACCCGGTGCGCCCCGCCCTCGCGCTGATGCTCGGCGTCGTGGTGATGACCGCGCTCTCGCTGGCGGGCTCGGTCCTGCTCGCCTCCACCGCCAACGGCATCGCCGTCTTCATGGCCTTCGGCACGGGCCTGACCGCCGGGCTGCTCGGGGTGATCGGCAACGCGCTCAACAGCGGCCCGCTCACCACCGCGGCCGACGTCGTCGCCTACGCGCTGCCCTTCGAGGCGCTCTACCAGACCGCCCTGGGCTACCTCACCTCCGGCACCACCGGGTTCACGCGCTTCGCGCTGCAGCTCGGCCCGCTCGGCGGCGCGCGCGAGGCCGGCCCGGGCCTGTGGCTGTGGGCCCTGGCCTATCTCGGGCTGGTGACCGCCGGAGCGCTGGCGGCGTTCAAGCGCGCCGACCTGTGACGGCCCGCCTCACCAGAGGCTTTTGACCGTGAAGGCGACCGCCAGCGCGAGCGCGGCCTGCCCCGTCAGCAGCCACCGCGTCGCCGCGGGGCTCGCCGGGAGGGCGGCGGTGGCGAGCAGCACCCACGGCAGGAACGGCAGCCAGATCCGCTCCACCTCCGCCTTCGACATCCCGCTGAGGTTGGCCAGGGCGACAGCGGCGAGGGCACCGCCGACGAGCAGCCACGTGGCGCGGTCGCGCAGCCGCGCCAGCGCGAGGGCTATCGCCGGGCCCAGCCAGACGGCGAAGGCCGAGCCGTTGTTGAGCAGGAAGTACTCGTAGGGCCGGGTCGAGGCGATGGTCTCGTAGTACTCCCGCCGGGTGGCGAAGAACCCGTCCACCCACCAGAAGCCGGCGGCGGCGAAGCCTCCCACCACGAGGCCGACGGGGATCGCCGCCACCACCAGCGGGCGCACGCGCCGCCGCGCCGCGGCCACCGCGAGCGGGATCATCGCCAGCAGCACGAGGCCGTAGGAGCAGAAGATCGCGATGGCCAGCAGCAGCCCGCCGACGGCGGCGAGCAGGTCCGAGCGGAGTCCGCGGCCGTCGATCGCGAGGATCAGCGCCGTGATGCCCCAGGCGCCCACCGCCATGTACAGGGCGTCGTGGGTGGTCGCGATGGACAGCGCCGCGACGCTGAGCACGAGATAGGGCGCGGCCCTGCGCGCCGCCGCCTCCCCCGCCAGCCGGCGCAATGCGATCAGCACCGCCGGCCCGGTCGTGACGGCGATCAGGAGGATCAAGATCGCGGCCGCCCAGGTGCCGCCCAGCCCGATCTGCTCGAGCCCCCAGAGGCCGAGCAGCATCGCCGGGGGGTGGGAGCGCACGTGCGTCCGGTAATCGTCGATCCGCTCCACGAAGGTCGACAGGAACGCCCCGGGGGAATCGACCGCCGGGACCGCGAGGATGTACTGCGTGTAGATCCGGAGCGGCCTCTCGATCTCCAGCGGGCCGTCGACCACCGTCAGGGACAGGTCCCAGGCAAGCGCGGCGACGGCGACGAGGACGAGCAGCGCGGGCCACGGCGCCCGGCGGGTGACCATCGGCGCCGCGTAGACGACCACGCCCGCGACGGCGATCGGCAGCAACACGCCCGCCAGGTTGAGGCGCACGTCCCAGTCGCCGTACAGCGGCGGCGCGCCGAGCTTGATCTCGACGCCCGCGTCGTTGAGCAGCGTCCCCCACAGCCACCCCGCGAAGACGAGGAGTGCCCAGATCCCGAGGGCACACAGGCTTGCCGCACGCCGGGGTGCGCGGGCGTCGGCCGGCGACGTGGGTGATGGGCGGGTCAGCGCGATCCGCGTGGGTCACGCCCGCGCCGCCGAGCGTTACCTCGAGCTAGCTCAGGCGGTTCTCGATGGTCAGCGGCGGGCCCTCGGGGGTGAACGCCTCGGGCTCCGGGATCGGCTCTGCCGCCACGCCCAGCGTCTCGGCGAGCTCGCCGGACTCGAGCATCTCCATGATGATGTCGCAGCCGCCGACCAGCTCTCCCTGCTTGAACAGCTGCGGGATCGTCGGCCAGTTGGAGAGGCCCGACAGCTCCTGGCGGATGCGCGGGTCGGGCAGGATGTCGACCGCGGCGAACGGCGTGCCGAGCTGCTCGAGCACGGCGACGCACTTGGCGGAGAAGCCGCAGCGCGGCGCTTCGGGCGTGCCCTTCATGAACAGGATCACGTCGTTGTCGGCGATCGCCTGCTCGATGGCGGTGCGGATCGGGTTCTCGGCTCCAGCGGACATGAGTCAGCCTTCCTCGGTGGTCGTCTTGAGGGACAGGGCGTGGATGCGGTCGCCCAGCTCGGCGCCGAAGATCGCGTTGACCAGCTGGTGCTGCTGGATGCGCGAGAGCCCGGCGAAGGCGGGGGAGACGATCTCGGCCCGGAAGTGGTGGCCGTCCCCGGTCACGTGAGCCTGGGCCTGCGGGAGGCCGGTCTCGATGCGTTCCTTGATTTCTTCTGGGCTGACCACTGGACTCCAGGATAGCGAGCGCTATCCTTTGTGAAGTGTCGATGATCTCCTTCACCGAAAACGGCGCCGAGAAGGTCCGCGAGTTCCTCGCCGGCCAGAGCGCAGACATTGAGGATGCTGGCCTGCGCGTCGGCGTTCGAGGCGGCGGCTGCAGCGGTTTTCAGTACGCCCTCGCCTTTGACACCCAGCGCGACGGCGATCAGGTCTTCGAGGATCACGGCCTGAAGATCCTCGTGGACCAGCCCAGCCTGCCCTACATCTCGGGCGCGGTCGTGGACTACGTCGAGAGCCTGCAGGGCGCCGGCTTCAAGGTCGAGAACCCGAACGTCATCGCGGCCTGCGGCTGCGGCTCCTCGTTCCGCGTGGCGGACGAGGAAGAGGTTTCCGCCGTCTGATCGCGGCGGCCGCGCTGGCCGCCGCCCTCCTTGCAGTCCTCGTCGTCAGCCGGGCCGGTGGCCCGGAGCCTGAACCCGCGCCCGCCCCGGCCCCTCGCGTCATCGAGGGCGGCGGCAGCCTGGCGATCGGCATCACGGAGGAGAACCCCGCTTTCCTGGCCGGCAGCGACCAGCCGGAGTTCGATCGCTGGCACCGCGAGCTGGCGGGGATGCGGCCGACCTACTACCGCCTCGTCATCGACTGGGCGAAGTCCGTGCGCCCCGACGGGAGCTTCGACGTCGCCCATCCGCAGGGCGGCTGCCTGCGGACGATCCCGCCCTGCGCGGGCTGGGCCGGCATCCGCGCCCAGCTGCGCGCGGTCGCCGCCGCCCAGCGCGCGGCGCCCGGCCGCTACCAGCTGATGGCGGTGCTCACCGACACGCCGGAGCGCTACGCCCGCCCGCCGGCTGGCTGCGAGCGCTCCGACATCGAGCCGCGGTCGCGGCCGCCGCGGACCGACGCGCTGCCCGCCTATCAGGACGCCATCCGCGCCGTCGCCGCCGAGGCCCGCGCGGCCGGCGTCGAGATCCCCTACTGGAGCCCCTGGAACGAGCCCAACCACCCGTACTTCCTCTCGCCCCAGCGCACCCGCTGCTCGCCGAGCGCGCCCAGCGCCGCCGTCGGGCCCTACCTCGAGATGACGCGCGCGATGCAGGCCGTCCTGGACGCCGAGCCCGGCGACCAGCAGCTCGTGCTCGGGGAGACCGCCGGCCTGGTCAGCCCGAGCTCCAACTTCACGCGCCTGCCCGAGTTCGTCGCGGCCCTCCCGCGCGAGCTCGTCTGCGGCGCGGCGGTCTTCGGCCAGCACGCCTACGTCGGCGGCGACGACCCCGTCGGCCGCCTCGACGCCGCGCTGAGCCGCTTCAAGTGCCCGCGCAAGACCCCGATCTGGATAACCGAGACGGGAGCGATGACCGACGAGGGAGACCGCTGCCGCGGCGTGCACCGGCGCCTGACCCGCTACTACCGCGACCCGCGCGTCGCCGCCGCCTTCCAGTACACGCTGCGCAACGACGACCGCTTCCCGACCGGGCTGGTGACCACCGACCTGAAGTCCGCCTTCCCGGCGCTGGCCGAGTGGCAGGCCTGGGGCGCACGGCGGGACGCGAGAAATCCCCCGCCGCCCTCGCGCTGCGGTTGAATAGCGCCATGGCCGATCCCTTCGCGGTCGACGTGGACCTCGCCGCGCTGCGGCGCGAGGACGGGTCGCTGCGCAGCGTGCTCGCCTGGGGCGACCGGGTGAACGTCCTCAGCCGCGACGCCAACCGCATCGAGGTCGAGGTGACCAACTGGGTGACCGAGACGGACGGCAGCGTCCGCCCGCAGACGGCGTCGGGCTTTCTCAAGCGCAAGGCCGGCTCGCGCGAGGTCGCGATTCCGGCGGCCGACTCCAAGGTGCTCAAGGTCGACTTCGTCGACGTCCAGCAGGGCGACGGCGCCGTCCTGCAGACACCCGCGGGCAAGGTCCTCACCCTCGACGGCGGCGACAACCAGCTCTTCGCGCGCTACCTCGCCAACCGCTTCCGCCACACCACGCCCGACGCGCCGCTGGAGATCGAGGCGATGGTGGTCAGCCACGGCGACGCCGACCACTTCTCCGGCCTCACCGCGATCCACGCGTCCGAGGCGCTCGCCGACCAGCCCTTCAAGCAGCTCTACGTTCGCCCGAAGCGCGTCTTTCACAGCGGACTGGTCAAGCGGCCCTCGTCGGTGGCGGAGAAGGACAGCTTCGGCGCGACCTTCACCTCCGGCGGCCAGACGGTCGTCACCGAGCTCGCAAACGACCTGCTGGCGGTGCCGGCGAGCCAGATGAACGCGCCCTTCAAGGCCTGGCGCCGGGCGCTCGCCGCCTGGAACGACAGGGCACCGATCGAGTTCCGCCGCCTGGCTAAGGGCGACCACGACGCGTTCGGCTTCCTCGCCGGCGAGCAGATCGGCGTCGAGGTGCTGGGGCCGCTGGAGACGACGCTGGACGGCCACACAGGTCTGCGCTTCCTCGGCCGGTCGAAGGCAGGCACGCCGGTCGCGCACTTCGACGAGCAGTTCGGCGGCCTCGACGCCTCGCACACGATCAACGGGCAGTCGGTCGTGTTGCGGCTCACGTTCGGCAAGTGGCGTCTGCTCTTCGCCGGCGACCTCAACACGGAGGCGGAGCGTGCGCTGACGTCGGAGGGCTCCGGCCTGCGCTCGGAGGTCTTCAAGGTGCCCCACCACGGCTCGCACGAGTTCGCGCCCGGCTTCCTGAAGGC
>Ga0136640_10000354_pt1 | contig 17378 bp, 19 predicted proteins | sample AntDrymUQ8642106_2_FD_105498 | JGI IMG/M metagenome (GOLD analysis project Ga0136640, IMG submission 105498) | Polar desert sand microbial communities from Dry Valleys, Antarctica - metaG UQ864 (21.06) | ecosystem: Environmental > Terrestrial > Soil > Desert | place: Antarctica: Dry Valley...
TCCATCACCCTCAATCCAAGGAGGACGCAGTGCTCACTCTCACCGGAAGCGGCCGCCTCACCCGCAAGCCCGAGCTGCGCACAACCAGCACGGGCGCGACCGTCACGACGGTGGCGATCGCCAGCAGCCGCCGCGGCAGCGACGAGGACCCCGTCTACGTCGACCTCGTGCTGTGGGACGCGCAAGCGGCGTTCGCCGTCGAGCATCTCGTCAAGGGCCAGGCGGTGACGTTCGCCGGGCGCCTGGCGCCGCGGGCGTGGACAGACCGCGACGCCAACCAGCGCGTCGCGATCGAGGTTCACGGCGTCGAGCTGGAGTACGGCCCCAAGCCGCGCGCCGCCGGCGCCGGCGATCGGGCCGAGGACGTCCCGGCGTAATCCAGTCCGCAGTGCGGCCCGCCATGGCGGGCCCCACCAACGGGTCACCCAGCTGCCGGGCCGCGGCGAAGTCGGCCAGCTCCCGGACACGCTCGCGACTGCGATCGCGGCTCAGCGCCTCTGATGAAGCCCAGTGCAATTCCCTCGCGAGGTCCCCGCAGGCCCGTAGGAGCCGCTACAGCGCGTCACGATCAGCCCAAACGCTGCTCCAATGGTCGGGCGGGCCACTTGCGGCCCGCAGAGCGCCGCTCCACGGCGCTGGGCGGGTCGGCGCCGCAGCAGCGCGGCAGGCGTGCGAGCTTCAGCGCGATGCGCTGTCCTGGACGCCGACGTGTATGCGCGTGAGTGCGTCGACGCGCACGCCGAGGCTGCGGGCGACGCCGGCGATGTCGAGCGGCGACGTCGCGATCGAGTCTCGTCATGTTGTCGCTGAGCTACAAACTTTCGTGCGGCCCCGGCGGGTCGCCGGCGGCGATGTTCAGCGGTCGATGCCGACTCGTATCGAAGAGCGTGGTCAGCTCGCCCATGGATCTCGCGAGTTCGCTCGATCCTCGTCGCGCATGCGTTTGAGATCGTCGGCCCACTCGGGGTCGACGGGCGTCTCCGCGAGGATCCGCCAGAGCTCCGCGGCGGTCGCGCCACGCCCCGTGCGAGCCGGCGGCCCGAGCTCCGCCACCGGCCGGCCGGCGACCGTGATCGTGAAGCGCTCACCCTGCTCGGCGCGCCGCAGGACATCGCTGACGTTGTTGCGAAGCTCGCGTTGTGGAATCGTCGTCATCGGCGCGAGCGTAGCAGTTTGTCTACACCTTCCAGAAGGGTGTCCTACGCGCTTACGCGCGTCGACCCGAGCGCGAACGCGCCACCAGGAGTATCCGATCGAACGCTTGACCTCACCACGACCGCGCGCATGAACCCAGGTGCAGGCCACGAGCTCCCCCGAGACCCCGTTTGATTGCGACCCATATCCTCACCCCATGTCCGCTCCCCGCGCCCGGGCCGACACGCCCACCGCTCCCGCCGGCATCGCCGCCCGCCTCGTCGAGTTCGCCGCCGAGCTGCGCGCCGAGGGCGTGAAGAGCGGGACGGCAGAGCTGCTGGATGCCGTCGCCGTGCTCGAGCAGGTCTCGTGGACGGACCCCGCGGACTTTCGCGGGGCGCTTGCGGCGACGCTCGCGAAGTCCCAGGAGGACCGCCGCGTGTTCGAGCTCGTCTTCGACCGCTTCTTCTTTCGCGCCGCCGAGGCCGCGGCGATCGTCGAGGGGATCAAGGAGGGCTCGCCAGGCGGCACGGAGGGCGGCGAGCCGTCTGACGTCGATCTCGAGACGCTGCGCCGGCAGATCGCGGCGGCCCTGCGCGACGGCGCGGAGGGCACGATGCGCGACCTCGCGCGGCTTTCGATCGCGACGTTCGGCCGCGCGGGCTCGGGCTCGGGCGTCATCGGCGTCGACGTGCAGCGCATCCGCCGCGCGCTCGGACTGCGCAGCGAGCCCCAGTACGAGCTGCCCCCCGACGATCCGCGTCGCGACGGCGTCCCGCGCGAGGCGCTGCGGCGCTTCGAGGCGCTGCTGCGCCGCGAGCTCGAGCGTGGCCAGATCGAGCGAACCGCGAAGCTGCCGCCCTCGCGGCCACTGAACGAGCTCGACCGCGCGCTGCCGTCGGGCCCGCTGCAGGATCTCGCCGCCGTGCACCGCGTCGTCGCGCAGCTCAAGCGGCGGCTGAAGACCCAGGGAAAGGAGAGCCGCGGGCAGCGCCGTCACGCCCACGTCGACGTGCGCCGGACGATGCGCGCCTCGCTGCAGACCGGCGGCGTTCCCGTCGAGCTGCGCTACAGGCCGCTGCGACCGCGTCGGCCGGAGATCTACGTCCTCTGCGACGTGTCGACGAGCGTCACCAGCGCGTCGGTGTTCTTTCTCTCAGTCCTGCACGCCCTGCACGACTCGTTTCGCAAGATGCGCTCGTTCGTCTTCATCGAGCGCATCTCAGAGGTCACCGACCTCTTCGACCGCGAGCGGGACTTCGGCGCCGTATCGGAGGCCATCGGGCGCGACGCCGGCGTCGCCGACGTCAGCGGCTACACGGACTACGGGCGCGTGTGGTCGGAGTTCCGCGCCCTCGTCGAGGATGACCTGCACCCGCGGGCGACCGTCATCGTGCTCGGCGACGCCCGCACGAACGGGCGCGATCCGCGGGCGGACACCTTCGCCCTGATCGCGGCTCGCGCGGGGCGCACCTTCTGGCTGAACCCCGAGCCGCGGCTGTACTGGAACTACGGCGACTCGGTCATCGCGACCTACGAGCAGCACTGCCAGGCGTTCGAGTGCTGGACGACGAGCCAGCTCGAGGACTTCGTCAAGGCGCTGACGCGCCCCGTGCACGCGGCCTGAGGGCGTACGCCGGCCTACGACTCGAGCAGGAAGATCTCCACGGCGACGTCCGGCTCGTAGAGGTTGTCGCTCAGAAACGCCTCGACCTTGCGCTCCGTCAGGCGCTCGATGGCGGCGATCAGGTCGTCGCGCATCGTGCCCTGGAAGGCGCGGCGCATGGCGAGCACCTCGATCGCCTGGCCGCGCTGGGCCAGCGTGCGCTCAGCCTTCGTGAGGCTGTCGCGCAGGGTGACGACGACGGTGTCGCCGCTGATCGTGGTCCGGGCACGCGTGGGGCCGCGCCCCGTGTACTCGCGCAGCAGGCCGACCACGGCATTGGAGATCGCTGCGGTCAGGGATCCGTCGCTCGCGGTCACTGGGGCCGCGCCGTTGCTCGGCGCCACGGGTGACATCGTTGGATCGACCATCGGTCGAATCCGATCTCGCCTTCCCTCTGGCATCCAGGCGCAGCTCGGGAGTGAGAGAAGACGAATGAGACCCCCTCGAACGCGGTGCTTCGCCTTTCAGCGTAGCGAGAGTCCTCCGCGGCTCGAGAATCGTGGTTGTGAACGGCGGGTCGCGGGCATGTTGAGCTCGGATGTCCGAAGCCCGCATCACCTCCTATCGCGACGGGCCGCTGATCGTGCGCGGGCCGTTTCGCCTCGAGGACCAGGACGGCAACCCGATCGACGCGGGGCGTGAGACGATCGCGCTGTGCCGCTGTGGCAAGTCGCGCATGAAGCCGTTCTGCGACGGCACGCACAAGATCGCCCGCTTTCGGGCACCGAGCGCGGCGCAGGCCGGGCTCGAGCCTGTCACGTCCTGACGTCCGGCGAGCGCTGCTCTGCGTCAGGCTGCGAGCGACGCCGACAGCTCGACGCGCAGCGAGCTCTCGCCCCGCTCCCATGCGGCAAGCGTGTGACGAGCGGCGCGGCCGTCGAGCTCCATCAGCGTCGCGGCGCCCCACAGGATGTCGCGCGTCAGCTCGGGCTGCTGGCGCGCAAGCCCGCCGGCAAGGTCGACGGCCGCCACCGACTCGTGGATCGCGTCGGCCAGCACGTGCTCGTCGAAGAAGGCCGTCGCGCGCTCCCCGCAGCCGAGTCGCCGCAGCCCGTTGCCATAGCGGCGGTTGGGCACCGAGGACTCCATCTCGAAGAGCGCGAGGTGCCCGACGATCGCCCCGCGCCAGCGACGGTGCAGGCCGAACAGCGACATCAGGTTCACCGTCGCGAGTGTCACGCCCGGCAGGTGATCGAGGTACGCGCCGTAGCGTGAATCGAGCCCGAGCTCGTCCATCGCGTCTGCGAACAGCTTTGCGTGGATGCGGTCGGCGACGCCGCCGCCGTACTCGTCGGCCTGGATCTGCACCATCGCGGCCTTCGGCGCGCCGTACATCCGCGGCAGCGCCCAGGAATGCGGATCCGCCTCCTTGAGCTGATAGGCGGAGCGATGGGCGAGGAACTCGAGCACCTGCTCGAGCGTCGCCCTGCGCTCCAGGAAGCGAGACAGCGAGGGCGCATCGTCGGCGTCGGCGACAGCTCGCAGGGCCAGGTCCATGTCCTGCGGTCCAGCCGGAGCCGGTGGGTGGGGCACGGCCTCGTGCAGCGCCGCCTCGAAGCACGACTCGAGCTCGCGGCGCAGCGCCAGCAGGCTCGGCTCCCACTCCCATCCGTGTGCGACGCCCGGCGGGCCGCGGTAGTGCAGCTCGTAGCAGAGGTAGAGGGCCAGCTGCAGGTCCTCGTCGCACAGCGGCTCGGCGGGTGCGGTCACGCGCAGCGGCGCCAGCGGGTGAACCGGGCGGGCAAGCGCCGCCACCAGATGCTCGCTGATCTCACCGCGCGGTTCGGGAAGCCGGAGCACGCTGGGCGAGTACCCGGCTCACGCCCGCGCCAAGCCGGCGCCCGCCCGCGCGCGTGCCGGGACCCACGCTCCGGGCCCGGCCCGCGGCAAGCCGTTAGGCTTTCGCCCAGACCAAGACCAGGGGGGCTGGCGGCATGCCGGCTGAGAGGGTGCCAATCGTGCGGTACCGACCCTTCGAACCTGTGGGGTAATGCCCGCGGAGGGAGCGATGCAGACGCGGACAACAGCGCCCCCGGTGGCGCCGGCGACGGGGATCGACCTCGATGCCGTGCGCTTGGAGCGCGTTTCGAAGACCTTTGCCGCGTCACGGCGCGGCGCTGACGCCGTGAGCGCGCTGCAGGGGATCTCGCTACGCGCCGGCGAGGGCGAGATCGTCGCGATCGTCGGGCCCAGCGGCTGCGGCAAGACGACGTTGCTGGAGCTCATCTGCGGGCTGATGCAACCCGACGCGGGAACGATCGAGGCGCAGGCCGCCGCGCTCATGGCCCAGCGCGACCTGCTGCTGCCATGGGCCGGCGCGGCCGACAACGCGGCGCTCGCGCTGCGCGTGACGGGGCTCGGCCGCGCAGAGGCGCGCGAGCGCGCCACGGCGCTGCTGCACGACTTCGGCCTCGCCGGCTTCGAGCAGGCCAGGCCACACGAGCTGTCGGGCGGGATGCGCCAGCGGGTGGCGTTCGCGCGAACGCTGCTCGCCGGGCGGCCGGTGCTGTGCCTCGACGAGCCGTTCGCCGCACTCGACGCGCTGACGCGCCAGGAGATGCAGGACTGGCTCGCGGCCGCGCTCGCCGCCGATCCGCGCACGGTCCTGCTCGTCACGCACGACGTCGAGGAGGCAATCGTGCTCGCCGACCGCGTGCTCGTGCTGTCGCGCTGCCCGGGCCACGTCGTCGCCGAGCTGCACGTCGACATCCCCCGGCCGCGGCGGCGCACGGACCCCGAGCTTGTCGCGCTGCGCGCGCGGGCGCTCGAGGAGCTGCGCGCATGAGGGCGCTGCTGGTGCTCTTGGTGATCCTCGGCGGCTGGGAGTCCTACGTCGGCCTCGGCGCCATCGACGAGCTGCTGCTGCCGGCGCCGAGCGCGATCGCGGCGGCGCTCGTCAACGACCGCGCGCTGCTGTGGAGCAACTTCACCGTCACCGCACGCGAGATCGCTCTCGGGCTCGCCGCCGCGCTCGTCGTCGGTCTCGCGTGCGCCGTCGTGGTGCACCTGTTCACACCGGCGCGGCGCGCGCTGTACCCGCTGCTCGTGACGAGCCAGACGATCCCGATCCCGGTCATCGCCCCGCTGCTCGTCGTCTGGTTCGGCTACGACCTCGCGCCGAAGATCGTGATCGTCGCGATCGTCTGCTTCTTTCCGATCGTCGTCTCGACGCTCGACGCGCTGAGCCGCAGCGATGCCGACCGGCGCAAGCTCATGCGCTCCTTCGGCGCCACGCGCTGGCAGACGTTTCGTCTCGTGGAGGCGCCCGCCGCGCTGCCCGGCCTCGTCACGGGAGCAAAGCTCAGCCTCGCGGTCGCCGGGCTCGCGGCGATCCTCGCGGAATGGGCGGGATCGGAGAACGGGCTCGGCCATCTCGTGCTGCAGGCGCTGCCGCAGTTCGAGACCGCGCGCGCGTACGCGGCGGTGCTGATCCTCGCCGCATTCTCCGTGGCGCTGTTCGGCGCGCTGACGCTGGCCGAGCGACGACTGCTGCCCTGGACTCAGAGCACCGGATGACGACGACCCCGATCGAGAGGAACCACCCGTGACGATTCGCCGACCCCTGCACGCCGCGCTCGCCGTGGCGCTCGTCCTCGGCCTCGCCGCCTGCGGCGAGCGCAAGGAGCCGACCGGCAGCGGCCAGACCGAGCGGGTCGACCTCGTCCTGGACTACTTCCCCAACGCCGACCACGCCGGCATCTACAACGCGATCGGCACGGGCCAGTTCAAGCAGGCCGGTCTCGAGGTGACGCCGCGCACGCCTTCGGACCCGTCGGCGCCGCTGAAGCTGCTGACGGCGGGGCGGGCGGACCTCGCGATCTCCTACGAGCCCGAGCTGCTGCTCGCGCGGGCCAAGGGCGCGAAGCTCGTCGCGATCGGCGCGCTCGTGCAGCGGCCACTGACGTCGATCGTCTCGATCGGCGACAAGGCGGTCTCCGAGCCGGGGCAGCTCGAGGGCAAGCGGGTCGGCACCTCCGGGATCGCCTATCAGGACGCCTACCTCAAGACGATCATCGAGAAGGCCGGCATCGACCCGTCGCGCGTGCGCACGATCAACGTCGGCTTCAACCTCGTTCCCGCGCTGCTGACGAAGAAGGTCGACGCCACCCTCGGCGCGTTCTGGAACGTCGAGGGCGTCGACCTGCAACGGCGTGACCGCAAGCCACGGATCCTGCGCATGGACGAGATCGGCGTGCCGACCTACAACGAGCTCGTGATCGTCGCGCGCGAGCAGGACGTGCGCTCGCGCGGGCCGCTGCTGCGGCGCTTCATGCGCGCGCTCGCGCTCGGACACCAGGCGCTGCGCGAGGACAGCGGCCGGCGCAGGGCCGTCGACGAGCTCGTGAAGGCCAACCCGGACCTCGAGCGCCCGCTTCAGCGCGCGCAGGTTAGGGCGACGGTGCCGGTCTTCTTTCCGAAGGACAAGGACCAGCCCTTCGGCTACCAGGACCCGGCCGCGTGGAAGCGCTACACGCAATGGATGCTCGACAACGACCTGCTCGCGAGCCCCGCCGGCGCGAATCGCGCGCTGACCAACGAGTTCCTGCCGGGAGAGGGGATCTGACCCAGCGCACCGTCTCGCTGCTCGCTGCCCGGCGCCTGGCGCTGCATGCGCAGGGTCTGGCGGCCGCGCCGCGCACGAGCCGCGGCCCGGACGCGATCGCGCAGGTCGTACGGCGCATCGGCTGCCTGCAGCTCGACCCGGTCAGCGCGGTCGCGCGCAGCCCGCTGCTCGTGCTGTTCGCGCGGCTCGGGCCGGTGCGCGAGGCGGCGCTCGAGCGGGCGGCCTACGAGCAGCGCACGCTCTTCGATGCCTGGGCACACGAGGCGTCGCTCGTCGCGACGGCCGACCTGCCGCTGCACCGCTGGGCGATGCGGACGGTGCTGGCGGGCAGCGGCGCCCGCGCCGTGCGCGCACGGACGTTTCTGACCGCCAACGAGGCGTTCTGCGACGAGCTCGTCGACGAGCTGCGCGAGCGCGGCCCGCTGCGTGCCCGCGAGCTCGAGGATCGCTCGAGCGAGCCGTGGCGCCACGGCTGGTGGACCGCCGAGGTCTCGGGGCGCCAGACGATCGCGCGGATGCTGCACCTGCTATGGCTCGCCGGGCGCGTCGGCGTCGCCCGGCGCGAGCGCGGCGAGCGCCTGTGGGACGTCTTCGAGCGCTGCCTGCCGGCAGCCGCGCCCACGGCGCAGCTCGGCGACGACGACGCCGAGCGGGAGGCCGTGCTGCGCGCCGTGCGGATGCTCGGCGTCGCGCGGCCCGCGCACGTCCGCGCGCATTTCCTGCGCCGCCGCTACGGCAGGCTGCCTGAGACGCTGGCCGCGCTCGTCGCCGCCGGCCGCCTGGAGCAGCTGCGCGTCGCCGGCCTCAGCGGCGCGTGGTTCGGCGCGCCGGAGGATCTCGACGGCGCGGGCGCGCTCGCGCCGGGCGCGCGCACGACCGTGCTGTCGCCGTTTGACAACCTGCTCTGCGATCGTGCCCGCACCGCCGAGCTGTTCGGCTTCGAGCACCGCCTGGAGATCTATGTCCCGGCGGCCAAGCGGCGCTGGGGCTACTACGTGCTGCCGATCCTGCACCGCGAGCGGATCGTGGCCCGCGTCGATGCAGCGCTCGACGCCGACGCCGGCCTGCTGCGCGTCCATGCCCTGTATCGCGAACCCGGCGTGCGCCGCACGCCGGCGCTCGATCGCGCGATCGAGCGGGCGCTGGGGCGGCTCGCGGCGTGGCGCGGCGCGAGCGCCGTCAGGATCGCTGCGCAGGCGTGAACGGCTCGCCGGGCTCGCGCACGTCGGCCGGGTGATCGGGCGCACGCGCCCCCCAGCCGACGGCGGCGCCGACGCCGCCGGCGGTCAGCACCATCGGCGTGACGGTTGCGCTGCGCGCCTCACAGCGAGGACAGTTGTCGGTGCGCAGGTACGCGGTCTGGATCTTGATCTCCAGGCCGCAGCGCCCGCAATAGAGGTGGGGCATATGGGCTCCGGTCGCACACGGTGTGCGCGATGGTCCGCCGCCGCCCTCCCCTGCCAGGGATTGTGCCGACTGCTCACCGCTCCGACATCACCTCGAAGACCCGCCAGGGCGCCGCGGCGCCCTGGAAGATAGCAACGGCGGTTGCAAAGTCAAGCCGTTATGCGAAGGCGCGCAGCGCACCGCGCTCAGGCCGCGGTCAGCGCTCGCGGCGACGGCGCCGCGGATCCCAGCGCGTGCTGGCCGGCGAGACCGCGCCACGCGCCGAAGCGCTCGAACAGCGCGCGCACGTCGGCCTCCTCCGCACGCGCCGCCGGATCGCCGCCCGAGCGCCACCTACCGAGCAGCTTGAGGTAGCCCAGGTCGCCGGCCGGCAAGACGTCGTAGCGCCCCTGCCCGTGGACGGCGAGGAACTCGACGGTCCAGCGGCCGATCGTCGGGATCGCCAGCAGCCGCTGCCACGCGCGCTCGTGATGCGGTCCCTCGAGATCGATGCGGCCCGCCGCGACCGCGCGCGCGGCCCGCACGAGCGCGATCGCGCGCCGCTGCGTCAGGTCGAAGGACTCCAGGCGAGCCGGCGGGCAGGCCGCGAGCACGGCCGGCGACGGGAGGTCGCGCAGGCCGCTCTCGGCGCAGCAGGGGCCAAGCCCGAAGACGATCCTCCGCTCGATCGCGGCCGCCCGCCCGCCCTCGATGAGCTGCTCGCAGATCGCCCAGGCCAGCGCCTCGAACGCGACGGGCCGGCGCGCATTGCGCAGCCACGGTCGGCGGCGTACGGACGCCCCGATCAGCGGGTCGTCGCGGTAGAGATCGTAGAACTCGCCGAGGTCGTCGTCGACCGAGAGCGCGAAGCGCATCCGCGCGATCGCCTGCTCGGCGTCGTCGCGATCGTGCGCCCAGGCTCCGATCAGCACGCGCCGCGGCTCGGTCTGCGCGACGCGGACGATCGCCGGGCGCCCGTCGATGTGCAGCAGACGCTCGAGCAGGTGCCCGCGGCGGCGCAGCACCCCGTCGCCGCCACCGCGCCCGGGCAGGTGAAACGCCCAGCGCGGGGTGACCTCGAGTCGCAGCTGCACGGGCAGGACGGTCACGAGCCGCCGATCGATACACGGGGCGCTTGGGACGGGTCGCGCACGATCTCGCTCACCCGGCCTCAGCGCGAGGCGGTCACTACTTGCGCTCGCCGAGCATGTGCACGTCGATCAGAAACGAGCGGGTCGCCAGCACGGGTCCGATGCTGCGGCGGCGATGGCGCGCGAGGCGGCGCCCCTTGCGGCGACGCACGAGCGCGACGGCCGTCGCCCCGGCGAGCATGCTCACGCCGGCGGCGGCGGCCGTCTGCACGACCATCGGGCTCAGCGCGGTGCGCGCGCGCTGCGGCTCGATCACGTGCGGGTCGTCGAGCACGGCGACCCCGTCGAGTACCTCCGGCTCCTCGTTCACGCCGCGAAGGATGACGATCCGGCCGGACCCTTGCGCCTAGAAGCGCGATTCGTAGACGCGGTAGCGCTTGACGATCCGGCCCCCCATGGCCTCCATGCCCCGATTCATGGCCCGGTTGGTCTCGAGGATCCAGCCCATCTCGCCCCACTTCTGCGGCCGCGACGTGGCGACGTCGAAGTGCTCGACGTAGAACAGCGCAGCCGTCCCGGTGTGCTGGTACTCGGGCTTGACGCCGAGAAATCCGACGCGCACGCGATCGATGAGCTGGTCTCTGCGAAACAGGAACGCACACCACCCGAACGGCAGGATCCTGCCGTTCATGACCTTCAGGACCTGGTTGATGTCGGGCACCGTGATCGCGATCCCGATCGTCTCGCCGTCCTTCTCGGCGGCCATGAACCAGTTGCGGTCGAAGACGAGCTGCAGCTCCTCGGCGTAGTGCTTGAGGTCGGAGGCGGAGTACGGGACGAAGCCCCAGTTGCGCGTCCAGGCCGTGTTGTAGACGTCGCCGAAGACCCCTTCGATGTCGCGGGCGAGGTCGCGCCGGCGCAGGTGGCGCAGCCGCACGCCGTGCTTGGTGCGCGCCTGCTCGGCGAGCTCGAAGATGACCGGCAGGATCTTCTCGCGGTCGGAGATCTCGAGCTCCCACATGTAGAGGTCGACGGCCTTCTCGAGCCCCGCCTCGTCCATCAGCCGCGCGTAGTACGGCGGGTGCCAGGGCTGCTTGATCATCGGCTCGCGCTCGAAGCCCTCGATCAGCACGCCGCACTCGTCGTTCATCGTGTAGTCCATCGGGCCGATCATGTGCGAGCGCCCGTGCCCCGCCAGCCAGGCGCGGGCCGCGTCGAGCAGTGCGCGCGCCACCTCGATGTCGTCCTCGAGCTCGAGGAAGCCGAACATGCCGGTCCCGGGCCCGTGCTCGTTGTCGTAGCCGGCGTCGATCTGGGCGCTGACGCGACCGACGACGCGGGTGGGCGGGGTCGTCGTCCGCGCCAGGAACTCCTGCGCGCCGGCGTGCTTGAAGTATGCGTTCATCCTGCGGCTGTGAAAGAGCCTGCGCTCCAGACGGATCGGAGGCACCCACTGTGCCGAGGTAGCATGCAGCCGGTAGGGGAGCTCGATGAACTCCCCCCAGTCCCGCCGTGAGCTCACGGCTCTCACCTCGACGTCCACGGCGGTCCACGCTACATGGCATCCACGACCAGAGACGTCTTTGCCAAGGCGACCGGCCACGAACGCGCCGAGCAGCTGCGCGCCGCCCGCGAGGCCGACCTGCTGCCGTACTTCCGCACGCTGGAGGGTCCGGCGGGCCCCGTCGTCGAGATGGAGGGAGCGCAGCGGATCATGCTCGGCTCCAACAACTACCTCGGCCTGACCGGCGACGAGCGCGTCGTGCAGGGAGCCGCTGACGCGCTGCGCAAGTACGGCACGGGCCTCACCGGCTCGCGCCTGCTCAACGGCACGATCGCACTGCACCTGGAGCTCGAACAGGAGATCGCGGAGTGGATGGGCACCGAGGAGGCGATCGTCTTCACGACCGGCCATCAGGCCAACCTCTCCGCGCTCGGCACGCTGCTGGCGCCCGGTGACACGGTTGTCGCGGACTCGGGTGACCACGCCTCGATCCTCGACGGCTGCGTGCTCAGCCGCGCGAAGCTGCGCATCTTCCGCCACAACAGGATGGACAAGCTCGAGCGCACGCTCGAAAAGGCGGCGCGCGACGAGGGCGGCATCCTCGTCGTCGTCGACGGCGTCTTCTCGATGGAGGGCGACGTCGCGCCGCTCGTCCAGATCGCCGATCTGTGCGCGGCCTTCGGCGCGCGTCTGATGGTCGACGAGGCCCATGGCGCCGGCGTCCTCGGCGCGCGTGGCGCAGGCGCATCCGAGCTGCTCGGCATCGAGGACCGCGTCGACCTGCGCATGGGCACGTTCTCCAAGAGCCTGGCGAGCTGCGGCGGCTTCCTCGCCGGCAGCCACGACGTCATCGACTTCCTGCGCGTGCGCAGCCGCGCCTTCCTCTTCACCGCCGCCGGCGTGCCCGCGGCGGTCGGCGCGGCGCTTGCCGCGTTGCGGATCGTGCGCTCGCCCGAGGGTCCTGCGCTGCTCGCGCGGGTGCTCGACAACGCCGCCTACCTGCACGCGGGGCTGCGGTCGTGCGGCTTGATGGTCGTCGAGCACGAGGGCGACGCGATGACGCCGATCGTGCCCGTGATCGTCGGCGACGACTGGAAGGCCGTGCTGCTGTGGCGCGCCCTCTACGACGCCGGCGTGTTCGTCAACGTCGCGATCCATCCGGCCGTCCCGCCGGGCGGAGCGCTGCTGCGCACGAGCGTCATGGCGACGCACGACCGCGTCACGCTCGACCGCGCGGTCGAGGCATTCGCCCGGGTCAAGCGCGAGTTCGAAGCGCAGCACGGCCCGCTTCCGGCCTGACCTGCGCCGACGGCTTGTCCACATCTTCACAAGCGCGTCACCGAAGAAAAACATCGCTCTGAGCGGTGGGTTTGGCGGCGGTCTCGTTGACGATCCACCACCCCCTCACGTAGCTTCGCGGAGCGCTCGGCGTGAGGCATTGCGGATTGGGCATTCGAGCTTCGTCAGGTACTCGCAGAGGCCTGGCTAGGTGATGTCTGCCCAATGGGGATCCGCTGCGCGCTCGGGTTTCACGGGTCAACTATTCATCACACGCTGCCCCTCCACGGACCGGGGCAGACGGGAGGACAGATGCACGACGCAACAGCGATGATCGCCCCTGCGCCGCAGCACATGCGGGCTCTGCAGCGCGCGAACGAGGTCAGGCTCGCGCGTGCGGAGCTCAAGCGCAGCGTCGCCGAGGGGAGGACGACCGTCGGCGCGGTCATCCTCGCCTGTCCGTGGGAGGCGGCGAGCATGACGATCGCCGAGCTGCTGCTCAGCCAGCGCCGCTGGGGCGCCACGCGCTGCAGCAAGTTCCTCGCGGGCATCGCGATGGCGGAGACCAAGACCGTCGGCTCGATGACCGATCGCCAGCGCCAGGTGCTGGCCAGGCTCGTCTGACCTGGCGGGACATCACCCGGGATGCCGGCGCCGCCAGGCAAGGACGCAGGATCGAAGGAGGGCGTCAGCCCTTCGATATCCGAGGGCGCAGCCTGGTGATGATCGGCGCCCGGGATTCGGCGAGCAGCAGGACGGCGGGCAACACGACGAGCACCCCGAGCAGCGACACCGTCAGGTCGACGACCGTCACGAATCCGAAGTCGCGCAGCATGCGGATGTCCGACACGACGAGCACGGCGAAGCCCGCGATCGCGGTCGCGCCCGAGGCGAGCACCGCCGCGCCCGTCGAGCGGTACGTCCGAGACAGCGCCTCGTGCGGGTCGTGTCCGCGCCGGCGCTCCTCGCGGTAGCGCTCGGACAGCAGCACGCTGAACTCCGTCGAGATCGCGATCACGAGCGCCCCGAGCGTCACCGACATCGGGTTCAGCGGGATGCGCAGCGCGAACAGCACGAGCGCCGACCAGCCGGTCGCCAGCGCGATCGGGGCGAGCGGCACGAGCGCGCGCCGCGGACTGCGGAAGGCGAGTAGCAGCACGAGCGCGACGGCGGCGAGGCCGGCCAGCATCGTCAGCATGCGGCGCAGCCCCGACGACACCTCGGCGTTGGCATCGGCCGCCAGGACCGGCAGGCCGGCGAGCGCCGCCCGCACCCCGGCGGGACGGCCCTCGTCCAGCCGCGCGCGCATCGCCTCGATCACCCGCGACTGCTCGTCGAGCGCCATCAGCCGGATGCCGAAGGCGAGCGTCGCCGTACGCCGGTCGGGCGTGATGACCGAGCGCGAGAAGTATGCCGGGACGGCGTCCAGCAGCGCGTCGACGGCGCCCGCGTCGCGTCGCGAGGCGGCGGTCGTGAAGAGGTCCGGCAGCGAGAACGCGGGGCACAGCTCCGCCTGCCCGCAGCCGCGTCTCGTGCTGAAGCCGTGCTGTCGCAGCACCGCCGTCTGGAGGCCGGTCATCCATGCGATGACCCGCGGGTCGGAGAGGTTCGATCCCTCGATGACGACGTCGACCTCGCCGCCGACGCCGGTCGAGCGCTGCAGCGCATCGAGGTCGCGCAGCGCCGCCAGGTCCTGCGGCACGAGCCGCTGGATGTCGGACTCCACGCGCGTCTGGGTGTCCAGCACCCACCCGCACGCGGCGACCGCGAGCCCGACCGCCAGCACGCGCACGGGGCGGCGGATCGCGTAGGCCAGCGCGCCGGCGCCGGCACGTCGCAGGCCGCGGCCGGCGTCGCGGGCGAGCCCGCCGCCGCCGCCGGCGCCGACGGCTCGGCGCCCCGCGGTCAGGCGCGCGCGCAGCAGCCGCAGCCGCCCGCGCGCCGCGGCCCGGTCGGCGAGCACGAGTGCGGCGCTGCCGACGAGCAGCGCCAGCGCGAAGGCGAACGCGATGCCGGCGACCAGCAGGATCCCGAAGCCGCGAACCATCGGCACGGGCGAGAACGCCAGCACCGCGAATCCCGCCGCGGTGGCGGCTGCGGCGACGGCGATCGCCGGCGCGCCCAGCAGCGACGCACGGCGAGCGGCCGCCGCCGCCCCCAGCGTCTCCCCTCGCTCTTCGTCGATGCGCGACTGCACCTGGATCGCGTAGTCGACGGCGAGACCGATCAGCACGGGCAGCACGGCGATCGAGGCCATCGTCAGCGACGCGCCGGCCAGCGACAGCGCGCCGAACGTCAGCGCGGCGGCGGCCAGCGCGATCGCCAGCGGCAGCAGGCGCAGGCGGCGGCGAAAGACAAGCGCGAGCATCGTCGCCATGACCACGAGCGCCGCGACCAGCAGGGTCCGCATCGAGCCGCTGATCGAATCGGTCAGGTCGGCGACGACGATCGGCGCGCCGGTCACCGTGTACGAGGCGCCGTTGCGCGGCTTCCACTCGGGCATCGCGACGGCCGCCCGGACGAGCCGGATCGCGTCGCTGCGCTGCGCTTCGTCGAGGCCCGCCTTCAGGCGCACCTGCACGAGGGCGGTGCGGCCCGGCTCCACGCGCTTGGACGGAAACAGGTAGGCGAACTTGCGCTTCGGCGTGCCCGGCCGCTGCGCGGCGTCGAAGACGAGCGTCGAGACGAAGCCGGGATCGTCGAGCCGCGGCACCGAGACGAGCCCGTAGCGCGACGCGAGCGCGACGAGCTCGTCCGCGAAGCGGGCCTCGACGCGCGCGCGGGCGCGTGCACCACTGCGATCGGCGGCCGCAGGTCGCAGCCCTCGCCTGCGCGCGTCCGTGCGCGCCCGCACAGCGGCAGCCCGCGCGAGACCGCGGGTGCGTGCGACGCGCCGCTCGTAGCCTGCGCGCAGCTCGCGCGCGGCGGTGTTGAGGAACGTGCCCGGCCCGAGCACGACCTTGACCGGGCGCGTGCGCGCGAGCTGTCCGCAGGGGCCGCCCCCTCCGCCGCTCGGCGTCGCGCCGGCCGGGAGGTTGCCCGCGATGCAGCCCTCGAGGCCGAGCAGGCGCTCGAGATCCTGCGTCAGCAGGAGCTTTCGCAGGTCGCCGCGGACGAGCACGATGATGGCGTCGTCGCCGAAGCGCTCGCGCAGGATCGAGGTCGCTGCGTACGCCGGGCTGTTCGTGCCGACGAGCGTGTCGATACCGGCGTCGGGCTGCAGTCGCAGGGCGAGCGCGAGCCCGGCGACGGCCAGCACGGCGACGAGCACAAGCACGAGCGCGGGCCGGCGGACAGCCAGCGCCGCGGCTCGGTGCAGCGGGCCTGCGCGGTCTGAGCTCGCGCCGCAGGACGGCGGTCGCGGCAGCCTCACTCCATGCCGAGCGGGCCCGCGGACTCGCCGGTGAGGAACTGGCGAACGAACTCGTTGTCGGATTCGAAGAGCTGCTCGGCGGGTCCGGACTCGACGATGCGCCCCTTCCACAGGACCGAGATGTGCTCGGCGACGCGCTTGGCGGTCGTGATGTCGTGCGTGATGAGGGTGAATGCGGGCGGCGGTGATCCGCGTCGTCGCGCCTCGCTCATCATGTCCGCGTGGATCTCCTGGATCAGCTCGCCGAGCAGCGCGGTGCGCACGGGATCAAGGCCCGAGTCGGGCTCGTCGAACAGCACGATGTCGGGATCGAGCACGAGCGCCCGGCGAAGCCGGCCCGCTTGCGCATGCCTCCTGACAGCTCGTTGGGCATCTTGTCGTGGGCGTTCTGCAGGCCGACCTCGGCGAGCCTGCGGTTGACGATCTCGCCGATCTCCTGCTCGCTCTTCTCCGTGTGCTGGCGCAGCGGAAAGCAGACGTTGTCGAAGACGTTCATCGAGCCGAACAGCGCGCCGTCCTGAAACAGGACGCCGAACTTCTGGCGCATCTTGAAGAGCTCGTCGTCGGCCATCTTCGGCACCGACTGGCCGTGCACGAGGACGTCGCCGCGGTCGGGATACAGCAGCCCGACCATGTGCTTGATGCAGACCGACTTGCCGGTGCCCGACGGTCCCAGGATCATCAATATCGTGCCCTCGGGCAGGCCGAGGTTCAGCCCGCGCAGGATCTCGTTGCGCCCGAAGGCCTTGTGCACGTCGATGAACTCGACCGCGTCGCGCCGGGCAGCGCCCTGCTGCCCGGCTGCGGCGCGCCGGCGATGCTCGCCGTCCGCCGGCCCCGGCACCGACGGACTGGCATGCGAACCGTCCGAGAACGCCGACACGGCGTTCATGCTAATCGTGCCTCAGCCGCCCAGCGCCGCCTTCGCAGCGGCTGCCGCCTGCGCCGCGCGTGCCGCCGCGGCGAGCAACTCGCCGGCGTTGGCCGCCGGCAGCCGGCCGTGGCCGACGTTGTAGGCCTCGTACGCCGCCGTGGCCGCCGCCTTTGCCTCGGCCTCCAGGCGCTGGACCTCCGCGCTGCTTGACGACGCCGGTGCCGGCTCGGCGGCTGCGGGCTGCTCTGTCGCCGCAGATCCGGGCTCCGCGGCAGCCGCAGCCGCGCCCGCAGTGCGCAACCGGATCGTGCCGTGGCCGGCGGGCCCGGCCTCGGGCGCCGGCGCCGGCGGCGGCGGCGCCTCCTCAGCGACCGGGGGCTCCGCCGCCGCGGGAGCCTCGGGCGCCGCGGCCGGAGCGGGCGCCGGAGCTGCGCCCGGAGCGCGCAAGCGGATCGTGCCGTGACCGACAGACCCACCGGCCTCGGGCGCCGGAGCCGGCGCCGGGACA
>Ga0136640_10000356_pt1 | contig 17335 bp, 11 predicted proteins | sample AntDrymUQ8642106_2_FD_105498 | JGI IMG/M metagenome (GOLD analysis project Ga0136640, IMG submission 105498) | Polar desert sand microbial communities from Dry Valleys, Antarctica - metaG UQ864 (21.06) | ecosystem: Environmental > Terrestrial > Soil > Desert | place: Antarctica: Dry Valley...
GCACAGCGACGAGAAGTAGCCGCGTCACGCCGGCCGCTGCCGCGAATTGTTGCGGCCGGCGTTACGGGTTGCTCAGGTCAAGCGCTGCAGCACCAGCTCGCGGACCCGGGCGGCGTCTGCCTGTCCGCTTAGCTGCTTCATCACGGCGCCAATAAGTGCCCCGGAGGCAGCGATCTTGCCGTCACGCACCTTGGCGGCCACGTCCGGGTGATCCGCGATCGCCTGGTCCACCGCGGCCGTCAACGCACCGTCATCGCTGACCACCTCGAGGCCGCGGTCGGTGACCACCTGCTCTGGCGACCCCTCACCGGCAAGCACCCCGTCGAGCACCTGGCGGGCGAGCTGATCGTTGACCCGACCGGCGTCGACCAGACCCTGCAGTTCAGCGACCTGCTGCGGCGAAACCGGCAGGTCGACCAGCTCGACGCCCTCGGCGCGGGCGCGTCGAGACAGCTCCGCGAGCCACCACTTGCGGGCCGACTGTGGGCTAGCGCCGCAGGCCACGGTCGACTCGACCAGCTCGAGCGCGCCAGCGCCGACGGTGTCGCGCATCTCCAGCTCGCTGAAGCCCCACTGCGCGGCCAGCCGCGCCCGTCGCTCACCGGGGGGCTCCGGCAGCGTCTGGCGCAGATGGTCCACCCACTGCGGGGACGGCGCGACCGGCACCAGGTCGGGCTCGGGGAAGTATCGGTAGTCCTCGGCCTGCTCCTTGCTGCGGCCCGGGGTGGTCACTCCGGTGTCCTCGTGCCAATGCCGGGTCTCCAAGGTGACCGAGCCGCCGGCCAGCAGCAGCTCTGCCTGGCGGCAGATCTCGTGCCGCACCGCGCGCTCCACCGAACGCAGCGAGTTGACGTTCTTGGTCTCCGTACGGGTGCCCAGCGGCTGGTCCGGCCCGCCACTGCGCGGGCGGAGCGACACGTTGGCGTCGCAGCGCAACGACCCCTGCTCCATCCGGACGTCCGAGACGCCGAGCGCCAGCAGCAGCTCGCGCAGGTGCGCGACGTACGCGCGGGCCACCTCGGGCGCCTGCGCGTCCGGCCCGATCACCGGCTTGGTGACGATCTCCACCAGCGGGATGCCGGCCCGGTTGTAGTCGACCAGCGAGTGGCTCGCGCCGTGGATGCGGCCGGTGGCACCGCCGACATGCAGCGACTTGCCGGTGTCCTCCTCCATGTGCGCGCGTTCGATCTCGATCCGCACGGTCTCACCGTCGGCCAGGACCACGTCGGTCGCGCCCTCGAAGGCGATCGGCTCGTCGTACTGCGACGTCTGAAAGTTCTTCGGCATGTCGGGATAGAAGTAGTTCTTGCGGGCGAAGCGGCACCAGCCGGCGATGTCGCAGCCCAGCGCCAACCCGATCCGGATCGCCGACTCCACCGCCGCGCCGTTCATCACCGGCAGTGAGCCGGGCAGGCCCAGACAGGTCGGGCAGACCTGGCTGTTGGGTTCAGCGCCGAAGGTGGTCGCACAGCCGCAGAACATCTTCGAGGCGGTGCCGAGCTCGACGTGGACCTCGAGACCGATGACCGGCTCGAAGTGCTCGATCGCCTCGTCATAGGAGATCACGCCGACACCTCCGGGGCAGCTGCGAGCACCGGTGCATGGTCGAGCAGCTGGCCACCCCAGCGATCCACCAGCATCGTCTCCAGTGCACCACCGACGCGATAGAGACGGTCATCGGCGGTTGCCGGGGCGAGGATCTGGAAGCCGGCCGGCAAGCCGTCCTCGTCGGCGAGCCCGCTCGGCAGCGACAGCCCCGGCACACCGGCGAGGTTGGCGGGGATGGTGGCGACATCGTTGAGGTACATCGCCAGTGGGTCGTCGAGCTTCTCACCGAGCCGGAACGCCGTCGTGGGTGCGGTCGGCGACACCAGCACGTCGGCCTGGGCGAACGCCTGCTCGAAGTCACCGGCGATCAGCGTGCGCACCTTCTGCGCCGAGCCGTAGTAGGCGTCGTAGTAGCCCGACGACAACGCATACGTGCCGAGGATAATCCGGCGCTTGGCCTCGTCGCCGAAGCCTGCCGCGCGAGTCGCGCGCATGACGTCCTCGGCGCTGGGTACGCCGCCGTCGGGACCGGTCTCGGGCAGTATGCGCAGGCCGTAGCGCATCGCGTCGAAGCGGGCGAGGTTGCTGCTCGCCTCGCTGGGCAGGATCAGGTAATAGGCAGCCAGCGCGTAGTCGAAGTGCGGGCAGGACACCTCGACGACCTCGGCGCCGGCGTCGCTCAACAACCCCACCGCCTCGTCGAAGCGGGCGCGCACGCCGGCCTGGTAGCCCTCACCACCGAGCTCGCGGACGACGCCGACCCGCAGCCCGCGCACATCGGCGTTGCGCACCGAGCCGACCAGGTCGGGCATCGGGGCATCGATGCTGGTGGAGTCCAGCGGGTCGCAGCCGCCGATCAGCTCGTGCAGCAGCGCCGCGTCCAGCACCGTACGGGTGACCGGCCCCGCCTGGTCAAGGCTGCTGGCCAGCGCGACCAGCCCGTAGCGGGACACCCCGCCGTAGGTCGGCTTGACCCCGACCGTGCCGGTGACCGCACCGGGCTGACGGATCGAGCCGCCGGTGTCGGTGCCGATCGCGAGCGGCGCCTCGAAGGCCGCGACCGCAGCGGCCGACCCACCGCCAGACCCACCAGGAGTGCGCTCGAGGTCCCACGGGTTGTGGCTCGGGCCGAAGGCGGAGTGCTCGGTGGAGCTGCCCATCGCGAACTCGTCCATGTTGGTCTTGCCGAGGATGGGCAGCCCGGCGCCCCGCAGTCGGGTCACCAGCGTCGCGTCGTAGGGCGGCACCCAGCCCTCGAGCAGCCGGGAGCCGGCGGTCGTCGGCAGCCCCTTGGTGGCCACCACGTCCTTTACCGCGATCGGTACGCCGGCGAGGCGGTGCAGCGCGGCGCCGGAGGCACGTCGGCGGTCGATCTCAGCGGCCTGGGCCAGCGCACCCTCGGTGTCCACATGCAAGAACGCGTGCACGTCACCGTCGACGGCGGCGATGCGGTCCAGGTGCGCCTGGGTGGCCTCCACCGAGGACACCTCGCCGGCTGCGAGGCGCTCGGCCAGGTCGGCAGCGGCCAGCTTCAACAGGTCGCCGCTCACGCCTCCTCCCCCAAGATCTGCGGCACGCTGAAGCGCTGCTGTTCCACGCTCGGTGCGGCGGCCAGCGCGTCGTCAGCACTCAGCCCGGGACGTACGACGTCGTCGCGGAACACGTTGGTCACCGGCAGCGGGTGCGAGGTCGGCGGCACGTCCTCGTCCGCGACCTCACGGACCCGGGCCACTGACTCCACGATCACCGAGAGCTGCGGCGCGAGGTGGTCGAGCTCGGCCTCGGTCAGGTCGATGCGCGCCAAACCGGCCAGGTGAGCCACGTCGGCGCGCGAGATTGAGGGGCCGGTGGTCTCAGGGGTCTCGGGCACGGTGGTCGAGTCTAGGACCCGCCGGCCGAGACCCTCACCCGCGGTTCGCCACCGGCCCCGCCCGCAAATGCGCCACCCGGCGCCGCCCGTCGAGTGGCGCAAGGCGACCGCTCCACCGGCGCAAATCGGGATGCTCGTGCGCCACTCGACCCGGTGGCACAGGCGGTAGGGGGCGCCGGTGGCTCGGTGTGGCATAGGTCACCCCGCGACGCGGCGTACGTCGCGTTGTGCCGAAACGGTTCGGCATCTACCGTTACGGATAGCCGACAACAAGCCCGGCGATGACACCTGCGGCTGCCTGCCACGCAGCGAGAAGTACAACACGTGACTGTTCACCTGGCATCGGCTGACCACCCCCAAACAGACTTGTTGAGGCCTGGCACAGCTACCCTCCTGCAAGCGTCCTCCGCGGTGCTCGTCGGCGCTTCCGAGCGCTTCCCCGAGCTCGTCGCCAACGTGCAGGTCGGCGCGATCGACGGCGTCTGGGGCGTGCACCCCGAGCATGCGTCGGTCGATGGTCTCGAGTGTGTTCCGACCATCGCCGAGCTGCCCACCCGACCCGACGTGGCGGTGCTGGCGGTGGGTCACCGCCAGCTGCCGAAGGCCTTCCAGGACGCGTTGGCCGCCGGCATCCGGGCGTTCGTGCTGCCGGGGCTCGGCACCGAGGCGGGGCCGGACGCGGCGTCAACCACCCAGCGGGTGCAGGCGATGGCCAACGCGGCGGGGGCTGCGGTGCTCGGTCCGAACTGCATGGGCATCGCCGTTCCGGGACGCCCGTCAGGATGGCTGGCCGCAATCCCGGAGTCGTTCCTGCCTGGCTCGGTCGGGATCGTCAGCCAGTCCGGGTCGATCGCAGACGCCTTCGTGTCCCTCGGCCCACGCATCGGGTTCAGCGCCGTCGTCTCCTGTGGCGCCGAGCTCAATCGCGACGTCGCCGACTTCGTCGCCGAGATGGCGGCAGACGAGGGCACCCGGGCCATCGGGGTCTTCGTCGAGACCGTGCGCCGGCCGGCCGCTTTCGCCGAGGCGCTAAAGATCGCGGCTGCTGCGGGCAAACCTGTCGTCTGCCTCAAGATCGGCAAGTCCGAGGTCGGACGGCGCGCCGCACTGGCGCACACCGGGGCAATCGTCGGGTCCCAGCGAGCCTTCTCGGCGTTGCTGGCGACCCACGGGGTGATCGAGGTGCAGGACCTGCCGGAGATGATCGAACTGCTTGAGGTGCTGAGCAAAACCACCCGCCCAGCGGGGCTCCGAATTGGGGCGATTACCGAGTCCGGCGCGGAGGCCGGGCTGCTGGCAGACCACGCCGCTCGGCATGGCTTGTCGCTGCCCGATCTCGAGTCTGGGGCTCGCGATGCTTTGGCTGCCGCGTACCCGCAGGTCGCGCCGACCAACCCGCTGGACCCCTGGGCGCTGGCCAACCCGGTCGAGGTCTACCCCTATGGCATCTCGGTCCTGGCGGCGTCCGGCCAGTTCGACATCTTGCTCGGACAGGTCGACCTGTCCCGACACCGCGGTCCCCGTTATCAGCGCTGGTGCGAGTCGGTGGTGCAGGCGCTCGCGGACGCCCGCGCACGCACCGGCATCTACGTCGCCATGACGACCGTGCACAACACCGACCCGCCGGACGACCTGGCCCGGTTCGCGCAGGAGAACGACGTCGCCGTCCTGCGTGGCGTCTCGCAGGCGACGGGCGCGCTGGCGCACGCAGCCTGGTGGACCCCTGCGCATGCGGGCGAGCAACGTGAGCACAGCCCGGTGTCCGAGCGGGACCTTGGCATCGGGGACCTGACTGGAGCGCTGTCGGAGGATGTGTCCGCTGCCGTGCTGGAGCGCATGGGCGTCGACTTTGCCGCACGCCGTCGAGCAGCCACCGCCGATGAGGCCGTGGCGGCAGCCGACGAGATCGGTTATCCGGTGGTGGTCAAGGTCGATGGACCGGCTCACAAGGCCCGCGAGGGTGGCGTTGTCCTCAACGTGAGCTCCGCCGAGGCGGTGGCCACGGCGGTTGCCGGTATCGCCGGTCCAGTGCTCGTCGCGCGCCAGGTGCCGTCCGGGGTGGAGGCCTATTGCGGGATGGTGCGCGACCCGCATTACGGCCCGGTCTATGCCCTGGGCTATGGCGGCAGCCGGGTGGAGACGATCGCCCCCGTTCTTGCCACCGGGCCGCTGACACCGACGATCGTCGAGCAGATGGTAGGGCGGGCCGGGTTGCCTCTGTGGTCGCGCGGGCTCAGCGAGGCCCTGCTCGCCCTCAGCCGGCTGGCCACCGGCTGTCCGCAGATCGTCGAGATCGACATCAACCCGCTGATCTGCAACGACGCCGGGGACGTGACCGCTGTTGACGCCCTGGTCGTGCTGAGCGACGACGCTCCGGTGACGCTCCCACCGGCCCAGCGGACCTATGGGGCCAGTGCCTGAGGGCGCCGAGGCGTACCGGCGCGAGTTCCTGACCCGGGTGACGTCGTCCGCCGGGCAGGCGGACCGCCGGCCGGGCATCAAGGACGTTGCGGCAATCGCTCAGGTGTCGGTCGGGACGGCATCCGACGCGTTGAACGGCAGCGGCCGAGTCGCAAGCCGTACCAGGGCTCGCGTCCGCCAGGTTGCGGAGGCGATCGAGTATCGCCCGAGCACACTGGCCCGCTCGTTTCGGACAAACAAGTCGCACACCATCGGTCTGTCCATCAGGCCGTTCGGTGGCGCACCATGGCAATATCTCGCGGTCAGCTACTACGCGCGGCTGCTCAGCGCGGCAACAGCCCAAGCCCTGCAACGCGGATACGCGCTGATCGTGCTGCCGCCGAACACCCCGCAGATCCTGAGCCGCATCGTGATCGACGGCGCGATCATCGCCGACCCGAGCCCGTTCGACCCGCTCACCGACGAGCTGGACCTGCTCGGGGTCCCCTTCGTCTCCGACCTCAGCCGCATGGACGACCCAGCTGCGCTGTGCGTCGGCAACGACCACGCGGCCGCCGTCACCACGGTATGTGCGCACTTCAGGTCGCAGGGCGCGCGCTCGGTGGGGATGCTGCTGTCGGACGGAACCGAGGACTACAACACCCGGAGCCTGCACGGGTACCAGACGTGGTGTGCGCAAAACGGTGCCCCAGTGCGGGTTGAGCGAGCGTCGACGGTCGACCCGGTGGCGATGGCCAAAGCGGCCGATCGGCTGATGACGGGCCCGGACCGCCCAGAGGCCGTGTACACCACCGAGGGTCCAGCGGGACATCTGCTCGAGGAGGCCGCGCGGCGGAACGACCTGCGAGTGCCCGACGACGTACTGCTCGCCTGCGCCGAGGTCTCGGTGACCGGTCGAGAGCAGCTCGACCTGACCACACTCAACCTGAACGCCGAGCATGTCGCCGCGCAGGCCGTCGACCTGTTGGCACAGACCCTCGAGGACCAGCACCCCAACGACCGCCACCGGGTCGTCGACACCACACTGCACGTGCGCGGGTCATCCACCCGTACGACCAGCAGCTGACCTCCGGCGCACACCACTACGCTCCTCGCGTGACGTGAGGTGGGCGAGTCACCAGTGCTCGGGGCACCCGCACGTGACCGGCCCCCGAGACACCGGTCCGCGCGGACAGCCGCTTCAACTCGCGATCGAGCTGCTCGTCGATGTACCACTGCTTGCGGATCATGTGTCGAGTTATGCATCGCCTCGGGTCGCCGGCGGCGGCTCACCAGATGCGAACCCGCTCGTCCTCGGCTAGCCACATGCCGTCGCCCTCGCTGACGTCGAACGCCTCGTGGAACTCCTGCAGGTTGCGAACCACGTTGGCGCGGAACTCCGCCGGCGAGTGCGGGTCGGTCGCAAGCCGGCGCAGCTCCTCCTCGTCGCGGATCGCCTGCCGCCAAACCTGCCCCCAGCCGAGGAACACCCGCTGCCGGCCGGTCAGACCGTCGATCTCGGGGGCGTCGGCGCCGTCCAGGCTCAGCTCGTACGCCTTGTGCGCGATCGTGATGCCACCGAGGTCGCCTATGTTCTCGCCGACGGTGAGGGCGCCGTTGACGTGGTGACCCTCCAGCCCCACCGGCTCGAAGGCGTCGTACTGAGCGATCAACGCCTTGGCCCGCTCGTCGAAGTTGGCCCGGTCGTCCTCGGTCCACCAGTCGGTGAGCTTGCCCTCGCCGTCGTAGCGGCTGCCCTGGTCGTCGAAACCGTGCCCGATCTCGTGCCCGATCACCGCACCGATGCCTCCGAAGTTGACCGCGTCGTCGGCCTCGGGGTCGAAGAACGGCCACCGCAGGATCGCCGCGGGAAACACGATCTCGTTCATCCCGGGGTTGTAGTAGGCGTTGACCGTCTGCGGGGTCATGTGCCACTCGTCGCGGTCGATCTCGCCGCCGAGCTTGGCCAGGTTGCGGTCGGACTCGAAGGCCACCGCCCGTCGCGCGCTGCCCAGCAGGTCGGCGCGCTCGATCAGCAGCGAGGAGTAGTCGCGCCACCTGTCGGGGTAGGCGATCTTGGGGGTGAACTGCTCGAGCTTGGCCAGCGCCCGCTCGCGGGTGTCCGGCGACATCCAGTCCAGCTGGTCGATGTCGGCGCGGTACGCCTCGACCAGCCATCCGACCAGTTGCTGCATGCGCTCCTTGTGCTCGGGCGGGAAGTGCTCGGCGACGTACAGCTGCCCGAGCGCCTCACCCAACGCGCCCTCGACCACACCGACGCCACGCTTCCATCGCTCGCGCAGCTGGGGCACGCCCGACAGCCGGGTGCCGTAGAAGGCGAAGCTGGCGTCGACGAACGCTCCGGACAGGTATGCGGCGCAGGCACGCACGTGGTGGAAGGCCAACCACGCCTGCCAGTCGCCCAATGGCCGCTCCTGCAACAATTCACCGGCCGTCTCCAGCGCATCTGGCTGGCGGACGATCACCTCGTCGAAGGCGCCGTGCGGAGCGTGCAACCCCTCCAGCCACTCGTTCCAGTGCAGGCCGGGGGCGAGGCCCTCGAGCGCCGACCGGGTGTGCTTGTTGTGGGTCTTGATCGCGTCCCGGCTGTCGACGTTGGTCCAGTGCCCCTGTGCGAGCGCCCTCTCGAGGTCCATCACTCGCTGGGCGGCGCCGGTCGGGTCGGGCTCGTCCACCAGGCCGAGCATGGTGGCGATGTGTGCGACGTAGTCGGTGCGCAGCTCGGCGTAGGACTCCTCGCGGTAGTACGCCTCGTCGGGCAATCCGAGCCCACCCTGCACCAGCTTGACGATGTAGCGGGTGGGGTCGTCGCCGTCGTTGTCGACGTACCAGCCGATCACACCTGGCGTGCCGTGTCGCTGCAACCGTCCGGCCAGCTGCATCAGCTGGCCGGTCGAGGTAACTGCCCGGATGTCGGCGAGGTCGGCAGCCAGCGGCTCAGCGCCGCGGCGCTCGACCTCCGAGTCGGCCATGAAGGCCGCGTACAGGTCGCCGACCTTGCGCTGGTCACTGCCGGCGGGAGCGTCGTCGCTGGCCGCGGCCTGCTCGCACAGGGCGCGGACGTCGATCTCGGCCTGGTCGCGCAACATGTGGAACGCACCGTGCACAGCCCGGTCGGGCGGGATCTCGGTGCGCTCCAGCCAGCGTGAGTTCACATGCCGGAACAGGTCGTCTCGGGGGGTGACGTCGTCGGAGAGCTCGTCGATCTCGATGCCGCTGTGGCCGTTGCTGGTCATGCGCGTCCTCTCGTCGGATGCCGCTCTCGACATCCTAGGTTTTGTGTGGGTTGGTTGGGGTTGGCGGCCGCCGGACGCCTGTGCAGCACCACTCGGTCCCTTGCGCACCCTTGCGGCTGGGAAAGCGGTGTCTCAGGAACCGAGCGTGGCCGCTCGGGGTGGGTCGTGGCATGGCTGTCCAGCCGAGCCCGACCAGGTAACCCAACGGGCTCACTCATCACCAGGAACGGGTCCGTCAGCGAGCAGCCGGCGGAACCCGTCCTCGTCGAGGACGGTCACCCCGAACTGCAGCGCCTTGTCATGTTTGCTGCCGGGCGAGTCGCCGACGACGACGTAGTCGGTCTTCTTCGACACCGACGCAGTCGCCTTGCCGCCACGCACGGTGATGGCCTCCTTGGCCTCGTCGCGGCTGAAGCCGGCCAGTGAGCCGGTGACCACGATCGACAGGCCGGTGAGTGTGCGGGGCATCGAGTCGTCGACTTCGTCGGCCATCCGCACGCCAGCCGCGGACCATTTGTCGACGACCGCGCGATGCCAGTCGACCTCGAACCATTCGCGCAGGGCGTCGGCGATGGTGGGGCCGACACCGTCGACGTCGGCCAAACGCTCGGTGCTCGCCGCGCGGATCTCGTCCATGGAGCCCAAAGCCGCCGCCAGGGCCCGGGCCGCGGTGGGCCCGACGTGCCGGATGGACAGCGCTACCAGCACCCGCCACAGCGGCTGGGTCTTGCGCTCGGCCAGGTGATCGAGCAGCCGCTGCCCGTTGGCCGACAGCGCGCCGTCCTTGCGGACGAAGTGCGGCACCTGCAGCAGGCTGTCCCCGGTCAGCGAGAAGAGATCCCCCTCGTCGCACACCACTCCGGCATCGAGCAGGCCCACAGCCGCCTCGTAGCCCAACGCCTCGATGTCGAAGGCGCCCCGGCCGGCGACGTGGAAGAGCCGCTCGCGCAGCTGCGCCGAGCATGACTGGGTGTTCGGGCAGCGGATGTCGGCGTCAGCCTCCTTGCTGGGGGCAAGTGGAGTCCCGCAGGACGGGCACCGCGTCGGCATCACGAAGGCCCGCTCGCTGCCGTCACGCAGCGCCACCACCGGCCCGACGATCTCGGGGATCACGTCTCCGGCCTTGCGCAGCACGACGGTGTCGCCGATGAGCACGCCCTTGCGTTCGACCTCGGTCTTGTTGTGCAGTGTGGCCATCTCGACCGTCGAGCCGGAGACCAGCACCGGCTGCATCACGCCGTACGGGGTGACCCGGCCGGTGCGGCCGACGTTGACCCGGATGTCCAGCAACAGGGTGTTGACCTCCTCCGGCGGGTACTTGAAGGCGATCGCCCACCGTGGTGCGCGCGAGGTCGAGCCGAGCCGACGCTGCAGGTCGACCTGGTCGACCTTGACCACGATCCCGTCGATCTCGTGCTCGACGTCGTGCCGGTGCTCGCCGTAGTGGTCGATGTGGGCCAGCACCTGGTCGAGGTCAGTGAACACCCGCACCCGGTCGCTCACCGGCAACCCCCAGGTGGCCAGCGCGGCGTACGCCTCGGACTGGCGCTGCGGCTCGAACCCGGCCCGGGCGCCGATGCCGTGGCAGACCAGACGTAGCGGCCGGGAGGCGGTGATCCGCGGATCCTTCTGCCGCAGCGAACCAGCGGCAGAGTTGCGCGGGTTGGCGAACGGATCCTTGCCGGCCTCGACCAGCCGGGCGTTGAGATCAGCGAAGTCCTCGGTCGGGAAGAAGACCTCGCCGCGCACCTCGACCACCTCGGGCACGGGGTGTGCCGCGGTGCCGCTCAGCCGGTGCGGAACACCGGTGATCGCGCGGACGTTGCCGGTGACATCTTCGCCGACGCGCCCGTCGCCACGGGTCGCGCCGCATGTCAGCCGGCCCCCCTCGTAGAGCAGGTTGACAGCGACCCCGTCGACCTTGAGCTCGCAGCAGAACTCCGCGCCGGTGCCCCCCTCGCGCTCGACCCGGCGCAACCACGCGTCCATCTCGTCACGATTGAAGGCATTGTCCAGGCTGAGCATCCGCTCGCGATGTTCCACTGGGGTGAACAGCGTGGACACCGCTCCGCCGACGTGCTGGGTGGGCGAGTCCGGTGTTCGCAGATCGGGTTGCGCGTGCTCGAGGTCGTCGAGCTCGCGCAGGGCGCGGTCGAAGTCGGCATCGGACAGGGTTGGCTGGTCGAGCACGTAGTAGCGCCAGCGGGCGTCGCTGACCTGCTCGGCGAGCTCGCGGTGCCGCTCGCGATCGGCTCCGGACGCTGCATCGGTCACGGTCAGATCTTGCCCTCTGCCTCCGACAATTGCCGGGCGAGACGGTACGCCCGTTCGTAGGCCGCGCGGGCCGCGGCCGGGCTGGCACCGGCCAGACCGCAGACAGGTGTCACCACTGTGCGGGGGGCGGCGAGTTGAGGGTCGAGATCGAGACTGTCCAGCAGCCGGAGCAGACCGTCGATGCGATCACCGCCCTCCTGCGCCACCTCGACCCCCGGCCACAGGTCGACCCCGCCATGCACCACGTCGGCCAGGGCGTCAACCTCGGCCGCGGTCAACTGCGACACGTCCAGGCTGATCGCACTGGCCCCGGCCTCGGCGAACAGCGCGACCGGTACCGCTGCGGCACAGCAGTGCACAGCCGGACGGGCACCTGCCGCCGTGATCACACCGAACACATCAGCCAGCGCCTCGGATGCCTCCGGCGTTGCCACCGTCCGATGCCGTCCGAAGCCACTGGCGGTTGGCACCGCACCAGCCAGCACGGCGGGCAGACCGGGCTCGTCCACCTGAACAATCACGTCAGCCCCGGGCACCCGCCGCTGTACGTCGCGGACGTGTGCGCCCACGCCCTCTGCGAGCGATTGGCTCAATTCGCGACGGGCACCGTGATCGGCGAGCAGCCGGTCACCGAACGGTCGCTCGATAGTCGCTGCCAACGTCCACGGCCCCGCCACCTGCACCTTCACGGCACCCGCCCACCCCTGGGTGTGTTCCTCCAGCGCATCCAGATCCTGGGCCAGCAGCGAGCGGGCCCGGCGCTGGTCATGGCCACCGCCGGCTGCGCTCACTCCCCCGCCGGTGAGTCGCCAACCGGCTGGCTGCAGGTCGGCGGCGAGGTCGACAAGCAAGCCGACGCCCCGGCCGGTGATGCTTGCCGGGGCGCCCCTGGCAGGCAGCTCCGGCAGATGGATGAGATCGGCACCAGCGTCCGCGGCGACGTCCACGACCAGCCGCACCGCGGCGCGGATGTCTGCGCCGGGCAGCGAGCCCGCTCCAGTCGCCTGCGCGGTCACCCGGTGCTCAAAGCCGACACCCCGCAGGCCGTCGCCCCGTGGGTGCGCGCGATGGTGGCGCTGCCGATGACGCGGGTGCCGGCGTAGGCAACGACGGCCTGACCAGATGCGATGCCGTGGACGGCGGTGTCCAACAGCACCCGTACCTCACCCGGCTCATCGAGAATCTCCAGCCGTGCGGACACCGGCTGGCCGTGTGCGCGCAGTTGCACGCTGCAGCTCAGCGACCCGGCCGCACGGGTCGGCGCCGGGCCGCACCAGCGGGCGGACGACGCCTCAACGGCCCTGACGGCCAGCTCGTCGTGCGTGCCGACGGTGACCGTGCCGGACACCGGCTCGATGTCCAGCACAAAGCGCGGGCGGCCGTCCGCCGCAGGGGTGCCGATCCGCAGGCCGCGGCGCTGCCCGATGGTGTAGCCGTAAGCCCCGTCGTGGACCGCCAACTGCCGACCCGACCGGTCGACAACCGCACCCGGGCGGTCCCCGATCCGGTCGCGCAAGAACCCGGCGGTGTTCCCGTCGGCGATGAAGCAGATGTCGTGGCTGTCGGGCTTGTCGGCCACCGATAGCCCGCGCCGCGCCGCCTCGACCCGCACCTCGTCCTTGGCGGTGTCCCCGAGCGGAAAGAGCGCATGCGCAAGCTGCTCGGCGGTCAGCACCCCGAGCACATACGACTGATCCTTGGCCGGGTCGACGGCGCGATGCAGCTCGCGGCCATCGGGTCCGTCGACGAGCTGCGCGTAGTGCCCGGTCGCCACGGCGTCGAAGCCCAACGCCAGTGCCCGGTCGAGCACCGCCGCGAACTTGATCTTCTCGTTGCACCGCAGGCACGGGTTAGGGGTACGCCCGGCTGCGTACTCATCGACGAAGTCGTCGACCACGTCGGCGTGGAAGCGCTCGGACATGTCCCAGACGTAGAACGGGATGCCCAGCACATCGGCGGCGCGGCGGGCATCACCGGCATCCTCGACGGTGCAGCAGCCGCGAGCGCCACTGCGGTAGGACTGCGGATTTCGCGACAACGCCAGATGGATGCCGGTCACATCGTGCCCAGCGTCGACGGCTCGGGCCGCAGCGACCGCGGAGTCGACCCCGCCGGACATGGCCGCAAGCACCCGCATGCTCAACGCCTCCCCGCTGCTGCGGCCAGGCCGGCGGTGCGAGCTCGCTCGACGACCGGGCCGATGGCGGCGACAGCGGCGTCGACGTCGTCTTGCGTCGAGTCGTGACCCAGGCTGAAGCGCAGCGAGCCGCGAGCCGCCGCGTCGTCTGCTCCCATCGCCAGCAGCACGTGACTGGGCTGCGGAACTCCCGCCGTGCAGGCGGAGCCGGTTGAGCACTCAATGCCTTGCGCGTCCAGCAGCATCAGCAGCGCGTCCCCGTCGCAGCCAGGAAAGGTCAGGTGGGCGATGCCAGGCGCGCGGGCGTCCTCGCCCGCGCCGGCCGTCGGTCCGTTGAGCACCGCGTCGGGGACGGCCGCCCGGATGCCGGTGACGAGGCTGTCGCGCAGCCGTCGCAGCTGCGGGGCCTGCGTTGGTCGTCTCTGCACGGCCTGCTCGACAGCCACCGCAAAGGCCCGGATGCCGGCGACGTCGGCGGTCCCGGAGCGCAAGTCCCGCTCCTGGCCGCCGCCGTGCAGCAGCGGCACCAGGTCGAGCTCGCGGCGCACCAGCAATGCGCCGACGCCCTGCGGCCCGCCCACTTTGTGCCCGCTGATGCTGATCGCATCTACCTCAAGGGCGGCGAGGTCGACCGGCAGGTGACCCACCGTCTGAACCGCGTCGGTGTGCACCGGCACCCCGTAGGCGTGTGCAAGGGCGGTGACCTCGCCCAGCGGATGCACAGTGCCGACCTCGTTGTTCACCCACATGCATGACAGCAACGCCACCGCACCAGGGTCGCGTTCGAGCACCGCGTTCAGCGCATCGAGGCGCACCGCACCGACAGCGTCCACGGGCAGCAGGTTGACCTCGGCGCCCTCATGCCGCGCCAGCCAGTCGACCGGGTCGAGCACGGCGTGGTGTTCGACGGCCGTGGTCAACACGCGACGGCGACCGCCGCGGGCCCAAAACAGCCCCTTGATGGCAAGGTTGTCCGCCTCGGTGCCACCAGCGGTGAAGACCACCTCGCTGGGGCGGGCTCCCAGTGCCCCGGCGACCTGCTCGCGTGCCTCCTCGACCAGCCGCCGGGCGCGCCGCCCGGACGCATGCAGCGACGACGCGTTGCCGACATCGCCGAGTCGCGCACGCATCTCGTCCACGGCGGCGGCGACCATCGGGGTGGTCGCCGCGTGGTCGAGGTAGTGGGCGCGCCCCGGGCTGAGTGCGGACATCGCCGCCCATGCTACGGCGACCCGGTTCGCTCACGTGCCGGACGACCCCCATGACCAGGCCTGGCGCAGCGACGTCGAGGGATCCGGGGTGATCTTTCGGCTGGCCGACCCCGATGGGCAGCTATCCGGTGTGCGGCTGTGGGAGCAGCTCGGGCTGCCCGGCGAGACCCTCGACTTCGCCAGGGTCGAGGGCGGCTGGGAGCTGCGACTGGCCCGTCCGAGCGTCCACCGGATGGAGTACCTGTTCGCGGTTCGCGACGCCGACGGTGGTGAGCGCACCGTTGTCGACCCCACCAACCCGGCGCGGGTCGCTGGCGCGTTCGGTTTCCACAGGTCTCCCCGGTCCCGTCGACGTGCAGCCCGCTGCCGGTCATCGGGACCGCGGTCGGTGACGTGGACGTGACCGTGCGGGCACCCGCCCACGCCGAGCCGGCCGAGACGCTGCCGCTGCTCGTCGCCCACGACGGACCCGAGCTCAGCCTCGACCGGATCGCCGAGGACGTCGGCTACCCGATGTACGCACGAGCAGGAGCGGTTCATGGCGCAGCGCTCCCCCCGCCTGGTCAGGGTGGTTCGCTGCCCCAGCCGAGCACGGGTGGGGGCAGCGACTGGTAGCGGTGGCCGGTGGGGGTGGTCCAGATGGTGCGTTGGGCGGTGCCGGTGACGTGCCAGCCGGGCAGGTCGCGCAGGTGATGACAGCGTCGGGACAGGCCCTGGCCGTTGGCGGCGGTGGTGCGCCCGCCGGCGGCGTAGGCGCGGATGTGGTCGCCGTCGGTGATCCTGGTGGCACACACCGGCATCCGGCAGGTGCCGTCGCGGGCGAACACGAAGGTCCGCAGGTCGCCGGTGAAGCAGCGGCTGGCGGTGTCGAGACCCGGCACGGTCCAGTCGATCGGCTGCTCGAGCCAGTCGGCCGCGGCGCCGCCCGCGCCGGCGGCGGTGCTGGCGGGGCGGGTGGTCCGGTCCATGGTGACGGCCCGGCCGGCCTCGTCGACGACCAGCCGGCGCCAGGTCGCAGTCGCCGACGCGGCGACGCTGCGGGCCTCGGCAGCGGTGACCGGGCCGTGTCCCACGATCAGGGCCGGGTGGTCGTTAGCGCCAGTCAGCGTGGACGCCTTCACCACCACCTGCACCTGGGCGTGCGGCGGGGGTGGGCCGGTCACCGCCGACACCCCGGTGAGGCGCTCGACCAGCGTGTCGGCCATCAGTTGGCAGATGGAGCGGTCGTCGCCGTCGGCGCGTACCCCCCGGGCATGGTGGTCCAACGCGTGCCAGCAGGCCGCGGCCTGGGCGGCGGGCAGCTGGACCACCAACGCCGCCGACGGGTCACTGGCACCGGCAGGACCGGCAACCAGGTCCACCCGCCGCTCGTCCGCGGCCCGCTCGGCCCGCTTGGTCGCCGCCTCGGCGTCCAGCACCAACACCAGCCGGCGCGCCGCCGCGCCCAGCCGGGACGTGGTCGCCGCCAGCGGGCGGACCTCGGGCAACACCGTCACCTGCGGCACCCCACGCACCACCTCAGTCACCGTCGACTCCGCAGACGGCACACCGAAGCCTTCGCAGGCCGCAATCGACCCCGAGCCTGACAGCAGAAGCGCTGGGGCCGGCTCCGGAGGTGGGGCCGGCAACAGCGGGCCGCCGGTCTCCGGGTCGAGGCTGTCGGGGTCGAAACCGGCCGTGCGGTCAATACCCGGGTCGGCGTCGGGGTCGAACAGTCGGACCCGGCGGGCGGCGCCGACCTCCACCGTCGCGGCCAGCCGGCGGTCGATCTCCCGGCGGACCACAGGGTCCACCACCCCGACCTCGCGCACCACCGCACACGCCCCAGCCCACGAGATCTCCCCGCGGTGCAACAAGTCGAACAGGCCCGGCAGGTCACAGACCAGCACCTGCGCGACGTGCACCTGATGCTCCGCCGCCGCCGGAGACACCCCCCGGGCCAACGCCACCTCACCGGCCGCCCCCCGCAGCCCACCGACCGGGGCCGTCTCGGCCGCATGCGCGGCCACCAGCTCGGCCTGCTCGGCCTGCAACCGCGCGATCAGCCGCTCGCGGGCCACCACCGCCTCTACCCGCTCCCCGCCTTCCAGCTGTGCCGGGTCGTGCCGCGGCAACGTCCCCATCGACATCACTGCTTCGAACAGGTGTTCGAGTATAGCGACAGCCGTCGACAATCGGGCAGCCGAACAGGTCACCCCCGGAAGAAGAAGCGCCCGTCGAACCGCCTCGCCACGTATCTGGAGGCAGTCCTTGCGGATCCTTGCCTCAAAGGTGACACTCTGCTCATTCTCCTACCCGATGAGGAGCATCATGCGCGTCAAGCTCGCCGCGGTGGCTACCGCTGCCGCCTTCGTCACGGCCTTCACCCCGGGCGTTGCCCAGGCCGACCACTCGTGGAGCAACTACCACTGGGCCCGCACGAGCAACCCGTTCACGCTCAAGCTGGGTGACAACGTGGACAGCAAGTGGGACAGCCACCTCCGGACGACGTCGACGGACTGGACGAAGTCCTCGGTGGTGGACACGCCGGTCGCCGCGGGCGGCACGAAGCCACGTTCCTGCCGCGGCACCAGAGGCCGGGTCGAGGTCTGCAACGCTCCCTACGGCAACACCGGCTGGCTGGGCATCGCCTCGATCA
>Ga0136640_10000357_pt1 | contig 17291 bp, 17 predicted proteins | sample AntDrymUQ8642106_2_FD_105498 | JGI IMG/M metagenome (GOLD analysis project Ga0136640, IMG submission 105498) | Polar desert sand microbial communities from Dry Valleys, Antarctica - metaG UQ864 (21.06) | ecosystem: Environmental > Terrestrial > Soil > Desert | place: Antarctica: Dry Valley...
GAAGGTGTCCACCATCACCGCCAGCTCGTCGAAGTAGTCAGCGCCCAGCGACGCCTTGATCGCGCTGGCTTGCGGCCCGTGCGCGTAGCCGCCCGGGTGCAGCGAGATCGAGCCCTTGTCGATGCCGGACCCCTTACGAGCCTCGTAGTCGCCGTCGACGTAGAACATCACCTCGTCGGAGTCCACGTTGGAGTGGAAGTACGGCACCGGCACCGCCAGCGGGTGGTAGTCCACCTTGCGCGGGCAGAAGTTGCGTACGACGAAGTTGGCGGCCTCAAAGACCTGGTGCACCGGCGGCGGCTGGTGCACCCGACCGGTGATCGGCTCGAAGTTGGCCACGTTGAACGTGTACGGGTAGGCGCAGCCGTCCCAGCCGACAACGTCGAACGGGTGGGTGGCGTACGTCAACCGGGTGCCGACCAGACCACTCGGCCCGTTGCCACGATGCTTCACCAGCACCTCGACGTCGGTGCCGTCGACGAGCAGCGGCTCGCCGGGCCCGTGCAGGTCGCGCTCGCAGTACGGCGCATGTTCGAGCAGCTGGCCGTAGCGGGACAGGTAGCGCCGCGGCGGTGCGATGTGACTGCTGGCCTCGATCGCGTACGCCCGCGTCGGCCCCTGCCCCGATTCCGGCAGCCAGCGGTGCGTCGTGGCCCGCGGCACCAGCACGTAGTCACCGCCGCCGTACGCCAGCGCGCCGAACACGGTCTCGACCACGCCGGCGCCGGCCTCGACGAACACACACTCGTCGCCGACGGCGTTGCGGTAGAGCGGGGAGGCCTGGCCGGCCACGACGTAGGAGAGGCGGACGTCGGCGTTGCCGAGCACCAGACGCCGCCCGGTGACCGGGTCGAGCGTCTTCCACTCGTTGTCGGCGACGAGATCGTGCAGGCGCAGGTGCCGCGGCTTGAGCGGGTGGTTGGCGGTGGTGGCCAGATCGGGCAGCTGCCACACCGCGCTGGCCACGATCGCGGACGACACGCCGCGGTGGTAGAGCAGCGACGAGTCCGAGCTGAAGCCCTCCTCCCCCATCAGCTCCTCGTATCGCAGCGAGCCGGCCTGGTCGCGGAACTGGGTGTGCCGCTTGGGCGGCACCTCGCCGACCTGTCGGTAGTGGGTCATGCCACCCCTGACCTTCCGCCACGCGCGTCCGATAATCGGATATCTGTGATCGATGAGTACCGGCACGATCCGCTAACCTCGCGGTCATGTCAATGGCGTCCCCAGCCTGGCTGGCTGGGCTGGTCGACGACGCTGCGATCTTCCCACCCGGCAACGCGCCGATGGCGGTCGCTGTCGAGGCGCACCGGCGACACCGCACCGCCTGGTATGCCGAACTCGTCGGGCCGTTGCTGGTCGGCGACGCCCGGCTGCCCGAGCTGGTCGACGTGATGGCCCCTGAAACAACTGGCGAGCACCACCAGCCGCTGGCCGTGCGGGTGGTCGTCTCCGGAGGCGCTGGGGCGATCGAACCTGCCGTCACCTGGATGCGCCGGGAGCCGGGGCTGCGACTGGACGGCATCGAGTTGACCGCGCGCGACGACGCCGGCTTCCCCGGCGGCTTGGCGCACAACATCACCCGCATCGTGACCGCCCTGTCCGCGCTGGACGAGCCGGTGGCAGCCCACGTCGAACTGCCCCGTCTGCACGGCGCCCGGCCCGGCGGCGAATGGTTGCGCGGGGTCGATGTGCTCGCCGCGGCTGATGTTGCGGCCAAGCTGCGCACCGGCGGCGAGAGCGATGAAGCGCACCCGCCAGAGGCCGAGCTTGCTGCCTGTGTCGATGCCCTGCTCGACCGCGAGCTGGCTTTCAAGGCGACTGCCGGTCTGCACCACGCCGTGCGGCACACCTCGCCGGAGGGGTGGGAGCAGCACGGCTTCCTCAATCTCCTGATCGCCACCGGCAGCCTGCTTGATGGTGACGGTCAAGCGACGGCCGTGCAGGTGCTCGCGGGCCGCGAACCAGAGCCGCTGGTGGAGCAGGCCGCCACCTGGGGCACTGGCATGCTCCCGTCTTCGCGGGGCTGGTTCACCTCGTTCGGCTGTTGCCAGGTGCTCGACCCGGTGGACGACTTGGTCTCGCTCGGCCTGCTCGACCCGCCCGAGCCGCCCGGTCGGGGCACGGCATAATCGCGCACACGTGGGTGCCAGGCGCTGCCGGCAGCCACTACGACGTTGACAACCTGCCGTATGCGGTGGTGTCACGTCACGGCCGCAGGCCGAGCGTCGGCGTGCGCATCGGTGATCTGATTGTCGACCTCTCCCCGCTGGCAACGTTGCTCGGACAGCATGAGGTGGTGCAGGGTTCGACGCTCAATCCGCTGCTGAGCCTCGGTCAACCTGGCTGGCGCACACTGTGAGCCCGGCTGGTCGCGTTGCTCACCGACCCGGACGCACGCTCTGCGGTCGAGCCGCACCTGCTGCCGGTCACCGATGTCGCGTTGCTCATGCCGTTCGAGGTTGCCGACTACGTGGACTTCTACTGCTCGCTGCAGCACGCGACCAACGTCGGGCGGATGTTCCGACCCGACGCCCAGCCGCTGGTGCCCAACTGGCGGCACCTGCCGGTCGGCTACCACGGCCGGGCCGGCACCGTCGTGGCCTCGGGCACGCCGGTGCAGCGCCCGCACGGGCAGCGCAAGGCTCCCGACGCCGCCGCGCCGACGTAGTCCCGGCGCCTGGACATCGAGGCTGAGCTGGGCTTCGTCGTCGGCTCGGCCAGCGCGCTGGGCGAGCCGGTGCCGACCGGGGCCTTCGACCAGCACGTCTTCGGGGTCACGCTGCTGAATGACTGGTCGGCGCGGGACGTGCAGGCTTGGGAGTACCAGCCGCTGGGGCCGTTCCTCGGCAAATCGTTCGCGACCTCGATCTCACCGTGAGTCACCCCGCTGGAGGCCTTGGCGGGCGCCCGGGTGCCACTGCCCGGCCAGGACCCACCGGTGCTGGCCCACCTGCAGGTCACCGAACCGGCCGGCTATGACATCGAGATCACCGTGACCTGGAACAACGACACGGTGGTGGCGCGCCCGCCGTACTCGTCGATGTACTGGTCACCGGCCCAGATGTTGGCCCACCTCACCAGCAACGGCGCGTCGCTGCGGACGGGTGACCTGTTCGCCTCCGGCACGGTGTCCGGGCCGCAGCACGACCAGCGCGGCTCCTTCCTCGAGCTCACGTGGGGCGGCGCGGAGCCAGTCACCCTGAGCGACGGGTCGGTGCGTACGTTTCTGGAAGACGGCGACGAGGTGGTGCTGTCGGCGACGGCACCAGGTCGGCTCGGCGGGCGGATCGCGCTGGGCGAGGTGCGCGGCCGGGTTGAGCCGGCGCGGGGGCCCTGACAGCGGCGCGGGTGTGCGCAAAGGTCCCACGCCGCCCCGTTCGTCTGGTGCGTTTGCGCACTCCCGGCGGGCTCAGTCGCGGCGGAGCGGCTCAGAGGTTGCCGCGGCGCTCCTGCTCGCGCTCGATGGCCTCGAAGAGTGCCTTGAAGTTGCCCTTGCCGAAGCCCAGCGACCCGTGCCGCTCGATCAGCTCGAAGAAGACCGTCGGCCGATCCCCGATCGGGCGGGTGAAGATCTGCAGCAGGTAGCCATCCTCGTCGCGGTCGACGAGGATCCCGCGCCGCTGCAACGCCTCGATCGGCACCCGCACCTGGCCGATGCGGGCGCGCAGCTCGGGGTCGGAGTAGTAGGAGTCCGGGGTGGCGAGGAACTCGACGCCCTCCGCGCGCATGCAGTCGACCGTGTGACAGATGTCGTTCGTGGCCAGCGCCAGGTGCTGGGCTCCGGGCGCGCCGTAGAACTCGAGGAACTCGTCGATCTGGCTCTTCCGCTTGGCCACGGCGGGCTCGTTCAGCGGGAACTTCACCCGGTGGTTGCCGTTGGCGACCACCTTGCTCATCAGCGCGGAGTAGTCGGTGGCGATGTCGTCGCCGATGAACTCGGCCATGTTCACGAACCCCATGACCCGGTTGTAGAAGCCGACCCACTCGTCCATCTGGCCGAGCTCGACGTTGCCGACCACGTGGTCAAGGGCCTGGAACAGCCGCTTCGGCGCACGGTCTCGTGTGGTGTAGGTCGAACTGCGGCCAACATAACCGGGCAGGTACGGGCCGGCATAGCCCGAGCGGTCGACCAGCGAGTGCCGGGTGTCGCCGTACGCGGCGATCGCCGCCCGGCGTACGGTCCACGTCCGGCACCTCCAGCGCGATGTCGCTGACGCCGTCGCCGTGTGCCCGGTGGTGGTCGAGCAGGGGGCTGTCGGGGTGCACCCCGCCGGTGATGACGAACCGGCACGTCCCGGCCTTGAGCACGTACGCCTTGTGGTCGCGGGTGCCGGTCTCGGGCCCGGCGTAAGCGACCAGCTCCATGCCGAACGCGGACTGGTAGTAGTGCGGTCTGCGTGGCGTTGCCGACGATTAACACGACAGCGTCCCAGCCGGTCACCGGGAACGGGTCGCGCGAGGCGTCGTAGTCAACGAGGCCGACCAGCTGCTTGAGCTGGTCGAGATCGAGGTCGGCCTGGCACTCCTGCGGGGTTAGTGTCTGCGTCATAATGTCCAGCATGGTCTGGGCCAGCAAAGTGGGCAACGATACCCTCGCATGCTGGACAACATGTCCAGTACGCCTGCCCCGTTGCTGTCGATCGTTAGCAGATTTGACCAGGAGATATGCCATGGCCGACACCCCGCTCGTCGACGCGCTGGACACCGCCGTGCTGCAACTGTTCGCCGCCGAGCCGCGCATCGGGGTGCTCGAAGCCTCCCGACGGCTCGGGGTGGCACGCGGCACCGTGCAGGCCCGGCTCGACCGCTTGGTCTCGGCCGGCGTGATCCGTGGCTGGGCCCGCAGCTCGACCCGGCCGCGCTGGGCTGGCCGGTCACGGCGTTCCTCAGCCTGCAGATCCGCCAGCACGGCGGGCATGACCCGGTCGGTCGACATCTGGCCGGTATCCCCGAGGTGCTCGAGGTGCACACGATAACCGGGTCGGGTGACCTGTGGTGCCGGGTAGTGGCGCGATCCAACGCCGACCTACAACGGGTGATCGACGCTGTCGTGGCGTACTCCGACGTGGAGCGGGTCGAGACGGTGATCGCGCTCGCGACCCAGGTGCACGCCCGAGTCGTACCGCTGCTCGGGCACGCGCCCGACTGATGGGCATGGGGCCGGCTGCCGACCGGACACCCGTCAGCGCAGGACCGTGGCAACCTCGGCGGCAGCAGCGACCACGCGCGGACCCACCCGCTCGCGATCCAGCGGCCCCAGCATCACCACCCCCACCGAGCCCACCAGCCCGGGCACGCCGGCCAATGGCGCGGCCAGCCCGTGCGCTCCCGGCTGCAGCTCACCCTGCGTGCAGACGTACGTCCCCACCGGAGCCGACAGCGCCCGACCGGCCGCCCCCCGATCCAGTCGGTGCCGGGAGCCGACCCGATAGGCTACATGGAAGTCGGTCCAGCTCGGCTCCACCACGGCCACGGCCAGCGCCTGGACACCCTCGGCCACGGTGAGATGAGCGGTGGCGCCGGCGTCGTCTGCCAGCCGGCGCAGCACCGGAGTGGCACCGGCCCGCACCCACGGCCACACCGCATCGGCGAGGCCGAGCAGCCCGGCGCCGAGCCCGATCCGCGCTTCCCCGTCGCGGCGCACCAGGCCGTGGCTCTCCAGCGTGCTCACCAGCCGGTGGACGACGGTGCGATTCAGGTCAAGCTCAGCGGCTAGGGCGGTGGCGGTCATTGGCGCGGCACGCTCGGCCAGGACGGACAGCACCCGCAGGCCGCGGTCCAGTGTTTGCGACGTTTCCCCAGGCACCTCAACAGACTAGGCGCGCGATGTATCAGCAGCCGATATCAGTGGTCTTAGCGATCGTGACGACCTCCCGTCGCAGGCCACGTAAACGTGGCAGACCGGTCCTTTGCGCGGCATGCGCGCCACGTAAAGGGTTGCTCAGCCACGTTTACGTGGCGCACTGCAGCCGAGTGGGGGCGCCGCTCGGTGGGGTGAGATCACGGTAAGCGCAGGTCAGCGCGAGGCCGCCCATCCTCGCAGCGCGTCGATTCGCTCGGCCAGTTGGTCGGCGGTGGCCTCGACTGCAGCCGGGCCACCGCAGGACGTACGCAACCGGTTGTGGGTGACGCCGTGCGGCTCGCCGGTGCGGTGGTGCCAGGCCGCGACCAGCGCATTGAGCTCGCGGCGCAGAGTCGCCAACCGCTGGTGCGTGCTCACGCCCGCAGCGGCCCCTGTTGCGTGCGCCTGCCCCGAGCCGACGCCCGCCGCATGGCCCGTGTCCGCTCGGCCCCGGCGCCGTTGCTCGGCCAGCCGCTCGCTCTGCCGGTGCCGCAGCAGCGAGGCCACCTGGTCGGGCTCCAGCAGCCCAGAATTCCGAGAAAGTCCATCTCCTCATCGCTGCCCACCGCGACCTCGCCCGCGTGGCCATAGTCGCCACCGTCATAGACCACCTTGTCGAAGCGAGCGTCGCTGCCGAGCGCGGCATACTCCAGCCCCTCGGCGTCTGCCACGGACCGGTCCTGCTGCGCCGCGGCCAGCAGGGCCTGCTCCGCGGCGAACGGATCTTCGCCGGTGGTTGAGCGGGCCCCGAGCACATGATCGCGCTCGACCTCCATCGCTGCGGCGAGCCGCAGCAGGGCGGGGACGCTCGGCACAAACACCGACGCTGTCTCGCCGCGGCGCCTGGCCCGCACGAACCGTCCGACCGCCTGGGCGAAGAACAGTGGAGTCGCCGTGGTGGTCGCATAGACCCCCACCGACAGCCGCGGTACGTCGACCCCCCTCGCTGACCATCCGCACCGCGACCATCCAGCGCGCGTCGGAGTCGGCGAAGTCGGCGATCCTCCTGCTGGCGGCCTTCTCGTCCGAGAGCACCAGCGCCGGCTTCTCGCCGCTGATGTTAGTCAGCAGCTTGGCGTACGCCCGGGCATGCACCTGGTCGGTGGCGATCACCAACCCACCCGCGTCGGGGACGTGCTGGCGTACCTCGCTCAGCCGCCGGTCAGCGGCCCGCAGCACCGCGGGCACCCAGGAGCCGGCGGGGTCGAGCGCCGTACGCAAAGCCTGCGCGGTGAGGTCCTTGGTCAACGGCTCGCCCAGCCGCGCCTCGACCTCGTCCCCGGCGCGGGTGCGCCAACGCGTGTCACCGGAGTAGGCCAGGAACAGCACCGGGCGCACTACCCCATCGCGCAGGGCATCGGCGTAGCCGTAGCCGTGGTCGGCGACGCTGCGCAAGGAGCCTGGACCCCCAGCCTCAGCACCCTCGTCGGGCACGTAGCTGACGAAGGGGATCGGCGAGTCGTCGGAGCGGAATGGTGTGCAGGTCAGCGCCAGTCGCCGGGTGGCGGGCTCGAATGCCTCGCGCAGCGCATCCCCCCACGAGCGAGCGTGGCCGGCGTGGTGGATCTCGTCCAGCACCACCAGCGTGCGGAAGCGCTCGGTGCGGACCCGGTGAGCCAGCGGGTTGGCAGCCACCCCGGCGGACGTCAGCACCACACCGATGAAGTCCTTGCCGGTGCGCCGCCCGCTGCCGCCGAAGGCCGGGTCGAGGGGCATCCCGGCCCGTTGCGCTGCATCGGCCCACTGCGTCTTGAGGTGCTCGGTGGGCGTCACCACGGTCACCCGCTCCACGATCCGGCGTGCCAGCAGGTCGGCAGCGACCCGCAGCGCGAACGTCGTCTTGCCGGCGCCCGGGGTGGCCACCGTCAGGAAGTCGCGCGGCTGTGCCCCCCCGTACGCCGCCAACGCGTCGCTCTGCCAGGCCCGCAACCGGGGCGCTGTACCCCATGCCGCTCGGTCGGGATAGGCAGGAGGCAGGTGAGCGGCCTGATGCACGCAGGCTCCTTCGGGCAGAGGGACGGGAAAAGACCCGGCGGGCGGAGCCAGCACGGGTCAGCAGTGCAGCCTAAGTCGCTCGCTGGCCGGTCGCCGCCCGGCGCGCCCACGCCTCGACAGGCTGCACTGGCCCCGCGTGGCCGTACGCCACGTAAACGCGGCCGGCAGGCCGTTAACGGGGCACGCATGCCACGTGAAGGGCTGCTGCGCCACGTAAACGTGGCATACACACTGCGGCGACCCGGGGCGGGGGCAGGGCCGGCGACCCGGGGCGGGGGCAGGGCGAGCCAGGACGGCTGCCAAGTCGAGCGTGCGGTGTGTCAGTTGCCGCCCGGGCCATCACCTGAGTCGCCGCCCGAGCCGTCGTCCTTGCCGGGCTTCATCGACTCCCACATCTCCTTGCACTCCGGGCACACCGGGAACCGCTGCGGGTCACGGCTGGGAACCCACACCTTGCCGCACAGCGCCACGACCGGGGTGCCCTCGATCATGGCGGCCATCAGCTTGTCCTTGGGCACGTAGTGCGAGAACCGCTCATGGTCACCGTCATCGGTCACCGGACGGGTACGGCTGTCCTCAACGGTCTCGGTGCTGGGGCTCATCTGGGTCGTCACGCGGTCAGTGTTTCACGCAGGTGCGGCTGGCGGCAGCCCCTCAGTCACCGCAATCAGTTGTGCGCCGGATCGTCCGGAAAGTCGGCAAGCAGCCCCAGCCAGCCGCCCTGCCGGCGCCACACGGCTTGCCACAAGCCGGTGGGGTCGGCGCTGACCAAGTCGCCCGGCACGGCCGGCAACAGCACCCACGCCCCCTCGGCGACCTCCCCCTCGAGCTGGCCGGGGCCCCATCCGCTGTAGCCGGCAAAGACCCGCATTGCGAGGATAGCGTCGGCAACGACCGGCACCGGGGTGTCGAGGTCGACAAGGCCGGTATCGCCGAACATCCGCCTCCACCCCAGCGGTGCGGCCGGTGTGGCCGGGTCGAGCACTGCCACCCCGAGAGCAGACCCGCTGGACACCGGCCCCCCAGCGAACAGGCACGGCGGCGTTCCGACGAGCCCTTCCCAACCTGGCAGCACCTCGGCGACGGGTTGGTCGAGCGGTCTGTCCAACGCGACACCCAGTGCGCCGTCCTCATCGTGGTCGAGCAGCAGGATGACGCTGCGCTGGAAGTTCGGGTCTGCCAGCGCTGGAGTCGCGACCAGCAGCTGACCGCTCCACCAGCGTGCGGTGTGGGGGCTCACCCGTCACCGCGTGCAGCACCGGTGACTGACGCGGCCACCAGTTCGTGCACATCGGGGTGGAACACGCTGGGCACGATGTAGCTGGCGTTCAGCTCGTCGTCGGTGACCACCTGCGCGATCGCCTCCGCAGCAGCCCGCAGCACGTCGAGGGTGATGGTGCGGCTGTGCGCGTCCAACAGTCCTCGGAAAACGCCGGGAAAGGCCAGCACGTTGTTGATCTGGTTGGGGTGGTCCGACCGACCGGTCGCCACCACCGCGGCATGCTGGCGCGCAACTGTGGGATCGATCTCGGGCTCCGGGTTGGCCAGGGCGAAGATCACCGGGTCGGTCGCCATCGTGTCCACGTCGTCGGCGTCGATCAGTCGCGGCGCCGATACCCCGATGAACACGTCAGCGTCGCACATCGCGTCCTGCAGCGTGCCGGTGAGTCCGGCGGAGTTCGTGTGTTCGGCGACCCAGCGCAGGTCCGGCCCGAGGTCCGACCGGTCGCGATGCACAACCCCGTTGATGTCCACCACGGTCACATCACCCGCGCCTGAGCTGGCGCCGGCGTGCAGCAACAGCTTGAGCACCGCGGTGCCCGCTGCGCCGGCGCCGACCATCACCACCCGCACGTCGGCCAGCGCCTTGCCCACCACCCGCAGCGCGTTGGTCAGCGCGGCCAGCACGACGATTGCGGTGCCGTGCTGATCGTCGTGAAAGACGGGGATGTCGAGCTGGTCCCGCAGCCGCCGCTCGACCTCGAAACACCGCGGTGCACTGATGTCCTCAAGGTTGATCCCGGCAAAGCCCGGGGCGATGGCCGCCACCGTACGGACGATCTCGTCGACATCTTGGGTGTCCAGGCACAGCGGCCAGGCGTCGATGTCCGCGAAGCGCTTGAACAGCGCCGCCTTACCTTCCATCACCGGCAGGGCCGCGGCCGGGCCGATGTTGCCAAGACCGAGCACAGCGGAGCCGTCGGTCACCACCGCCACCGCATTGCGTTTGACGGTCAGTCGGCGGGCATCGTCGGGATTGTCGACGATGGCCCGGCAGATCCTGGCCACCCCGGGGGTGTAGACCATCGACAGGTCGTCCCGGTTGCGGATGGGGTGTTTGGACGCCACCTCGATGGTGCCACCGAGATGCATCAAGAAGGTTCTGTCCGACACCTTGTGCACGCTGACGGCCGGCACCTGCCGCACTGCCTCGACGATCACATCGGCGTGCTCGGTGGACGACGCAGCGCAGGTCACATCCATCCGCAGCCGCTCGGAACCCGACGCGGTCACGTCCAACGCGGTGACCATGCCGCCAGCCTGCTCCACCGCCGCAGTCAGCTGCCCCACCCCGGTCCCCGCCGCAGGCAGCTCGAGGCGGACGGTGATCGAGTAGGAGATGCTCGGCGCGGTCACGGCCTCATGCTGCCATGCCGGTGACCGGCACAGCGCCGCAACCGGCGACTGCGTCAGCGCGTCAAGCGAACGCTGCCGCCGTCGACCGGAACCAGCAGCACCCAGGTTCGCCCCGGTGCGACGGCAACGGCACCGCCAGCCGGGTCAGCCAGCTCGATGGGTGCGCCCAAGCCGTTCTTGCGCCAGCGAGCGGTGACTGCAGAGCCGTCGTGGAACAGCGTGGCGTCACCCTTGCCGTCCAGGACGGTCTCTGGCACGCGGTTGCCGGCAGGGTCCTTGTAGCCGGCACTGGCAACCCGCACCCGCAGCACCAGCACGGAGTCGGCTGCGAACTCGTCGCCAGCCGCAGCCAGACTGTCTGCACGCCGATAGGTGCCGTCGTTGAAGCTCCACGAGGTGGACCGGCCAGGCGTGAACTCCACCTCGAACGCGCGCGCTTGCTTGCCCGCGCTCATGTCTACATCCCCGAAGGGAAGGTACGGCGCCGGCGGGTCACCGTCGGGCTCGGGCAGGCTGCCTGCCAGGTCGCCCACGCGCACCATCAGGTTGTACGGGGCAGTCCGGTCGGCGGCCCGCAGATAGCCGACGTCGCCGTCGACGGTGGTCTCGATCTTCGCCCCGACAAGCCTGCGGATCGTCTGAGGCGCTCCCCCAGAGGCGACCAGGGTGGCTTGGGCGGGTCGCACGATGCCGATGTCGCTGGCTCGCATCGATCGCACCGGACCGGCCAGCCTCGGCAGCGTGGAAGAGAACATCGCCGCCAAACGGGTGCTGCCGCCCTCGACCAGCTCCTCGACCACCAGGTCGGCGCTGCGGAGACCGACCTGCGGTGCGGCCGAGGGCGTGTTGTCGATCTTGACTGCCAGAACGGGGTTCGCCGGGCTGTCGGCCTTCCGAACTCCCCCGGTCAGCGGCTGGACGCCAGGTTGCGAAGCCTCGCCGTTGGTGTCGCCGTCGCCTGCGTGGTCGTTGCCCGTCGCGTCGGCCTGCTCGCTGCCGGACGCACCACCGCTGCCGCTGGCGCCTGCTTGAGCGGAGTCGCCACTGCAAGCGGTCAGCAGCCCGAGCAGCAAGGCACAACCGGCAACAAGCAATTGTCCGCCGCAGCGGGGCTTCGTCATGCCGGTAATGATGGATCAGACTGGCCCGTCAACCGGGCCAGCCTGATCCGTGTCGAGCGACTTGTTTAGCGATTCCGCAGGGTCGCGGCCTTCCACTTGTTGGTCCACAGCGGGGAGCGGTGCACCGTGCTGCCGGTGCTCGGCGAGTGCAGGATGATCCGCTTGCCGTTGTTCCAGCCGGCAAACAGGCCGATGTGGTAGACGCTGCCGCTGCTGTTGTAGAAGGCCATCAGATCACCCTTATGCATCTTGCTCTTGTTGATCGAGCGGGCGTAACGGTACTGATCGCGGGACACCCGGGGGATGTGCACGCCGGTGCGCTTCTTGAAGGAGAAGTACAGCAGGCCGGAGCAGTCGAAGCGGTTGGGACCGGCGGAGCCATAGTTGTACGGGTCGCCGACCTGGCGCTTGGCGACCCGGAAGGCTTTCTTGACCTTGGCGTCAGTGGCCGCGTCGGCGTCGGGAGCGACGACCGCAGAGGTCGCCAACAGAGCGAAACTAGTGATCAGGACGAGGAGGAGGAGCGCAGCAAAGCGCTGCATGCGGAGGACTGCAGACATGGCGGAGGCTTCCTTCTCACGCCTGCGGGGTCAGCTGTCGGGTTCGGGCGAGAAGGTGCCCGGCCTCGTTCGATCGCTGGTCGGCGGATCGAACGCGACTTAACCCCAAGCGCAACACCGGCCCCTCGGGGCCGATGAGACGCGGTAACGGCGGGGGCCGTCGGTGGGTCCCCCGCTCCTGCCCGAGAGGTAAGTTGACGTCAGGTCGACGGGTGAGGGCGGGTTCGGGGCAGGACTCGGCGTCGATCGCCTCACCTATTCAGTTGTCTGGCCGGCTGCCCGCAGTCGATCACGAGCGGGTAACGAACCAGACGGAACCGTACAAAGAGATCTGCGTTATGCCAAGCGGTTCACAGAAACTCCACAGCCCGCCCCACCCCCCAACCACGCACGCTTGGGGGTGTTACCGCCGACTCTCAGAGTTTGCGGCCACCGTCCACGTAGAGCGTCTGACCGGTGATGAAGCCGGCCTCCTCGCTGGCCAGGAAGCTGATGGCGTGCGCGATGTCAGCGGGGTAACCGACGCGGCGCACCGGAGTGATCTCGGCGGCCGCAGCCCGGAAGGCCTCGGGGGTCGAGCCCACGCGTCGGGCGGTCTCGTCGGTCATGTCGGTGACGACGAAACCCGGCGCAACGGCGTTGGCGGTGATGCCGAACGGGCCGAGCTCGATGGCCAGGGTGCGGGTCAGCCCTTGCAGGCCCATCTTGGCCGCGGAGTAGTTGGCCTGTCCACGGTTGCCCAGCGCGGACACGCTCGACAGGTTGACGATGCGGCCGTAGCGCGCGGCCACCATGTGCTGCTGAGCCGCCTTGGTGACCAGGAACGTGCCACGAAGGTGCACCGACACCACCTGGTCCCAGTCGTCTGCCGACATCTTGAACAGCAGGTTGTCGCGGGTGATGCCAGCATTGTTGACCAGAACGTGCAGCCCTCCCAGGTCTTCGACGACCCGCTGCACAGCCTGCTCCACGGAGTGCTCATCGGTGACGTCGCAACCGACGCCGATCGCCCGCGCGGCGCCTAGGGTGTCGGCGGTGGCGGTGGCCCGTGACTCGTCCAGGTCAAGCACCGCGACGGCAGCGCCCTCGTCGGCAAACCTGCGGGCTGTCGCCGCACCGATCCCCTGGGCCGCACCGGTGATCACCACCACCCGGTCGACGAAGCTCGGCACGCAACGACCTTACGCGGTAGCTTCCTGCAGGTGGTTGCCTCTTGGTGGAGCGCCAGCTCAGCGGGGTACCACCTTGAAGATCCGGTCGTTACCGCCGCCGTTGGCAGTGGTGACGTACAGATTGCGGTCCGGTCCCAGCACCGGAGAGCGCAACCGGAAACTGCCGTTCAGTGCCGGCGGGGTCCACATCCGCACGAACTTGCCCTTCGGCCGGAACTTCATCACCCGCAGCGAGGTGTCCTTCAGAGCGGCCACCGCGAGGCTGCCCTGCCAGGCGCGCCACTTCTTTCCGCGCAACCACACCGCACCCGAGGTGGCAATGGTCGACGAGCCGGACTTCCACCGGGCACCCACCTGCTTGCCAGGCAGCGAGAAGTCGGTCATCGGCACGTTCTCGTTGTAGCCCGGCCGCGGGTCCCAACCGTAGTTGCCGCCGCTGCGCAGCTTGTTCACCTCGTCATTACGGTCCGGACCGTGCTCGACAGACCACATCTGCTTGTTGGGACGCTGAGCGAGCCCCTGCACGTTGCGGTGGCCGTAGGTATAGACCCGCCGCTTCATCGCCTTGCCAGCGTTCTTGAATGGGTTGCCCGGCCAAGGCCGACCGCTCGCGGACCGCACTCTCAACACCTTCCCCCCGCCGGAGCGAAGGTTCTGCGGGGTCTTGCCAATGGCGGCATCGCCGGTGCCGATGTAGAGCGCACCCTCCTTGCCGAAGCGGATTCGGCATCCCCCGTGCCGACCTGAGCTCGCTGGCAGGCCCTTGACGATCGTACGCCGCTTCGCCGCGCTGCGGGCGTTGTCGCGCAACCGCCACTTGACCACCCGCACGTCGTGCCCGCCAGCGCGGTTGGGGTTGTTGCTGCCATGACAGGTGAAGAACTGGCGCTTCCGCGAGAAGTTGGGGGACGCAACGATCGACATCAGCCCGGTCTCCCCGGCTGCCCACATTCCGCTGCGGTTGAAGCGGACGTTGCGGTCATTTCCGCCCGGTCCGCGATAGCGGATGGTCTGCCGGACACGCTGGGTATACAGCATCCCCCCGTCGGGAAGAAAGGCAATGTCCCACGGGATGTCCAGCCCGCTCTTCACCGTGCTGACCCGCAGGCGCGGGGCCCGCTCGTCATCGGGGGCTGCGCCGGCCGGGGGGACTGCCGCCAGGGCGATCGGCAGCGCGAGGGCCGCAGCGCCTGCCGTCGTTCGAGACAAGTGCATAATCGTAATCGTCGCATCACTGTTGGTTACTCGCCATAGGCTATCCCCCATTCGGCCGAGGCCACCTGGTCCGCAAGGAAGGCGACCGCGGCAGGCGTCAGCCAGCCGGCGCCACCGACGAGCAGTCCGCCACCGGCACTGGCCGAACGCAGCAGCACCCGGCGGCAGCTGACCAGAGCGGGCCGCGACGACGCGAGGGCATGGTCGATCGTGACGCATCGGTGCATAGCCCCTTTGGGCTATTGACACCTCCAAACGCTGGCTCGATTCTCTGACAAATGCCCGCGTTTGGGGCGCGAGCCGTGCCCAGTTACGAAAGTGGTGTCCCGTGAACGGCAAGCAGGTACAGATGGGCCTCGTGGCGTCGGTCCTGGCAGTGGGCGGCCTTACGGCCTCATCTGCCGGGGCCCACGGAGATGAAGGCGGCGGAAGCAGCACCCGTCTCACCGGCTACGAGGAGGTGCCGGCCGTATCCACAACCGGTCGCGGGCACTTCCGCGCCTGGGTCAATGAGGGCAGGAACCGCATCACGTACAGCTTGTCCTACCGGAAGATGAGCAGCGAAGTGGTCGCGGCCCACATCCACCTCGGACAGCGGTCGGTCAACGGGGGGGTCGCGGCCTTCCTGTGCTCCGACGAGGCCGCCCCCGGTTCTCCCCCCACCTGCCCCGACCGAGGCGTGGTGCGAGGCACCATCACCCCGGCTGACGTGATCGGGCCCGAGGCCCAGGGGATCGCACCCGGGGAGTTCGACGAGCTGGTCAGAGCGATGCGCAGTGGCGTGACCTACGTCAACGTGCACTCGACGACGTTCCCGTCCGGCGAGATCCGTGGCCAGATCGGAAACCACGACGACGACGACGACCACGACGACGACTAGCGGCGGACCGGGTCGGTGCCACAACCGGACAGACGCGTCGACCCAACGTAGTCTCGGCGCATGGGGTTCACGGCTTCGTCCATGACAGCTGCGCCCACCCCGCCGCCCGTGCCAACGACGCTGGGTGAGTTGCGGGCCGACCGACACGAGCACCGCACCGTCAAGGCCGAGGTGCGTGGCAACCTGCTCGCCGCCCTGCGTACCGGGCAGGACCCGTTTCCCGGCATCGTGGGCTTCGATGACACTGTCCGTCCTGAGTTAGAGCGGGCCCTGCTCGCCGGACACGACGTGGTCCTGCTCGGCGAGCGCGGACAAGGCAAGACCAGGCTGATGCGCACCGTGGCGGGGCTGCTCGACGAATGGTCGCCGGTCGTCGAGGGCTGTGAGATCAACGACCATCCGTACTCCCCCGTCTGCGGCCGATGCCAGGCGCTGGTCAGCGAGCGTGGCGACGCCGTGCCGGTCGGCTGGCGACACCGTGACCAGCGCTACGGCGAGAAGTTGGCGACGCCGGACACCTCGGTCGGTGATCTGGTCGGCGATGTCGACCCGGTCAAGGTGGCCCAGGGCCGCACGCTGGGCGACCCGGAGACGGTGCACTACGGCCTGATGCCGCGCACCAACCGCGGGGTTCTCGGCCTCAACGAGCTGCCGGACCTGGCCGACCGCATCCAGGTGGCGCTGTTCAACGTGCTCGAGGAGCGCGACATCCAGGTGCGCGGCTACAACTTGCGGATGCCGCTGGACCTGCTGGTCATCGCGTCGGCAAACCCCGAGGACTACACCAACCGCGGGCGCATCATCTCACCGCTCAAGGACCGCTTCGGCGCGGAGATCCGCACCCACTACCCGCTCGAGGTCTCCGCCGAGGTCGCATTGGTGGCCCAGGAGGCCGACCTGGTGGCCGACGTCCCAGCCCACCTGCTGGAGATCATCGCCCGGTTGGCCCGAGAGCTGCGCGCATCCACCTCGGTGGACCAGCGATCGGGCGTGTCCGCCCGGCTGGCAGTTGCTGCCGCCGAGGCCGTGGCGGGGTCCGCACTGCGCCGGGCCGCGCTGATGGGTGAGCAAACGGCGGTTGCCCGCGTTGCCGACCTGCCCGGCGTGCTCGGCTCACTGCGCGGCAAGGTCGAGTTCGAGATGGGCGAAGAGGGTCGCGAGGAGGAGATCCTGGACCATCTGCTGCGGGTGGCGGTCGCGGCAACCTTCCGCGCCCATCTGGCCGGCCTCGACCTGAGCGGCTTCACCGAGCGCTTCACCGAAGGCGGCACTGTGGAGACCGGTCTGATGACGTCTGCGCACGAGCTGCTCGACCAGCTGGGCGCGGCGCCCGGTCTCGCACAGGTTCTTGCCGCGCTCGATGTTGACGAGGACAACGTGTCCCCCGGCCAGGTTGCCGCCGCCGTCGAGTTGACGCTCGAAGGCTTGTGGCTGACCCGCCGTCTCACCAAGGACACCATCGACGGCCGCAGCGTCTACGGCGGCTGAGTCAATGGCGGCTTCCGGGCGCTACCGGTACGGCTCCTGGCGAGGCGGCGACGATCCGCTGGCCGCACCTTTTGACGTCCGCGCAGCAGTGGACCACATCGGTCACGATGTGCTCGGTGGCGCCAGCCTGCGCGACGCGCTGCGTTCGCTGCTGGACCGCGGGCACGACGGCCGCCAGGGGCTCGACCAGCTGCGGCGCCGGGTAAGCAAGCGGCGGCGTGAGCTGCAGCGCCGCGGCGACCTCGCAGGCACCCTCGACCACGTGCGCCAGCTGCTCGACCAGGCGCTGGCCGCCGAGCGGGACGAGCTCGCCGGGCGGGAGGACGATCAAGCCCGGCTCGCTGAGATGCAGCTCGAGTCAGTGCTTGAGTCTGGCCTTGC
>Ga0136640_10000358_pt1 | contig 17287 bp, 13 predicted proteins | sample AntDrymUQ8642106_2_FD_105498 | JGI IMG/M metagenome (GOLD analysis project Ga0136640, IMG submission 105498) | Polar desert sand microbial communities from Dry Valleys, Antarctica - metaG UQ864 (21.06) | ecosystem: Environmental > Terrestrial > Soil > Desert | place: Antarctica: Dry Valley...
CCGTCTCGGCCCAGTCGGCGTAGGCTCGCCCGTCGCGGCCCTCGTGATCGCCGTGGCCACCGAGCGCGAGCAGTTCGAGGCGCCCGGTCCCGCGGTTGATGAGCTGACGGCGCACTGGGGCGGCTACGCGCGCGAGTTCCCCCGCCCTCAGGACGCGCTCGTCCCCGCCGTCGAGCACGAGCGTGAGCTCGCCCGCGAGCACGAGATAGACCTCCTCCTGGCGCTCGTGGCGGTGCACGCGCATGCGCATGCGCGGCTCGAGCACGATCAGGTTGATGCCGAAGGTGGTGACCCCGAGCTCCGCGCGCAGCCGCTGGAAGCGGTGCTCGGCGGCCTGCGGGTCCAGGCGGGCGAAGTCGACGTCGCTCACGCCGGGACCGTGCGGTCGCGTCCCTGCTCCTTGGCGGAGTAGAGTGCGCGGTCGGCCCGCTCGAGCAGCATCTCGACGTCATCATCCAGCCAGGCTGCGCTGCCGATGCTGACGGTGACCACCACCGGGCCGCTCGGCGTCTGGACCGGCGTGTCTCTCATCGACGAGCTGATCGATCGAGCGAGACTGTCGGCACCCCCCGCCTCGGTGCTCGGTAGGACGATGAGCAGTTCGTCGCCGCCGAGGCGGCCCGCGACGTCCCCGCCCCGCATCCGCCCGCGCAGGCGGGCCCCGATTTCGCGCAGGACGTCGTCGCCGACGCGGTGGCCGTGCTCGTCGTTGATGGCCTTGAAGTGGTCCACGTCGAGCATCAGGACGGCCAGCGACAGGCCGTGGCGCGCTGCCCCCGTGACCAGCATGTCGAGGTCGTTCAGAATCGCGCGCCGATTGCGCAAGCCCGTCAGCTCGTCGAACAACACGAGCTCCTCGAGCCGGTTGTTCTGCGCCGTGAGCTCCTTCACGAGCGCCTTGGTGCGCGCGGCCGCGGTCGCGCGGCCCACAACGTCGGCGGGGACGAGCGGCGTCCGCAAGACGTCCGCCGCCCCCCGCTCCATCGCGGAGACGACCTCCTCGACGTTCAGCCCGTCACCGACGAGGACGACGGCCACGCGGAACAGCTCGGCATCGCGCTTGAGGCGGTCCAGCAGGCCGATGGCGCCGCCAGGGAGCGCTTCGTGGACGAGCAGGACGTCCGCTTCCGCATCGCGGCATCGCGCGAGGGCCTCCTCGCCGTCCCGGGCGTGATCGAGTGTCCAACCGGCCTCCGTGAGCACGGTGGTCAGCTCGCGACGCGTCGCGAAGTCAGGGATGGCAGTGATCGCAATCATCGGTTTGAACACCAGGACCGGAACGGCGTGTAACGGCTGGCTACCCTCCCAGGACGAGTTCTGACCCCGCCATGCTCTTCTTCTCACGCCACAAATCCACATTGCCCGCGCCTGATCAGGCGCTTCCCGGGCGCGACACCGCGCTGAAGGTTCCCGAAACCCACTTCGTCAGCGGCCGTCGGCTCGAGCCGCCGTTCCCCGACCACCTCGAGCAGGCCGTCGTCGGACTCGGCTGCTTCTGGGGTGCCGAGCGCATCTTCTGGGATCTGCTGGGCGTCTACACGACCGCCGTCGGCTATGCGGGCGGCTACACGCGGAACCCGTCCTATGAGGAGGTCTGCTCGGGGCGGACGGGGCACACCGAGGCGGTGCTGGTCGTCTTCGACCCGCAGGTCGTCGCCTACGAGCAAGTGCTGCGCACCTTCTGGGAAGCGCATGATCCCACGCAGGGGATGCGCCAGGGCAACGACGCGGGCACCCAGTACCGGTCGGCGATCTACACGTTCACCGATGAGCAGGCCTCGGCGGCCGCGGCGTCGCGCGACGCCTACAACCGCGCGCTCGTCGAAGCCGGCCGCGGCGAGATCACCACGGAGATCGCGCCTGCCGGCGAGTTCTTCTACGCCGAGGACTACCACCAGCAGTATCTCGCCAAGAACCCGTCGGGCTACTGCGGCATCGGTGGAACGGGCGTCTCCTGCCCGGTCGGGGCCGGCGTCAACGCGGACTGAGCGCGCTCGGTCACGCGCTGGTCAGGCTTCGACGATGATCCGATCACCCAGGTGGATCCAGTTGTAGACGGTGCGAGCGTTGGGGATCGGGATGCGCAGGCAGCCATGGCTGGCGTTGTAGGCCGGGACGGACGAGTAGCCGTGGATGGCGTAGCCGCGGATGAAGTAGTTGGAGTCGACCATGCCCTTGGCGTTGGTGCCCGGCGTCTTGGAGTAGAAGCGATAGCTGCCGCGCACGGTCGGCGTCGAAGACGTGCCGGAGGACGTGGGGTAGATGCGGACGAGCCGGTCACCGTCCACGAGCGCGAGGATCTGCTTTGAGAGGTCGGCTTCGACATGACGCCCGGCGCGTGGGTGGCGCACCTTGTAGCCGCCCCTGCCACGCAGCACGTCGCGGATGATGCCGGCGTTCGGCTTCTCCGTGCGCGAGAGGCCGTTGACCTTGCGGTAGGCCATGACCGCGCGGCCGGTCGCGGCGTCGTAGGACCCGCTGGCGTGCACGGGATACTTGAGACGGTTCAGCCCGCGCTGGAAGAGTCGGGTGAGGCCGCCGCGGGAGCCGAAGTGCAAAGACGGCGCAAAGACGGTCACGCGCGCGGCGTTCGAGCGGGTGGCGCGGATCTGGCTGGACGCCCGGTGGGTAGCACGGACGGCCAGCGTGCCGGTCGCGCGCAGGCGCAGGCGCAGGGAGAACCCGCCGTCGGGACGCACGTTGACGCGGCGCGCGGTCACGGTCCTGCGACCGTGCCGGACCTGGACGGTCGCCATCTGATCGGACACGGCCGGGCGCAGAGTTCCATGAACCTGGATGCGGTCACCGCGGAGGGCGACGCGGTGGCCTTTCACGCGGTGAGTGGCCTTGAAGCGGACGCTCATCCTGCCTTCGGCCGCGGGTCCGGGCGTCACGGTCGGCGCCGCGGTGGGCGTCGGGATCGGTGGCGCAGGCGTCGCAGCGGGTGGTGTCGGCGGCGGCGGTGACGGGGTGGCCGCCGGACCCTGGCCGGCCGCGGGTGTGGCGGCGATCAAAGCGGCGGACGCGGCGCCGAGGGAGAGAAGGCGAACCCGGGAAGCGTGCATGCGCAAGCGAAGATGCCACATTTCGGCTCGAGGGGCTAGCTTGCCGGCCGATGCCCGCCGGAACGCGCTGAACTTCTGGATGGCGCCCACTGGCCGCATGAGCGTGCGCGGCGGCGTCATCCGCGCGCGACGACCGTGCCGCTGAGCCAGCCCGTCGCCGGCTCGGTAACAGCCGGGTCGATGTGGTGCGCGGCGTCGGACTCGTGGTAGTCCACCTCGATACCGGCGGCGGTCATCAGCTCGAGGGCGCGGCGCGCGAACTGGATGTGAATGACGCGATCGCGGCGACCGTGGGACACGAACGCCCGCGTGGCGGAGCGCGACGCGAAGTCCGGCGCCCAGCCGTCCACGGTCGGGACGAACCCGGAGAACACGAGAACCCCGGCGACGGCCGGGCGATCGGAGTCGAAGGCCATCGTGTAACTCATCACCGATCCCATCGAGAACCCGCCAAGCACCGTCTGCTCCGGCGTCAGCCCGGTCCGGTCCCACACCTCCTCGTGGAAGGCCCCCAGGACGGCCCGGGCCGCGTGGAAGGTCTCGGGGTCGGGATAGCCGACCTGCGGCACCAGGTACCAGTGATGGCCGGGCCAGTCCTCGAGGGTCAGCGGCGCGCGCGGGCTCGCGACGTGCAGCCGCCGATGCGGGTCGAGGACGTCGGCGAGGCCGAGCAGATCCTGCTCGTCGGCGCCGCGGCCGTGGTGGAGGACCAGCAGCCCCTCCGGGTCGCCGGCTGCAGGCCGTTCTACGTGGACGAGGCTCACAGCGGCGCCAGGGTGCGCTCGAGGTGGTCGCGCAGATGCTCGTGCCTGCGCGGCAGGCGGAGCTGCTCGCCGAGGTGCTCGGGGTCCTCGTCGACGGCGAAGCCGGGGGAGGTGGTGGCGATCTCGAAGAGGATGCCCTGGGGGGTGCGGAAGTAGATGGCCTTGAAGTACTCGCGGTCGCGGACCTCGGTGACGTGCTGGCCGGCCTCGCGCACGCGTTGCTGCCAACCAACTTGGTCCTCGTCGCGGGAGTGCCACGCGATGTGATGGACCGTGCCGGCGCCCTCGCGGCCCCGCTCCGAGCTCTGGTCGTAGGCCCAGTGCACGTGCCGATCGTCACCGCCGAGCACGTACTCGTGGTCGCGCTTGTGGTCGAAGCCGAGCACCTCGGTGAGCAGGGGTCGGGCCGAGTCGGGGTCGGCGGCGTAGGCCCGCGCGCCCTGTACGCCCTGGATCGCGAAGTCGGACGGGACGTCGGGGTGGCTCGCCGTCAGCGGCGGGTTGCCATGGGTGTCACCGGCTAGCTCGAACTCCAGCCCGTCGTAGTCGGCGAAGCGCAACCGCCCGTCGGCCTCGGCGGCCCGGTGGCCGAGGCGGTCCAGCCGATGCTTCCAGAATTCGAGCGCTGCCGGCCCCCCGACGCCCAGCTCGAGTCGATGAATCATGCCCGCCCCCGGAGCGCCGCGCGGGGCACCGGGGAACTCGAACCAGGTGAGGACCGAGCCGGGCGAGCCTCCGTCGTCGCCGAAGTACAGGTGATAGGCCTCGGGTTGATCGAAGTTGACCGTCTTCTTGATCAGCCGGAGACCGAGCAGCTCGCGATAGAAGGCGACGTTAGCCGCGGCGTCGCCCGTGATCATCGTGACGTGGTGCAGGGCCTACAATTGCATGCGGGCGCATGCTCGCACTCAACGCGGCTGGAACCCCGCGCGGTCAACCTTGCGGTGGAAGCGCTCGCCGACCTTGCCGCCCAGCACCGCGAAGAGCAGGGTCGTCAGCAGCGCCGCCCCGAGGGCGATGAACCCGCCGGTGGACAGCGTGCCCTGATCGATCGGGATGCGCGGCAGGTTGAGCGAGTCGAGCACGTTGTACTCCTCCCCGCCGATCAGAGCCAGTGCCGCGACCGCAATGGCGATGATCAATCCCCAGGCCCACACGGCGAAGCCTTGGCGCGCGCCGTCGAAGCGGGCCATCCGCCCGCCCACGTAGCCGCCGCAGAAGTAGGCGATGGCGAGCACCACCAGCAGGCCGATGCCGCCCGCGATCCCGATCGTCTCGGCTTCGGCACCGCTGACCGTGTTGCCGACCTCGTTGAGCGCCAGGACGGCGCCCGTGGCGCTGAGAATTCCGGTCAGGATCGCGGCGAGCCCGGCCGCCGCCAGCCAGCCGCAGAGCGCGGCGCCCCAGGAGAAGCCGCCGAACTCGTCGCGCTGGCGCGCGTGCACCGCCCCGGGCGACCGATCGGTCGCCGGCTCACGCTCGCGCGTACCGGTCGCGCCACCGGTCGCGCTCGGGTCGTCGCTGGATCGAAAACGGCCCGCCATTGGCTCCGGACTGCCCGGCGGCTCGCAGGGACAAACGCCCGCAACGCTCGGGCGCCCCGCGTGACAGTGGACCATGCCCCGCGTCTGTGTGGCCGGCTTGCTCGCGGCGACGATCCTCGTCGCCGGCTGCGGCAGCGACAAGCCGCCGGCGACGAGGAACCAGCCCGCCGGCGCGAACCAGCCCGCCGGCGCACCGCTCGGCCGCCTTGAAGCGCCGACGCTTCCGGCTCCCTGGCCCGGGTTCGGCCGCGACGGCGAACACCGCGCCGTCGGGACGACGACCGGCCCGCGTTCCGGCCACGTCCGCTGGAAGCGCGATCTCGAAGGGCCGGTCGTGCCGGGCCCCGCGGTGGGACCGGGCAACACGGTGTACGCCGCGAGCAACTCCGGGATACTGCACGCGCTCGACGGCGCCGACGGAAGCGACCGCTGGAGCTACGACGGCGGCGGCTCCTACGGGGTCGACCTCTCGACGACGCCGGCCGTCCTGCCTGCGGGATGGTGCTGTGGCCCGGACCGCGCGACGCCCTGCATGCGCTGGATGCCCGCACGGGCAAGCTGCGCTGGCGCGTGGGCTTCGCTTCCCAGCCGCTTTCACCGCTCGTCGACGGCGAGCGGGTCTACGTGCAAGACGCCGGTGGGACGCTCTCGGCGCTCGCGCTGCGCGGCAGCGCCCCACCGCGCCGCCTGTGGTCGCTCGAGCTCGGGACGATCTCGTATTCGAGCCCGGCCCTGTCGCGCGGGACCGTCTACACCGCCGCCGGCAACACGCTCTTCGCCGTCAGGGACGGCCGCGTCGCCTGGCGGGTGCGCACGGGCGGGCTGATCGAGACCTCGCCCGCCGTGGCCTCGGGGGGCGTCGTGACGATCGGCTCCAACGACCACACGCAGTACGGCGTGTCGCCGGATGGTGAGGTCCGCTGGCGCTACGACATCGGCGACCTGACGTACTCCTCCGCCGCGACGACGCCGGACGGCCTCGTCTACTTCGGCGACCACCGCGGGCAGGTCACCGCGCTCGACGCTCGGACCGGACGGCTGCGCTACCGCGTCATCGGCCAGGGCCGCACGGCGTCCGAGAAGAACGTCGGCGTGTGGACGATGCCGGTGGTCGACGCCGACCACGCCGTCTACTTCGGCACGCACCTCGGTCACGTGCACGGCTTCGACGCGCGCGGACGCCGCCTGCTCGACGTCGACCTCGGTGGGGTGGTCGACTCCTACCCGGCGCTGACCGCCGACGGGACGTTGATCGTTGGCTCGGAAAGCGGGACGCTGGTCGCGCTCGGATAAACCGTTCCGTCGCCGCGCTCCGGGGCAATTCCGGGACGCTACGGTCGAGCGGCACGCCATGAGCTCCCCGGCCCTCGACATCACTGATCTCGTCAAGTGCTACCCCACGGGCACCGAGGCGCTGCGCGGGGTGTCGCTGACGATCGAGGAGGGCGAGTTCTTCGCGCTCCTCGGGCCCAACGGCGCCGGGAAGTCGACGCTGATCCACTGCGCGACCGGGCTTGCGGCCCCGACCTCCGGGAGCATCGAGGTCTTCGGCCACGACGCGATCGAGCACTACGAACAGGCGCGCCTGGCGATCGGCCTCGCTCCGCAGGACCTCAACCTCGACTGGTTCCTCACGCTCGAGGAGTCACTCGACTACCACGGGGGCTACTTCGGGATGCCGCGCAAGGACCGCAAAGAGCGCACCGCTGAGCTCCTCGACGCGTTCTCGCTGTCCGCCAAGCGCAAGGACCGCACCCAGACGCTCTCGGGCGGCATGAAGCGCCGCCTGATCCTCGCGCGGGCGCTGATGCACCGACCGCGTCTGCTGATCCTCGACGAGCCGACCGCCGGGGTCGACGTCGAGCTGCGCCTGGAGCTGTGGCAGTACGTCCAGCGCATCAACGCCGAGGGAACCACGATCCTGCTCACGACGCACTATCTCGAGGAAGCCGAGCAGCTGTGCGACCGCGTCGCCTTCATCAACGACGGGCAGATCGTCGCCCGGGGCACGAGCCCGGAGCTTGCCCGGCAGTTCGGCGTCGACAGCCTCGAGGACGCGTACCTCGAGCTCGTCGGCCGCAAGGAGCTCTCGCGCGCGCGGGTCGCGGAGGCCGCGCCCTGACCGCCGCCCAGATCCGCTTCCTCACGCTGGTCCGGCGCGAAGTCAGCCGCTTCCTGAAGATCAAGCGCCAGACCGTCGGGGCGCCGCTGCTGGAGACCTTCCTCTACATCTCGGTGTTCGGCGCCGCCCTGGGCTCGCGCATCGACAAGCTGCATGGGATCGACTACGTCGTCTTCGTCGTCCCGGGGCTGATCATGATGGCCTGGGCGATGAACGCGTTCACCAACAACGCCTCATCGATCCTGCAGCAGAAGTTCCAGCGGGCGATCGACGACCAGCTCTCCTCGCCCGCCTCGCCGGTGGAGCTGCTGCTCGCCTTCTCGCTCGGCGGGTTCCTGCGCGGGATGCTCGTCGCGGTGCTGACCTTCATCGCCGCCACGATCCTCATCGGGGTGCCGGTCGACCACGTGCTCGTGCTGCTTCCGTCGCTCGTGCTCGTCGGCTTCTTCTTCGCGCAGATGGGCGTGCTCGTCGGCGTGCGGGCCGAGCAGTTCGACGACGTGTCCTTCGCTCAGACCTTCGTGTTGCAGCCGCTGATCTTCCTCGGCGGCGTGTTCTACTCGGCCTCGCTGCTGCCGGAGCCGTTCCAGACGTTGACGCACTTCAACCCGATCTACTACATGATCAACCTCGTCCGCTACGGCTTCCTGGGCTACACCGAGGCCAACATCGCGCTCTCTCTGGGCTTGCTCACGCTCGCGGCGCTCGCGCTGTTCGCCTTCAACCTGCGGCTGTTCTCCAAGGGCTACAAGCTGCGAGCCTGACGCGTTGCGCCTCGTCACGTGGAACGTCGCGGGGCGGGTTACGCGGCTACCCGAGCAGGCGGCGGCTGTGGCGGCGCTCGGCGCGGATGTCGTCTGCCTGCAGGAGGTGACCGCGCGGACCGAGCCGTTGTGGCGAGCCGCGCTTGCGGAGGGCGGGTTGACGGTGTTCGAGTCAGCGCTCGGGGACGCGCATGGCGCAGGCCGCCGCCGCCCGCTCGGCGTCGTCATCGCCTCGCGCCCGCCGCTCGAGCGTCAGCCTGCGCCACCGGACGTCCCTTGGCCCGAGCGGGTGCTGTCCTGCCGGCTCGCCGAGGCGGAGGTCATCAACGTGCATTCCCCGATCGCCCCGGCGCCGGACCTGGCAAAGGTCCGCACCCACGAGGCGATCGCCGCCTATCTGGCCGGCGATGCCGTCCACCCGCGCATTCTCTGCGGCGATCTCAACACCCCGCGGCGCGAGTTGCCCGACGGGGACGTCCTGACCTTCGCGCACACGAGCTCCGGCCGGTTGCGCCCCGAGCGTGGCGAGCGCTGGGAGGCCGCCGAGCGCTCCCTCGTCCACGATCTGCGCCAGCGTGGATGGATCGACGCCTACCGCGCGCTTCACGGCTACGGCGAGCGCTCGGCGAGCTGGACGTTCGCGCAGGACCGTGGCGGGTGGCGGCTCGACCACGTGCTGGTAGAAGGACTGCGGCCGGTGAACAGCGCCTATGCCCACGAATGGCGCCGCAGCGGCCTGAGCGATCACTCGGCGCTGGTCGTGGACCTCGAGCCCTGACGGGCGCCCGCGGGAGTCTCCCGCGGGCGCCCGTCGCCGGCGCGTTCAGCGGCGCTTGGTCTGAACGACCCCGCAGGCGATGCGACTGCCCGAATCGCCGGTCTTCAGCGTCTCCTCGTCTGGCCCCGCCCCCGACGCGTAGCGGGTGGGAATGTTCGCGAGATTGTCCCGGTCGGAGTGGATCATGACCGCGCTGCCATCTCCAGCCACGAGTTCGCTGACGCGAAATGCGTCGGTCACGAACGACGCTCGGGCCTTCCCGTCGCTCGTAGCCAGCAGCGGCGGCATGTCTCCGGCGTGGGCTCCATGGGCTTGGGCGTCTCGCTTGTGGTGCCCGCCGGCGCTGGTGAAGTCGGGTGGTTCGCACAAGCCCTTCTCGTGGACGTGGAAACCGTGGAAGCCCGGCTCGAGGCCGGCTGCCCGTACGTCCACGGCAACCTTGCCGTTGCGTTGCTCGACAAGTCTCACCTTCGCGACTCCGCCCCCGTCGGCGCTCTTGAGCAAGGCACGCGCCGTCGTGGTCGCGCGCTTTCCCTTCCCCTTGTCGCTCTGCGCCGTGGGTACGGCGACGAGGAGCAGCGCCGTCAAGGCAGCCGCCGCAAATAGAAATGCGATCCGTCTCATCCTGGCTCCAATTCGGTTGGTCTTCCCAAGAGGGTTCCCCTTCGTCCGCACGGGCATGCCTCCGCTGGTCTCACGTGCGAAGGACGGCCGATCAGGTTCCCCTGATCGACAGCTCGGTTCAGCCGCAACCGGTGTTGTTGCCGCAGCTGGGGCACGTGTAGCACGAGCCCGTGCGCTGCATGATGCCGCCGCACTGCTGGCACGCGGGCCCGAGGTCCAGCCCCGCGAGCCTGGCCGGGACGACCGGCGGCTTCTCGGTCATGGCCGAGGCGGCCGCCAGCGGCGTGGAGCCCGCTGACGGCGCGCCCGTCGGCGGGCCGCCCGACGGGCCGGCGGTGCCGCCCTCGGAGCCGATGGCGAGGTCCTGACCCATCTTGCGGGCGCGGACCTCCTTGGTGAGGATGCCCAGCTCCTCCTGGGTGTCGGTGTCCATGAAGCGCGACGCGAGCCAGCGCATGATGTAGTCGGGCAGCGACTTGGCGAAGGGGATCTCGGGGTTGGTGGTGATCCCTTCCGGCTCGAAGCGCATGTAGGCGAACTTGCGCACCAGCGTCTCCAGCGGCACCCCGTACTGCAGCGAGATCGAGATCGCGGTCGCGAACGAGTTCATCATGCCGCGGAGGGTCGAGCCCTCCTTGCCGATATCGGTGAGGAAGATCTCCCCCACCGTGCCGTCCTCGTACATGCCGGCGGTGATGTAGCCCTCGTGCCCGCCGATCGAGAACTTGTGCGTGATCGACTGACGCTCCCGGGGCATGCGCCGGCGCGCCGGGCCCGCCTCGCTCTTGGCCTTGGCGACCGCGTCCACCACGGCATCGTCGACCGCGGCGCGCACCAGCGCGTCGACCTGCTCCTTGGAGTACAGGCCCTCGCCCGTCTGGGCGTCGACGTCCTTGGCGGTCTGCGCGTCGGTACGCAGCGCCTGGGCGGTCTTGGATCCGTCGCGGTAGATGGCCAGCGCCTTGACGCCGAGCCGCCAGGACTGCAGGTAGGCGTCGGCGATGTCGTCGATCGTGGCCTCGTGCGGCATGTTGACGGTCTTGGAGATCGCGCCGGAGATGAAGGGCTGGACCGCGCCCATCATCTTGATGTGGCCCATGTGGGAGATCGCGCGCTCGCCCACGGCGACATCGAACACCGAGAGGTGCTTCGGGTCCAGGCCCGCGGCCCCCACGATCGTGCCGTGCTCGGTGATGTGCGCCTCGATCTGCTCCACCTGGGTCGGGGAGTAGCCGAGCGTGCGCAGGGCCAGCGGCACGGTGCGGTTGGCGATGACCATGGTCCCGCCGCCGACGAGCTCCTTGTACTTGACCAGCGAGAAGTCGGGCTCCACGCCCGTCGTGTCGCAGTCCATCAGGAAGGAGATCGTCCCCGTCGGGGCGAGCACCGTGGCCTGTGCGTTGCGGTAGCCGTAGAGCTCGCCGAGCGCGACGGCCTCGTTCCACGCCTCGCGTGCGGCCTCGAGCAGCGGCGCGTCCGCGCACGTGGTGTCCGGGATCGCGTACGACGCGTCGCGGTGCATGCGCATGACGTTGTTGTGCGCTTCGCGGTTCTCCGCGTAGTGGTCATAGGCCCCGACCGCCGCGGCGAGCCTTGCCGACTGCAGGTAGGCGCGGCCGGTCATCAGTGCCGTGATGGCGGCGGCGGTGCCGCGGCCGGCGTCCGAGTCATAGGCGATGCCGTCGGCCATCAGGAACGCCCCGAGGTTGGCGTAGCCCAGGCCGAGCTGGCGGAAGTCACGCGCGTTCTGGCCGATCTCCTCCGTCGGGTAGCTCGAGGGGCTGACGACGATCTCCTGCGCGAGCAGGACGATGTCCACGGCGTGCTCGAAGCGGCCGACGTCGAAGGTGCCGTCCGTGCGGCGGAACTTCATCAGGTTCAGCGACGCGAGGTTGCAGGCCGAGTCGTCGACGTGCATGTACTCACTGCAGTTGGCGACCACGATGCCATCGACGATGTAGGAGTGGTGCAGCGGCTCGGTGAGGTTGTAGACCTCCTCCTGGCCATCGGGCTCCCGGGCGACAAGCGTGGTGCCGGTCTTGGTCGAGTAGCGGCCGAAGCGCTCGATCATGGCCTCGAGCTTCGCCTGCTTGCGCGGAGCTGAGAAGCCCACGGCGTCGGCGAACACAACCATGTCCGAACCGGTGACGCGAAGGTCGAAGCCGTCGCGACCCTTGTCCTGCACCTCGGAACCATTGGTGCGCGTGTACCGGAAGCTCGGCTCAACCGAGTTCTTGCTGCGGGAGACCTGACCCTGCACGCCGAAGGTGCTAAGCAGGCGCTGGACGTCCTTCAGAAGTGCCTCACTCCGGCTCCCGAGACCGACATAGCGGTTGGTGTCGGTGCAGCAGGCGCAGCCGTCGGCTCCGAACAGCCCGCGCAAGAACGCCGCCTGGACCTCCACCGGCGCGGTGAAGACCGCAGCCGGGACGCGCTGCTCGTGGGCGCGAGCGGTCGTGACCCCGAGCATCCGGAAGAACTCACGCACCGCCTCGCCGCCAGCCCGCAGCTGCACCGTGCCGTTGTCCATCTCCTGGCGGGACACGCCGCCGATCAGCTGGCGCAGCATGCCCTCGTGGGAGTCGGCCATGCCGTCGGCGAGATCGTCGCCCCCATAGACCCAGCCCGTCTGCACATCGGTCATCCAGCCGTCGCCAACGAGGTGGCCCGTCAGCTCGCCCAGGCCCTCCGACCACCCAGCTGGAAGTTCCTGCAGCGTTGCCGTCCCGCCGCGCGAGGCGGACTTGGCCACCAGTGCTCGCGCGTGAGCGGGTAGTGCCCAGCTGGCATCCACGGCTGGTGTGGGCGTGTCGTTTAGGAGCACGCGATCGTCGCTCGTGAGCTCCTCGGCGGGCACATAGCCGCGGTTGATGGTCCAGAGCCGGTGGTTCGGCGTGCAGCGCAGCTCACCGCCGTTGGCAAAGCGCAGGCGCACGATGGGCTTGACACCGTTGCGCATGAAGGCGACCGGCTGGGTCGCCACGACGCCGCTCGCCGGCTCAGACGAGGTCGCTCGATGCGTGTAGACACGTACGTCCTGACCCGCCTCGCCACGCTCAATCAGCTCGGCAATCGACATCAGGCCGCGCGTGGTGTGCACGCGCGCGTCGGCGGGAAAGCACGGGTTCGAGGCGTTGATGCGGCCCGAGTTGGGCGACGTGTGCCACTGGTTGATCGTCGTGTCGTACTGAACCCCGGGGTCCGCACACTGCCAGGCGGCGTCCGCGATGTCGCGCATCAGGTCGCGGGCCTGCAGCGGCTCGCCGACCGGCTCGCCCGTCTGGCGCGCGGTCAGGTTCCACTCGGCGTCGGCCTCGACGGCGTGCATGAACTCGTCGGTGACGCGAACGGAGTTGTTGGCGTTCTGGTACTGGATCGACTTGAAGCCGTCGCCGTCGATCGACATGTCGAAGCCGGCATCGCGAAGGGCGCCTGCCTTCTTCTCCTCGTCGGCCTTGCACCAGATGAACTCGCGCACGTCCGGATGGTCGATATCGAGCACCACCATCTTCGCGGCGCGACGCGTCTTGCCGCCGGACTTGATCGTCCCGGCCCACGAGTCGGCACCGCGCATGAACGACACCGGGCCCGAGGCGGTGCCGCCCTTGGACAGCGGCTCCATCGACCCGCGGATGTTGGAGAGGTTGATGCCCGCCCCCGAGCCACCGCGGAAGATCTTGCCTTCCTTCGTGTTCCAGTCGAGGATCGAGTCCATCGTGTCGTCGACGCTGAGGATGAAGCAGTTGTGGACGGCAACGTGGTTGGTGAGGAACTCGCCGGATTCCGTCTGAATGTCGTAGACCGGCTGGGTGCCGACAGCCTCGATCGAGACGATCTCCTCCTCGCGCAGGTCGGGGCAGCGCTTCCAGTCGCGCAGGCCGAGCGAGAGCAGCAGCTTGTCCGACTTCTCACGACCGGGGAAGCCGACGAGCTCGGCGAAGCGGCCACGCTCCGAGCCGATCGCGATGACGACCTCGTGCAGGTCGTGGCGGTCGGCGCGCTTCTCGACCTTGTGCGTGCGGCGCGAGTAGATGCCGATCACGTTGAGCAGCAGCTGAACGTCCTCGGTCCACCGCTCGCCGATCACGGCGAAGCCGACCTCCGCGTTCTCGTAGCCGTTGTCGCGACAAATCGAGACGTAGCCGTCGGCCTGGAAGATCGAGCGCAGGTAAGCGCAGATCTCTTCGTGCGAGGCCGTCCACAGCTGGGCCGGCACGCGGATCTCGGTGCCGCGCGACTCGAGGCCCCAGCGCTCGACGAAACTCCGCAGCACTTCCCCGTACAGACGGATGCGGCGTAGGTCGAGCCTGTCGTCGTCGGCGTCCACGACGCGCTCATGTCGGTGCACGTCAGGCAGAGCGATGTCGAGGTGACGGGTGACCCATTCGTGCTCGTCCGCGTTGGCGACCATGAACTCGACCGTGAGCGATCGATTGGTGCCTTCGCACTGGCCCACGAACCCGTCTGCCTGCAGCCATCCGGCCAGCGCCGCCTCGGCTACCGCCACGTCATCGGCTGCGCGAGGCTCCGGGAACGGCTCCTCCGGCAGGCCGCCGGCTGCTACGGCGACCCGTGCGTCCAGCTTCGCCCGGTGCGGGTGTAGGTGCATGCGCATTCCGAGCTCGAGCTCATCTAGGCGCAACCACTCCGCCGGCGTGCGGCGCTCGCGAGCTGCCTTGACGACATGGTCGGCGGTCGCCTCGACGAACTGCCCGTTGCGCAACCCGACGCGGAAGACCTCCTTGCGACCGTTGTCCTTGACGGCAACGATGCGGGTGAGGCCGGCGGAGTCGTAGACCTCACGGCCCACTTGGTCGCCGTCGACCAGTTCGCCGATCGGCACCATCCCGTCCGGCGTCGAGACCAGCGCGTGATGTGGCATGCACGCACTGCATTGAGGGTGCTCCTCAAAGCCCACGTTGAACCAGACCGGGGAGTTGAAGGCCGCCATCTGGTGGAGCAGGATGTAAGTCAGCTCGGCCTCGAAGGCGTCGCCGTCCTCGGCCGTGGCGAAGTACCCGCGCTCGCGACCCCAGTCGGCGATCGTGCCTGCGACGCGGCCGACCATCTGCTTGACCGAGCGCTCGCGCGTCGGCGAGTCCAGCTGGCCGCGGAAGTACTTCTGGGCGACGATGTTGGTCGCGTTCTGCGACCACGAGACGGGGAACTCGACGTCGGCCTGCTCGAAGGCGACGTGGTCGCCGTGGCCTATGCGCGCGTCGCGCAGCTCCCACTCGACGGCATCGAACGGATGCACTCCGGGCTGCGTGAACAACCTCCGGACAGCCATCGCCTCCCCGGCGCGTTGCGCGGTATCGAGCGAGGTGTGCGGGGTGTTCTCGACGGCCATTTCTGTGCGATTCCTTCCTCTTCCAGGGTAGGGGTCGCGCGGGCTTGTCGACCCCCCTCGGGCAGGTTGTGCGGGTGGTCGATAGTGCCGTCTCGGGCGGACGGAACGGGTGCCGGAGCACCGTGCTTCCCGCGTGCTGCGAGGTTCGGCTGCCGATCCGCGCACGATGCGAGAACCAGCTCGAGCCCGAGCCGAGCCCGAGGTCCCTGATCCGGCTCAGAGCGCCCTTGTGCGTGGTCGGGACGCCGCGTATCGTTCCTGCCCGATGAGCCCGCTGCCCGACGACGACAGCCCGCAGAAGCCGCCGCGCCGGCCATTGTTGGCGATGCGGCCCTGGGTCTACTTCAGGCCCCGGGGCGGGCCAGGCGGCTCCACCGGGGGAGTGCGGGAGCCGCGCGCGCCGCGACCCGATGCCGGTAGCGGCTCCGTCCGGCTCCGGCCCCCGACGCCGAACCGCTGAGACCGTCCGTCAGCGCCCGACGCGAACCCAGTCGCGGAAGTCCTCCCACGTCCCGCCGAAGCGCCAGGCGGCTTCCCGCCAGGAGTGGGCGACGGGAGCGAGGCGGCCCTCGGCCCAGCCGAGGCGCCGCATCGCGACGAGCACCAGCGCGAACAACGTAAACACCGCCGCGAGGACGCCGAGCATGACCAGCGGCGCTGGGGCGTCGCCGGCCGGGCTGGCGCTGGCGGCGCGCTCGAGCGCGGAATCGGACGAGGCGGGGGTCGCGGGACCGCCCGTGGCGGGCGCGGGCGGATCCGGAACGACCGTCTTGGTGGGGATCTCGGTGGGGGTCGGAGGGGGTGTGGGCGCAGGGGCCGAGCTTCCTCCCGGCGAGGACGTCGCGGCGGGGGCGACCGGTGCGGCGGTGGCCCCGTTCGCGCATTCGCCGCGCGCTCGGGCCGCGATCGCGGCCTTGATCGCGCCGGGAAGGTCAGAGGCGTACTGGCGGACGTCGGGCGGGATCGCGTTCAGGGCGAGCTTGAGGTCCTCCGACGAGAAGTCGCAGGGATTGATCTTCCCGCCGTTCTTGAGGTAGTCCTTGTAGATCTTGAAGGCGGCCAGCTCGCCGGGAGTCACCGCTCGAGCGACGGGCACCGCCGTGCAGCCGAGGAGGGCGGCGGCCGCCAGCGTGGCGATGAGAAGGCGCGCGCGCACGAGTTCCAAGGGTAGGCGGTTCGCTACCGTCGGGCGGCCGTATGGCTGACGCTCAGGCCTCTCCCCGCCCCGCGAGGGCGCTGCTCGTGGCCTTCACGGCGTGCCTGCTGTACGCCTGCTTTGCCAGCGGCGCGACCGCGCTGCCCCAGGAGAGCTGGCTGCAGCTCGCGCTCGCCGTGGTCGCCACCGGGGCGTGCGCGGCATGGCTGTACGGCAACGGGCTGCAGCTGCGCGCGTCGCGGCTGGGCTGGGCCGGGATCGGCCTGCTCGTCCTGTTCGCGGCCTGGGCGGCGGCGAGCATCGGGTGGAGCGTCGCGCCCGACCGCTCCTGGGCGGAGGTCAACCGCGTGATCGCGTTCGCGCTGACGGCGGTCATCGGGGTCTTCCTCGGCGCATCCCTTCCGCGCGCCGCGGAGCGCGTCGGCTTGGCCCTTGCGCTCGCGTCGATACCCGTCGCGCTCTACGCGCTCGGGGGAAAGACGCTGCCCGGCCTGCACGTCGACGGCCTGTTCAACCTGGACCAGACGGCGAGCTACAACCGGTTGCGTGCGCCGCTGGGCTATTGGAACGCGCTCGCCTTGGCCTGCGTGAGCGGGCTGCTGCCGATGCTGCGCCTCGCCTCCGATCCGGCGGGGCGGCCTCAGCGGCGCGTGCCGGCCCTGGTCGGGGTCTACCTGCTCGTGCTCGTGGTCGGCCTGACCTACTCGCGCGGCGGGGTGCTGGCGATGCTCGCCGGCGTGGCGACGCTGCTGGCGCTGGGAACGGAGCGCGTTCGGACGCTCGTGCTGTTCGCCTCCGCGCTGATCGCGTCCGCCCTGCCGCTGTCGATCGCGCTGACGCGCCCCGATCTCGTCAGCGACCTGGTGCCGCTCGCGCGCCGGGAGGACGACGCGCTCGCCGTGCTGGTCGCCGTCCTGCTCGCCGGCGCGGTACTCGCCGGTTGGGGGCGGGCGCTGATCGCGCTGGAGGCGGGACGACGGTTCACGCCCGCTCGTGGGCGTTCGATCGGGCGCCCCGTCGCGATCGCCGTCGGCGCGCTGCTCGCCCTCGGCGCCATCACCTCGGTCGCCACCGGCCGGGCGACGCGGGCCCTCGACGACTTCAAGGACGCCCAGGGTGC
>Ga0136640_10000359_pt1 | contig 17286 bp, 13 predicted proteins | sample AntDrymUQ8642106_2_FD_105498 | JGI IMG/M metagenome (GOLD analysis project Ga0136640, IMG submission 105498) | Polar desert sand microbial communities from Dry Valleys, Antarctica - metaG UQ864 (21.06) | ecosystem: Environmental > Terrestrial > Soil > Desert | place: Antarctica: Dry Valley...
CATCGTCGTCCGTGACCCCGCCGACCCAGCGCACGTCGAGTACGTCTCCCGGGGTGGGCACAAGCTTGCCGGCGCACTGGCGGCGCTACCCGACCTCGAGGTGCGCGGTCGTCGCTGCTTGGACGCCGGTGCGTCGACCGGAGGTTTCACCGACGTGTTGCTGCGCGCCGGGGCGATCCTGGTGCTGGCCGTCGACGTGGGGTACGGCCAGCTGGCATGGCCGCTGCAGCAAGACGACAGGGTGCGGGTGCTGGACCGTACCAACGTCCGTGAACTCACAGGTGATCTCGTTGGCGACCCAGTCGGGCTGGTGGTCGCCGACCTGTCGTTCATCTCGCTGCGACTTGTGCTGCCTGCCCTCACCGCGGTCGTCTGCGACGACGGCGACCTGCTCGTCATGGTCAAACCCCAGTTCGAGGTCGGCCGTGAACGGCTTGGGCGTGGTGGCGTGGTGCGCGAGCCGTCGCTGCACGCCGACGCCGTGTTGACGGTCGCCGGTGCGGCTCACGAGCTCGGATGGGGTACCCGAGCGGTCGTTGCCAGCCCACTGCCCGGCCCCTCCGGCAACGTCGAGTTCTTCGTCTGGCTGCGGCGAGACGCGCCCGCCGCGGACCCCGGCGAGGTGCGGGCCGTCGTCGCGGCCGGGTCGACGGGTGAGAAGGTGGCCCGGTGAGCGGCAGCGGGCGGCGCGTCCTGGTGGTCGCCCACACCGGCCGTCATGATGCCCGGGAAGCGGCGACGACGCTGCTGATGCAGTTGACCGTGGCAGGGGTGGGGGTGCGCCTGCTCGACGAAGAGGCTGCGCTGCTGTTCGATGGCCGACCCACCGACCCGCCACCTGAAGAGATCGTCGCGGCCGGACCTGAATCTGCTGCGGGCTGTGAGCTGGTCGTGGTTATCGGAGGTGACGGCACCATCCTGCGCGGCGCCGAGTTGGCTCGGCCCGCAGCGGTGCCGCTGCTCGGGGTCAACCTGGGACATGTGGGGTTTCTCGCCGAGGCCGAGTTCGCCGACCTGGACCACACCGTTGACTGCATCGTCCATCGACGTTGGCAGGTCGAGCAACGACTCACGGTAGAGGCAGTGGTGCTCAGCGATGGCTCGGTGGTTCACCGCTGCTGGGCGCTGAATGAGGCAAGCGTCGAGAAGGCGTCGCGGCAACGGATCCTCGAGGTGGTCGTGGAGGTCGACGGCCGACCGTTGTCTCGCTGGGGAGGTGACGGCATGGTCTGTGCCACGCCGACCGGCTCGACCGCGTACGCCTTCAGCGCCGGCGGCCCGGTGGTGTGGCCGGAGGTGGCGGCACTGTTGGTGGTGCCGCTCAGCGCGCATGCCTTGTTCGCCCGACCGATGGTGGTGTCACCTCGGTCCACCGTTGCCGTTGAGTTGATCGCAGACAGCGCCGGCTCGGGCGTCTTGTGGTGCGACGGCCGCCGCACTTATGAGCTGCCGCCAGGCGCCCGCGTCGAGGTGCGGGCCGCCGATCAGCCTGTGCTGCTGGCGCGGCTGCACCAGGCCCCGTTCACCGACCGCTTGGTGCGTAAGTTTGGCCTGCCGGTGACGGGCTGGCGCGGCCGGGCGCGGTAGTCGACATGCTGGCAGAGATCGCGATCCGCCAACTCGGAGTCATCGAGGACGCCACGCTTGAGGTTGACCCCGGGCTGACCGTGGTGACCGGTGAGACCGGTGCTGGCAAGACCATGCTGGTCACCGCGTTGATGTTGCTGCAGGGCGGTCGAGCAGACCCCGGTCTGGTGCGGCACGGGGCGGCTCAGGCTCGGGTGGAGTGCCGCGTGTCGGTGGCGCGCCTGCCGGCGGTTCGTGTCCTGGTCGACGAGGCGGGAGGGGAGATAGAAGACGAGGCGGTGATCGTCGCCCGCACGCTCGGCGCCGCAGGTCGGTCGCGCGCCCATCTGGGCGGCGCCTCGGTGCCCGCCTCGACGTTGTCCGCACTGGGAGACCAACTTGTTGCGGTGCACGGGCAGGCCGACCAGTTGCGCTTGCGACAACCCAGTGCCCAGAAGGCAGCACTGGATCGGTTCGCCGGCGCCGCGGTGGCCGACATGCTGGATCGGTATCGGCCCGCCTATCGCCGGCTTGCCGACATCGACCGGCAACTCGAAGCTCTCCGGCTGGAGGCGGGCGAGCGGGTCCGCGAGCTCGACCTGGTGCGGCTTGGACTGGACGACATCGCTGCGGTTGCTCCCGAGGTCGACGAGGATGACACGTTGCGGCTCGAAGAGGACAAGCTGGCGCACGCCGAGGCCCTGCAACGAGCCGCCAACGCCGCCCGGGCAGCGCTCGCCGGTGACGACGCCCAGCCAGCCGCGCCAGCAGACGTGCTCGGTCTGCTGGCCGCGGCCCGGGCAGCGCTGGATGGCGTCCGCGACCACGACCCGGCGGTCGCGGTGCTGGCCGACGCGACTGCAGCGATCGGCTACACCGCGGCCGACCTTGCCGGCGAGCTGTCCGGCTATGCACACGATCTCGATCTCGACCTCGATCCGCTCCGCCTTGCCGCGGTGCAAGACAGACGCGCGGTGCTGGCAACCCTGGCTCGCCGTTACGGCCCGACGCTCGTTGACGTGGCGGTCTGGCAGAAGCAGGCAGAGGCCCGGTTGGTCGAGCTCCACAACGCTACAGAAAGCGGGACATCGCTGGCCGCTGAGCGCAAAGCGGTGCTGAGCCTGCTGATCGACCTTGCGCAGCACCTGTCGGGTGCCCGCCGGCAGGCGGGCTTCAAGCTGGCAGCGGCGGTGACCGCAGAGCTCGCTGAGCTCGCGATGCCGCACGCACGGCTGTCGGTGCGCGTGCGCTCCGCCGGGGAGGGTCCAGTAGAGCAGCGCCTCGGGCCGGACGGTGTCGATGAGGTCGAGCTACTGCTTGCGGCCAACTCCGGTGCCTCGCCTCGTCCGCTGGGTCGTGGCGCAAGCGGTGGCGAGCTGTCGCGGGTCATGCTCGGGTTGGAGGTGGTGTTGTCCGCTACGACGCGGGTGCCCACGTACGTGTTCGACGAGGTGGACGCGGGAATCGGCGGCAAGGCCGCGGTGGAGGTGGGGCGCCGGCTGGCACGACTGGCCAAGCACGCACAGGTCCTTGCCGTCACCCACCTACCCCAGGTGGCCGCCTTTGCCGACCGGCACTACCTGGTGGACAAGTCGGGCGGCGGAACCGTGACCACCAGCGATGTCCGCGCACTCGACGAAGGCGCTCGAGTTCGCGAGCTCTCCCGGATGCTGGCCGGGTTGGAGGGTTCCGCGACGGCCGAGGCCCATGCCCGCGAGCTGCTCGACCTAGCCAGCCACGAGCGCTGAGACAGCACCTGATCAACGTCCCGACGCGCCGGTCGGGCTCGCGGAGTGCGGCCGTCCGCCGTGGCAGCATGGCAGCCGTCATGAAGCTTTCACCCCTGCGGCGTGGTCGGCGCGCCGATCTGCCCGGTCTGTCTGGCGTGGCCCGCCTCGACCGGCGAAGCGCCAACCTCACGGGTCGACTGCACCCGGGCGAGATCGCCATCATCGAGCACCTGGACCTCGACCGGGCCACAGCCGAGGCGCTGATCGGTGCCCGAGTGGCCGCGGTCGTTAATGCTGCGCCCTCAGTGTCCGGGCGCTTTCCCAACCTGGGGCCGCAAGTCATCGCCGCTGCCGGCATCCCCTTGGTCGACGTACCCGGGGGCAAGGTCTTTGGCGTGCTGCGCGACGGCGAGTCGGTGCGGATCGACGGGGGCCAGATCTTTCGAGGGAGTCGGCTGCTGGCCGACGGCGAGCTGCTCGACTCACCGCGGGTCGCGCAACGTCTCGCAGCTGCCCGGGCCGGGCTGGCGGCACAGTTGGAGGCGTTCACCTTCAACACGGTTGAGCACCTTCGCCGCGACGAGCACCTGCTGATCGACGGCATCGGTGTCCCCGAGCTGAGAGTGCGGCTGGCTGAGCGAGAGGTGCTGGTCGTTGCTCGACGTTTTGACTATCAGGCAGATCTGCGGTCGTTGCGGTCCTACATCCGGGAGAGTCGTCCGCTGCTGGTCGGCGTGGACGCCGGCGCCGACGCGCTGGTGCAGGCGGGGTACACCCCTGACCTGATCGTGGGGGACCTCAGGATGGTCACGGAGTCGACCATCAAAATGGCCACCGAGCTTGTCGTGCTAGACCGAATAGCGGACGACCGGTTGGAGCGGCTCGGTGTACGCGCCGTCACCTACCCCGCCACCGGCTCCAGCGAGGACGCAGCGATCCTGCTGGCCGACAGCTGTGGGGCAAGCCTCATCGTCACCGCGGGGTCACATGCCGGCCTCGAGGAGTTCCTCGACCGCGGGCAATCAGAGATGGCGAGCGCCTTTCTGACCCGCCTCAGGGCCGGGTCGCGGCTGGTCGACGCGAAGGCCGTGGCCCGGATGCACCACAACCGTGTCCGCGGCTGGCAGTTGCTCCTGCTCGTGCTGGCCGGCCTGCTGGCTGTACTGCTTGCGGTCGCCACCACCCCGGCCGGCGAGCAGTGGCTTGCCGCGGTTGTGGCCGGCTGGTCCGAGCTCACTGACTTTGCCCAGGAGCGGTTCAGATGATCGACTTCCGCTATCACCTGGTGACCGTCGTCGCCATCTTCTTTGCCCTAGCGGCGGGGATCGCTTTGGGGGCCGGCCCGCTGCAGGCGCAGCTGAGCCAGAGCCTCACCGATCAGGCGTCCAGCGACCGGTTGGGCGAGCAACGCGCGCAGACCGATCTGAGTGTGGCGCAGGCACGGCTCGCTTTCGCTGACGACTTCGCCGGCAGCACGTCGCCTGCCATCGTCGGGTCGGCGCTAGACGGTCGGACGGTGAGCATCATCATGCTGCCGGGCGCGGATCGCAGCGCGGTTCGTGCGCTGCGCGAAGAGATCGTCGCTGCCGAGGGGTCGGTGGTGTCCTCGCTCACGTTCACCCGGGACCTGCTCGACCCGGCCAATCGCCAACTTGCCGAGGGCCTGTCCGAGCGGGTGCTCAGCAGGGGTGGCTCAAAAGCGGCGGGATCCACCAAGGACCGCGCCACCGGCAGCTATCAGCTTGTCGGTGCAGCGGTCGCCCGCGCGTTCCTCAGCACGTCTGACCAGCGCGCAGAACGCGATGACACGGCCACCGGCATCGAGGCGGCCTTTACCGAGGCCGGGCTGATCAGCGCCGGCCGAAGCCCTGCTCGCCGCGCCCAGCTCGCGCTGCTGGTCACCGGGGCACCCACGGCGGACGACCCCGATGGGTACGACGCAGTGGCCGCCGAGATCGCGGTTGCGCTTGATGAGTCGGCCGTCGGGGTGGTCGTCGCTGGACCGTCCGCAGCTGCCGACGAGGGTGTGGTGCGTGCGGTCCGCGAGTCGACTGCAGGCGCCAAGGTGTCCAGCGTGGACGCCCTCGACCTACCCGCCGGCCGGGTGGTGACGGTGCTCGCCCTCGCTGAGCAGGCGCAGGGTGCCGCCGGACAGTACGGCGTCGGCGAGGCTGCCGACAGCGCGGCACCAAGCATCCGCCGCTGACGCGGACAGCGTTCCGTCGGCGCGGCCCGTTCGCTGATAGGCTGGAATCCCGTGGAGGCCTGAGCATCCGCCCTGCCGCCTTTCGATCACGGGAGCCCCGTTGGCCACGAACACGACCACCAAGCACGTCTTCGTCACCGGTGGTGTGGCCTCCTCGCTGGGCAAGGGGCTGACAGCGTCCAGCTTGGGTCGCCTGCTCACGTCCCGCGGGTTGCGGGTCACGATGCAAAAGCTCGACCCCTACCTGAACGTCGATCCCGGCACGATGAACCCGTTCCAGCACGGCGAGGTCTTTGTCACCAGCGACGGGGCCGAGACCGACCTCGACGTCGGCCACTACGAGCGCTTCCTCGATGTCGACCTGTCCGGTCGCGCCAACGTCACCACCGGCCAGGTCTACGCCGAGGTGATCGCCAAGGAGCGGCGCGGGGACTACCTCGGCGACACCGTTCAGGTCATCCCACACATCACCAACGAGATCAAGGACCGCGTTCAGGCGATGGCCGGCCCGGACGTGGACGTGGTCATCACCGAGGTTGGTGGCACGGTCGGGGACATCGAGTCGCTGCCGTTCCTGGAGGCTGCCCGCCAGGTGCGCCACGACGTCGGGCGGGACCACTGCTTCTTCCTACACGTGTCCCTGGTCCCCTACATCGGGCCGTCCGGTGAGCTCAAGACGAAGCCCACCCAGCACTCAGTGGCGGCGCTGCGGTCCATCGGTATCCAGCCCGACGCAGTCGTCTGCCGCGCCGACCGGGACATTCCCGAGGGGGTGAAGCGCAAGATCTCGCTGATGTGCGACGTCGACGAGGAGGCGGTGGTGGCCGCGGTCGACGCGCCGTCGATCTATGACATCCCCAAGGTGCTGCATGCGGAGGGACTCGACGCCTACGTGGTGCGCCGGCTCAACCTGCCCTTCCGGGACGTCGACTGGACCCGGTGGGACGACCTGTTACATCGGGTGCACCAGCCCGACGAGCAGGTGACCGTTGCGCTGGTGGGCAAGTACGTCGACCTGCCGGACGCCTACCTGTCGGTCGCCGAGGCACTGCGCGCCGGCGGCTTCGCGCACAGCGCTCGGGTCAGCCTGCGGTGGGTGCCCTCCGATGACTGTGCGACTCCCGAGGGGGCGGCCCGGCTGCTGCATGACGTGGATGCGATCTGTGTGCCCGGAGGATTCGGCGTGCGCGGCATCGAGGGCAAGATCGGCGCCCTCCGATACGGCCGCACCCAACAGATCCCGACGCTGGGACTCTGTTTAGGCCTGCAGTGCATGGTTATCGAGTATGCACGCAACGTCGCCGGACTGGTCGGCGCCAGCTCTTCGGAGTTCGACTTGGACCCCGCCCACCCGGTGATCGCGACCATGCAGGAGCAGAAGGCCTTCGTCGACGGAAGCGGGGACCTTGGTGGCACCATGCGTCTCGGGCTGTATCCGGCGACGTTGCGAGCCGGCTCGCTGACGGCTGCGACGTACGGGCAGAGCATGGTGCAGGAGCGACACCGGCACCGATACGAGGTGAACAACGCCTATCGCGAGGGGCTGGAGTTGGCAGGGTTGGTTTTTTCCGGCACCTCGCCGGACGAGACCCTCGTGGAGTTCGTCGAGCTGCCGGCCGAGGTGCATCCGTACTATGTGGGCACTCAGGCGCACCCTGAGCTGCGGTCGCGGCCCACCCGCCCGCATCCGTTGTTCGCGGGTCTGGTGGCCGCAGCGATCAGCCGGCAACGGGAGTTGCTGCTGCCGGTGGCGACCGAACCCGAGCCTGCCGAGCGTCCGCGGGCCGAGGCGCCAGCGTGAGCGGGCACCCGCAGCTGCCCGGTGAGCTGTGGACCCCGCCCGCCGAGTTGAGCGACCAACCGCAGCAGTGGCCGGTGGGCAGCAGCTGCAGACCCTACGACGGAGCCTTCGTCCAGGTGCGGGAGGACGAGGTGCGTGGTCCCACCGACGAGGTGTTCACCCGTGCGGTGGTCGAGCATCCGGGCGCGGTCGGAGTGCTCGCTCTCGACGAGGACGACCGGGTGCTGCTGTTGTCGCAGTACCGGCACGCGGTGGGCCAGCGACTGTTGGAGATCCCCGCAGGGATCCTCGATGTGGAAGGCGAGCCGCCGCAGCAGGCTGCGGCCCGAGAGCTGGCAGAGGAGGCGGGGGTCGCTGCCCACGCTTGGCAGCGGCTGCTGACCCTGTGGCCGTCGCCGGGGGTGAGCAACGAGCATTGGCAGGTTTTCGTGGCGCGCGGGCTGACTGCGCTGTCGCCACAGGCCCAAGCTGAGTTGCCCGCAGCCCGGCACGAGGAGGCGGACCTGGAGATCGTCTGGGTGCCGCTCGCTGAGGCGATCCGTGCGGTGCTTGCCGGACGGCTGTGTGACTCGATGGCCGCGGCCGCGGTCTTGGCGGTTGCCGCGGGCGGTTGAGCGAACGGTCTGGCTAGACTCCGGCGAGCGCACGAGTGACTGCGAGGCGCCCACTCCGACAACGCCGTCGGTTGGCATCGGTGAGGACTTGGTAGCGGTGAAGATCGGCATCCCCCGCGAGGTTAAAAACCACGAGTATCGCGTCGCCATCACGCCTTCAGGCGTGTTCGAGCTGTCGCGGCACGGGCATCAGGTCTTCGTCGAGACTGAGGCTGGCGTCGGCTCGTCCATTCCGGACGACCTTTTCGTCGAGGCGGGGGCGACGATGCTTCCGTCCGCTGACGATGTCTGGGACGCCGGCGATCTGATCCTCAAGGTCAAGGAGCCCATCGACGAGGAGCATCACCGCATGCGGGCGGGGCAGACGCTGTTCACCTACCTGCACCTGGCTGCCTCCAAGGAGTGCACCGCGGCACTTCTTGAGCGGGAGGTCACCGGCATCGCCTACGAGACGGTGCAAAGCCCCGGCGGCGGGCTGCCGTTGCTTGCCCCGATGAGCGAGGTCGCCGGCCGGTTGGCACCCCAGGCAGGCGCCTATCACCTGATGCGCCAAGGCGGCGGCAGGGGAGTGCTGATGGGTGGGGTGTCCGGTGTCTATGCGGCCAAGGTGGTGGTCATCGGGGCCGGCGTGTCCGGCATGAACGCCGCAGCGATCGCCTTGGGCATGCAGGCCGAGGTGCTGTTGCTGGATCGCAACATCGAGCGGCTCCGTGAGGCTGACCGGATCTACCAGGGCCACCTGCAGACGGTGGCGTCGAACAGCTACGAGGTCGAGCGTGCGGTGCTGGACGCCGACCTCGTCATTGGTGCTGTGCTGGTGCCGGGAGCCAAGGCCCCCACGCTGATCAGCAACGAGCTGGTGTCGCGGATGAAGCCAGGTGCGGTACTGGTGGACATCTCCATCGACCAGGGGGGCTGCTTCGAGGACTCCCGACCGACCACACACGCCGACCCGACCTATCCGGTGCACGAGGCCGTCTTCTACTGCGTGGCGAACATGCCGGGGGCGGTCCCGCATACCTCGACCTACGCCCTGACGAACGTGACGCTGCCGTATGCGCTCGCGCTGGCCGACAAGGGCTGGCAGCAGGCGCTGCGAGACGACCGCAGCCTGGCGTTGGGCCTGAACACCTGTGCCGGCGAGCTGACCAACCAACCGGTCGCCGAGGCGCACGGCCGCTCCGCGCTCAGCCTCGAGGAGGTCCTCGCCTGAGCGGGGCCAGCGGATTCGGGGTACGCGAGGCGGTCACTTCGTTTCTCGACCACCTCGTCGTCGAGCGTGGACTGGCGGTCAACAGCATCTCGTCGTACCGCCGGGACCTGCGGCGATACGTGACGTACCTGACAATGGTGGGGGTGCCGCAGGTTGCCGACGTCCGCGAGGAGCACGTCGCGGGCTTCCTCGCCCAACTGCGCAGCGGCGACGACGAGCACCCCCCCTTGTCCGCGAGCAGCGCGGCCCGGGCGGTGGTCGCCGTGCGCGGACTGCACCGGTTCTGCCTGCGTGAAGGCGCAATCGAGACCGATGTCGCGGCTGCGGTGCGCCCGCCGAAGGCGCCCAAGCGGCTGCCGAAGGCCCTGCCGGTCAGCGACATCACCGCGATCCTGGAGGCTGCGGGGGCGCCGGGCACCGCCTTAGCACTGCGCGATCGGGCTCTGCTCGAGCTGTTGTACGGCACCGGCGCCAGGATCTCTGAGGCGGTCGGCCTGGACGTTGACGACCTGGATCTGACCGATGCGGCAGCGGTTCGACTGCAGGGCAAGGGCGGACGCGAGCGCGTGGTGCCGGTCGGCTCGTACGCGGTCGGTGCCGTCGAGGCGTATCTGGTGCGTGCGCGCTCACACCTGGCTGCGGTGGGTGTCGGCACTCCCGCAGTGTTCCTGAACGCCCGCGGTGGGCGGCTGTCTCGGCAGTCGGCCTGGACTGTGCTTGCTCGCGCCGCGGACGCGGCCGGGGTGCGCGGTGACGTCTCGCCGCACACGTTGCGGCACTCGTTCGCCACCCATCTGCTCGATGGCGGCGCAGATGTGCGCGTGGTGCAGGAACTCTTGGGTCACGCCTCTGTCACGACCACGCAGATCTACACGTTGGTGACCGTGGACAAACTGCGCGAGGTGTACGCCTCCGCGCATCCGCGTGCACATTCGCTGTGATGGCTCTGTGACAGGCCGTCGACGGTATCGGCCGGCACCGCCGATCCACTGCCCGACCAACCGTGGCCTCCGCCTCGCGGCTGGGATCACTGGGGGCCGCGGATGCGCCGGCGGTTGTCGGGCAGCCGCAGGGTATGACCTTGACGATCGAGCCGTTCCAGCAGCGGCAGCACCACCCGCCGGCTGGTGCCAAGCGCCTGCCTCGCCTCGCTGGCGCTGAACGGTTGCTCCAGCCTGGCCAGCACGTCGACGGCCAGCTGGTCGGCTCCGGGCAGTAGCACGACCTGGTCGGCCAGCCGCAGCAGCCGCCCCGCCCGGTGAGCTGCCGCGAGCGACCGGTGGTCAAGACCCAAGGCGTTGAGACGACCCGCATCGGGGGCGGCGAAGGGGGCCTCGGCAAGGTCGGCAGCGAGCTCGTCGACGGCTCGTTGCACGGCTGCCGGCAGATCTCCCATCCGTCCGGACGCGTCGATGAGTACCAGCCGCCCGTCCCGCAGGCTCAGTGGCGGCCGGACTGCCGCCTCTAGCAACCGGACGTCCGGCAGCTTGAGCTCCTGGACCGCGGAAGCCACCGATGGACCGGTCTCCAACGGGTGTCGGCGACGGTGCTCGGTGACCAGCTGCTGCACCTGGCGGCTGATCTGGTCGAGCTGCTCGGATGTCAACAGCCAGTCGTCGACCCGGGACAGTCGCGCCACCTGGGCCGCCGGCAGCGGCACACCCATCCGGGACAGCTGCGCAGCCGGTACGGGGCCGCGACGCCGTACCTGGTCGACAAGGCTGCCCGGGCGCACGTGTTCAAGAGCATGCCCACGCGCGGTGGCTTCACCACGCCTGATAAACGGCGATGGCGCCGGGTCCAGCACCTCGGCACCCCACAGGACACGTGTTCCCGGGTCGCGCACCAGCACCCGGTCACCGACGTGCATCGGCAGCGGAGCTTTCAGGGTGATCCGCGCGTGCGCGTTGCCCAGCAGCCGCAGCCGGCACAATGTCGCGCTTGCCCCGATGTGCAGCATCGGTGCGCGCGGCGGCCGACCAGGTCCCTGCAGACAAACGTCGAAGACCGTCGTCGGCCACCACGCGCCCGGGGTGACCAGGGCCACGCCACGGTCCAGCTTGCCAGCTGGCTGGGTGCCCAGCCGCAGCGCGACGCGTGCCGTTCCGGTCACCGAGACGACGTCCTCGCCGAGGCTCTGCAGTGACCGCACCCGCACCGACGTCGAGCCGGCCGCACCGATCTGCAAGCGATCCCCGGCGCGTATTCGCCCGGCCGGCAAGGTGCCGGTGACCACCGTGCCAGCGCCGGCCATGCTGAACCGCCGGTCCACCCAGAGCCGCACCGCCGCAGCCGGATCCGGCGACGGGAGTGCGGACGTCAGCGCGCCGAGCGCCGCCTGCAGAGCGCTGATCCCGGCACCGGTCAGCGAGCTCACCGACAGCACGGGCGCCGCGGCCAGCCCAGTGCCGGCCAACCGGCTACGTGCCTCGGCGATCATCGGCGCTGGGTCTGCCCGGTCGGATCGGGTGATGGCCACCACGGCATGCCGGACGCCAAGTGCGTCCAATGCGCGCAGATGCTCCTCGGCCTGCGGCATCCACGGGTCGTCGGCGGCCAGCACCAACAGCGCCGCGGGCACCGGTCCAACGCCAGCCAGCATCGTGGACACGAATCGCTCATGGCCGGGCACGTCCACGAAGGCGATCGGCTGCTGCGCGCCGGGCAGGGTCGTCCAGGCATAACCCAGCGCGATGCTCAAGCCCCGGCGCCGTTCCTCTGCGAGCCGATCCGGGTCGGTGCCGGTCAGGGCACGCACCAGCGTCGACTTGCCGTGGTCCACGTGCCCGGCGGTGGCGACCACATGCATCAGCCGGCTGCCACCTCGAGGGCCGCGGCGGTCAACAGCGCATCGTCTGCGGCGGAAACGCCGCGCAGGTCGAGCAGCGTCCGGCCATCCTCGACCCGGCCCACCACCGGGATGTTGGCGTGCCGAAGCCGGGCAGCGAAATCAGCTGGCAGCGACACCGCCACGCTGGCCAGCTGCACCCCAGGAGCACCGCCGCCGCCCACGGTGGCGAGCGACGACACCACGGTGGTGTCGATGCCGGCCGCCACCAACCGGGCGGCAACGCGCCGGGCCCGGCGGTCCAGCTCGTCGGTGCCGACACTCAGCATCTGCGCGACCGGCGTTGCTGTGCCTCGCAGTGTTGCCTCCAGCGCGGCCAGCGTCAGTTTGTCGACGCGAAGCGCGCGGGCAATCGGGTTCCGTCGCAGCCGCTCCACCAGGTCGCGGTCACCAAGCAGCAGCCCGCACTGGGGGCCACCGAGCAGCTTGTCGCCGCTGGCGGTCACCAGCGCCGCACCGGCGCGCAGCGCGGTGCCAGCGTCCGGCTCCTCCGGCAGCAGCGGGTGTGCCTGCAACAGGCCGGAGCCGACGTCGGCGACCACCGGAACCCCCAGGCCGGCCAGCTCGGCAACGCCGACCTGCGACGTGAAACCGGAGACCACAAAGTTTGACGGGTGCACCTTGAGCACCATCGCGGTGTCCGGGCAGATCGCTGCGGCATAGTCGTCAACGTGCACCCGATTGGTGGTGCCGACCTCGCGCAGCCGCGCGCCGGTCGCCGCCAGCAGCTCGGGGATACGAAAGCCGTCACCGATCTCGACCAGCTCACCGCGGCTCACCACAATCTCGCGTCCGACAGCAAGCGCGGTCGCCACCAGCACCAGCGCCGCCGCGTTGTTGTTGACCACATGGACCGCATCCGCTTCCGGCACCGCGGCCGCCAGCGCCGCCAATGCTGCGGCCCCGCGGCGGCCGCGCCTGCCGGTGCTCAGATCCAACTCGACGTCGGTGTTGCCTGCGGCGATCCGCACCGCGTCAACGGCCGCCGCCGACAGCGGAGCCCGGCCGAGGTTGGTGTGCACCAGCACGCCGGTTGCGTTGACGACCGCCCGCATTGATGTGGCCGACGCTGGCAGCGTCTCGACCGCCCGGTCGGCCACTGACTCCGGCGCGAGATCCCCGGTTCGTACCTGCTCTTGCGCACCGCGTACGGCGGTCTTGACCACCTCGGGGCCGACCCGTTCCGCGGCTGACCGCAGGCGGGGGTCGGCAAGCACCGCGTCGGTGCGCGGGACCTGTCGGCGGCGGTCAGGGGTCGGCGCCGTGCCCATCTGGTCCTTCCTACGAGCTGTTGGCGGAGGCGGACGGGAATCGAACCCGCCTGACCGAGATTCTCGGTCACGTCGGTGTTGAAGACCGCGCCCGTCACCAGACGAGGTACGCCTCCGGAACCGATGCTAAGCGGACCGCGCGCGGGGTGCCGACTGGTGGGTGTCCGGGTCGCATGGTTGGCTGTCGCCATGCGAGCAGCTCGGACCTTCGTCGAGGGCTGGCCGGTGTGGCGCCAGCTGACCGGCTCGGACCCGCTCGGGCGGGGTCATGCGGCGCGCTCGCGCGCCACCGACGAGCTTCAGAACCGCAACGCCACCGCCGATCGGGTGGTGGACTCCATCTGCCCGTACTGCGCGGTCGGCTGCGGACAGAAGGTCTTCGTCAAGGACGAGAAGGTCACCCAGATCGAGGGCGACCCGGCGAGCCCCATCTCGCGCGGTCGGCTGTGCCCCAAGGGAAGCGCCAGCAAGCAGCTGGTCACCTCGCCCGACCGGGTCACCACGGTCCGCTACCGGCGCCCGGGAGGCACCGAGTGGGAGGACCTCGACCTCGACACCGCGATGGACATGATCGCCGACCGGGTGCTCGCCGCGCGACGCAGCCACTGGCAGGACGAGCACGACGGTCGCCGGGTGCGCCGCACGACCGGCATCTCGAGCCTCGGCGGGGCGACCCTCGACAACGAAGAGAACTACCTGATGAAAAAGCTCTACACCGCGATGGGCGCGGTGCAGATCGAAAACCAAGCCCGCATTTGACACTCCTCAACGGTTCCCGGTCTGGGAGCCTCGCTCGGGCGGGGAGGCGCCACCACCTTCCAGCAAGACCTGGCTAACGCCGACTGCGTGTGGATCCAGGGCTCGAACATGGCCGAGTGCCACCCGGTCGGCTTCCAGTATGTGATGGAGGCCAAGCGGCGCGGCGCCACCATCATCCACGTGGACCCGCGGTTCACCCGTACGTCGGCTGTCTCCGACATACACGTGCCGATCCGTGCGGCCTCCGACATCGCCTTCCTCGGTGGGCTGATCAACCACATCGTGTCCAACGAGCTGGACTTCCGGGAGTACGTGCTCGCCTACACCAACGCCGCAGCGATCATCGGCCCGGACTTTGTCGACACCGAAGACCTGGCCGGCTTGTTCTCGGGGTTTGACCCCGAGCAGGCCACCTACAACCACGACTCGTGGAAGTACGAGGGGTCCCCGACCGACACCCGGCACAAGAAGGGCACCGACGAGGATCTGGACGCCAGCCGGGCCGAGGCTGCCGGCTCCGGTGGCCCGCGGGTGCACATCAAGCCCCAACTCGACGAGACGCTGCAGCATCCGCGGTGCGTCTACCAGTTGCTGAAGAAGCACTTCGCCCGGTACACCCCAGCGATGGTGCACGAGGTTTGCGGCATCGAGCCTGCGCAGTTCCAGCAGGTCGCGGATACGTTGGTGCACAACAGTGGACGTGAACGCACGACGGCGCTGGCCTATGCGGTCGGCTGGACACACCACAGCACCGGGGCGCAGATCATCCGGGCCGGCGCAATCCTGCAGCTGCTGCTCGGCAACGTGGGCAGACCCGGCGGCGGCATCATCGCGTTGCGTGGGCACGCCAGCATTCAGGGCTCCACCGACATCCCGACGCTGTACAACCTGCTGCCTGGTTACCTGCCGATGCCGCACGCCTCGCAGCACCAGAGCCTGGACGACTGGGTGCGCGCCGATGAGGGGGCGGCCGGGTTCTGGGGCAACATCCGCGACTACGGCGTCAGCCTGCTCAAGTCGTGGTGGGGGGACGCCGCAACCGCCGAGAACGACTTCTGTTTCGACTACCTGCCCCGGCTGACCGGTGACCACGGCACCTATCGCACCGTGCTCGATCAGATCGAGGGCAAGATCGCCGGCTACTTCCTGGTGGGGGAGAACCCGGCCGTCGGGTCGTCCAACGGCAAGATGCAGCGCCGCGGCCTGGCGAACCTCGACTGGCTGGTGGTGCGCGACCTGGTGATGATCGAGTCAGCCACCTTCTGGGCCGACGGGCCCGAGATCGAGACCGGCGAGATGCGCACCGCCGACATCGGCACCGAGGTGTTCTTCCTGCCGGCGGCCTCGCACACCGAGAAGTCCGGCACGTTCACCAACACCCAGCGGCTGCTGCAGTGGCACCACGAGGCGGTCGCCCCACCGGACGACTGCCGCAGCGAGCTGTGGTTCTACTACCACCTGGGCAAGCGGATCCGCGACAAGCTGGCCGGCTCCACCGACGAGCGGGACCGCCCGCTGCTCGACCTGACCTGGGAATACCCCGAGCACGGCGTGCACGCCGAGCCCGACGCCGAGGCGGTGCTGCGCGAGATCAACGGCACCGGCCCCGACGGCGCCGCGCTCAGCTCCTACACCGAGCTGGCCGCCGACGGATCCACCCGTAGTGGCTGCTGGATCTACTGCGGGGTGTACGCCGACGAGGTCAACCAGTCTGCCCGCCGCAAACCAGGACACGAGCAGAGCTGGGTGGCGCCGGAGTGGGGATGGGCATGGCCGGCCAACCGGCGCACCCTCTACAACCGGGCGTCCGCCGACCCCGATGCAAGCCATGGTCCGAGCGCAAGGCGTACGTGTGGTGGGACCAGACGCTGGCCGACGGGCAGGGTCGATGGACTGGCCACGACATCCCCGACTTCATCGCGGACCGGCACCCCCATCACGTGCCCGCCGAGGGGGCACAGGGACCAGACGCCATCGGCGGCAGCGACCCGTTCATCATGATGACCGACGGCAAGGCCTGGCTGTACGCGCCGGCGGGCGTTGTCGACGGGCCCATGCCAACGCACTACGAGCCGCCGGAGTCTCCGGTCAGCAACCCGCTGTACCCCGACCAGCAGCACAACCCTGCCCGACGCTCGTACCCGCACGAGATCAACGCCCGCAACCCTGATCTGTCCGAGGTCTACCCGTTCGTGTTCACCACCTATCGGGTGACCGAGCATCACACCGCCGGCGGCATGAGCCGGACATTGCCGTACCTGTCGGAGCTGCAGCCGGAGTTCTTCTGCGAGGTGTCGCCGGGGCTGGCCACCGAGCGGGGGCTGGAACATTTGGGGTGGGCGACAATCACCAGCGCGCGCACGGCCATCGAGGCGCGGGTGCTCGTCACCGACCGGATCCGGCCGCTGCGGGTGGCCGGCCAGGTCGTGCACCAGATCGGTTTGCCGTACCACTGGGGGCCAAACGGTCTGTCGACCGGTGACGCGGCCAACGACCTGGTCAACGTCACCGTCGACCCCAATGTCAACATCCAGGACAAGGTCGGAACCTGCGACATCGCCCCCGGGCGCCGCCCCCGAGGGCCGGCGTTGCTCCAGCATGTGGCCGAGCACCGGCGCCGCGCCGGCGTGCCCGTCGATGAAGGGAAAACCCCGTGAGCAACCGGCTATCCGGACCGCTCGACGACGTCAGTGGGGACGCAGGCTATGAGGCGCATCCGGAGCGGATGGGTTTCTTCACCGACACCAGCGTCTGCATCGGCTGCAAGGCCTGCGAGGTCGCTTGCAAGGAGTGGAACTTCGTCCCCGAGGACGGTCTGCTGCTCACCGGCATGTCGTACGACAACACCCAGCAGCTGGACGCCAACAGCTGGAGGCATGTCGCGTTCGTCGAACAGACTAAACCGGTGCAGGCGCCCAGCCCCACGGTCAACACATCGGCGAGCACCGACCTAGGCCGTGTTGGTAAAGGTGTTCATCGTGGCCACAGGAGTGCCGCGGCGAGGGTGAGTCCGGCGAGGTAGGAGCGGGCTGTCTTGTCGCTTCGGGTGGCGATTCCGCGCCATTGCTTGAGTCGGTTGAAGCAGCGCTCGACCACGTTGCGGCCCTTGTATGCCTCGGCGTCGAAGCTGCGGGGCCGGCCGCCGGCCGAGCCGCGCCGCAGGCGTCCGGCCTTTTGGTCGTCGCGTTCGGGGATGGTGACCTTGGTGCCTCGCTCGGTCAGGAACCGGCGGTTGGTCGCCGAGGTGTAGGCCTTGTCGGCAAGGACCCGATCTGGCC
>Ga0136640_10000360_pt1 | contig 17286 bp, 19 predicted proteins | sample AntDrymUQ8642106_2_FD_105498 | JGI IMG/M metagenome (GOLD analysis project Ga0136640, IMG submission 105498) | Polar desert sand microbial communities from Dry Valleys, Antarctica - metaG UQ864 (21.06) | ecosystem: Environmental > Terrestrial > Soil > Desert | place: Antarctica: Dry Valley...
CAGAGTCGAGTCGCTGGACCGGTCGGTGAACCTCACCTTGTAGCCGACGACCTGGCCGAGCTCAGTGTCCAGCTCCTCCGCGATGCGTTCCGCGACGGTGCGGGCGGCGATCCGTCGGGGTTGCGTGTGCCCGATAACGTGACCGTCTTGCCCCCGACCGAGCGCCAGGCAGATCTTTGGGAGCTGGGTGGTCTTACCGCTGCCGGTCTCACCCGCCACGATCACGACCTGGTGGTCGCGGATCGCCGCTGCGATGTCGTCCCTGCGAGCCGAGACCGGCAGCTGCTCTGGAAAGGAGATCCGGCGCCTATGAGCATCGGCGACGGTCTGGGTGCCATGGCGGGTGTCGCCGCTGAGGTCGGCGTCACCGACGAGGGCGTTGTCAGTGGTCAGGTGGTCGACGGCGGGGGGCTCGGGCATGGCTCGTCAAGCATAGAAGCGTTCGAATGCTTGCACTGGCTGCTGACGATCGCCCAAGCTCGCCCACCCAGGCGAAGGACTAGTCTTCGGCCATGAGATTTGGCTCTATCGGTGGCAGGGTAGCCCGGGTCGTCACCCGAGGCGTGCGTAGGCGTCAGCGTCAGGAATCGTGGCGGGAGCGTCGAGAATCGTGGCGGGAGCGTCGACAATCGCGGGGGAAATCCTCGAGGCAGACGGGGCTCCGGATCGCGTACTCCCCCACGCCCAACGGCCAGCCGGACCCCGGCGAGGTCGTCTGGACCTACGTGCCCTACGAGGACGACCCCTCGCAAGGCAAAGACCGGCCCGTGTTGATCATCGGGCGTCTCGGCGACCGGCTCGGAGGCTTGATGTTGTCGAGCCAGGACCATGACATCGACGCCACGGACGAGGCCCGCTATGGCCGCTACTGGATGGACGTGGGCTCCGGTGCGTGGGACAGCTCCGGCCGTCCCAGCGAGGTTCGCCTCGACCGGCTGATTCCCGTCGACCCCGGCCAGGTACGGCGGGAAGGTGCCGCGCTGGATCAGGCTATCTTCGACGAGGTCGTCGCCGCCTCTCGGCCGCACCTGACCTGACTAGCCCGGGCCTTCATCGGCGGAGCACCATCGCCAGACGGGTTCAGTCGAAACCGTCGCGGCGTCGTCGAGCCTGCTCCTTAAGGTTTGCAGCCACGTTGATCACCTGTTGACGCTTGGACTGCTCAGTCAGCCGGGCACGCACCTGATCGGGGGTCATCTTTTTCGATAGGTCGACGTGCTCGATCAGTGCTGCAAGTTGTTGGTCACTTTGGCCGCCGGCGAGGGGCGGGTAGACCGCGACCGGAGATCCCTTGCTGAACACCACCCAGTGCTCTCGCCCCTCATGGAACACGTTGAGCACTGCCCCCTCGATGACGGTGTCGGCGTGCTTGAGCGCTGTGCGGCGTGAGGCGAGGGAGGCGATGGCCTGTTGCGCTGCCGAGGTGGCCGGCTTCGCGGCGTGTTTCCACAGCAGCTGGACCTGCGGCCCATATTTCAGCGCCTTCTTGCCCGCCGGACCGATCCAAGTCATGTGTTCACCCAGCCGTGTGTGCTTGTGGCCATGACCGACTCCTACTGTTGCTGGTCTGCTCCTCGTTGCTTCCTGCTTTCATGCTGACGGCCTGGCATGAGCTATTCAACCCTGGCGCGTGTCCCTCCACGCCCGGGTTGACCGACCTGCGCCCTTCGACGATCTGGATGGATAGATTCGATTTGTGAGCGAGCCGAGTGACACCCACACCTGGGACGGGCTGGCACGAGCAATGGATCGGCCTGAGGGTGCGGCTGTCGTGGTACGCCGATGGAACGCTGACGCAACGCCAGAGGTTCTGCTCCTTCACCGCAACGCAGAGGGACCCGGCTACGACGGTGACTGGGCCTGGACTTCCCCGGCCGGCTGTCGGCAACCTGGTGAAGCCGTCTACCCAGCAGCCCTGAGGGAGCTCGCCGAGGAAGCCGGACTGCGTGGCCTCGACCCGTGGGCGATCGACTTATCGGGTTCCTGGGTGCGCTTCGCGGTTGACGTCGAAGCCGACACCGCGGTCGACCTAGTCGACCCAGAACACGATCGCTACTAGTGGGTGACGCCTGAGCAAGCGCTCGCGCGGGTGCGACCCGCAGCAGTGGCTGAAGCGCAATTCGCGAGGATGGTCGACATCCCGCGCTTGTCCATCGGGTTTCGTCACATGCGCCACGAGGATCTTGACGCAGTCCTGCGATGGCAGCGAGCCCCTCATGCCTGTGAATGGTTCGTGGGCGGTCCTCAGGATCTAGCGGAAGCGCATCTTGTCTATGGCGCTCGCATCGACGGAGTTGGGCAGGTGCGGATGTGGATCGTCGAAATCGAAGGCGAGGCGGTTGGTTACCTTCAGGACTACCTCGTGCGAGACCACGATGACTACGCCATCAAAACCCAAGACCCCGATGCAGTGGGCTTCGACTACCTGATCGGCCAGCCAGACCTGGTCGGCCGCGGCGTGGGGACCGTCATGTCTGGGCATTCTTGCGCGACGTGCTGTGTCCGTCATACCCCGGCGCTCGGCAGCTGCTTGGGCTGCCGATGGCGGACTTGAGGGCAGATATCGTCCGTCGACGGGGTGAAAAGGGCCCGGACTTGTGCGCCGCAGGCTGCAAAGTGGGAGCCTTAGCCTATGAAGACCATTTTGATCATCGTAGTCATTGTCGTTCTCGTCCTCCTGGTGCTCGGCTTCATGCGTCGAGGCCGCTGACTGACACCGCCGGAGACAAGAATCGCGATAGCGGCTGATTTGCTGCTGTCGCGGTCTTCTTAGCCCGGATCCGGTCACCGTGGGCGTGAAGCATCGCCGAGATCGCCGAGGTCCCGTTCACCGCTTTTGCCGCCCAGAAGAAGGCCGACCGGGTGCCCGGCCGACTGGTGGCGCGTCGGATCCCGGACTTCAACGCCGAGGAGAAGGCCGCTGCAGGGCAGGGCACCCTGTTCGACGTGTGGGGGTTCCACGCGTTCTTCACTACCGCCCACCCGACGTGCTGGACACCGTCGCCGCGGACAAAGCCCACTGCGGGCACGCGATCATCGAACAGGTACACGCCGACCTCAAGGCGTCCGCACTGGCGCATCCGAAGGGGTCGCGACCCACTCTTTGGGTATTGTTGCCCTAAGAGCAACTCGGTTTCGGCGATGGCAAGGCGAGTACTGCGGCACGGTCGACGAGATCGCCACCTACGGTCCCGCCCTCTCGGCCACCAGGAGACCCTCGTCGATGTCGCTAGAGTGCGGCATCGGGTGTGCTAGAGCGCGTAATCAACAGCCTTCCCGCGGAAGGGAGATCACATGTTTGTCAACCGGATGCCCCGCTACGAGGTGCTGAGCCCGGACGCGCTCGCGACTCTTGACGAGGGATGGGAGCGGCTGGCCACCGAGGTCGGGGTGCAGTTCGACCACCCACGTGCGCTCGATCTCTTCCGGGAGGCCGGCCAGACCGTGGATGGTGATGTCGTCCGGTTCGAGCCCGGGTTCCTGCGCGCGCAAGCGGCAAAGGCGCCGAGCGAATTCGTCCTGCGGGCACGCAACCGCGAGCGCGACCTCACGATCGGTGGGAACTCCATGATCTTCGGGCCAGCGAACGGGCCGCCGTTCGTGCGGGTCGACGGCGTACGCCGGGAAGGCACGATGGCCGACTTCGAGAGGCTGCTGATGATGGTTCAGGTCACCGACGCGCTGGACACGCCAGGGCGCAACGTCCTTGAGCCCAACGACGTCCCGCTGGATATTCGCCACTTGCTCCGGGCTCTGGCCGCAACCCGGTTGACTGACCGGGTCTGGTCGGGTGAGCCGTCGTCCGATGCGGCTGCGCGCGACTGCATCAAGATTGCGGAGATCGTGCACGGTGGGCGCGAAAGCATCGAGCGGGAACCCGTGCTTTTCGCCAACGTCAACGTCAACTCCCCGCTCCACTTCGACGTGCGGATGCTCGAAGGCCTGCTCGCCTACGCCGAGGCCGGGCAGGCGATCATCGTCACGCCGTTCTTGTTGATGGGCGCGATGGCGCCGGTGACGATGCCGGCCGCGCTCGTGCAGCAAACGACTGAGGCGCTCGCTGGTATTGCCCTGGCTCAGCTGGTTCGGGCCGGCACGCCGTGCGTCATGGGCTCCTTCCTGTCCGCTACGGACATGAAGTCGGGCTCGCCGTCATTCGGCGGACCGGAGTCCGCGATGGGCCTCTACGCATCCGGCCAGATGGCTCGGCGGCTCGGCCTGCCGTGGCGTTCGGGTGGGGGCACTCTGACCGCCAGCCAGATCGTCGACTTCCAGGCTGGCTACGAGGCGTTCAACACGCTGTCCGCGGCCTTTCTCGCCGGTGCCAACGTGTGCTGGCAGTCTGCCGGCTGGCTGGAGGGCGGCCTGGTCACGTCGTTCGAGAAGTTTGCCGCGGACTGCGAGCTCCTGGACCTGCTGCGGCACCAGTTCACCCCGGTGGACGTCGACGAGGAAAGCCTGGCCTACGAGGCCCACGTGGAGGTCGGCCAAGGTGGTCACTTCTTCGGGACCACACACACGTTGGAGCGGTTCCGAGACTGCTTCTGGCGACCGACCATCGCCTCCACCGAGAACTTCGACCGATGGACCCGCAATGGGTCGAAAGACCACGCCGAGCGCTCCGACGCCCGCTGGAAGGCGATGGTGGAAAGCTACGAGCGACCCCCGTTGGACGACTCGGTCGAGGAGGAGCTGGTCGAGTTCGTCGAGCGCCGCGCAGCGGAGCTTGGTGACCCCATGTCCGTGAGGTAGGCCGCAATTCTCTCGCCAGGACTTGTGAGTTGTTCGGCATCGCGTCGAGCAGGACGATCCGTGGTGGACACTTGACTGCTGCGACAGTACGGCGGTGCTCTGCGAGCATGACTCCACCTTGCGGCCCCCGTAGACACCGCGCCTTCACCGCCACCCAACGCCTCGCGTTACGGCACGCTCATCCCACCAAGCTCATCGGTGGATACAGGCTTAGCGCTCCGGCTGGTTATCCGCTCCCGATGCGAGGCTCCGGCTCAGCGTCTGGCGCGCCGAGGTGGAACCAGACGGCCCTGAGCGCCTCCGCAAGCGTCTCCACCTGAGTCACGCCCGACGACGCCGGCAGCTCCCACCCGTGAAGCTTGATCACGGGCACACCAGTACGAGCCGCGAGAGCGATCTCGCTGAGGGTGCCCCAGCTACCACCAAGCGCCAACACAACATCGGCGCTGCGAACCAGCAACCCGTTGCGCAGCTCTCCGAGGCCCGTCGGCAAGCTGAACGTTAGATGCTGATTCCCGTCATCGCGCGAGCCTCCCGGCAACAAGCCGATGCTCACACCCCGCTGCGATGCGACCCCTTCGCAGGCTGCTTCCATTACTCCCCCGAGGCCACCGGTCACGACTACCACACCGCGTGAAGCGAGCCAGCTGCCGGCTCCTCTCGCTGCCTCGATCTCCTCGCTCGTCGCCTCGCTGCTCCCGACGATGGCAACGTATTTCTGCATGGCAAAGTCCGATTCACGCGTCGTGTGTCGCCTGCATGGCGGGTGGGGCTCGCATGTCAGCCGCCGCTGATGAGGCTTTGCCGCTGGGACGAGAGGATCGACAGTCGACGTCGGCCTGCTCCAGCTGTGCAGCATCCGCACGAGAGGCAACTTCTGCCTCGATGTCTGTGTAGTGGCGCAGCAATTCGGCCAACTCACCCATGGGGAGACTCTAACGGGAGTGCGCGGTTCGGGCAGGACCCGCGCTCCACCGAGGAGTTACGGCGTACCTCGGAGGGCGGCCTTGAATCAACGCACCATTGGGCACACAGATAGCTGGATCCGCGTTCTGTTCGGGGCTCAACCCTTCGGGTGAAGCGACTTCGACGCCCAACTGTGTAACGATGCCCGACAGTAACGACGACCAAATGTAAGGAGCCGTCATGACTCTTCCGCCTCCGCGCTCTCTGTGGATCGAGACTTCGCCCGCGCCCGACCGGAGCCTCGGCGCAGGTTCGTTGCCCGCCGAGGTTGAGGTGGTGGTGATCGGCGGTGGCATCGCCGGGCTCACGACGGCCTATCGGTTGGCCGAACAAGGAGTCCAGGTGCTCGTGCTCGAGGCTGCTCAGCTGGCGTCGGGAGTCTCGGGCAACACGACGGCGAAGGTCACGGCCCAACATGACCTCATCTACGCCGACCTGCTCGAACGCAAGGGGTTGGAACAGGCCCGCTTGTACGGGCTGTCGCAGGTCACCGCCATCGACTGGATCGAGGAACGCGCCGGCGAGCTGGCAATCGAGTGCGACTTCACTCGAGTCGACAGCTACCTGTACTCGTGCGACCCCGGCCAGGTCGAAAAGCTGCGACAAGAGGTGGCGGCGGCCGCTGAGGCCGGGCTTCAATCGTCATACGAACAGAGCATTCCGGGATTGACAGCCGACATCGAAGGGGCCGTTCGCTTCACCGGGCAAGCCCAGTTCCATCCTCGCCGCTGGCTGCTCGGACTCGCAGCGGAGATCGAGCGGCTGGAAGGCATCATCGTCGAGGGGGTCCGGGCGATGTCCCTCACTTCTCGCGCGCAGCAAGTCGTGCACACCACGCACGGCGATGTGCTGGCCCGTGACGTCGTGGTGGCAACGCACTATCCGGTGTTCGACCGGGGCATGTTCTTTGCGAGGCTCGAACCGACCCGCGATCTTGCGGTTTCCGGACCGATCGACCCCTCAGACGTGCCGAGCGTCATGTGTCTGTGCGTTGACGATCACCACTCTTTCCGCACGTACACGGACTCCGTGACCGGCGAGACCCAGCTCGTGGTCATCGGCGAGCCTTATCGAACTGGTCAGCGCCTCGACGTGCAGGCCAAGCATGAGCAGCTTGGTGAGTGGGCGGCGACGACGCTGGGCCTAAGCGCCGTGAGCCACCGATGGTCGGCGCACGACTTGTCCACGCCTGACCGGGTGCCATACGTGGGTCGCTATCACCTGTCGGCTGAACACCTGTGGGTAGCGACCGGCTTCGGTCAGTGGGGTATGACGGGGGGCACCCTCGCCGGGCTCTTGTTGAGCAACCTCATCACCGGCTCAGCAGACGAGGAGTTGCGCGACATCTTCGACCCCTGGCGGGTCTCGCTGCACTCAGCGCCGAAGGTCGCGAAGGCGAATCTGGCGGTAGCCCGGCACTTCGGCTTGGACCATGCTCACGCGTTGCTGCCGTCGAAACGTCCGGCCGACCTCGAACCCGACGAGGCGGTCGTGACCCGGGTCGGCAGGCAGCTGGTGGCCGCCTACCGCTCGCCCGACTCGCAGCTGCACACGGTCAGTGGCCGATGCACGCACCTCGGCTGTGTCGTCAACTTCAACAATGCCGAGAAGTCCTGGGATTGTCCCTGTCACGCCTCGCGCTTCGACGTCGACGGCAACGTGCTCCACGGTCCGGCGACCAGACCACTCTCTCGGATCGCCCTCGGGGAAAACCCCACCTGAGTCGCCGGGGCGGCTGCCGGCTCGGAGCGGGCCAGCCTTACTTGGAGTCGCGCCGTACACCGCCGTCAGAGAGTTTCGACATCAGGTCCGCACCCACCCCGACCGCATGCGCACCCGCGTCCAACCAGTCGTCGATCTGATCCAAGGTGATACCACCGGTCGCGATGACAGGCAGATCCGGGAAGGGGCCGCGAAGGCTCTTCAGTCCAGCCGGACCGACCACGCTGGCAGGGAAGAGCTTGACGGCGAGCACGCCAAGCGAGTGGGCGGTGATGATCTCGGTAGCAGTGAAGACGCCGGGCACAACCAAGAGGTCGGTGGACAGCATCACCTCGATGAGAGCAGGCGGGGCACCGGCGGACACCAAGAAGTCTGCGCCAGCGCCCGCGGCCATCCGTACCTTCTCGGGAGTGTGCACCGTGCCTGCGCCCACCAGGACGGTCCCCTCCAACTCGGCTTTGAGGGAGCCGATCACGTCTGACGCGTCCGGTGTCGTATAGGTGACCTCGATCGCACGCACCCCCGCCTCTGCGAGCGCCCGACTCATCCCAAGCGCCTCTGCTGCGCTGGACGAGCGGATGACGGCTATCAGCCTGTGCTCTCGCAGTTTGGACAGCACCCGTGCCGGGTGGGTTCGTAGATCGCTCAAGGTAGTCATCGCTCATCAACCGTATCTGCCGAGGAAGGGCTCTCGGCGGGGAGGGCCAAGGTGACCGCAGAGTCGCCTCGGGTGGAAACAGTCTGGGCAGCGCAGTGCTCGGCAAGTTCGAGGCGTACGGCGATAGGTGCCTGCGCGAGCAGTCCGTGAAGGTAGCCAACGACGAAGGCATCACCGGCGCCGGTGGGATCGACCGGCTGCACCGTCCGAGCCGCGACCCAGTGGATGCCATCGCGTGTCACCGCATGAGCGCCTTGGGAGTCATGAGTGATCATCGTCGTGACGCGCATCTGCGGCAGGAGCGACTGCAGGCCCTCGGGGTCGGCGGTCGAGAACAGCGAGGCGGCTTCAGTCCGCGACATGAAGACGGTGTCTGCCTCACGAGCCAGCGGAGCAAGAAGGGAGACCGGGTCTCGACCGCGCAACAGGTTCGAGCGGAGATTGGCGTCGAAGGACACGTGAACCGGGCCGGACCGAGACCGCGTCATCAGGTCACGCACGAGGCGGTGGCCGCTCGGGGAGATGGAAGCTGTGATCCCGGTGAGATGGAGAACCCGGCCGGACAGCAGATAGTCCACGTCAACGTCTGTCGCTTCCATCATGCGAGCCGCTGACGTGTCGCGGTAGGGATAGTTGCGCAACCCGCTGAGCGCAAGCAACTGCTTGAAGTAGATCCCCGTCGGCGCCGAAGGAGAGACGACGACACGTGAGACGCCGACGCCCGCACCGCGCAACAGCTTGACACCCTCTCTGCCGAAGGGGTCATCCCCCACCGCACCGGCCCATCCCACCCGATGCCCCAGGCGCGCCAAGCCCAGGGCCACATTGACTTCGGAACCCCCGGTCGACTTCTCGAGCAAGGTCGCCGACTCCAGGGGGCGTTCAGGTGAAACGCAGAGATCACTCCAAGCAACTCGCCCACCGTGACGACATTCAGCTGATCAGACATCGAACAGGCCGTGGTTCGGTGCGTACCGAGCCAGCGCATCGAGGTTCAGGCGCACACCCAGGCCGGGTCCTGTCGGCACGGCCAACCTGCCGTCGCTGTCCAGCGGGAATCCGCCTTCGACAATGTCGTCGATGTACGCCGACCCGGTCTTGTACTCGACGAGGTCGGCGGCCGGGAGCGACGAGACCAGGTGCAGATCCGCCGCCAGGCCGATCGCGGTGTTCCAGCCATGCGGAATGAACCGGACCCCGAACGCCTCCGCGAGCCATGCCACCCGGCGAGACTCGCTCAGGCCGCCCCCCTTGGTGGTGTCGGGTTGGACGATGTCGAAGGCGCCGGCCGACAGGAATCGGAAGAAGTCCTGTCGGCGAGTCAGTACCTCCCCACCGGAGATGGGGATCTTGGAAACGCGCCGAAGGTCGATGAAGCCTTGCATGTCGTCGGGCCGCAGCGCCTCCTCGAACCACGCCACGTCGTACGCCGAGAGCATGTCTGCGCAGCGCGCAGCCCACTTGAACCCGTGAGCCCAGAAGGCATCCGAGCCGCCAGCATCGACGGCGAGGAGGGCGTCCGGGCCGATCGCCTCCCGGGCGGTGCTGACTGCGCGTTCGTCCGTCGCGTCGTCGACCCTGCCGAACGTGCCCCAGCCGATCTTGAAGGCCGTGAACCCTTGGGCGGCGAGCTTGCCCAGACTGTCAGCCAGAACGGGTGCATCCTCGATGAGGACGGAGGCGTACGGTCTGGCCCGGTCGCGGTAGCGTCCGCCGAGCAGGGTGCTGATCGGCAGCCCGGTGACTTGACCCAGGATGTCCCACAGGGCGATGTCAACTCCGCTGATGGTGTGGGTGATGGCGCCACCGCGACCGAGCCAGAACGTGTTCTCGTGCATCAGCTGGCTGATCCGGTCGGGCTCGCGAGGGTCGGCGCCGACGCAGATCGGCCCCAACACTTCGAGCGCAGACTTGACGAGCGACTCGCTGGAGAAGACGCTTCCGAGGCCGACCACGCCGGAGTCGGTGTGCACGGCCACGAGCGTATGAACGACGTCGTCAGCTTGCAGCTCGCGCGTCCAGCCGCCCCTGGGGGTCGCCCCACGAAGGCCGGCGGCGCGGATCTCGGTGATCCTCATGGGGTGTGCCCTTCCCAGACGTCGATGACAGTGGCTTCGTTGGGGCTGAGCCGCAGATGGGGTCCGACGGGCACGCCCGGGCGGCTGGCGGTCGAGACAACGATGTCCCCCGACATCGACACGTCGAGCTGCGCTGGGGCGTCGGTCAGGTTGAGAACGATGACCTTGCAGTCACCGCCGTGCCGGCGCCGGTAGGCGAGGACGGACTCGTGAGCTCGCCCCGCCGACAGGAACGTGATGTCGCCGTACCTCACTGCAGGGCTTGATGTACGCAACCGGAGCAGCTGCCGATAGAGCGACAGGGTCGAGTCAGGGTCGCTCAGCTGCGCATCGACGTTGACCTCCGCGGCATTGTGCGCGACGGGCAGCCACAGCGCTGCGGCCTCGGCGGCGGAGAAGCCGGCGTTCGGCTCAGAGTTCCACGGCATGGGTGTGCGTGTCGGGTCACGGCTCACGCCGCCGGCGGCGCGGGCGAAATAGTCGCGCTGTCGCTTAGTCGGCACTGGCTGGTCGACCAACCCGAGTTCGTCGCCGTACAAGATGCAGGGCGACGCCGCCAGTGTCAGCAGCAAGACCGCCGCCACGCGCGCCTGCGCCGGGCCGAGCCGGGTTGCCAGCCGGATGCGGTCGTGGTTTCCCAAAGCCATAATCGGCCAGGCCCGGTCGGGCAAAGCTGCGTAGAGGCCGTCGAGCTCCTCGCGCAAGAGGTCGGCGCGCCAGGGCGTCTCGATCAGCCGGAACGGGAACGGCAGGTGGATGCCGTCGAGCGCCGTTCCGTAGTAGTCAGCCCAGTCCGCCCACGTCATGGCCTCGATCTCGGCGATCGTGACTGCGCCGGGGTACTCGTCGACCACACCGCGGATCTCTGCCAGGGCCGCGTGCGTGTCTGGATGTCTGCGGTCGTAGAGATGTAACTGCGTTCCGAAGTCCGGGTGTTGGATGTCGAACGGGTTGGCTGCCCCGTCCGGCGCTTCAGGGTTGTCGCGGAAGTCGGGATCCTTCATCAACATGTGAGCGACGTCGATGCGCAGCCCGTCTGCGTCACGGTCGAGCCAGAAGCGAAGAACCTCGAACAGAGCCGCGCGAACTTCTGCATTGCGCCAGTTCAGGTCGGGCTGCTCCACGAGGTGCGAATGCAGGTAGTACTGGCCGGTGGGTTCGTCCCACTCCCACACCGACCCGCCCGCCTCGCTGGTCCAGTTGTTGGGCAGACCGCCACCTGGTGCCGGGTCGCGCCAGACATACCAGTCGCGTTTGGCGTTGGTGACAGACGAGCGCGACTCCAGGAACCACGGATGCCTGCTGGAGGTGTGGTTGGGGATGTAGTCGATGATGATCTTGAGATTTCTGCCATGGGCTTCGCTCACAAGCCGGTCGAAGGTCTGCAAGGTGCCGAAGACTGGTTCGACGTCCAGATAGTCGGAGACGTCGAATCCTTGGTCAAGCAGTGGGGAACGGTAGAACGGACCGGTCCACACCGCGTCGATGCCCAGCGTTGATTTGAGGTAGTCGAGCGAGGCGATCAGCCCGTCGAGATCGCCTACCCCGTCCCCGTTTCCGTCTCGGAAACTGGGCAGGTGGCATTCGTAGATGACCGCGCCCCGCCACCACGCCTCGGCAGCTGTCGCTGGGGTGGCGGCCGATGGTGCGACGGAGACCCTCGCCCGCTCATCGTTCATCAGCTCACCCCTTCGAGACGCCGGCGAGCATCCCGCGAACGAAGTGTTTCTGCATCGCGATGAAAACTGCCATGGGGAGGATGACCGAGAGGACCGCGGCCGACGTGAGGATCTCCCACCCGTTGCCCCGGGAGGCGACCATCTGGCTGACGGCAACGGTCATCGGGGCCACGTCTCGAAACCCGCCTAGGAAGATGAGGGCCGTGAGCAGGTCGTTCCACGTCCACACGAAGTCGAAGATCGCGAGTGAGGCGAGCGCCGGCCTCGAGATGGGAAGGACGATCGAAAAGAAGATCCGGCTCCTGCTGGCACCGTCTATCTCGGCTGCCTCGAAGAGTTCGCGGGGCAGGGCGGAGAAGAAGTTGTGAAGCAGGTAGATGCCGAAAGGGACGCCGTATCCGAGATGGACCAGCCACAGGCCGAAGAAGCTGCCGGTGAGATCGAAAAAGTTGAAGACGCGCAGCAGCGGGACCAAGGTGATCTGGACGGGCACGATGAGCAGCGCGACCATGGTCAACAGCAGCCCGCTGCGGAGCCTGAAGCGCATGCAGGCCAGGGCGTAGGCGGCAGCGGAGCTCACGGCGACGGTGAGCAGCGTTGCCGGTACGACGACCGCGAGGCTGTTGAAGAGGCTGAGCACCGTGCTGTCGCGCTCGAGGACGCGGCGGTAGTTGTCCAGTGTGTAGTCACCTGGTAGCGCGAACGAGTGCCACCAACCCGTTGAGAGGACGGCAGGGGTGGGTCGAAACGAGCTGACTACGAGTCCCACCAGAGGAACCAGCCAGATGGCGGCCACGCTGAGGACGACGAGATGGACGGGGACTGTCCGAAGGGAGATTCGCCGCGCTGTGACGGCCTTGTCGCGGCTCACCACGCCGGTGCGTAGATGCCGGAGGGTTGAGCTCGTGACGTTCGTCATCACTGTCGCGCCGATCTGCGGAACTGGCGGACATTGAAGATCATGATCGGTAGCACGGCGATCATGAGAATCGTGGCGACCGCCCCAGCCACGCCGTTGTCCTTGGCGGTGAACAGCTCGCGGTACATGACGGTGGACAGAACGTCGGTTCCATAGGCTCCGTTGGTCATCACGTAGACGATGTCGAAGGCCTTGAGTGCCACCACCGTCATCGTGGTCATCACCACAACGACGGTGGGAAGCAACAGGGGGAGGCTGATGTAGCGGAACACCTTCCACTCGGTGGCCCCGTCCAGCCGAGCCGCATCTTCGAGCTCGTCAGGAATCGAGCGCAGAGCGGCGGAGAAGATGACCATCGCGAAGCCTGCCTGCGTCCACAGCGTCGCCGCGATCAGGGCGTAGTTGTTGGTGGCCTCGTCGATGATCCAGGCGATAGGTTCTGCGCCAGGGACCAGCATCACCAGAGCGTTCATGGTGCCCGTCTGGTTCGCGAACGGGGGCTGGTATTCGTACATGAACGTCCAGATCACCCCCGCCGCGACCGCGGAGATCGCGATCGGTATGAACAGCGCCGCCTTGACGAGCCCGCCATACGACACCCGGTCGGCCAGCACCGCGATCATCAGACCGACGAGGGCGGCAAGAGACGGAAGCAGCACCACCCAGAGTGCGGTGTTCCGAAGCGCGACCTGGGTGACCGAGTCGGTCAGGGTTGTCGTGTAGTTGTCGAAACCGACGTACTCGCTGCTGTCGGAGCTGAAGAAGCTGAGAACCACGGTCGAGACCGCCGGAAAGAGCAGGGTCAGGCCGACGATAGCCACCGCAGGGGCGAGAAACAGCCACGGTACGACCCGCCGGTTCCAGCCTCGGGGCAGACCTGCCAGGGCTCGGTCTCCGACCCGCAGGTACACCACCGTCGCGAGCCAGATGAGAGCCACGGCCAGCACCACCAGCCGGATGCGATCAGCGATCATTCAGGGTGCTCCGTTCGCGTCGATAAGCACGCGTGGCTCCTGCCATCCTGACATCTGCGTCGCGAGGCGAGGACGGGGGAGAACCCGCGCCCCTAACGCGCTGACTCGATTGTCTCCAGAATCTCGTCGAGCTCCGCTGGGTTCTGCGTGTAATCGAGACCCGCCTGCCAGAACGCGTCAACCTCCGTCTGCGGCATGAGCGAGTTGCCGAGCGAGTACGTTCCCTCCGCCTCGGCAATAGTGGCGCTCGCCTTCTTGAGGAAGGGGTCCTCATAGATCGACTCGCCGACACCCTTGTTCGGTGACAGCCAGCGGCCAGTCGACGCGATGAGCGTGCCCGCCTCCCGGGTGGCGAGGTATTTCACCAACGCGATCGACTCGGGCGTCTCGTTGCTGATGGCGACGATCTCCCCGGAGATGGATCGGATCCCCGGATACTCGGTCGTGAAGTCGGGAACCGGGAAGAAGTCGAGGTCTGTCTCGGGCTCGATGTCGGGGAACGAGTCCGTGATGATGCCAGCCATAAAGCTGGCCTGCTGGTTCAAGAAGCACTCCGGTGGACTCGCGTACATCGGATTCGCCGCTTTGGCGAAGTTGGTGCTGAGTACGTTCGTGACACCGCCATACGCCATGCCTTCGGCCACCATCCCTCCGTATGTCTCGAACGCAGCCTTCACCTCAGGGCTCGTCCACGGCTCCTCGCCGTTTCGCCACCGGGTGTGGAACTCCGGTCCCGCCTGACGTAGCAGGATCTCGTCGATGAAGTCCGCCGCGGGCCACCCACTTGCCGCACCGCTCTCCAGCCCGACACACCAAGGGGTGGTTCCCTCTTCGGCAGTCGATCTCGCCCAGGCCTGGAGCTCCTCCCAGCTCTTTGGGTCCGTCGGCCCTTCGTAGGTCTTCGGGTCGTACCAGATCAATCCGCCGAGGTTCACGGAGTTGAAGATCCCGAAGACCTGACCGTCGAGAGATGCGGTCTCAAGGAGGCTCTGGGAGAAGTTGGCGTTCAACGTGCCGTCGCCGACCACCTCGCTGAGGTCAGCGAGCGCACCTTGCTCGGCGAGCGCCGCCATCTCCCCGATCGCTGGTGTGGCCACGACATCGGGCGGGTTGCCTCCCTCGACTCGTGTCTGGAGAACCGCCGCGAAGTCGCGAGTCCCTTCGTACTGGACTTCGGTGCCGGTCGCCTTCTCGAACGGCGCGAGCACGGTTTTGAAGGCATCGAGCTCTGCGCCTCCCAACACTCCCAGCATCGTGACGGTACCTCCGAGTTCCTCGCCGCCAGCAGCTTCGACGGCTGCCGCCTCGGCCGCTTCAACGACGGACTCCGGTGCCTTCGACGTCGTGGGAGCTGGGCCACCCTCTGAGTCGCTGCTGCTGCAACCGGCGACGGCGACCAACAGGAACGTCACGGTAAGGGTCAGTGCACCTGAATGAGTCTTCATGCCAGCTCCTGAGTTGAGAATCGAGCGCCCAGTGGCGCCGAGTGGATGCTCCACGACAACGTAACAGCGATCTAGTCGATTGTCGACCATCGACATTACGCTACTCTCATGTCCATGGATTTCTCCCGGCGGCCCGGAACGTTGCGATGAGTGGGGCAGGGCTGCGTCGCGTTCCCGCGCAGTCGCGCCGCGAGCATGTCGTCGAGATTCTCAGGGCTGCGATCACGACCGGTCGGCTCAACCCGGGTGACCGGCTCGTCGAAATCGATCTCGCCAGGGAACTCGGCACCAGCCGCGCTCCTGTGCGTGAGGCGCTACGACAGCTGGAGCAGGAAGGGCTCGTGGCCTCGTACCCCTACCGCGGCAGCGAGGTGCTCGGCGTATCACAAAGCGAGGTCGAGCAGGTGCTCGTCCCCATCAGGGTCACGCTCGAGCGCTTCGCCTTCTCTGAGGCCATGGGGCGCCTGGAGGAACAGGACTTCGACCAGCTGCAATCCCTGATTGACGACATGGTGGTGGCCGCTCGGAACAAAGAGACCGACCAACTTGCCGACCTCGACATCCGCTTTCATGAGCTGATCATGATCCGGTCCGAGCAGCGGCACTGCCTCCAGGTCTGGAAGACGATTCAGCCTCGGGTGCGGGCATACTTCCGACGCGACGCGCCGGCGCACGAGAGCCCGACTTCAGTGGCTCGCCAGCACCAGGAACTCCTGGACGAGCTCAGGGGCGGTGACGAAGCCAGGGTCCTCGAGGCGATCAGCCATCACATCCACATCCATCTCAGCCCCAAGGTGGTCCCATGAGAGATGATGCGGTGGTCGTGACCGGCGGGGGCTCTGGCATTGGGGAGGCGGTCGTACTCGCCTGTGCGCGGCAGAGATCGAAGGTCGCGGTGCTCGACATCGACGGCGAGTCCGCAGCCCGCGTCGCGTCGTCAGCGACGGCGGCGGGCTCCCCATGCGCTGTGGCGCTCCACTGCGACGTCTCGTCAGACGAAGACGTGCGTTCGACGTTCGACCGGGTCGAGCAGGTTGTCGGCCTACCGACACGGGTTGTCGCCAATGCGGGCATCGAGCTCAACAACGCGATGCACGACTTCGACTCAGCGGCCTGGCGGCGGGTGCTGGAGGTGAACCTAGTCGGCGTGTTCCTGACCTGCCGGGAGGCGCTGCGCCTGCTACTCGCAGCAGGCTCTGGCGGATCGATAGTCTGCACCTCGTCGCCTTCGGCGTTTGTCGGGTTCTCCGGAGGAGGCAACAGCGCCTACGCCGCATCCAAGGGTGGCGTGTCGGCCCTTGTGCGTTCGGCCGCCCTTGACTACGCCAAGTACGGGATCCGGGTGAACGCTGTGGTGCCCGGAGCCACCGAGACCCAGATGCTGGTTGCGGGGGCTGGGCAGGTCACGGCTGACGACTGTCTGCGGCGGATCCGTACTGCCGCGTCGGCACAGATCCCCCTTGGCCGGCTTGCGCAGCCGAGTGAGATCGCGGCGGCGGTCATGTGGCTGCTGTCTGACGGGTCCTCCTACGTGACCGGAACGAACCTCGTCTGCGACGGCGGCCTGCTGGCCAAGAGCGCCAACGACTTCTGACCGCCCGCGTCGCCAAGACCGTCGCACTAGAGCAGGGAGACTCGACGTGAGCACCGACTGGCCGGCAATAGGGTCGAAGGACTGGGTCGTCGCCGACGGGTACATACCGCCTGAGAGCACCGGCCCAGCACCCGACATGACCAGCCATGACAGCGTCTGCATGCTCAACGCCGGAGCGCAAGACGCCGTCGTCGAGCTGTGGGTGTACTTCACCAACCGCGAACCGTCCGGTCCGTACATCCTGAAAATCCCCGCCCGACGTGCCCATCATCAGCGGATCAACGACCTCAGCGACCCGGCGGTCGTCCCGCACGGAGTCGACTACAGCCTCGTCCTGCGCAGCGACGTGCCCATCGTCGTTCAGCACACGCGGCTGGACTCTCGGCAGGCGGCCAACGCGTTGATGTCGACCATCGCCTATCCGGCGTAGGCGGCACGCTGACTCTGCTTCTCGACCGAGCGGCCCCAGCGCCGCACCGGACAAGGCGATCTGCGCAAA
>Ga0136640_10000361_pt1 | contig 17285 bp, 22 predicted proteins | sample AntDrymUQ8642106_2_FD_105498 | JGI IMG/M metagenome (GOLD analysis project Ga0136640, IMG submission 105498) | Polar desert sand microbial communities from Dry Valleys, Antarctica - metaG UQ864 (21.06) | ecosystem: Environmental > Terrestrial > Soil > Desert | place: Antarctica: Dry Valley...
CGAGGAGTGGCTCAACTCCTCGTCCTGAGGTGTCGGGGCAGCCGACCGTGGAGGGGCAGTTCCGGATCGCCGACCATGGGTGCGGAGTACCGGACGAGGCCGCCCGGCACTATGAAGAGCCGCCGCTTGCGGACGCGAAAAGGGACCATCCCCGAACCGATGAGCGTAGCCGGGCCGCTGCCCGCTAGCTTTTCGTCGCCGCCTCGAGCATCCCCCGAACGGGCTTGCCGGATCTCCGCGGCGTGCTCGTTGTGGGTAGGCGGGCGCTGTGAATAGAGTGCAAGAGAGGCCGGACTAACGCCGAGTTGGGCCGCCACGTAGGTCGCCACCCCTTCGGGTACTGCAGTTGGATCGGCGAGGAGGGTGCCGAGGAAACGTACGGTTGTTAGCTGCACACCGAGGCCGAGGCGGTTGTGGTCTCCTCGGCGAAGGGACACGAGCCTCTTGTCCTCATCGTCGAGGTGGAAGTAGCCGGCGAGCTGCTCCGGGGAAGGTTCGTCGGCGTAGCGGCCGTAGGAGCGACGCTGCTCCTCGGTGAGGAATCCCCTCGACACAGCGCTCCTCCAGATCACCGGGTACCGGAAAGCCCGACGACGCAGCCTTCGTACCCCCGCAGCCTCAAGTACCCGCCTTCGGTTTGGTCCGAACGATCCGGGTGGGTGCAGACGAGCACACGACCGCGGGCTTTGCCGGGCAGGCGGAGGGACAACTCCGCGGCACCGAAGTTGAGCGCGACCAGAGCGCTTTCCGAGCCGCGTCTTCGCAGGTACGCCAAGCAGCCTTCCGGAGCATCCTCTATGGTCTCGTAGCTTCCGGAGCGGAGCGCTGGGCTGTCCCTTCTCAGGGCGAGCAGCTGCCAGGTGAGGCCGAGCATCGAGCGGGGATCTTCCCTCTGGAGCGCGACGTTGACCTTGCCGGAGTCGTCCCCGAGGGGCAACCAGGGCTCCGTCCCTTCCGGGCAAAAGCCGGCGTTGGGGGAGGAATCCCAGCGCATCGGGGTACGCTGAGGATCGCGGCCCAGAGAGGGATCGTGCCGTCCGAAGGGGTCCTGTGCCTTCTCGGGCGGTATCGAGGCGTTCTCCATGCCGAGCTCGTCGCCGTAGTAGAGGATGGGTGTGCCCCGGAGCGTTAGCAGCAACATCATCGCTATCCGCGCCTGCTTTTCACCAACCCGGGTTGCGATCCGCGGCTCGTCGTGGCTGCCGAGGGCAAGGTTTGGCCAAGCGCCCGTAGGGAGCGCGTCCTCCACCTCGTCAACCGCCCGGCGGAACCTCCGGGCGTCCCAGGGAAGGCCGACCAGCGTGAAGTTCAGGGGCAGGTGCAGCTCATCGAGTTTTCCCCCGTAGTAGGCGGCCCAATGCCGGATCCAGTCCGGCCACTCGAAGAGGTGCACCTCGCCCATGGCGATCCGCTCGGATCCGTCGGCTCCACCGTAGGAGTCCAGAAGGCGCCGAAAGCGTCGGTAGAGGGGGTGGATGTCTTCGTGGCCCTTGTCGTTGAGATGAAGCTGTGTGTCGTAGAAGCCGAGGTATTTGTAGGAACTTGTTCCGGCAGTGGGGTTGGTCGGGTTATCGCGAAGCTCGGGATCCTTCATGACGAAATTGGCGACGTCGATGCGGAAGCCGTCCACGCCTCGATCGAACCAGAAGCGCGCCGCGTCGAACATGGCCTCCTCTACCTCGGGGTTGCGCCAGTTGAGGTCGGGCTGCGAGGCGTGGAAGGTGTGCAGATAGTACTGGCTGGTCTTCTCGTCGAACTCCCACTGCGAGCCGCCGAAAGGGCTGATCCAGTTGTTCGGTGGGCCGCCGCTCGGGGCGAGATCACGCCAGTAGTACCAGCCGCGCTTTCCGTTTTCGCGCGAGGAGCGCGACTCGACGAACCAGGGATGCTCGGAAGAGGTATGGTTGGGAACGAAGTCCAGTATCACCTTGAGGCCCCGCTGGTGCGCCCCGGCGACGAGCCGTTCGAAGTCCGAGAGGTCGCCGAACAACGGATCGACGTCCGCGTGGTCGGTTATGTCGTAGCCGAAGTCCGCCATCGGCGAGGGGTAGATCGGGTTGAGCCAGACGGCGTCCACCCCCAGCCACGACAGGTAGTCGAGCTTCCCGGTTATCCCCCTCAGGTCGCCGATCCCGTCGCCGTTTGCGTCCGCGAAAGAGCGCGGGTAGATCTGGTAGATCACCCCCTCTCGCCACCACGAGCCTTGCTTAGTCCACTCCACGGACATTTCGCCCTACCGACCTTGCCGGGTAGCACCGCTAACCAGAATCTTGCTTTGCTCTACCATGATGAATTCCACCTTTCAGTTTCTTCCGCTATTCTCGGACGGTTCGGTAACGTTGCGGTTGTTTGGGGTGAGGAGATGTGGTTCATGGTCTGGGTCGTCGATCCCGACGCTGACAATGCGTTTCGGATGGATGCGGATGATCGCGCCGTCGAGTTCCCCTACGTCATCGACTGGGGCGTAGATCACCTCGGCGTGCCCACGAATTTCGAGGCGCCGGGCACGCCACAGCTGCATGGAGGCGATGTCGTCGACAACAAATGCGCTCCGGCCGTTGTGGGCCACATTGCGGAACTTCCGGCTGGCCGCCATGAAGACGGTCACCCCCTGGCTAGAATCGAGCGGGACTCCGCGATCAGATCATACTGGGTAAGCACGTCCGGTCCGAAGGGGACGACTACCAGGTTGCTCGCACCCGCCGCCACATACGCCGCGAGCCGCTCGGCGACCTGCTCCGGGCTGCCGCCGACAGCGACGGCCCTCGCGTGTGCGGGGTCGAGTCCGTACGCGCCGCTGAGGAAGTTCGCGATGGGCTCGGTGGCTCCCGCCGCTTGCCCCTCGGTCAGCGAGGCGAAAACCATGGTGCCGACCCGAGGCCTCGGGATGCCGCGCTCACCGGCCAGTGCGGTGAGCGTGGCGACGCCCTCGGCCAACTCGTCCGGGCTGAGCAATGCGGCGAGCCATCCGTGGCCGTGCGTGACGGTGCGCAGGAGTGCTGCATCCGAAGTCCCGCCGATCCAGACCTCGGGCATCGGAACCGCGGGTTCGAGCGTCACGACCGGCTCTCCCGGCTCGGCCGTCAACGAGGTGGGCTGCCCACCCACGAGTCCGGGCAAAGCCGCGAGGATCGTGTCGGTTCGCTTGGCGCGGCCATGGCTCGGTACGCCGGCCGCCTGCCATTCATCGGGCTCGCCGATCCCTCCGACGCCCACACCGAGCAGCAGGCGGTTGCCGGAGACGTACTGCAGCGAGGCGATCTGCTTGGCAGCCCAGGCCGACTGCCGCAGCGCGAGCAGCATCACGCCGTAGCCGACCCGGATGTGCTCGGTGACTGCTGCGGCTGTGGTCAACGCCACCGTGCTCTCCAGCAGCGGAAAGCCCGTGACGAGGTGATCACCTGCCCACACAGCATCCAAGCCCACCTGCTCGGCATGCCGCGCGGCACGCCGTACATCGGCGAGCTCTCCGCCGGGTCCGGCGGCGTGGATGGGGAGCTGGGCGCCTACGCGAACCGGTATGGCACCGCTCACCGGAAGTCGTCGGCGTGGTCGTTCACCCATTCGCGGAACGTGCGCGCCGGCCGTCCGGTGACCTCCTCGACCGTCGAGGTGACCGGCTCCGGTTCCGTCACGAACTCGGCGTGGGCGTTGAGGATGCCGTCCACGATCGAAGGTGGCATGTTGGCGAGCAGCTGCTGCCGCATGACCTCCGTTGGGATCTCCTCCCAGCGCAGTGGGCGGTCGATCGCCTCACTGATGGTCTCTACCTGCTCGACCTGGGTCAGCCTCTGAGGTCCGCTCATGAGATATTTCTCCCCGCCGTGCCCGCCGCTGGTGAGCACGCGCACTGCCACGGCCGCGATGTCTTGCTCGTGGATCAGGGACCTGGCCGCAGCGCCATAGGGCTCGCGCACGACGCCATCGGCGCGGATTTGTGGCACCCACCGCAGTGCGTTGGTCGCGAACCCGCTGGATCGGACAAACGTCCAGTCGAGTCCGGACTGCTCGATTAACCGCTCGATGTCGGCGTGGAACTGGTTGATCGGGTCGGCCTGCTTTTCGAGGTCATCGCGTACGCCCAGCGACGAGAGGTAGACGATGCGGCGCGCGTGTTTTGCGATCGCATCCAAGACCGCAGGTGCGGCCTCGGCCGTCATGAATGGCCAGACCAGGAACACGGCCTCGACCCCCTCCAGCGCCGCGTCCAGGGTATCTGGGTCGGACAGGTCGCCACGTACAACCTCGACGCCGCCTGGCAGGTCGGCTGAGTCGGGGTTGCGGACCAACGCACGGACAGCGGCGCCCGTGCCCAACAGCAGGGAGACGACTTGTCCACCGACATTGCCAGTAGCCCCGGTTACCAGAATCTTGCTTTGCTCCGTCATGATGAATTCCACCTTTCAGTTTCTTTTGCGACCCGCTCAGCCGACCAACGGCCGCTGAGAGGCCCTGCTCTCAGTTCAGCAGCGCGCGGGCTTCGGCGATGAGCTCTACTGCGTGCATCCAGTCTTCGGCGAAGACGCCGACGCCTATGCCTTCTGCTCCGGCCTCGGAATACGCCGCGAACCGCTCGGCCATCTCCGCCGGGCTCCCGGATACCGGGATTCTTGCCGCCTCCTCGGCCGACAGGCCGTAGCCCTCGACCAGTCGGCGGACGAAAGCCTCGCGGGCGGATCGGGCGGCATCGTCGTTCCCCGGGACGGCGCCGCCCGCAACGGTGATGCTCGGGATCGCACGTCTGCGTTCGGCCGCGAGCTCACGCAGCTTCTGGGCACCGGAGGCCAACGCCTCGGGGGTGAGACTAGAGGGCGTCCAGCCGTCGCCATAGGTCACGGTGCGACGGATCGCGACATCGGAATTACCACCTATCAATATCGGCGGCACCGGCGCGCCGGGCGCCAGCCTAACGATCGGCCGATCCGGCTCGTGCTCGAGCCGAGTTTCTTCACCGGCGATGAGTCGCGGCAGCACCTCGAGCGCAGCGACTGTCCTACGTCCGCGCTCGTGCGCCGGAACGCCGACCGCCCGCCAAAACGGTGCCCCGTGGAATCCGCCGGAGCCGACTCCGAGGACGACGCGGTTGCCCGACAGGTGCTGGAGCGTCGCGATCTGCGCGGCCAGCCACGCGACCGGTTGCAACGGAAGTACGCGGACGCCAAAACTGATGCGTACCCGCTGCGTGACCGCGGCAACGGTCGCGGCCGTAACGGTCGCCTCCAGGGAGGGCGTGCCGTCTCCGGTGATCAGATCGGGGATGCGGACGGAGTCGAATCCCAGCTCCTCAACGTGACGCGCCATGGCCCGCACGTCGGGGATTCCTTGAGTCTCGATCTCGCTCAAAATGGGCAGGGTTATGCCGATCTGAAGTTGTGCAACGTCGTTCATTGGTGCCATCAGATCAGCAGCAGGGTCTTGCCGATGACGCCGCGGGCCTCTATCGCGGCGTGCGCGTCGGCGGCCCGCTCCAGTGGGAAGGTCTGCCCGATGACCGGCCTGATCCGGCCCGCCGCAGCCTCCGACAGCGCCCGTTCGGCCAGCCGCTTCGCGTCCGCGGGTGCAAACTGTACCTGCTCGATCCCGCGTACGGTCACCCCGCGCCGCTGTGCCTCTTGCGGGTCGATCTCGGCGAACCCGCCGCTTGGCGCGCCGTGCGCGGAGAACCGGCCGCCGCGTGCCGTGACCTCGAACGCGGCCCCGCCGATCCGCCCTCCGACGCCGTCGAAGACCACGTCGGCCCCCGCGCCGCCGGTCGCCTCGAGCACCCGCTCGGGCCAGCCCGGTTCGGAGTAGTCGACCACGGCGTCTGTACCAAACTCCCGGGCCAGGTCTAGCTTCTCCTTGCCGCGGGCGGCACCGATGACCCGTGCGCCGGCCGCGTGCGCGAGCTGTACCAGCAGGACGCCGAGGCCGCCGCCCGCCGCCGTGACCAGCACCCATTCTCCCGGCTGGGCCTGCGCTGCCTCGGCTAGGCCCAGGGCGGTCCTGCCGTCGTGAAGGAGCGCAGCGGCCTCGGGCAGGCCCAGCCTGTCGGGCACAGGGATCAGCCCCTCCGCCGGGGCCACGGTCTGCTCGGCGTAACCACCGCCCTCGCCGGTGTCGGCGACGACGCGCCGGCCGATCCAGCCAGAGTCTACATTCTCTCCAGCAGAGATCACCTCCCCGGCCACCCCGGCGCCCGGCACGTACGGCGGCTTCACACCGAACCACTCGTCGCCCCAACCGCCCCTGATCTGCGCGTCCAGCATCAGGACCGGCGCGACGGACACGCCGATCACGACCTGCCCCGGCCCGGCGACCGGGTCCGGCGCTTCGCTCGTCACCAGCACCTCTGGGCTCCCGAACTGCATTGCCTGTACTACCCGCATGCCTACCACTCTCCTAATTCGACTTATTATCTGTTGCATTGCGTGATCGTCAGCGTTGCCGATGGGATCCGACCGCCACCCGGGGAGCCTTCCGCGAAGGCCATCGCTCACGGGGCTTCGCCGCCGGCCCGTTTCGCTCCTTGCGGTGCTCGGCTTGCCGCTCAGCGGATTCCTTCAGCCGCTCGTAGTTCATGCGGAAGAGTTCCAGGGCTTTCGGCACGTCTTCCGCGCTTCGTATCCGGGAGCTCACCGTCGTCCGGCTGTTCGGAAACGCGGGGTGAGCTATCGCTTGCCCGGTTTGGATCAACTCGTCCCTAGCCTCCCTCGGGAACGAGAAGTCGGCATGGCCGTCGTCGTGGACGTGCCCGATCTGCGGCCTGCCGAACCTGTATCCGGTGACGCCGACCCCGCCCGGGCCGTCTTCGTCCCTCTTTTTCCAGACCCCGGGCCACCCCAAGACCTCGCGCTCGATCATACTCAGTAGTTCGTTGCTCATCACGCTTTCTCCTTTGCGTATTGCTCGCTTTGCTTGTTTGCTTTGGTGCCGCCCCGCAACCCGAGCGCGGCTATCAGGGCGACGATCAGGGCGAGGACCATCGCCAGGAAGGCGTCGGAGAAGGGGGCGTCGTCGAGGGCGTACAGGGGGTTTATGGTGCCGGAGCCGGCCCCTTCTCGGGCCGCCAGGAACGCCCCGATGAGCGCCGATCCGGTCCCCGCGCCGAGAACGAGCGCCTCGCGCGCGACCGCGGCGACCCGTCCGTCCCGCGGTGCCCCGGCGTGTGCCATCACGCCGGGGCACCGCTTCCCAGAGCTTGGCTCGGGAGCGACTGCCGGAAGCGGAAGAAGCCGCCGGGATCGTATTTCGCTTTGACGCGCACCAGACGGTCGTAGTTGGTCCCGTAGTAGGCATGCGCCCAGTCCGTAAGGTCAGGGTCGGGGAAGTTCGGGTACACGCCCCCGGATCCCCACGGATGCACCAACCCCCACGACCGCGCCAGCCAGCGCCGCGCGGACTGCCTTTCGGTGGTGGACGCATCGGGGTCTACCTCGACAGCATGTTTGAGCAAGAAGAGCTCGTCGCGATGGACGAAGGCGGTGGCGTCGGCGGGCACCCGATTGTAAGCACCGCCCCACGGCGTGAAGTCCAACTCGCGCGACTGGCCTGAAACCCGTCCCTCCCGGAGGTTCTCCACCAGCGCCTCGATGGCTTCTGTGGGCAGCGGTCGCCTGAAGAACTCTGATTTGCTGAAAAGGTGGCCCTGCTGCGGCTTCTGGCCGTGCGAAGTCCCCTCGATCTCGTCGCCGGCCATCGCGTCGCCGAGCTCGGCCAGGTAGCGCTTGGTTTCCCGGTGGGACATCCGCTTGCGAGACGCCGATGTCGGGTCCATGCCCACCCGGGCGACCAACTCCTCGAGCAGCTCCGTGGTGTCGGCTTCGGCGCCGAGCATGGCTCCGAACACATTGACCATCGGCGGCTTCTCGACGTCGCCCGAGGCGGTCACGAGCAGGCTGGCGGCGAGCTCGTCGGGCGCGGCGGGCGCCCATCTCTTCCAGGCGTCGATGACCGCAACCGCGTGGGCGTGCGGCCAGAGAAGGTGGAAGCCCGTCGCAGCTGGCGCTGGGAGTGTCTTGAAGACGAGGGAGGTGACCACGCCGAAGTTGCCGCCACCGGCGCCGCGCAATGCCCAGAACAGGTCCTCGTGGTGGTGCTCGTCGCATTCGACGATGCGGCCGTCCGCCAGGACGATCTGGGCTCCGAGCAGGTGGTCAGAGGTCAGCCCGTGCTTGCGGCCGAGGATACCTAGCCCGCCGCCGAGCGTGAGGCCTGAGATTCCGACAGTAGGGCCGGAGCCCGCTAGGATGGTGAGACCATGCTTGTCAAGCGAGTCGTACACGTCGCCTAGCCGGGCGCCTGCACCCACCGTCGCCACGCCGCCCGAGACCGACACGGAGTGCATCGGCGAGACGTCGATTACTACACCTTCGGTCGAAGAGCGTCCGGCGAAGCAGTGGCCTCCGCTCCGGGTCGTCGTCTCAAGCCCGGAGCGGCTTGCGAAGGAGATCGTCTCGGATACGTCCTCAGGGGTTCTGCACAGCACTACGGCTTGCGGGAGCACGTCGTGGAAGCGGGCGATGGCAGGCTTGCGTGCCGAGTCGTAGTCGGGCGAGCCCGGGAGGATTACGTCGCCTGAGATCACGCCTTGCAGCGCGTCCCAATCAGGAGCCGCGCGTTTCATGGCTCGATCCTGGACTCACGATCTCCCCCGCCCCAGGGCTGTGGCCCAGGGCAGCCGGTTACGCTGATGCTGCCAGGGCCGTTTTCGTCCCTCTTCGTCCAGACTCCGGGGCACTCCAAGGTCGCATGTTCGACCATCGTCAGTAGTTCGTTGTTCATTGCGCTTTCTCCTTTTCGAATTGCTCACTTTGCTTGTTTGCTTTGGGTTTCTTCATAACGATGAAGCTCAGCCACCGTGGGCTGCATTAGGCGACATGATCCAACCGAAGCGCTACTCACTCCTCTTGTAGAGCATTTTCATTCGCCGTGCTTTCCATGAAAACCGCGTTGTACGTGCCAGCCGCCAGGCGTAGCTCTTTGTATGCTTGATACTCCTCGGAGTTGTACCAGCGATAGGCTTGCTCCAGGCTCGGAAACTCAATCATCACCGGATACGTCGGCCGCCACTGACCTTCCACCACATCACATTTCCCACCGACGAGCACGTAACGCCCGCCGTAACGCTCCACAATAGGGAACACCCCGGCTGCGTATCGCTCAAGCTTGGCTGGGTCGAGCACCTCTACATTGTCGAACAAACAGTATGCCGCCATATACTTACCTCCATTCCGTGTCGACTGCGTTTGTTGGCTTTGATCTCAAGTGCTGCATCTCGAATGACGCCCAACTATTTCTTCTCCGACGCCGCGCGTCGCCCTGCACGGGCCTTCGCGCGGTCGTAGTTCACGCGAAAGAGCTCGATCACGGCCTCCGTGTCGTCGGAACCGTCCATCCGGTGCCTCACCCAGCCCGAGTTGGGCAGTGGTGGATGGACCGAGGCTCTCCCTTCCGCTATCAGCCTGTCGCGGACCTTCTTCGGAAAAGGCAGGTCGGCTACGCTGTCCCCGTGCAGGTGCCCGAGCTCCACCCGGCCGTAACTGAATTGCAGTCCGCCCCTGCCGGTGTCGCCGGTTGTGACCCCCGGCCAACTGGCCACCTCGCGCTCGATCGTCGTCAGCGATCCATCGTTCATCTCATTCCTCCTCATTCCAGGGCTCCTCGACAATGTTGCAAAGCCCGTACTTTTGGTTACAAAAACGATCATAATCCTTCAACCATACTTGAAGTCAAGGAGTTTTCCTGCTCTACTCACGAACTGTGGGTAGATCCGTGGACATTCATAAGCTATTGACCATCGGAGAGTTGGCCAAGCGCACCGGGGTCGCGACCTCCGCGCTTCGGTATTACGAGGAGCGCGGCCTCTTGTACTCGGAGCGCACTGACTTCGGCCACCGCCGTTACCCGCGCTACGTGGCGAGGCGCGTGGCGTTTATCGTGTTCGCCCAGCGCGTCGGTCTCACCCTGAAAGAGATCCGCGCGGAGTTGGACAAGCTGCCCGCCGAGAGAGTGCCTGGCCGCGAGGACTGGGGCCGTTTGTCGCGGACCTGGAGTACCCGCATCGACGGGCGCATAGAAGAGTTGAAGCGCCTCAAGGTCGGGCTTACCGGCTGCATAGGCTGCGGCTGTCTGTCGCTGGAGAGCTGCGCGATTCTTAACCCCGACGATCGCGTAGCGAGCCACGGGCCGGGGCCGCGGTATTGGCTAGGGGACGAGCGGCCGAAGGGTTAAGAGATCGCCTGGAGCAGGCCGTTACGCCTTTGGATAGGTGCTTGGTGTCCGAAGCCTGCGCGGCGACAGATAATCGTAGTGGGAGAGCCGGTCGTCAGGGGTAGAGCGCTCTGTTCTTGAGGCACAAATGATAGTACCGTAGGCGAGCATCGGGCCAATCAACCGTTCGATTCTCATACGGGAAGATGCATTCTTGTAGGTCATCGGAGCCGCCGTGAGCGGCGATGTCGAGCGATGGTGTACCAATTGAGCTATCTTTTGCTGGTACGCTTCGCGGTGGCCGAAAACCGTCTGTTTTTGCGGGTTACAAAGTGCGGAATCCGGGAGGGATTAGTTGGTACACGAGAACGGACGCCGTAGGGTGGCGATCTACTGCAGGGTCTCGACCTCCGACCAGGACAACGACCGGCAGGAACGGGACCTCGTGGAGTATGCTCGGAGGGCGGACTTCGGGGTGGTGGAGGTCTTCAAGGAGACGCTCTCCGGCATCCGCAGGTCAAGGGGCAAGCAACCGGCGGAGCGCAAGAGGGCGATGGAGCTGGCCCAAAGGCGTGAGATCGACGCGGTTCTGGTCACGGAGATGACCCGGTGGGGCCGGAGCACGCAGGACCTGATGGACACCCTCGGTCAGCTCGCCTCGTGGGACGTGTCGTTGATAGCGCAGACCGGCCTGACGTTCGACCTCTCCACGCCGCAGGGCAAGCTCATCGCAAACCTGATGGCCTCGCTAGCGGAGTTCGAGCACGACCTGCTCCGGGAGCGCGTCCGTTCGGGGGTGGCGGCGGCCAAGGCCGGCGGACAGAGGTTCGGCAGGCGGCCCGGTTACCGCCCGTCGGACAAGCATGCCGGCGAGGTGATGAGGCTCATCGAGGAGGAAGGCTACTCCCAGCGGCGGGTGGCCGAACGACTGGTCATCTCCAAGACCACGGTCAACGAGATCGTCAAACGGCACGGACAGCAGACGTCCGGTTCCGGGTCGTCCAGCTCTTAGCGTAAGATCCTGCGCGGCTGCTACTCGCACTCCAGTACCTCCCGGCGGTGAGGCCCTACGGCGCCGCGCGGATGGCCTGGGCGCTGTGGCGCGAGGTCCCCGGCCTCTCGTTGCGGGCGTCGCTCTCGCTCGCGCTGCAGGTCTGCCGCGAAGGCGAGGCCGGGGTGCTGACGGCGTCCCGTGCCGCAGTGGAGCGCGTAGGGCTCGCGCTCCTCGCCTTTCACCGCGTCGGAAGTCGGCTGGAGGTGGTCGGGTGAATGCGACCGAGGGGCTGACCGCCTCTGCGTAGCGCTCCGCGGCCTTCGCCATTGGCGTGAGCGGTTCGGTGACGCGAGGGGAGCGATCACGATGCCCGTGAACCTACTGACCGACGCCGAGCGGGAGCGTCTATCCGGCTTTCCCAGAGAGGTCTCCGCCGAGGACCTCTTCGCCTTGTTCCCCCTCATAGGGACGAGAAGGCCATTGCGAGGCAACTCTATTCGGCGGCGGCGAAGAAGCGGTTCAGGGCGTCGGCGATTTGTTGGGGAGCCTCTTCCGGGAAAAAGTGACCGGCGACCAGCGTATGTCCTCGGACATCGTCGCCCCAGGCTCGCCAGAGCTCGATCGGTCCGCCTTCCTCGACGTACCAGGTATCGAGCGCTCCTTCGGCGCTCCACAGGGCCAGGAGGGGACAGACTATCCGACGCCCGCTTTCACGATCCGCCCTGTCGTGCTCGCGGTCGATGGTCGCGGCGGCCCGATACTCCTCGCAGATGGCGTGCGCGTGGTCGGGATCCTGAAGGGCCTCCACGTAGGCGGCGCGGACCTCCGGAGGGAACACGGCCGAGGGGGAGCCCCAACCGCCGAGCGCGTCGTCGACGACGGCTTCGGGGACCGTCATCAGGATGCGCTCGGGGAGCGGTTCGGGCTGGGCGAGCAGCGACCAGGGCCAGAAGGCAAGCGCGAACCTTGCGTCGGCCAGGTCCCACACGGTCTCCGTCGGCAGGACGTCGAGTACGGCGAGCCGGTCGACACGATCCGGATGGTCGAGGGCCATGCGGTAGGCGACGCGGCCGCCACGGTCGTGTCCGGCTACCGAGCAGCGCGGGAACCCGAACCGCTCCATCACGGTCACCATGTCTTGAGCCATGGCTCGCTTGGCATAAGGTGCATGGTCCGGGGTGGAGACTGGACAGCCGCTGCGGCCGTAGCCGCGAAGATCGGCGCAGACGACCGTAAAGTTGCGGGCGAGCAGCGGCGCGACGCCGCGCCACATCAAATGTGTCTGCGGAAAGCCGTGCAACAAGAGGATCGGCGGCCCGGACCCGTACGAGCGCACGAAGATGCCGGTCTCACACGTCTGGACCTCGGCGATCGTGAAGTCATCCATCACAATATTTCTAACATGATCGGCTTTCGAGGGTCGTGCGGTGGCAAACCAGGTCAGAATAGCGCAACGCGGCGCCGCAGCGGGGCCCGGCAGTAACGGCGCGGTCGCATGCCGGCGGGTATCTTGGGGCCGGGTTGCCGGCGGTGGTGTCTCTTGTCCGGTCGATGCTCTCAGCGGACGAGTTGGACGATACCCACCACGCCGATGACGACGATGAACGCGCGGAGCACCGTCGGGGGCAAGCGTCGTCCCACCTTCGCGCCGATCTGGCCCCCGACGATCGCCCCGCCGGCTAGTAGCGCGACCACGGGCCAGTCCACCCGGGCGATGACGACGAACACGAGAGCTGATGCCACGTTATCCACGCCCTGGAGCACGTTCTTGAGCGCGTTCACCTGCTGCAAGGGCTCGGACATGAGGACGGCCATGACCGCCAGCAGGATCACACCCTGCCCCGCGCCGAAGTAGCCACCGTACACGCTGGTAAGGAAGACGGCCACGACCATGCTGCGGCTGCCCCGCGGGGGCGCCGTCTCCCGCCACGACTCCAGGCGACGGCCCAGCCACGGCTCGACCACCACTAGCAAAAGGGCCAAAGCGATGAGGACGGGAGCCGCCACGCGGAAGACGCCGGGGGGCAGCACCGCCAGCAGGATCGCCCCGCAAGCTCCCCCAAGCAATGCGGCCACCGAGAAGCGTACGACGCGGCTTCGCGACCCGGAGAGCTCTTTGCGGTAGCCCACGGCCCCGCTCACCGACCCCGGCGCGAGCCCGATGTTGTTCGCCACGTTGGCGGCCACGGGCGGCAGGCCGGCCCACAGCAGGACCGGAAAGGTGATGAGGGTGCCGGAGCCGACGACCGTGTTGATGATGCCGGCGCCCGTCCCGGCCAAGACGATCACCGCGCACTCGATCCACGTCATGGACTCACCCTAGCCCAAAGCGGGCGGCTTTTCTGCCAGGCCTCGCTGCAGCCCCGCGTTGCGCTGTTCCTGAACCTGCTCGTCCGTCCCGGGTGGCACATTCAGGCCGAGGGTTCGCGTTGAGCGCGTACGGCGCGGGGCATCACCTGGCTCGCCGGTCCGCGTGCCTGCTCCGGGGACACTCAGCGTAGTGGAACCGCCTAGAGAGCAGGTTCTTAACGAGATTGTTGGTGGTCAACCGCGCCCTTTCCCGTCCACGATCAGGACCCCGACGCTGCAAACCAGCACCAGCGCCGCGCCGAGCAGCGCCACAGGCGAGAGTGTCTCACCGAAGAGCAGCAGCAGCGCCGTGGACAAGAGCGGCGTGGCGTAACCGAGGGGAGCCAACCGCCTCGCCCCGTCCCCGGACATCGCTAGGCCCCACAACAGGAACCCCCCAGCCATCGGCCCGACGCCTGCGTAGACCGAGGCAACCCACGCGCCCGGGCCCGCCGCCGACCACGCCCAGGGCGCGAGACCGGCGACGCAGAGCGCAACAGCGAAGACCGCCCCGCAAACCGTCGCGAGCAGCAGGGAGGAGTCCGCGGGGACGCGCGAACGACCGGAGGCGACCGTGAAGAAGGTCATGCACGCCGCCGAGGCGAGGGCCGCGACGTAACCGACGGTACTGCCGACCGCTGACGCGAAACCGCCCCCGGATCCGAGGATGAGCGCTACGCCCGCAAAACCTACCATCGCCAGCGGCACCCCAACCAACGTCTGGCGGCTACGGTACGCGAGCGCGGCCCACAGCGCCGCGAAGAGCGGCCAGCCGTAGGCGACCACGTTGGCCTCCACGATGGGGGCCGTGGCGAAGGCCAGGTACTGGAGGGAGATGGTCCCCGTCAGGCCGACCACCCCAACGATGACACCGCCCATAACCTCAGGCCAGCGCAGCGAAGACCGTCGCGTGGTTTCGCCCGATCCGCCCGCCCTCGCCGAGCGCGCCGCCCGCAGCATCGCCAGCGTGGCGGCGGCCCCACCGAACTGCAGGGCGAGCACCTGGACCACCCCGAGCTCGGCCAACGCGAGCTTCGCCGCCAGGGCGTTGGTCGACCAGAGCACGACCGCAGCGAAGGCGGCGGCCACCCCCGTCGAGGCCGCGTCGGCGCGAAGTCGTCCCGTCATGGGCCAGTTTATATAGCATTTCGACTAAATAGCAAATACGCTATATGCAGTACGCGCTATACTGGCCAGTATGGACGAGGTAGGGATTGCCAAGGCGCTTTCGTCCGGGACCCGCGCGAAGATCCTGCGCTGGTTGCGAGACCCCGAAACGAACTTTGAGTCCCGGGTGGAGGGCGACCTCACGGAGGACGGGGTCTGCGTGAACCTGATCGCGGAGAAGGCCGGCGTCTCGCAGCCCACCGCGTCCAGGCACCTGGCGGTGCTCAAGGGCGCCGGGCTTGTCGAGACCAGGCGCGTCGCGCAGCGCAACTACCACCGGCGCGACGAGGTCGGCATAAGCGAGGCAAAGAGGCTTCTGGCGGAGGGGTTCTAGGGGCGCGAGTAAACGGTCGCCGGCACTTGCCGGGTTCGAGGACGTGATGTCGCGAAAGCGCCCCGGCGCGGCGGGGCAGACTGCTCCTCGGTAACCGTTGGGAACCCAGCGCGGGCCCCGTAAACTTCGTTCGGTCGGCTCGCTGGAGCTAGGAAGCGAGGGTGAGCCGCCAGAATAGGCCAGCAGGACCAGGGCCGTGGCGACCACGAACGCGGCCCTGAGCCCGAACCGGCCGCCGAGGTCCCCCAGGGCGATTCTCTCCTGGCTTCTCTTGCCTTCTGGTTCTCCGTCCGTGTCTCTCCTGTTGCGCTTGCCCGGTTCCTTCACGTACCTCGTATCCTTAGCTGAAGGTTCTGGCTATCGTCTTTTGGAGGATCGGGCGCACCTCCGAGCCGGGGCGTCCAGTCGTCAGTACGAAATTGTGACCGAGCATGCGTTCCAGCTTGGGCAAGTCGCGCCGCCTGACGGCCTCCATGAACTCGACCTCCAGCCGGCACAACTCTTCCTCCGTCGCGGCTATCCCATCACCTTCCCGCGTCGCCGTCGGGGGTGGTGCCGAAGAACGGAATGCCCAGGCGGCCCCAGAGGGAGAACACCCTTCGCCAGGGGCCTCCGGGCGGCCGCGGGAGCGAACCGGCGACGGCGGTCGCTTCGGAGGTCGCGTCCGCTTGCAGGTCCCGGCCACGGCGACGGAAGCCGGCCTCTCGCGCGCGACGCGGATTCTCGGGGCCGCGGGCGACGACCCTCGGGATCCCCGACTCCCACGCCAGCGCCCTGGCCCCCGAGTAGAGGACCTCCGCCAGGGCTCCCCGGTCGCGCCAGGGATCGGCGACGAGGAGCCCGAGGAGCAGCCGCTCGCGTCCGATCCTGTAGCGCACGGCCGCGGTCACCTCTCCGCGCTCATCGGCGACCACGAACAGTTCCTCGAACGCCACCCACCTCGGCATGCCGTTGAGCTCCAAGAGGTCCGCGATCCTCGCCCCGTCTTCCGCCAGGCCCCACCGCACCTCGACGGCCGGCCCGCTCCCCTCCGCGGACGCGAAGGCCTCCCGCACCCTGCGCGCCTCCCGCGCGAGCGCCCTGTCCTGGTCTTCGGCTACGAGCTCCTTGCGTCGCTCTCTCCATGCCTTGTAATCCGCCCAACGGCCCATCGCCTTCTCCTCCTCTACTCCCGCCGCTTTGCCCGGCCCCGCTTCGGTACTACGCCGGACGCCCGCGCGCCGCCTTCTGCTTCGCCTTCCTCGCCGCTGCGTAGCGCCACCAGGCGATGGCGACCTGCACCAGCGCGAAGGCTACCAGTACGGTGAACAGGGCCCGGTACCCGAAGCCCGAGATGACCCAACCCGCGATCAGCGGGAAGCCGTAGATCGTCCCCTCGAAGAGCATACCCGCTATCGGCAGCACCCGTGGCCGCACCGCCTCCTCCGAAACGTTGACCGACTGCGCCTGCACGCTGGGAAGCGCGAGCCCGTAGCCCAAACCCGAAAGGGCGGAGGAGACCCCGTAGGCCAAGACGTTCGATCCCACCGCGAGGAACGACGCGACCGCTATAGCCATGACGCTCACCGACGCCGCGATCACCAGGCGCGGATCGAAGCGCGACGCCATCCCGGCGAGCACGAAGCGGGAGAAGATCACCGCGACGGTGTAGGCGACGTAGAAGACCGAGTAGTCGAGGCCCCGGGCATCGGCGAAGGTGGGCTGGAAGCTCGTCATCGACGTGAAGAGGCAGGCGAACAGCAGGATCATCGCCAGCGAGAAGGCGGCCTCCGACCCCAGGATGCGGCGGATCGCCGCGCCGAACGGGACCGCGGTTGCCCCCGCACCCTCCGTTGCGACGTCCGTCCTGGCGTCGGGGGCAAGCACCCCGACGACGAGCGTCGCCGCCACGGCGGCGACGCAAACGACGGCCGCCGCCAGGAACGTCCCCCTGAAGCCCAAAGGCGTCTCCACGAGTAAGCGGGCGATCACCGGCCCCGCGCCGATGCCTACCTGCTGGGTGCCGGTGAGGTACCCGAAGTAGGTGGCCCTCCCCTCGTCCGTTACCATCCCGCTCATCACCATCGGGGTGGCCGCGTACACGACCGCCCAGGCGGTGCCGAGCAGAACCCCGATCCCTATCAGGGGCGCCCACCCGTCGGTCACGAGCGAGGTTCCCGCCGCCCCGATCCCGTACGCGGCGATGGCGAGCGCCACCACGACGTGGGGCCTCAAGGCCTCCGGGTAGCGGATCAGGAGCCCTATGCACAG
>Ga0136640_10000362_pt1 | contig 17279 bp, 18 predicted proteins | sample AntDrymUQ8642106_2_FD_105498 | JGI IMG/M metagenome (GOLD analysis project Ga0136640, IMG submission 105498) | Polar desert sand microbial communities from Dry Valleys, Antarctica - metaG UQ864 (21.06) | ecosystem: Environmental > Terrestrial > Soil > Desert | place: Antarctica: Dry Valley...
CGGCATCGTCAGGCAATGGATTCCCCCGCCGCACCGCGTGAACTGCGAAATGTCGAGGGGGAAGAGCTCATAGCCGCGCGCCTGCAGTTGCGCGTTGACGGTGATATTGTCCACCGAGGTCAGCACGCGGCCGTCGCCCAGGCTAACGACGTTGCATGCCAGCCGCCGCGCTTCCTTGTAGCTGACCGGCAGGATCTCGATCCCCGCATATTCCATCTCGGCCATGAAGCCGTCGTCGAGCACGTCGCGGCAGCCAAGGGCCAGGCCTCGATCGACCATCGTGAAGATCGTATCGAGGTGCAGGAAATGCGGATCGAAATGATAAAGCAGCGCGCGCCACCCGCGGCGGCGGAAGATCGCGGCGAGCGCTTCGGCGCCCTCCTCGTTGGTGCGGCTTCCCGACACGCCGATGATCACCAGACCGGGGCGAAGGATGCAGACGTCGCCGCCCTCGATCAATCCCCTGGCGATGCGGTCGAGCACCGGCACGCCCGCTGCCGCCGCGGCCGTCATGACGCGATCGACTTCGCCGCGCCGGTGAAAGGCGCCCGGGCGCAGGCCGACGAGCCCCCACGGCGTCATCACGCTCGTGTCGCGCATGAAGCTTTGATCGGGAAGCGCGGGCGATGATGCGGCGGTCACGGTGGCGACACCGAGGTTTTGAAACGTTGTGACCAGCGCCAGATGCTGAGCGCATGCCGCGTCGACCGAAACTTTAAGCCCGTTGCGGATCGCTTCGCGCGTGACCGAATTGCACGGCACCATCGTCAGGTGCGAGGGCGGGGACAGGAATACCCGCGTCAGCCGCCCATATTCGGAATCAACTCCGTCATGCGCCAACCCGAGCGGCGCCTCGGCACTCCACGGCGCGTCGCGCATGGCAAGATCGAGCTTCACGGCTTTAGCCCCACAAGGCGGCGCGATAGCGCGCGAAGCAGCGCTCGCCGGCCTTCAGCCGGATCAGCGCGCCTTCAGCGATCGCCGTCGCGCGGCGCGGAACCTCGGACACGAGCGGGATCAGCGCTTCCTTGTTCCATTCCTCGCTGTGCTTGATGTCGAGCACCGCATGGAGATCGAAATAACGCCGCTCCGCCCCGCCGAAGCCAAGCCGCCGCAGTCCCGCCCCGGTCGCCGCGGCGCGCGCCGGCGCGGTCAATTCGATCGCGCCGAGCGCGCCCACCGAATGCCAGGCATAGCGCCGTGTCGTCGCCATAGCGGTCATGGCATTGGCGAGCGCCAGGCTTTCCCAAACCGTCGTCTCGATCCGTGGGCTAAGCCCTAGCGTCTCAATAAGCCCGTCGAGCATTGGCCCATGCATTCCCTTGATGTTGCCGCGGCCCATTTCGTCCCAATAATTGCGCGCCAGCTCCATCTTAGCGCGCGGTGGCAGCTTGACTTGGGTCATCGCGACGAGGTCGTCGAACCCCGCCTCACCGGCGGCCTCCTGTTCGAGGAACCACGCGAACTGCTCGCGGCTTGCCGTCACTTGCAGCCACGGGAACAGCGGATCGTCCTCGCCCGGACCCTTGCCCTTCAAGTCCTCGAACCACGAAATAAATCCGTGAGCGTCGGTCGGGGCGGTAGCGGCTTGCTCCGAAACCTCGGCGCGAAGGTCCTCGAGGAAAGAGCCCTCGAGCCGCTGCATCCGCACATCGTCCTCGAACCGCGTCTGCCAATCGCCGGACGGGAAGGCGGGGGCCAGCCGCTCATGGTTCCAGGCGCTGAGCGCGCGCTGAAAACCGTCGTTGAGGAACTGCGACCCCGTATCGGCCGCCATGTCGCGGGAAATGACCGTCGCCATCATAATCGATTCCGTTTTGAAGCTCGACTCGCTCAACCCGTCGCCGCGCCGCTTCGTTCCTGAACGCGGAGAAGCGCTCCGGGGCGGGACATTCGCGCTACGCTCTATGTTAATTTGCGCAGCGGCCCCGGGGGTGACTTGATGACGCTCTTCTTCTGTCAACAGCAAGACGACGGTGTGGCTGCTGGGTCTCGTTACCTTGGCGCTACTCAGCGCAAGGATGGTTCGGCGGCGCCCTCGTTCACGGCGTCAATCATATGAATATGTAGCGGTATAGTCAGTCGTCTACGTCCCTCGGCCGCCGCCGCCGCCAAGCGCGGGTCCAACCCATTCGGCCCGGGATCAGCACGAAGCCGGTAACGATGATAATCAGCCCGAGCGCGGTGACGCTCCACAGCCACGGATGGTTGAAATCCTGATGGTTTTTCCAGTCCATGATGTGCAAACCCCACAGGAAATCGTAGATCCGCCACAGGTCCGACCGCCGCGCCGCGACGGTGCCGAGGTCGGCCGACACGTAGAAGGCGCGGTTGGCGCCGTCATCGAAGTCGACCCGCCAGGCGGGCAACGCGCCGCGATATTCGGTGCTTTCGCTTGTTACGAGCGACGCGCGTAGCGGTCGGCCTTCGCCCTTGTAATTCGCCGCCGCGATCCGCGTCGCCTCCGCGCCGTCGAACGGCGACAGCAGCCTTCCGCTGGGCAGTTCGTACAGGCGTGGCCGCGCCTTGCCGCGCGTGATCAGCGCCACCGGGCGGCCTATCAGGCTGCGCAGCTCGACCTTGTCCGCGCCGCCGGCTTCCGCCGCGGCGACGCGCGCCAGCCCTTGCGCGGCGAGGGGAAGCGCGATCGGCGCAGGCTCGAGCTCGCGGATGCTGTGCTCGCTGCGCACGCGCTCGATCGGCACCGCGGCGAAGAACAGGCCCGAGGCGAACCAGAACAACATTTGCACGCCGATGATCAGCGCCAGCCATTTGTGGATTTTGGACGACAGCCGGGTCGTCCGCCCGATCTTTCGCGGCGTCACAGGCGAATCCCCAATTTCGGCCCCGCCCATGTCATCAGCAGATAAAGCAGCACGGTCAGCGCGCAGCCGCAAAGCAGCGCTGCCCAGAACGGAACTCCCTGGCGGAGCATCACACCGACGAGAAGGAACATTGGCAGCGACGGAAGCACGAACCAGAATGTCGCTTCGGCGTGCCGCGCCATGTTCGCGGCATCGTGGGTGTCGCGCCACAGCCAAATCATTCCGAGCACCGAGACCAGCGGCAGCGACGCGACCAGCGCGCCGAAGCCCGGGTTGCGCCTGGCGATCAGCGAGATCAGCGCGACGATCACGCCCGAAAGCGCGGCCTTGATCAGCAGATAGGTCACCGCCGCCTGTTAGCCGCGAAGGAGCCTGAAGCGAAGCCAATCACTTGCCCGTCGATGCCGGCATGTCGTTCGCAGCAAAGCCGCTTGCAAAGCATTACCTTGCGCCTACGTGATCAGGCGCGATTCTCTTCAAGGAAAGACCAACATGATCAAGCACATGCTTCTCGCTGGCATCGCCATCTTGAGCGTCGGCGCGGCGGCTGCGCAGACCGCGCGCGCCGCCGCTTCCGTCCCGGCTCGGCCGCCGGGCAAGCCGATGTTTGGCGCCTGGGGCTTCGACACCGCGGGGATGGACCGCGCACAAAAGCCCGGCGACAGCTTCTTCGGCTACGCCAACGGCAATTGGGAACGAAACACGCCAATTCCCGCCGACAAGTCGAACTGGGGCGGATTTGGGGTGCTTCGAGATCTGTCCGATCAGCGAACACGCGCGATCATCGAGGAAGCCGCGCGGCAGCGCGCCGCGAACGGCACGACCGCGCAGAAGGTCGGCGATTTCTACGCCGGCTTCATGGACGAGGCCGCGATAGAGCGCGCCGGGATCGCCCCCCTCAAGCCCTATTTCGCCAAGATCGACGCGATCCGCACTCTGTCTGATCTGTCGCGCGCGTTCGGCGAGGCTAATCGCATGGGCATCTCGACTCCGATCGGCGCCGGCGTGCTCCAGGATCTCAAGGACAACACCCAGTACGGAGTTTATGTCGGGCAGGGTGGGCTCGGCCTCCCCGACCGCGACTATTATATCGACGACAAGAACCCCAAATTCGTCGAGGCGCGCACCAAATATCAGGCGCACATCGCCAACATGCTTCGCCTCGCCGGAATGTCCGACCCCGCGGGCAAGGCCCGGCGCATTTACGAGCTCGAGAAGAAGATTGCCCAGAGCCACTGGACCCGCGCCGAATCGCGCCAGATCGACAAGCTCTACAACCCCGTCGCGACGACCGCGCTCCCCGGCCAGATGCCGGGCTTCGACTGGAAAGCTTACCTAAAGGCCGCGAGCCTCGACCGCTTGCCGCAGGTCATCGTCACCCAGCCGAGCGCGCTCAAGGCCGCGTCCGCGCTGGTCAGCTCGGAGCCGGTCTCGACCTGGAAGGAATATCTCACCTTCCGCATGCTGACCGGCGCTTCCGGGATGCTCCCCGAGGCCTTCGTCGACGAGAATTTCGCCTTTTACGGCAAGACGCTCGGCGGAACGCCGGTGCTGAAGGAGCGCTGGAAGCGCGGCGCCGACCTCATCAACGGCACCATGGGCGAGGCGGTCGGCGAGCTCTACGTCGCCAAGCATTTCACGCCCGAGGCCAAGGCCAAGATGGACGTGCTGGTCAAGAATTTGATTGCCGCGATGGACAAGCGGCTTGCCGCGCTCGACTGGATGGCGCCCGAAACCAAGGTCAAGGCGCGCGCCAAGCTGGCCGCCTTCACGCCCAAGATCGGATATCCCGAAAAATGGCGCGACTATTCGGCGCTCAAGGTCGCCAAGGGCGACGCCATCGGCAACGCTTTTCGCGCCACCGACTTCGAATATCAGCGTCAGCTCGACAAGATCGGCAAGCCCGTCGACCGCACCGAATGGGGAATGACTCCGCAGACGGTCAATGCCTACGCGAACCCCCTGCTCAACGAGATCGTCTTCCCGGCCGCCATTCTGCAGCCGCCATTCTTCGATCCCAATGCCGACGACGCGGTCAATTACGGCGCCATCGGGGCGGTCATCGGCCATGAGATTAGCCACCATTTCGACGATCAGGGGCGCAAGTTCGACGCCCGCGGCAACCTTGCCGAATGGTGGACTGGGGAAGACGTCACGCGCTTTAAGACGCTCACCGACCAGGTCGTCAGGCAGTACGGCGCTTACGAGCCGCTGCCCGGATCGAAGGTCAATGGCGAGCTTACGCTCGGCGAGAACATCGCTGATCTTGCCGGGCTTACCGTCGCCTACGACGCCTACCGGATGAGTCTCGGCGGCAAGCCCGCGCGCGTCATCGACGGCTATACCGGCGACCAGCGCTTCTTTCTCGGCTTCGCGCAGGTGTGGCGCAACAAGTATCGCGACCCCGAACTCTTGAACCGGCTCACCACCGACAGCCACACCCCAGGCCATTTTCGCCCCAATGTCGTGCGCAACTTCGACCCGTGGTACGCCGCCTTCAAGCCCAAGCCGGGCGAGAAGCTTTATCTCGCACCCAAGGACCGCATTCGCATCTGGTAGGGAACCCGTCGGATATCACGACGATTGGGAAGATAACCAACCAAAGTGGCGCATTTCGCCTTCATCGCACCGCCGCTTCCCGGCCATTATAATCCGCTGCTCGCGCTTGCCCGCGTCCTCATCGCGCGCGGTCACCGTGCGACCTTCGTGCATCAGCCCGACGCCGCGCGCCTGATTGGCGACGCGGAGGTCGGCTTCCACGCCATCGGAGCCGAGAGTCACCCGCCGGGAAGCCTCGATCGCTGGACCCGCCCGATGTCGAAGCTGAACGGCTTCGTCGGCCTCCCCGCCATGATCCGCGAGACCGCCGCCCAAACCGATATGATCTGCCGAGACGCCCCCGGGGCAATGAGCGCGCTCGGCATCGACGCGATCCTGTGCGACCAGATGGAGCCGGGCGGCGCCCTCGTCGCCGGGCATCTCGGCATCCCGTTTGCCAGCGTCGCCAACGGGCTCCTCATCAACCGCGAGCCAACAATTCCTCCACCCTATGTCGCCTGGCCGTACGATCCGTCCGAGCGCGGCATCCGTCGCAACATCGGCGGCTACCGTGTCTCAGACCTGCTTATGCGCCCTGCCGGCGACGTCATCGCGCGCCATGCGGCGCACTTCGGTCTGGCGCCGCGGCGCCGCGCCGATCAGTGCCTGTCGCCGCTGCTACAGATTTCTCAAGCCGTCGCCGGGCTCGATTTCCCGCGTCGCGCGCTGCCCCCCGCCTTTCACTATCTCGGCCCCTTCAGGGATCCCGACATAGCGGGGTGGACGCTCCCCGACGCCGACGATCGCCCGCTCGTCTATTGCTCGCTGGGAACGCTGATGGGCGCGCGCGTCGGTGTCTTCCGCCGCATCGCCGCGGTCTGCCGCGACCTCGGCCTCCGCCTCCTTCTCGTCCACTGCGGCCTCCTGTCGTCCGAACAGGTCGCGGCGCTCCCAGGCGACCCGCTCGTCTACGACTTCGTTCCTCAGCGCGCAGTCATCGCCCGCGCCGCGCTTGTCATCACCCATGCCGGCTTTAACACCGTCATCGACGCGCTCGACCTCGGCATTCCAATGATTGCCATCCCGCTCGCCTTTGAACAGCCCGCAACCGCGGCGCGGCTGGCGCGCGCGGGAGTTGCCGAGGTCCTGTCGCCCCGCTTCAGCGAGCGCTCGCTGCGCGAGGCCATCACCAAGATGCTAGGCGACCCGAGCTACCGCGAGAACAGTCGGCGGCTCGCCGCCGAGATCGCCGCCGCGGGCGGCGCGGCACGCGCAGCCGACCTAATCGAAGCGCTCCTCGTTAGCCCCGCCGATGGGCCGGGAGCATCCACCAGGGCAGATGCGGCGCGCGGTGATGCTCGTGGTGATAGCCGAAGTGAAAGCAGGTGATGAGCGAAAGCAGGGGCCCGTACTCATTGCTCCGCGCGCGGTGCCGGTCGCCGAACGCGTCGGCTCCCAAATCTTCGCCAATATGCCGGTGCGGAAGCCAGGTTCCGAACGCGAACAGCTGCAACGACGAGGCGATCGAAGGCGCGCCCCAGAACAGCAGCATGTTGATCGGCGACGCATCCAGAACGAGCAGATACGCCCAGAAGATCGCGGTCAGCACCGCCAACTCGCGCCACCCGAAATATTCGCGGAAGAAGCTCAAATACCACGGCCAGAAACGCGTCGGCGAATGTTCGGCGAAGTCGGGATCGTCGGCGGTGCCCGCGTGGCGATGGTGCAAATGATGCTTGGCGAGAAACCTGTCGTACCAAAAGCCCGCATACAGCGCCAACGCGATGCGCCCCACTATGTGGTTGATCCCCGGCCGGCCCGGCGCGAGCGAGCCGTGCATGCAATCGTGCGCGACGATGAACAGGCCGACGTTGAGCCAGCAAAGCGCCGCGACGATCGGCGCCGCCATGACGATTCCGATCCCGTCAAGGCGGTGAAAAAATACCGCATAGACGTGCAGGCCCAGCCACGACCCCGCGATCAGCCCGGCAAGCGCCAGCCCGGTCGCGGTCTGCCGCCCCTTGGCGGCGGTTGAAGACATTGCGGCGGAAGCCATCGCTTATACCTTAGCGCATCACAGGATATATTTCATCCTGGCCGCGATGGTCATTGCCTTGGCGGGAATCGCGAAGCGAACGTCGCGGTATTTGGGCGGCTTGAAGCGCACCACCGGGTTGCGTGAAAATTCCCATCGCCCACGGCGTCGAACCGCGGGTGAAGCGCCTAGTGGATGCTGGTCTCGACAAGCCAGGCATTCGCGAGCCGCGCGACTGCCGCCATGCTCGATTGACGTTCGAACGCATCCCCCCGCCGGTTGGCGGCACCGAGTCCTGCCAGCGCCAGCGAAATCGCTTCGAGTTGTCCCAGCGTGCCCGGCTCCGTCCCCGATCCGCGCAATTCGACCAGCGCGCGCTGCACCACGGTGTCGACCGCCGGGGCGACGACGTACCCCGGGGCCGCGAGAACGGCATCGAGGGCTATGTAAACCCGCGAGCGCGAATCTGCCGACGCATCGCCCGTGCCCAACGCCGAAACCTGCATGCATGAACGCGACATCGCGATGCTCCCACTGTTAGGAAAGCGTCATCGCGAAATAAGGTTAACGAAATCCAAGCGCGCTGGACGTGCGCCGCGCGAAAGTCTTTAGTCTTGGTCGACCCCAGCAAGGAGCAAAGCTATGCGCGACCCCTCAGGCCCCTCCCTTGACCGCCGCACGTTGTTGCAGGGCGCCGCGGCCAGCGCGGCGCTTTTCGGCCCCGCCGCGGCGCTCGCCCAATCGGGGGAAATGGCCGCCATCCGCAAGGCCGTCGCCGCGGCGCACGACGACACCGTCAAGCGCATTCAGAACTGGATCGCCACGCCGACCATCGCGGCGGAAGGCAGGAATATCGACGGCGGCGCCAACACTATGGCTCGCCTCGCTCGCGAGGCCGGCTTCCAGACGGTCGAGAAAGTCCCGACCCGCGGCGTTCCGGGGGTCTTCGCCACGCTCGATGCGGGCGCTCGCCGCACCGTCGGCGTCTATTTCATGTACGACGTCAAGCAATATGACCCCGCCGAATGGTCCTCACCTCCGCTCGAGGCGCGGCTCGTCGACAAGCCTGGCCTCGGCAGGGTCATGGTCGGGCGCGGCGCGGTCAATCAGAAGGGCCCCGAAACCGCCTTCCTGGCCGCGCTGCACGCCTTCCGCGCCGCGGGCGCCAAGCTCCCGGTCAACCTGGTCCTCGTCGCCGAGGGAGAGGAAGAAATCGGATCGCCCAATTTCAAGCAGATCACTGACGCACCTCGCGTCCGCGCCGCGCTCTCGCGCTGCTCGGGAGTGATCATCCCTTCGGCGAGCCAAGGCCGCGACGGCGCCGCGGGAATAAACCTCGGCGCCAAGGGAATCGTCGAACTCGAACTGGTTTCGAGCGGCGCCAAATGGGGCAGGGGCCCCGACAAGGACGTTCATTCGAGCCTCAAGGCGCAGGTCGACAGCCCGGTCTGGCGGCTGGTCCAGGCGCTGCAGACGCTGGTCACGCCCGACGGCAACACGCCGGCGATCGAGGGCTGGTTCGACAAGGTCCGCCGCCTCACCCCGCGCGAACGCGAGCTCATCGCGATCAGCGCGCGAAATCGTCCCGAGGCCGACGCCAAGCGCCAGCTCGGGGTCAAGCGCTGGATCGACGATCTGCCATGGCAGGCCAGCCTCGAGCGGCTCGCCAGCCAGCCGACGGTCAACATCGAAGGCCTCGTCGCGGGCTATACCGGACCCGGGGGCAAGACGATCCTCCCCGCGCGCGCGGTCGCCAAGCTCGATCTGCGGCTCGTCCCCAACATGACCGCCGCCGACAGCCTCGCCAAATTGAAGACCCATCTCGCCAAGCGCGGCTTTCCCGATGTCGAGGTCAACATGACCGGCGGATACGACCCCAACGAGACGGCCGAAAACCACCCCGTCATCCGTGCCCAGCAGGCGGTCATGGCCCGGGCCGGCATTCAGCACAGCCTGTTCCCGCGTTCGGCGGGGTCCTGGCCCGGCTACGTCTTCACCGGCGCGCCGCTCGGGCTCGGCGCCGCCCAATACGGCCTCGGCCATGGCGGCGGCGCGCACGCGCCCGACGAATATTTCGTGATCGAAAGCAGCAACCCCAAGGTCACGGGCCTCGACGGCGCGGTGATGGGCTATGTCGACTTCCTGTACGAAATGGCGCGCGCGTCGTGACGGAGGGGTTGATCGTCCTGGCAGGTCTGCTGCTCGCGATCGGGTTGATCGTCTTCGCGAATTTGCACCGCCGCGGCCCGTTGCGCCGCGGCGATCAAAGGGATGGCGGGACGACTTCGATCGCCGGCGATGGCGGAAAGAACGACCCCGACCGCGGCGGCGGCTGGGATTGGGGAGGCGACTCAGGCGGCGGTGACGGGGGCGGGGGCGACTAAGCTAGCGCGCCTCGCCCACCACCGGCAGTTCGATGAAGCTGGCATTCGCCCCCGACACGCTGACGCTGTGGGTCTGCGCCTTGTACGCCGATGCGGGCGCAAAAAAGATGTTTTCTACCCAGGTCTGCGGGTTGCGGTCGTAGAGCGGGAACCAGCTCGACTGGATCTGCACCATCACGCGGTGCCCGGGCTGGAAGGTGTGGTGCACGGTGGGCAGCGCGAAGCGGTAGCGGTGCGGCTGGCCGGGAACCGCGTGCACCGGCTTCGCCGGATCGTCCCGGAACCGTCCGCGCAATATGTCGCCCGATACCATCAGCTGATAGCCGCCGAGCTCGGGCTGGGCCGCGACCTCGTCGGGATAGACGTCGATCAGCTTGACCACCCAGTCGGCGTCCTCGCCGGTGGTCGCCGCGGTCAGGTTTGCGAACGGCGTCCCCGCGATGCGCAGTGGCGCGGTCAGCGGCTCGCTCATGAACACCAGCACGTCGGGGCGCGCGGAGGCATGGCGCTGGTCCGACACCAGCCACGGCCGCCACGCCTCATTGTCCTCGCCCAACACCGGGCGCGGGATGAAGGGCACCGGCCTCGCCGGATCGGACACGAATGACGCGGGCGCGGCGACATTGGCCGATTGCCCAAAACCGAGGCCGCCATTCGGTCTAAGATAATAAGGCCGCGTCGCCGAAGCCGCCGCCCAGCGGTCGTATCGATGCCAAACGTCCGCTCCGGTCTCGTAGGCCAGCACCGGCGCCAGCCGCGCGTCGGCCTCGCCTTTCAAATACTGGTCGAGAAACGGTTGCAGCACCTCGCGCCGGAACTGCAGCCCGGTGTCGCCAGCGAACCGGATCGCGCCAAGCGACCGCCCGTCGCGGTTCGATCCGCCATGCGCCCAAGGCCCCATCGCCAGGAACACCCGGTCGTTGTTCGCATCCTTCGCCTCGAGCGCCTGGTACGCGCGCATCGGACCGTGAATATCCTCCTGGTCGAACAGGCCGTGGATCATTAGCACCGCGGCCCTGAGCGGCTCGGCGGCGAGCTTGCGGTCAACCGCCTGTGCCTGCCACCAGCCGTCGTAATTGGGATGCTCGGTAAGCTTCTTCCAAAAGCCCAGCTGCTCCATTCCCATCTCGCGCCCCATCGCGCCCGCCGATCCCCAGCGCAGATAGCGGTCGTAATCGTCGTGCGTCCCCGACCACCATTTCTCCTCGTTCTTGCGGGTCGCGGTCTGCTCGTAGATCCACGGCGCCATCGTCTGGCGGAATGCACCGCCGTGAAACCAGTCGTCCCCCATCCAGCCGTCGACCATCGGGTTGATCGGAACCGCCGCCCTCAACGCCGGATGCGATCCGATCAGGCTCATGAGGGTGGTGAAGCCGTCATAGCTGGTGCCGATCGTCCCCACCCGGCCATTGTTGCCGCGCACGTTCTTCACCAGCCAGGCGATGGTGTCGTACGTGTCGGTCGAATGATCGGTCTTGGTCGGATTCAATGCCCCGCGCCACGGCCGGTTGACGACATAATCGCCCTCCGACCCGTGCTTGCCGCGGACGTCCTGATAGACCCGGATATAGCCCGAAACCGCGACCACGTCGTCCGCCGATGGAAGGGTGGCGCCGAGCTTCGGGCTCGATCCGCGCCCCCGCGCATCGGCATCGTAGGGCGTGCGCGTCAGCAGCAACGGCGCCGGCGCGGAGAGCCCGCGCGGCGTGAAGATCACCGTGTGCAACTTAACTCCGTCGCGCATTGCGATTTCGACTTCGCGCTTGTCGAAATCGAACGCGGTGCGCACCGGGGTGAAGCTCTTGGGCGTGTCGGCGGGGAGGCGTTGCGCGGTGGCCGCGCCCGGTGCCGTGGTCAGGCTCGCGAACGCCGCGGCGGCGAAAAAAATGCGTGTGGCGGTCATGCTTTGCCTCATCGAACGGTCGCGCGTTTTGGCGCTTGAAGCGCGCCATATGCAAGTGGCACAACCCAGCGGGAGGATTGTATGGCGGACGAATTGCTTTGAACCCGGCCGGCTATTCGGGGACCCCACTCGCTAGAAAGCTTGGGGTCAAGGCGGGTCATCGTCTGTGGCGAAAGGCGATGCCCCAATCGGTTGCCGACGAAATCGCGGCCGAGGTACCCGAAGCCGTTTTCGGCGAACGGCTGCGCCCCGATCTCGATCTCGCCCATCTCTTCACCGCGTCCCGGCGCGAACTCGCCGACACCCTCGCCCTCCTGCGGCCCTTGCTCGCGCCTGCCGGAATGATCTGGGTGTCGTGGCCCAAAAAGGCTTCGAAAGTGCCGACCGACATCACCGAAGACACTATTCGCGAGGAATGTTTCCCGCTCGGCCTGGTCGACGTCAAAGTGTGCGCGGTGGACGAGACATGGTCCGGGTTGAAGCTGGTGATAAGGAAGGCATTGCGTGGTTGAAGGGGTGATGAAAAAACCGGGTTGAGTTTGAGCTTGGCTGCGCATCGCCACTACGGCAAAGTGGGAAGGAACGAACCATTCAGAACCAGCGTCCACTTTTCGATGTTCCGGCGGACGTAAGCTACTTCAACTGCGCGGGCCTTGCGCCGCTGCTGCATTCTGCACGCACGGCCGGTGAGGCGGCGCTTGCCCGGCGCGGACAGCCGTGGTTGATCGACGGCGAGCAATGGTTTGAAGCTCCGGAGGAGCGCCGCTCGCTGTTCGCTCGCCTGCTCGGGGTTCATCCCGACGGCGTAGCGCTGGTGCCGGCGGCGAGCTACGGCATGGCGGTCGCCGCGCGAAACCTGACCGCTCGATCCTGTCAGCAAGTTCTCGTCCTCGCCGATGATTTCCCGTCCGGGGTCAACACATGGCGCGCGTTCGCCCGGAAACACGGGGTCGAGGTGCTGACCGTGCGACGCGAGTCGGAGCAGAACTGGACCGATGCGGTGCTTGGAGCGCTCGACGATCGGGTTGCGATCGCTTCGGTTCCAAGCGCGCACTGGACCGACGGAGCGCTGATCGATCTTGTGCGCGTGGGAGAGCGCGCTCGCGCTTGCGGGGCGCGTCTCGTGGTAGACGCCACGCAATCGCTCGGTGCGGTAGAACTCGATCTGGCAGCAGCCCGTCCGGACTATCTCGTTGCCGCCGGATACAAGTGGCTGCTCGGCCCCTATGGCTTGAGCTACCTCTATGTCGCCGAGGAGCACCGCGACGGCGAGCCTCTCGAGGAAAACTGGATCTCGCGCGCTGGATCCGAGGATTTCGCCGGCTTGGCCGACTATCGCGACGATTACCTGCCCGGCGGGCGGCGCTTCGATGTCGGCGAGCGGGCGTCATTCGAACTCACTCCGATGGCGAACGCAGCACTTCGCCAATTGCTCGACTGGAAAGTCGCCAACATCGAGGCGGCGCTATCGGGGATCACCGGCGAGATCGAGGATGCAGCCCGCGAACTCGGAATTGCAATCTCATCGGACGGGGCGCGGGGTCCGCATATGATCGGTCTGCTGCTCCCACCCGAGCGATGCGCCTCCGCGCCCGATGCCTTGGGACGCGCAGGCGTTCACGTCGCGCTTCGCGGAAGAGCGCTGCGGATATCGCCGCATCTCCACGTCACCGGCGACGATATCGGGCGTCTGACGGGGGCGCTGCGCGCGCTCGTCGGATGAATCGATGTCCCTGCCTCTTCAGGCGCTGAAGCTCCTTTTCAGCAGCGTTGTGCCCCGTCGAATGTCGTAATAGGGTTCTGGATGTGGCGCTCACGCCGCCAGTAACGAAGGCTTTGCGATGACGCGGATACTGGTCTTGTCCCTGCTAGTGGGGAGTGCGCCGGCTCTCGGCGGCTGTGTAGCCGGCATCGCCGCCAGCGCCGCCAGCATGGTAGTCCGGAGCGCACGGGGGGAACCCCAGAACAATGAACATTTGCAGCCCACGGCCGCCCAGGCCTGCAGCGCACATGCATCGCAGTATGGCACTGTGCACATCATCGACGTTCAGCAACAGACGACGAGCAAGATCATCGTTTGGGGGACCGTGGACGATGGCAAGGGGCGGCGTTCGTTCGAGTGCTCCTACGGGACGAAAATAACGGGCTTCAAGCTTCGTGCAATCACGCCGCGCAGCTGAGCCATTCTCTTTAGCTCGTCGGGCGCGATACTTCATGATGCCGGCCAATGTCGCCTTTCCGTGGTCCGGTAGCCGTGCTGTTGTCTGGACTACGAACTGAGGCCAACGTCCGCTTTCCTCCCTTCGCATCCGTTCGCGGCCGGGCGACGAAAGCCGCCAGAGCCGCCCCGTCATCCCTCCTTCTTGAGCGCCCCCGCCTTGTGCGCCGCCTTCGTCCCCATCTCCGTCTTGACGATGTATTGCGGATTGTCGGGCGACGCCGCCACATGATGGCCCTTGACGTCGGTGGGGCTGGTCTGTGTCTTTTCGACCGTGCCGTGCGCCTCGCCGCCATGGCTCTTCCAGCTGACTTTATCGCCCTTCTTGAAATTCGTCATTGCCTGCCGCTCCCCTTGGCCCGCCGCCCTCGTCATGTATTGCAAAAACGGGGCCTGTCGCTAGCCTAAGGCAACCCCAGGGGAGAGACGATGATGCGCAGGCTGCTGGTTACCGTCGCCTTGGGAATGTCGCTGTCCGCTTGCGAAACGCTCGCGGATTTCGAAGAAAGCGTTCTAGGCCCGCTTCCCGAAGACGAGGCCGCTGCGTCAGCCGACGCGACGCCCTCGCAGGCCGCGCCGCCTGCGTCACAAGTGACGATGACTCCTACCGAGGCGATCGCCTCGGCCGCACCTGCCGATTGGCGCGCGGTGGCGCCCGAGAACCTCCTTCTCATGGACCTCGCCGATGGCCGCCGCGTCGCGATCGAGCTCGCGCCCGCTTTCGCTCCGGTCCATGTCGCCAACATCCGCGCCTTCGCGCGCGCCGATTGGTGGAATCGCAGCGGCATCTACCGCGTCCAGGACAATTATGTCGCGCAATGGGGAAACGGCGAAACCTCGAAGGGTTTGCCTGCGGGCGTCGTTTCGGTCCCGCCCCCCGAATATGATCGCGCAATGGCCGGGCTCAAGCCGCGTCCGCTCGGCTACCGGGATAGCTATGCCCCCGCCGCGGGCTATCTTTCGGGCTGGCCGGTCGCGTGGAACCCGCGCACCGCGCGCACCAATCTCGTACATTGCTACGGCATGGTCGGGGTCGGCCGCGGCGAGGCTCCGGACACCGGCAGCGGCGGCGAGCTTTATGCGGTGATCGGCCACGCCCCGCGCCATCTCGATCGCAACATCGCGCTCGTCGGGCGCGTCGTCGACGGGATCGATGCGCTTTCCGCCCGGCCGCGCGGCACCGAAGCGCTCGGCTTCTACAAGGCGCGCAGTTCGGACATTCCGATCGCGCGGGTCACCGTCGCCGCCGATCTGCCCGCCGCGCGGCGTCCGGTCTACGAAGTGCTCAATACCGGCAGCGCCGCCTTCGCGCGCTACGTCGCCGGTCGCGCTAATCGCAAGGACAGCTTCTTCATCACGCCCGCGGGCGGGGTCGATATATGCAATGCGCCCGTTCCGATGAGGAAGCGTTAGCGCAGCACCAGCCGGTCGCCCTTGATTTCGACCGATGTAAGCCGGCTGAGATAGGATTGTCCGAGCAGCGAGACCGGCAACGTGTCCTCGACCACCACCGCCGGCACTGCGTTGGCGGCGAGACTGCCGACCGCCAGGCGGTCGATCGTCACCGGCTTGAGCCTGACGGTGCCGCCCACGCCCACGCCCTCGGCGCTGAACTCGCCCGGTCCCGCGGCAATTCCCGCTGCGAGCGCGTCGGCGCGGGTCAGCGCAACAATGCTCGCGCCGGTGTCGATCAGCATGCGGATGGTGGCTCCGTTGACTTGCGCATTGACGTAAAAATGCGAGTCCGCGCCGCGCACGATCTCGCTGGCCGCGCCCGTTATCGTCGTGACGGGGGTCGACGTTTCGCGACTTGTCGGCACTTGATCCGCAGCGTTGACCGCTTTGGGGACGCGCTCGGCGAACAGCGCCGCCCCAGCCAGGACCGCCGCGCTGAACCATAAAAAACGCATCGAATGCACATGCATCCAATTCGTTCAAAGAGCCGTTAACGCGCCGCGCCTCGCGTAAAAATCGAGGTAGCGCGGCGCGTCATCCGGCCTTTCGACCGGAGAGCAAGAACTAGGCCGCCCAGGCGTGCTCGGTATGCATCCTGCGGTGACGCACCTGCACCGGAACCGGATGCGACAGCGTCGAAGCTTCTGCGAGCGGAAGCGCTGTCGTGCAGAAAGCGCATTCGGCGCTCGTGCGGCCGACATACCAGTGGGTGCGGCCGCAGCCGGGGCAGTGGTTGATCTGCGATTCGCGGTAAACCGCATGATAGCCGCGCGCCGCGGGATTGGCATGAACTCCGTTACTAAACATGGAACTGCGTGTCCTTCCCATTATCGCCCCTTAAAACGGGCCGGCGGCCAAGCGGTTGCATGAACGTAAAACAACGACAACTTCTGTGTCTTTGCGGTCCCGGCGCGGCACAGAGACGCCGGTAAGCTCTAACGTTGCGACGAAGGGAGTGCCAAGCCGTCGTTAAATAAGAACTTTCTTAACCCTGTCCTGCCTAGGGTCGCCGCGGGCCAGTGCGCGTAGAAGGGGCGTTGAGTGGGGCAGGTTTACGCAATCGCTGACCTCACCCCGCGCGTTGCCGAGCGCTGCGACGTCAGTATCGTCACTTCGATTTCGGTCGCCAACCGCCCGCGCGGCATCGTTCTCGCCAATCTTTCGAGCCACGGCTTCATGGGCCTCTGCCCCGCCGGAGTGCCCTTGAACTCGCGCGTCAGCCTCGAGCTTCCGGGCCTCGGCTCGCTTCCCGCCTGCGTACGCTGGGCGGTGGGGCGTAGGGTCGGCGGGCGCTTCGATACGCCGCTGGAACCCGATCAGCTCGACGAGGCATTGCGCGCCGCCGGCCTGACCTGAAGTCTTGCCTTCGCGTTTGCGGCGACGCCTTCCTGAACGCCGGAATCTGTCGCATATGCCCGCCCGATGGGCCCCGGGCGGCCGCGGGCTGGTCGAAGCGCAAGTTCGGCCGCGGGCTGATCGCGGCATGACCCCCGCCCCGCCCTTCGCCGAGCCGCCTCCCGCAGCTCCCGACCCGCCCGGCGCGCAGGAACCGTTCGGCCCGGCCGCGACCGCCGCGGTGATCCGCGAAATCATCCGCCAGCGCGAGGCGCGCTCGTCGGTCGCTCCGGGCGATTATTTCAGCGATCCGGCGTGGGACATATTGCTCGATTTCACCGCCGCCCGTTTGGAAGAGCGCGCGGTCACCCTCAAACGGGCGTGCCGCGCCACCACCATATCGGAGGCCGCAGCGCTGCGCTGGCTCAAGGCGATGGTGCGCGATGGCGTCGTCACCTGGGCCACGGGCGGCGCAACCAGGCACACGTCCGCACCAGCGACGCCGCCCACGCGCGAATGCTCGATTATGTCGGCTCGGCCGCGGCGGGCCTGCGCCCGCATTTGTGCGGGGACCCGGCCAAGGCCC
>Ga0136640_10000363_pt1 | contig 17275 bp, 18 predicted proteins | sample AntDrymUQ8642106_2_FD_105498 | JGI IMG/M metagenome (GOLD analysis project Ga0136640, IMG submission 105498) | Polar desert sand microbial communities from Dry Valleys, Antarctica - metaG UQ864 (21.06) | ecosystem: Environmental > Terrestrial > Soil > Desert | place: Antarctica: Dry Valley...
ATCGCCTCGAAGACGTTGGCGCCCGCCCCGACGCCGGCGGCGCCCTGGGCGCTGAGCGCGCCCACGAGCAGCCCGGATCCGAGCGCGATCAGCAGCGGGCCGCCAAGGGAGTCGCGCGCTCCCAGCAGCGACAGCGTCGTCGCGGCGACCAGCAGCAACCCGATCGCGCCCGCAACCAGCACTTCGAGATCGCCTGACGGCAGCGCGGGCAGCGCAGGCGCCGCCAGGAAGTACGTGAACGCGACGAGCACAAACCACAGCGCGAGGGCCCCGGGGCCCGGTCGGCGGCTCAATACGGGGGCAGGTCGGCGTACCACTCGCCGAGCACCCTGAACGCCGACCAGAAGGCGCGCTTGGCGGACTCCTCGTCGAGCGCCTCGTCGATGCTCTGCACGTACAGCGCCTCGATCGAGGGCGTCAGGCGCTGGACCTCGCCGGGAACGGCGAGCACCGTGTCCGACAGCGGCAGGTCGAGGTCGTTGAGGATCGCGAGCGCGTCCTCGCCCATGATCACGATGATCTTCGGCTGCACGATCGCCACCTCCTCGGCGACGCGCGCGATGCAGCCGGGGTCGGCGAGCGACGTGTCGCTCACGGGGCACTTCACGCACAGCGTGCCGTACACGGCGAGCGGATCGATCGCCAGGCGCTTGAAGGCCTTCATCAGCGCGGTCCCGGCGCGGCCGTAGAAGGCGACGCCCTCCTCGATCTCCGGCGGCATCGGCGCGTGCTTGAGCAGCATGATGTCGGCCTGCGGGTGGCCGGAGCCGAGCACGGGCATCAGATGACCGCGCGGGCAGTGCGGGCAGGCCTGAAGCTCTCGCGTCAGGGTGTTGAGCTCTCGGATCGCCCGCTCGAGGTATTTCTCGCGGATCTCGTCGTCGGTGGCGGGCATGCTCGCCGGTGGTTTCGACGGCTCCGACGCAAGCCCCTCCGCGTGCATCACGACTTGCGCGTCGCGCGCCGAACCCGCCGCTCGCGGCGCGCCGCACGGGCTCCGGGGGGCGTCGCCTTCGTCTCGAGGAACTTCAGCGCCTGCACGTAGAGCAGCGACGACGGCTTCGTCGTGATCTCGGCCTCGCGCAGCGCCTCGAGGAACTCCTGCGGCCCGTCGAAGTCCGCCATCCGCACGCGCACCGAGCCCAGGCCGGGGGCGACGTGCGAATCCGAGCCGGCGCCCGCGAGGATCCGGTACTTCGCCGCAAAGCGCTCGGCCTCCTCGTTGAAGGAGCCGATCGCCACGCGCGGGTTGTAGACCTCGATCGCGTCGATGTCGTCGACGATCCCCAGCAGGTGCTCGTAGTCGGGCACGGCGTGCATCCGGTCGAACGGGTGCGGGACGTAGACGAGGCCGCCCTGGCGCTTGATCTCGGCCACCGTCTCGGCGAGCGTCATGCCGCGCGATATGTGCTCCTCGATGAAGAGGCCGATGACCTCGCCCTGGTCGGCGGTCTTGACCTCCTCGGCGAGGATGATCTTGACGCCGAACTCGGCTGCCTTGGCCTGCGCCTCCAGCGCCCCGGTGATGACGTTGTGATCGGTCACGGCGATCGCGCCGAGCCCCTGCTCGCGAGCGGTTGCCAGCAGCACCTCGACCGGCGTCGCGCAGTCGTGCGAGTGGTCGGTGTGCATGTGCAGGTCGACATCGATGCGCGGCCGGGTGCGCAGCCGGAAGGCGATCTCGGGGTCGCCCCCGAGCGGGTGGCGGCGCGCGACGAGGGCGGCGTAGACCTCCTCGAGCTCGTCGGCGACGCGCGGCCACCGCAGCCCCTCGCGCAGCGGCGCGGCCGCCTTGACGAGGCGCGTGCGCAGCGTGGCATCGTCGACGAGGCGTTGTAGCTGGGCCGCGAGCGTGTCGATGTCGCGCGGCTCGAACAGCAGGCCGTGGGCCCCGACGCCGAGCGCCTCCTCGTAGACGGGCAGACGCGACGCGAGCGGCGCGACCCGCGCGGCGACGGCCCGCAGCAGCAGGCCGGGCGCCGGGGAGGCGCCGTCGGAGGCCGCCACCAGCACGTCGGCGCGCGCGAGCGCCGCGTCCTCGCCGAGCTCGTCCGGGGTCGCGTAGCGCACGCGCGCCTGCAGGTCGGCGCGCAGCGGCGTGCTGCTCGACGGGCCGCGCGCGGAGACGACGGTCGCCTCCCAGTCGCTCTGCGCGTCGAGGCGTCGCAGCGCGCGCAGGAACAGCCGCAGGGCCGCGCGCTCCTCGTCGTCGACGAACAGGATCCGCACCGGCCCGGCGGACGCCTCGCGCGTCGCCGGGGCGTCGGCGCCGGGCAGCAGCACGCGGTAGTCCGCGGGAAAGAAGCGCTGCATGAGCTCGCGCGTCGCGCCGTAGCTCGCCGTGCGCGCGTCGAGCCGGCCGAGCACGAGCTGCACGACCTTGCGAGCGACCTGCGTCGACAGCAGCCGCTCGGTCGGCGTGTGGAACGTGCCGACGTTCAGCGCCCGCGAGTAGCGCAGCGCAGCGCTCGAGGTCGACGGCGCGAACGGCTCGTGAACGTGGCAGATGTCCAGCGGCGCGATCGCCAGCAGGTCCTCGATCGTGCGCGAGACGTCGACCGGCAGGGCCGGCGCGCGCCTGCCGGAGCCCGGCAGGTCGGGCAGCGCGTCGCCGACGGCGAGCACGCGCGGCGGAGCTCCTGGCTCGGGCAGCAGCGCCTGCGGGTCGTCGACCGCTGCCCGCAGCGCCTGCCGCGTCTCGCGCACCGCGTCGTGCGAGCGCGACGGTGCGAGGATCACGACGCGATGCCCGCGCCGGGCCAGCTCGCCGGTCACGCGCTCGACATACGTCGTGACGTCCTGCGTGCCGGCGCCCCACGGATGGGGCGACACGTGGGCGATCGCGAGGCGCTCGGAGGGCACGCGCTGAGGATAGGGCCGGAGCACGCTCCGTTACGATCGCGCAACGTCCAAGCGCCAGAACATCGAGTTGCTCCTCACCTTGCTCGCCGCCGTCGTGCGCGGTGACGAGACGGCCGTCGCGGCCGCCCTGGACCCCGACGTCGCCTGGCAGGGGATCCGGCCCGAGTGGGGGTGCGACGGCGTGAACGCGGTCGTCGACACCTTCATGGCCGCGCAGGCGACGCAGGCCGACATCGACTCGATCGAGCTCATCGCCGCGCCGGCGCACGCGATCATGCGCGTGCGCTGGCCGCTGATCCTCGACGAGGAGGATGCCGAGTTCCTCGACGGGATCTACAACGTCTTCGCGATCGCCGAGGGCCGGATCACGAGGATCGACGACTTCGAGGACCGCGCCGCGGCGCTCGCTGCGGCAGGGCTGCCCGTGTAGCGTGGCGATCTGCGCCAGCGACGCGGAGGCCGATCGTGGAGCGAAAGTCCTGGACCGTCGACGTCGACGGCAAGCAGCACGCCGTCGTCCTGAACTGGACGTACTGGGGCGGACGCCGCGAGGTGACGCTCGACGACCGCGTCGTGAGCGAGAAGACCCTCCCGATGCGATGGCGCTCCGGGCAGGCCTTCGCGATCGACGGTCACCCCGCCGTGGTGCGCTCGGCGCCCGCTGGGAGGTTCTCGCCGTACTTCGTCATCAGCCTGGAGGTCGATGGCGAGGGCGTGACCCCGGATCGGGGATCGTCGCGCTGGGAGGCCTGACCGGCATCAGCCGTCGGGAGCGTCGTACAGCGCTGCGTAGCGGTCGGCGTAGTTCTCGTAGACGACGTTACGCTTGACCTTCAGCGAGGGCGTCAGCTCGCCCTCCTCCTGTGACAGGTCGCGGTCGAGGATCGCCCAGCGCTTGACCTGCGCGATCCGCGAAAAGCGGCTGTTGGCCTCGTCGACCGTGGTCTGGATCTCCTTGCGCACGGCGGGGTCCTGCGCCAGCGCGGCCGGGCTCGCATCCGAGGCGCCGACCTTCTCGGCGAGCGCGCCCGCCTCGTCGGGGTCGAGCGTCAGCAGCGCCGTGAGGTACGGGCGGCGATCGCCGTAGACGACCGCCTGCGAGACGAAGCGGCTGAGCGTGAGCGCGCTCTCGATGTTCGAGGGCGTGATGTTCTTGCCGCTCGACGTGATGATGAGATCCTTCTTGCGGCCCGTGATCGACAGGTAGCCGTCCGCGTCGAGCTCGCCGAGATCGCCCGAGTGCAGCCACCCGTCGACGAGCTCGCGGCTCGTCGACTCCTCGTCGTTGTAGTAGCCCTTGAAGATGTGCGCGCCGCGCATGAGGATCTCGCCGTCCTTTGCGATCTTCACCTCGCAGCCGGGCAGCGGCCGGCCGACGGTGCCCAGGCGGTGCTCCTCGATCGTGTTGAGCGCCGCGACGGCCGACGTCTCGGTCATGCCGTAGCCCTCGAGCACCCAGACGCCGCACGCATGGAAGAACGACAGGATGTCGACGTCGATCGGCGCGGCACCGGTCAGCGCGAGCTTGATCCGGCCGCCGAAGAGGTCGCGCACCTTGTGCAGCACGAGCTTGTCGGCGAGGGCGAGCTGCGCGTCGAGCACGAGCCCATTGCGACCGCCCTTGCGCTCGCGCTCGCGCACCTTGCGCCCGACGCCGACAGCCCACCAGAAGAGCTTCTCCTTCGGCCCGCCGGCGGCGGCGACCTTGCCCGTCGCCGCGGTGTAGATCTTCTCGAAGACGCGCGGCACCGAGGGCAGGATCGTCGGCGCGATCTCGCCGACGTCGTCGATGATCTTCTTCGGGTCGCGGTGCCAGTAGGCGAGCACGGCGCCGGCGTCGAGGACGACGAGCTGCACGATTCGCGACAGCACGTGTGCGAGCGGCAGGAAGATGTAGACGACGTCGTCGCCGGCGGAGAACCCGACGCGCTGGCGCAGCATGCCGACGTCGGCGCGCAGGTTGGCGTGCGTGAGCAGACAGCCCTTCGGCGGGCCGGTCGTGCCCGAGGTGTAGACGATCGTGGCCGTGTCGTCGGGATCCGCGCCGTCCACCCGCTCGGCAAGCTGCTCGTCGGTGACGTCGGCGCCTCCCGCGCGCAGCGCCTCGAGCGTCATCGCGCCCTCGCTGTCGCCCTCGAAGAGCACGATCTGGCGCAGCTTGGGCAGCTTCTTGCGGATCTCGCGCAGCTTGCCCTGCTGGTGGTCGTCCTCGCAGAAGATCGCAGTCGCGCCCGAGTGATCGAGCACGTAGAGGCACTCGTCCGGGGAGTTGGTCTGGTAGACGGGCACGACGATCGCGCCGGCGCACATCACGCCCAGGTCGGCCAGCGTCCACTCGGCGCGCGTGTTGGAGAGGATCGCCACGCGGTCGCCCGGCTGCACGCCGAGCGCGATCAGGCCCTTGGCGATCTCGCGCACGGAGCGGCCGAGCTCGGGATAGGAGATCTCCCTCCAGCCTTCACCATGCGGGTGCTTCAGCGCCGTGCCGTTGTAGGCCGCCGTCGCGGCGAGGATCATCGATGAGACCGTGCCGCGGTCCTTCGCCGGCTCGCTGTGCGGTGGGGTGCTGCCCTCTGTGGCGCTCATCGGAGCAGTATCGCGTGCCCGGCCGCCGAGCCTGCCGGATCTACTGCGCCGGGTCGGTCTTCGCCGTCGCGGCCGCCTTCTTCGCCGCGCGCTTGGCGGGCGCACCGGTCGGCTCGCTGGCCGGTTTGCGCGCGTACTTCGCGATGAAGTCCTCGGTGGCGGTGTGCGCCTCGTCGTCGGGACGCTGGTGCATCGGCGACTTCATGAGGTAGGAGCTCGGGCCGTCGAGCTGGCCGCTGAGACCGTGGTTCAGCGCGAGCTTGCAGCAGCGCACCGCGTCGATGACGATGCCGGCGCTGTTGGGCGAGTCCCACACCTCGAGCTTGAGCTCGGCGGTCAGCGGCACGTCGCCGAAGGCCTGGCCCTCGAGGCGGATGTGCGCCCACTTGCGATCGGTCAGCCACGGGACGTAGTCCGAGGGGCCGACGTGGACGTCGCCGGCGGGCAGCTCGTGGCCCATGATCGACGTCACGGCGTTGGTCTTGGAGATCTTCTTGGACTCCAGGCGCTCGCGCTCGAGCATGTTGAAGAAGTCCATGTTGCCGCCCACGTTCAGCTGCGACGTGCGCACGAGCTTCACGCCGCGGTCGTGGAACAGGCGGGCGAGGTTGCGGTGCACGATCGTCGCGCCGACCTGCGACTTGATGTCGTCGCCGACCACCGGCAGGCCCGCCTTGCGGAAGCGCTTGTTCCAGTAGTCCTCGCGAGCGATGAAGACGGGAATGCAGTTGACGAAGCCGCAGCCCGCCTCGAGCACCTGCTCGACGTACCACTTTGTCGCGTCCTCGGAGCCGACCGGCAGGTAGGAGACGACGACGTCGGTGTGCGTGTCCGTGAGGATCTGCACGATGTCGGCCGTCTCGCCGGGAGCCTTGGTGATCTTCTGCTTGAGGTACTTGCCGAGGCCGTCGTGGGTCATCCCGCGGTGCACCTTGATGCCGAGCTTCTTGGGCACCTTGGCGAACTTGATCGTGTCGTTCTGGCCCGACCAGATGGCGGTGCCGAGATCCTTGCCGACCTTCGCGGAGTCGATGTCGAACGCCGCCGTGAACTCGATGTCGGAGATGTGGTAGCCGCCGAGGTCGACGTGCATGAGCCCGGGAACGTCCTGCGTCGGGTCGGCATCGCGGTAGTAGTGCACGCCCTGCACGAAGGCATTGGCGCAGTTGCCGACCCCCACGATCGCGACGCGGACCTTGTCGGACTGATACCGCGCGGCGCCGTTGGACGATGCGGCGCCGTTGCCGTTGCCGTTGCTGGGGCTCATGTGTCGTGGTTTCCCTTCGGTGAACGTTCCGGGGCTTACACCCCGTGAGGTGGAGCTCGTTACACGGCCTCTGCGCGCGTGAGCTGGCGGCGGACGTGGAGGATGCGCTGCAGGACGGTGAAGCTCGACAGGGCCGCGAGCACGTAGACGGCCGGCTCGAGCGCGCCGAGCGCCGCGAACACGAGGCCCGCCGACAGGATCACGACGCGGATCGCGCGGGTGGCGAGTCCGACCTTGCACTCGACGCCCAGCGCCTCCGCCCGCGCACGGGTGTAGGAGACCACGAGCGACGCGAGGACGGCGATGACGACGGCTGCGACGGCCGTCTCGTTCTGCTCGCGGGCGAAGTAGACCGCGACGCCCGTCAGCACGATCCCCTCCTCGATGCGGTCGAGCGTCGAGTCCAAGAAGGCGCCGAAGGGCGTGCCCTTGTCGGACATCCGCGAGTAGGCGCCGTCGAGCGTGTCCATCACCGAGCCGACGATGAACGCGATTCCGCCCCAGAAGAACTCGGTCTGCCAGACCAGCACCGCCGCGAGCACGTTCAGCGCAAAGCCGGTCAGCGAGATCGCGTTCGGTGTCAGCCGTGAATCGATCAGGCGGTTGCGGTACTGCTCACGGCGCTCAGAGGCTGCGCCCGACCGTCCGCCGGAGGGGCGCGGGCTGCCACCGGACGGCGGCGCCGGCTGCCGCGTGCCCGCGGCCATCAGGGCGTCGCCACCCTGGCGTTGGGGCGCATGCTCGCCGGCCGGAAGGTCCACACGAGCGGCCGCGTGCGAGCGAGCGCCCTTGCGGCGAGGGCGCCGATCGTGGCGGCGCCGGCGCCGAGCACGGCGTCGGCGATGAAGTGGTTCGCGGTCGCGACGATGACGAACACCACGATCATCGGATAGGCCACCCAGAAGACCTTGACCGCCCGGCGCGCGAACCGCGACAGCGGTGTGCCGATCATCAGCGCGAACGTCGCGATCTCGGGATGGTGGACGAGCCCGCGCTTGAGCAGGTAGAGCAGGTAGGCGGCCACAAACAACAGCACCTGGCGCACGACGTCGAGCGGACCGTGAGGCAGAAGCCGCGCCTGGAGCATGCTGAGGCGAGCGGGCATGAGGCGAGAGCCATCCTACTCACGGCCCCCGATGTGGATCAGAGATCAACCGCGCCTTGGGCTCGGGGGCGCGCGACGGAGCAGCGCGAGCCGCGGGCGAGCATCCTGCGGGGGTCGAAGCTGGCCTCGACGGTGATCGTGCCGGGGCGCAGCGAGCGCACCAGCGTCCAGCCGCCGATCGCTCGCGACACGCAGCCGCGACCGTGCGCGATGCGCCAGTAGGGCGTGTGACGAACGCGCACGAACGTGAACCCCGGGCGCCGAGCGCGCAGCGTGAAGGACTCCGGGCCGATGCGCGTGAGGCGTCCGGCGCCATTGGTGAGCCCGGGCGTGTCGTGGACCGCGTAGACCGCCCAGTGGCGATCGCGGAAGACGGGACGCAGGAACGCCAGGCCGCGGCGGATCAGCTCCGCCTCCGCGCGGCCGGTCGGATCCAGCGGCACGTCGGGCAGCGCGACGTAGTGCACGCCCTCGCGCCGCAGCCAGGCGCGGTAGCGCTCGGGGGTGAGCTTCGCCGCCTCCCCGGCGCGAAAGAGCGGGTTGTACTTCACGTCGAGCTGCGTCTGCCACCCGCGCGCCAGCGAGGTCGTGCGCGCGACGTGGACGGCCTCCCAGTGCAGGCGCGTGAACGGCACCTCGACGCGCACGGGGGAGGCATCGGCATGGGCTTCCAGGAAAGAAAGCATCGGCTTGAAGTAGGCGAGCTGCGCGGAGGGGTCGACGGCGCCCTTGAACGTCTCGCGCGCAGGCGCCCACCACTGCCAGATCAGGAGCGGGATCGTGGCGGCGAGCACGAGCCGGCGCCGCTGCTCGGACCCGCCCAGCGACAGCGCGGCGCACAGCAGCAGCGGCCCGGCGAAGGCGACGCCGAGCCGGCTGACGTTGCCGCCCATCGGCGAGGACACCGCGAACGCGAGCAGCGCCGCACCGAGGTACAGCATGACCCCGGTGCGCAGCAGGCGCTCGCGGCGGGGCAGCAGCCACAGCAGCAGCCCGCAGCTCAGCGCGATCGCCGACAGCGCGCCAATCGAGAACGGCTGGCTGCCGCCTTCGGGAAACAGCAGCGCGAGCATCGCGGCGGGCGCGAACGCCGCGGCGGCGAGCCACGCGCTGGTGCGCTCGCGCACGGCGACCCAGTGCGCGATCGCGGCGAGCGCGAGAAACAGCCCCGCGACGGGACTGGCGAGCGTGCAGGCGACCGCGAGCGCGAGGCCGACCCTGCGCCGTGCGTGCGACAGCGCGAGCACGGCGGCGAGCGCGAAGGCCACGCCGAGCGCGAACGTCAGGCGGCCGATCAGGAGGTCGGCGACAGAGCCGACGCCGAACCACAGCGCGCCCCAGCGAGCGCCGTCGCCGAACCGGCGATGGACGATGCGCTCGAACAGCACGGTCGAGACGACCGCTGCCAGCGCCCCGACCACGCGCACGCCGAGCAGGGCGCCGAAGGGCGGGAACAGCAGCGAGTAGCCCGGCATGTGATGGCCGCCGTACCACGACAGGTCGAAGGTCGTCCAGCCCTCGCGCTCGAACAGCTCCGTGCGATAGACCTGCGCGGCGAGGTCGGGCGTCGCGGGTGCGAATGCCAGCCAGGCGGCGGCGAGGATCGCCGCGACCAGCGTGGGTGCGATGCGGGCGGCGCTCATCGCCGCGACCCTAGGGCCGGTGCAGGCCGCACCGTGTTATCGCGCTGTCAAGGCTTGCAGGCCGGCCCGACAGGCGTGCCTGCACGCGCACGGTTCCCGGCGCGGCGATGCGCACGCGGGTCATGGCACCGGGTCCGCGGCTGACGCAGGCGCGCCCGCCGGTCACCGTCCACTAACGCGTGTGGCGCACGCGCACGAGGACGTCACCGGCCCGCCGCGCGTGCAGCGTGAAGCCGTCGGCCTCCAGCGCGACGACGTCGGCTGCGCCCCACGCGGGCGGCGCCGGGCGCCGGACCGCGAACACGCGCCAGTGCTCGCCGCGCCAGACAGGCCGCAGAGAGGGCCGGCCGCGGCGACGACAGCGGCACGCTCGCCCCAGCGACGCGCGGCCAGGCGCGCGAACAGCGTGGCTGCGGCGAACGCGGCGAGCGCGCCGGCGAGACGCACGCCGAGCAGCGCGCCCAGTGGCGGCGACAGGACGCTGTAGCCGGGCGTGTGGTGGCCTGCGAACCAGCCGTTGTCCCACAGCCCGAGGCCGTGGTCGGGCACGAGCCCTGCGCGGTACTGCTGGGCGGCGAGATCGGCGCTTGCGAGGATCCAGCAGCAGATACGCGGCGGCGCCGAGCGCCGCTGTGGCGCACGCCCAGCCCACCGCTCTCACGGCGGCGGGTCGCCCGCGAGGTGGCCGATGATCCGCTCGCCGAGCTGCGGGCGGTCCAACCACGGCCAGTGTCCGGCATCGTCGATCGTCTCGAGCGTCGCGTCGCCGAGCGTCGCGGCGTAGCCGGCGCCGAAGCGCGCGGGGATGTAGGGGTCCTGCGCGCCCCACAGCACGAGCGCGGGAGCGGTGATCGCCGACAGGCCGGCGCCGGCGGCGGCCAGCAGCTCGGGCGATGCGCTGCGCAGGAGCTTCAGCAGGGCGCGCTCCGTGCCGAGGTCGAATCCGCCGGCGACGCTCGTCACGAAGTCGTCCGCCATCGGCCCGCGGCCGGCGGAGGCGCCGCGCGACAGCCGGCGCACCATGCGCTTCGTCGCGAAGCCGACCGCAATGGGTCCAGCCACCGGCGCGCGCACGAGCCGCGCCCAGCCACGCCAGTTGAAGCCGTGCAGCAGCGGCACGCCGTTGAGCACGACCAGCCGTTGCACGCGCTCGGGCTGCTGCATCGCCCATGTCAGCCCGACGGCCGCGCCCCAGTCGTGCAGGCACAGCCGCACGCGGTCGATGCCGAGCTCGTCGAGCAGGCGCTCGACGAACGCCGCGTGGCCGTGCAGCGTGTAGTCGAGGTCGCCGCGCTTGCCGCTGCGACCGAAGCCCGGGAGGTCGACCGCGATGCCGCCGCCGAGCTCGAGCAGGCAGATCCAGTCGTAGGAGCTCGTAGGCAGGCCGTGCAGGTAGAGGATCGGCACGGCGTCATCTCCTGCGCGCCGCAGAAAGACCGGCTGGTCGTCGAGCTCGATTGTCTGCTCGGTCACGGGTGGCACGCTGGCGGAAGATAGCCTTCAGCCCGTGCGGACCCTCTGTTTCGGCGAGGCCATCGTGGATCTCATCTGCCCGCGGCCGGTCGCCTCGCTCGCCGAGGCGGACCTGTTCACGCCGCACCTCGGTGGCGTGACCGCGAACATCGCCGTCGCCGCCGCGCGTGGCGGGGCGGCCGTCTCGCTCGCCGGAGGCGCCGGCCGTGACGCGTGGGGCGTCTGGCTGCACGACCGCCTGGCGCAGGAGAACGTCGGCCTGGAGTGGTTCAGACTCGTCGAGGGACACGCGACGAGTCTGGCGTTCGTCACTGTCGACGAGGTCGGCGAGCCGACGTACGAGCTGCATGCCGATACCCCGTCCGGGGCACAGGGCGGCACGGCGGCGACGCTCGGCGTGCTCGAGCGGCGCCTGCTGGAGGCCGTCGAGAGCACCGACGCGCTGTGCTTCGGCTCGAACATGCTCGCCGGCAGGGCCGAGGCCGCGCTGACGATGGCCGCGCGCGAGCGGGCGCTCGAGCTCGGCCATCCGGTCGTCTTCGACCCCAACATCCGGCTCGGACGCTGGGACTCCAACGCCGGCCGCGCGGGCGCCGCGGCGGGGGCCTGCGTGCCCGGGGCGTTTCTCGTGAAGTGCAACGAGCTCGAGGCGCGGCTCATGACCGGCGAGGACGATCCCGAGGCGGCGGCCGCATCGCTGCTGGCGGCCGGGGCGCAGCACGTCATCGTCACCTGCGGGCAGCGTGGGGCGATCCTGCGCTCGGGGCAGCTAAGCCGCGACGTCCGCGGCACCCGCGAGCAGGTGCGCAGCACCGTCGGCGCGGGCGACGTCTTCCTCGGCGTCGTGCTCGCACGCCTCGGCGTGACCGACTTCTACCCGCCGGCGCTCGCGGCGGCGCTGCCCGACGCCGTCGCGGAGGCCGCTCGCGCCTGCCGGCGCTGGGGCGCACTGGATTGACCGCGGCGGCGGGCCGCGCGGCGCGGGCTGCGTGGAAGGCGCCGTCGCGGGCGCGGGTCGCGCGGCTGCGCGGGCGCCTGGCCGAGCTCTACGGCGTGCCCGTGGCGCAGCCGCACGGCGACCCGCTGGCCGAGCTCGTGCTCACCGTGCTGTCGCAGTCGACCAACGACCGCAACCGCGACGTCGCCTACCTGCGCCTGCGCGAGCGCTGGGCATCATGGGAGGCGGTCCGCGACGCACCGCTCGCAGAGGTCGAGGAGGCGATCCGCCCGGGCGGGATCTCGAAGGTCAAGTCCGCGCGCATCCAGGCGATCCTGAGCGCGATCGGCGAGCCGCTGGAGCTCGACTGGATGCGCGACGTGCCGGTTGGGCGGTCGCAGGCGTACCTGTGCGCGCTGCCGGGCGTCGGGCGCAAGACGGCGGCCTGCGTGCTGCTGTTCGCCTTCGGACTGCGAGACGTGCCGGTCGACACCCACGTGTCGCGCGTCGGCACAAGGCTCGGTCTGCTGCGACCAAAGGCCCCGTTTCAGGAGCTGCACGACGCGATCGTCGCGCTCACGCCGGCGGGCGCGGAGCTCGAGCTGCACCTGAACCTGCTGCGCCACGGCAGGCGCACGTGTCACGCCCAGCGCCCGGAGTGCGCGGAGTGCGCGCTCGTGCGCATGTGCCCGGGCCGGCGGCTTGGCCCGCCCGAGCCGAGAGTGTAAAGTACCCGCAAATCGAAGGGATCACGCCTTAGCTTTCGGCGAACTCGTACAACCGTGGACTCGCCTTTGACACGGGGGTGCGGACGCGCGTAGGGGTCAGCGAGCGTCCCCCAACGCACGAGCGGCACGCGGCGATGGACAGGCCGAGCCTCCCCTTCGGAGCGCTCGCGAATCCGGTGGCGGCGCAGACCGGCGCTGCTCTCCGGACGAAAGGCGAGGTTCACCCATGCCCCATGCCACAGCAGCGGTCCCGAGCCGGCCCGTGCGCGGAAATGGCGTTCGGCTTATGGCGATCGTCCTGACCTTCCTGGTTGTCGGCATGACCCAGGGAGGGGTCGCGCGCCGAGCGGTCAGCGAGACACCGCCGGCTACTGGGACGGCCGGAACCTCGACAGCGCAGACCACCGCAGCCACATGGCCTATGTGGGATCGAAGGGCGCGTGCCCCACGACCCACCCCGTCTCCGTGCCCAGGCTGCACCTGAAGAGCGTCTACGACACCTATGGGGGCCCTGGCATCACGCTCTCCTCCGGAGCCCCGGGGACGATGCACGCGGACTTCTGGAACACCTGGGATCAGACGCAGCTCGCGTTCTTGATCAGGTCCTGCATCAACCTCTCCGGCACCGAGGCCGTCTGTGCATCCGATTCGAACAGGCGCCTCGAGGTCATGCAGGTGCCGGTCGCCGACGTCGATCGCGCAAAGGCCCTCTACGTGGAGCAGTTGGGCTTCCATGCCGATCACGACGTCCGGATCAACGAGGAGCGGCGCGTCGTGCAGTGCAGCTGACGTCTCCCGGCTCTGCGTGCTCGATCGCGGCTGGATCGTTCAGGAGATCACGGCGCGGGCGGAGGACGCCTGAGTCAGCTCGCGAGGTCGCCGAGCGCCGCGAGCACGACGTCGTCGTGCGTCTTCGGCGACGCCTTCGCGATCACGTGCACGACGATTCCGTCGGCGTCGACGACGTACGTCGAGCGCTGGGCACCCCAGTAGATCTTGCCGTACATCGACTTCTGCACCCATACGCCGTAGGCGTCACAGACCGCGTGGTCGGCGTCGGCGAGCAGCGTGAAGTTCAGCGACTGCTTGGCGTGAAAGCGCTTGACCTTCGCGACCGGGTCCGGTGAGATGCCCAGGACCGTCGCGCCGGCGGCCGCGTACTCGCTGCCGCGATCGCGGATCGAGCACGCCTGCGTCGTACATCCGGGCGTGTCGGCCTTGGGGTAGAAGTAGACCACGACCATGCCCCCGCGCAGCCCCGAGAGCACGACGGGCTTGCCGTCCTGGTCGGGCAGCTCGAAGTCGGGTGCTGGTGCGCCGGGCTCGATCACGTCCACAATGTTCGCACCCTCGCCAGGCGCGCTATTGATACGCGATGGCGACGCTCGACGAGATCGTGTTCCATCCGCTGCGCATCCCCGCGGACATCGACCTCGTCCACGGCTGGATGCAGCAGCCGCACGTCGCGCCGTGGTGGCACCTGGCGGGCCCGCGCGACGGGGTGCGCGACTACCTCTACGCCCGCCGGCGCATGCGCCACCGCGACTGCTGGATCGCCAGCGACAGCCGCCGGCCCGTCGCCTACCTCGAGACCTTCGTCGTATCCGACGACCCGCTCGCCGGCCGCTACGACGCGCAGCCCGGCGATCGCGGCTTCGACCTGCTGGTCGGGCCGCCGGAGCTGCTCGGAAGCGGGACCGGGCAGCGCCTCGTGCGCCGCCTCGTCACCGTGCTCCTGGGGCAGGTGGGCATCACGCGCGTCGTCTGCGAGTGCGACGCGCGCAACATGCGCCTGATCGCCTTCTGCCGGGCGCTCGGCGCCCGGCCCGTGGCAACGCTGGCGCCGCCGTGCAGCGCCGTGCTGCTCGGCTGGAGCGCCGAGCACCAGTTCACCTCGGCAGCGGGAACAGGCCTCTATCGTTGAGGCTGCGGCCCGCATCCGCGTAGCCTTGTCGCGTGCCTGAGCTGCCCGAGGTCGAGATCACGGCACGGCGCCTGGACGCCGCGCTGCGAGGCGCGCAGATCGAGTCTGCGCAGGCCCCCGGTCTCAACGCGCTGAAGACGTTCGACCCCCCGCTGGCAGGCCTGGCGGACCGGACGATCAGCGCGGTCGGGCGCCGCGGCAAGCAGCTCGTCGTCGAGGTCTCCGGCGAGCTCGTCCTGCTCGTGCACCTCATGAGTGCCGGCCGCCTGCAGCTCTACGACAAGCGCGCCGGGCCGCGCGACCGCACCTCGCGGCTGCTCGTCAGGTTCGCCGGCGGGCGCGAGCTGCGCCTGCGCGAGTTCGGCACCAAGCAGGCGGCCTGGGTCAAGCTCCTGCATGCCGACCAGCTCGACGCCGACGAGATGCTCGCGACGCTCGGCCCCGAGGCCTGGCCACAGCCGCCACAGGACCTGCGGGCGCTGCTGAAGGCGGCTCGTCCGCTGCACACCCTGCTGCGCGACCAGCGCGTCATCGCGGGCATCGGGCGATCGTGGGTCGACGAGATCCTTTGGACGGCGCGCCTGTCGCCGTTCAAGCGCGGCAACGACCTCGACGAGGACGACGCGGCGACGCTACGCGAGGCGATCGTCAGCACGCTCGACGGGGCGATCGAGCACTACGAACAGGTCGTGAAGCTGCCGATCCCCGACAAGCTGCCGCTGCCGCTGCAGGTCCATCGCAAGTCGGGCGAGCCCTGCCCGCGCTGCGGCGAGACGATCGAAGCCGTGCACTACGAGGACTACGTCATGTGCTACTGCCCCGGCGAGCAGACCGGCGGCAAGGTCCTGAAGGACCGGCGGTTGTCGCGGTTGCTGAAGTAGGGCGGTCGAGAAGAGGCGGTGAGGCAGACCGAACGGCGAGATTTGTGCTGGCCCCATGGCCGCCGGCGTCCCTCTTTCCGGCGACGGCATCGGAGCGGCGTGCGACGCGCAGGAGCTCCCGCTCACCAAGGAGGACTGCAAGAAGGATGGCTGGAAGCGCTTCGACGGCACGGCCACCTTCCGCAACCAGGTCGACTGTTCGTTCCCCGTTGCCGCGCCCTTACCATCTGACCCATGGTCACGCGACTGGCGATCATCGGCGGTGACGCGGGCGGGATGAGCGCCGCAAGCATCGCGCGCCGGCGCGCGCCCGAGCTCGAGATCGTCGCCTACGAGCGTGGTCCGCACACGTCGTACTCCGCCTGCGGCATCCCGTACTACGTCGGCGGGCTCGTCGAGGACGCGAGCCGGCTCATCAGCCGCAGCGCCGAGGAGCACCGCGCCAACGGCATCGACGTACGTACGCGTTGCGAGGTCGTGGCGCTCGACCTCGCGGCGCGGACGCTGACTGTGCGTGACGCGGGCAGAGAGGCGACCGAGCCGTTCGACCAGCTCGTCGTCGCGACGGGCGCCGAGGCGCTGATGCCCGAGATCCCGGGTGCCGAGGCGATCGAGCCCGCGCGGACGATCGAGGCCGGCGAGCGCCTGCGCGCGGCACTCGAGCGGGGCGGGATGAGCGCGGTCGTGATCGGTGGCGGCTACATCGGCCTCGAGATGGCGGAGGCCCTCGTGAGCCACGGGATGGACGTGACGATGATCGAGGCCGGCCTGCAGATCATGAGCACGCTCGACCCCGCCATGGCGGCCCACGTCCAGGACGCCGCTGAGCGCCACGGCATCCGCGTCGTGCTCGAGAGCCGCGTCGAGGAGATCGTCACCGCCGCCGACGGGACGCCGGTCGAGGTACGCACGCCCGGTGCGTCGTATCCGGCCGACCATGTCGTGATCGGCACCGGCGCGCGGCCCGCGGTGTCCCTGGCCGAGGCGGCCGGCCTGCCGCTGGGCGACAGCGGCGCGCTGCGCGTCGACGACCATCAGCGCTGCCCCGGCCACGACGGCATCTACGCGGCCGGCGACTGCGCCGAGAGCCACCACCGCGTGCTCGATCGCCAGGTCAACATCCAGCTCGGCACGCACGCCAACAAGCAGGGCCGGATCGCCGGCACGAACGCGACCGGCGGGGACGTGCGCTTTCCCGGCGTCATCGGAACGGCGGTGTCGAAGATCTGCCACTACGAAGTGGGTCGCACGGGGATCAGCGAGCGCGAGGCGGCGCAGGCGGGCATCGAGATCGTGCACGCGACGATCGAGGACCGTACGCGCGCGGGCTACTACCCGGGCGCCGGCCCGATCTGGGTCAAGCTCGTCGCCGAGCCTCACAGCGGGCGGCTGCTCGGCGGCCAGATCGTCGGCGTCGAGGGCGCCGCGAAGCGCATCGACGTGCTGGCGACGGCCGTCTGGGCCAGCCTCGCCGTCGACGAGCTGGCGCTGCTGGACCTCTCCTACGCGCCGCCGTTCAGCGGCGTCTACGACCCGCTGCTGATCGCGGCACGGGCGCTCGCCAAGCAGCTGTAGCGACGGCCGGTCAGCCCACGATCCGCGCGAGCTCGCGCGGGCGCATGAGCGCGATCAGCATCCCGCGCCGTGCGCCCTCCAGGCGCACGCCCGCGATCCCGCCCTTCTTCATGTCGACGCGCGCGCCGGTGAGGTCGTGGACGACCTGCTCGAAGTCGGGGTTGTGGCCGACCAGCAGCAGACGCTTGTCGGGCCCGGCCGCGTGCACGAGCTCACGCGCGTCGTCGACGTCGAAGCCGCTGCTGAGCGCCTCGTGCGCGACCGGCTCGCCGCCGAGCGCCTCGCACGCGAGCC
>Ga0136640_10000364_pt1 | contig 17255 bp, 18 predicted proteins | sample AntDrymUQ8642106_2_FD_105498 | JGI IMG/M metagenome (GOLD analysis project Ga0136640, IMG submission 105498) | Polar desert sand microbial communities from Dry Valleys, Antarctica - metaG UQ864 (21.06) | ecosystem: Environmental > Terrestrial > Soil > Desert | place: Antarctica: Dry Valley...
CACCGGGATGACATCCTCGCCGCTGACCGCCACCCGCCAGATGCCGGTGCCGCCGTCGGCAGCTGCGACGACCAGCACCGAGCCGGCGATCGCCAGGTCGGGAACTCGCTGCTTCGTTCCGGAGAGTGTCCAGGCCCCAGCCGCGCGGGTGGCGCTCGTCGCTGAAGAGCTTGCCGCCGACCGCAGGTCGGGAGCCCCGGCCTCAGCCCAGGCGAGGGTGGTCGGCTCGTCCGGCAATCCGCCCAACACCGGACCGGCCAGCGCCACCGTCGACCACCACGGGCCGGGATACAGCACGTAGCCGGCCTCCTCGGCCAATACGGCGTACTCCAGCACTCCCAGCTCGGGGTCCAGCCAGCCCAAGGTGCCGAACTCCCGCCAGGACTGCGGATCCCATCCCTGCTCGCCGTCGGCCAAGCTCGCGACGCGATCGGCTGGGTAGTGCGCCTTGAGCCAGGATCGCGCCGCGGCGCGCAGCATCTCCTGCTCTTCGGAGAACGCGAAGTCCACTGTGGACGCTCCTGACTTGAGTGGTCAGCGGGACCGGGGCAAACCGACGAGCCGTTCGGCGATGATATTGCGCAGCACCTCGGAGGTGCCGGCCTCGATGGTGTTGCCGCGGCTGCGCAGCTGCTGGAACTGCCAGAACCCGGACCAGAAGCCGCCGTCGCCGTCCAGCTGCGAGTCGGTGCCGAGCAGTTCGAGTGCGAACGAAGTCAGCCGCTGGTTCGTCTCCGACCAGCACAGCTTGGCCACGGACCCCTCCGGCCCGGGCACCCCGGTCTTCATCAGGGTCGTCAGGGACCGCAAGTTGGTGTAGCGCAACCCTTCCAGTTCGACGTACAGGCCGGCGACACGATCTCGTACGACGGGATCGTCGGCCGCGCCGACCTGCTTGACCGTCTCCAGCAGCCGAGCCATGTTGCCTTCCAGGTGCGAGGTCAACGCGAAGCCGAGAGTGCCGCGCTCGTGCAGCAGCGTCGTCATGGCCACGTTCCAGCCGTTGCCCGGCACGTCCACGATGTCCTCGGCCGGAATGCGTACGTCGGACAGGAAGATCTCGTTGAACTCGGGGTCACCGGTGATCTGGCGTAGTGGCCGGACTGCCACACCGGGTGAATGCATGTCCAGGATGAAGTACGTCATGCCGCGGTGTCCGCGCTCGGCAGGGTCCGAGCGGGTCAGCAGGATGCAGTAGTCGGCGACGTGTGCCCACGACGACCAGACCTTCTGCCCGTTGACCACATAGCTGTCGCCGTCCAGTTCCGCTCGGGTGCTCACGCTGGCCAGGTCCGATCCGGAACCGGGCTCGGAGAAGCCCTGGCAGAAAATCGTGTCGCCGGACAGGATTGCGGCCAGGTGCTGCTTCTTCTGTGTCTCGGTGCCATGGATCCGGATCGTCGGACCCGCCATGCCCAGACCGATCACGCCGACATGCTCAGGCGCTCCGATCCGGCCGGTCTCCTCCAAGAAGATTGCCTGATAGCTGTACGGCTTGCCGCCCCCGCCGTACTCGGTGGGCCAAGTGAGTCCGACATACCCGGCGTCGAAGAGCTTGCGACTCCAGGCCCGACGCTCCTCGATGGGGTGGTGCCCGACGTGCGGGGGGCGCTGCGCCCAGTTTGCGGGGAGGGCGTCGGCGAGCCAGTCGCGCAGACCGGCGCGGAACTCTGCCTCGTCGGTCGTGTCCCGGAAGTCCATGCGCACCCCTCCGTCGAAAGTCGAACGGGATTCTAACTCAGCCGGTCCCGGACCTGCGGGGCACGGGACCTAGTGTTGCCGGCATGTCCGATCGCGACCGGCTGCTGGAACTGATCCGGGAGATCGCCGTCGTACGCGGACCGGTGACGCTGTCCAGCGGTCAGGAGGCCGACTGGTACGTCGACCTGCGGCGGATCACGCTGCACCACGAAGCCGCCCCGCTCGTCGGCAGGGTGATGCTGGAGCTGACCCGAGACTGGGAGTACGACGCCGTTGGCGGGCCGACGCTGGGGGCGGACCCGGTTGCCGCTGCCATGATGCATGCCAGCGGCGGTCGGCTGGACGCCTTCGTGGTGCGCAAGGAAGGCAAGGCACACGGGATGAAGCGCCGGATCGAGGGGCCGGACATCACCGGGCGCCGGGTGCTGGTCGTCGAGGACACCTCGACCACCGGCGGCAGCCCGCTGGGGGCGGTCGAGGCGGTCCGTGCGGTCAACGGCGAGGTGGTCGGCGTAGCCCTGATCGTCGACCGCGGAGCCCGAGCAGCAGTGACGGCAGCCGGTCTGGACTACCGGGCGGCGTACGGCGTACCGGATCTTGGCGTGTAGATGATGAAGGCACTGACCGTGCGGCCGGGCCGCCCCGACGACGTCGAACTGAGCGAAGTCCCCGATCCCGACGAGGCTCAGGGGTCGGTACTCGTCGAGGGGCTGGCGATCGGGATCTGCGGGACCGACCTGGAGATCGTCGCGGGCCAGTACGGCGAGGCGCCGGCCGGTGCGGACAGGCTGATCCTCGGGCACGAGTCGCTGGGCCGCGTCCTGCAGGACAGCTCCGGTCGGCTGAGCCCAGGGGAGCTGGTGGTCGGGTTCGTGCGCCATCCCGATCCGGTTCCGTGTGCGAACTGCGCGGTCGGCGAGTGGGACATGTGCAGCAACGGCCGCTACACCGAGCACGGGATCAAGCAGATGCCCGGCTTCGGCGCGCAGCGGTACCGGCTCCAACCGGACCGGCTGGTCCGCCTGGATCCGGCGCTGGAGTCCACCGGCATGCTGCTGGAACCGACGAGCATCCTCGCCAAGGCATGGGAGGTGATCGAGCGGATCGGCGCCCGCTCTCATGGCACGCCGCGCCGCGTTCTCGTCACCGGGGCCGGTCCGATCGGGCTGCTCGCCGCGCTGCTCGGTGTCCAACGCGGACTGGAGGTGCACGTGCTGGACCAGGTGACCGACGGGCCCAAGCCGGGTCTCGTCCGCGACCTCGGGGCGACGTACCACTCGGCTCTTGACACCGCCCCGACCGATGTCGACATCGTCATCGAGTGCACGGGAGTGGCGCAGCTGGTCTTTGACGTGATGGGCCGGACTGCCTACAACGGCATCGTATGCCTGACCGGCGTGTCCTCCGGTGGACGCACGCTGTCCGTCGACGGTGGCGCGATCAACCGGGAGCTGGTGCTTGAGAACGACGTCGTCTTCGGCTCGGTCAATGCCAACGGCCGGCACTACGAGGCGGCGGCAACCGCACTCGCGGCGGCCGACGCAAACTGGCTGTCCCGGCTGATCACCCGCCGGGTTCCGCTGTCGGAATTCGGGGCGGCGCTGGAGCAGCGACCCGGGGACGTGAAAGTAGTTCTCGAACTGAAGGATGACGACGCATGATGCCGATCGAGGACTACGCGCTGCTCGGTGACCTGCAGACGGCGGCGCTCGTCGGCCGGGACGGGTCGATCGACTGGTTGTGCCTTCCGGCGTTCGACTCCCCGGCCTGCTTCGCGGCACTGCTCGGTGACGCGGAGAACGGCCACTGGCGGATCGCCCCGGCGTCCGGCGGCAGCTGCCACTCCCGTCAGTACCGCGACGACAGCCTGGTACTGGACACCGTGTGGCACACGCCTGACGGCGAGGTGCGGGTGATCGACTTCATGCCGCCCCGCGGCCAGGCGCCTGACCTGGTGCGCATCGTGGAGGGTGTGCGCGGCGCGGTCCCGATGCGCAGCGAGCTACGGCTGCGGTTCGACTACGGCGCGATCCTGCCGTGGGTGCGCCATACCGGAAGCGACTTCTCCGCTCTGGCCGGTCCTGATGCGGTGTGGCTGGAAGCTCCGGTGCCGCTGTACGGGCGGGACAATGCGACCTACGCCGATCTCACCGTCCGTGCCGGCGACCGGGTCGGCTTCGTGCTGACCTGGCAGGCTTCGCACCTGCCGCGACCGGATCACGTAGACCCGTTCGAGGCGCTGGCGGGCACGGAGTCCTTTTGGCGGGAGTGGATGACCCAGTGCACCTATGCCGGGCGCTGGCCGGAGCCGGTACGCCGGTCGTTGAGCACCCTCAAGGCGCTGACCTACGCCCCGACCGGCGGGCTCGTCGCCGCGGCGACGACGTCGCTGCCGGAGAAGATCGGCGGCGTCCGCAACTGGGACTACCGCTACTGCTGGCTGCGGGACGCGTCGTTCACGCTCCAGGCGCTGCTGACCAACGGGTTCCTCGCCGAGGCACGCGCATGGCGAGAGTGGCTGCTCCGGGCGGTCGCCGGTGACCCTTCGAAGCTGCAGATCATGTACTCGGTGACCGGTCAGCGCCGGCTTCCCGAACTGGAGCTGCCCTGGCTGGCGGGCTACGAGGACTCGCGACCGGTGCGGGTCGGTAACGGTGCCGCCGACCAGTTGCAGCTCGACGTGTGGGGTGAGGTGCTCGATTGCCTCGACGCGGCCCGCGGGCAGGGGCTGGCCGGCACCGAGGACGGGTGGGACCTGCAGGCGGCGTTCATGGACTTTCTCGAGGGCGCCTGGCGCCAGCCTGACAACGGCCTGTGGGAGATCCGAGGGCCGCGCCAGCAGTTCGTCCACTCCAAGGTCCTGGCCTGGGTGGCTGCCGACCGGATGGTTCGCGCGGTGGAGAGCTCCCGGCTGGAAGGACCGGTAGACCGGTGGCGAGCAATGCGCGCCGACATTCACCGGGAGGTCTGCGCCAAGGGGTACGACGCCGAGCGCAACACGTTCACCCAGTACTACGGCTCACGTGGCCTGGACGCCGCGCTCCTGCTGCTGCCGGTACTCGGATTCCTGCCCGGCACGGATCCCAGGGTGGTCGGCACCGTCGACGCCGTACGCCGGGAGCTGACCGAGGACGGTTTCGTGGTCCGGTACCGCCCGGAGACTGAGGGTGTGGACGGCCTGCCCGGTAGCGAGGGGGCGTTCGTGATGTGCACGTTCTGGCTTGCCGATGCCCTCGCGCTCACCGGCCGCGTGGGCGAGGCGACCGACCTGTTCGAGCGGATGGTGAGCCTTCGCAACGACGTCGGGTTGCTCAGCGAGGAGTACGACCCAGTCAGCGGCCGCCAGCTCGGCAACACTCCGCAGGCCTTCAGCCACGTCGCGCTGGTGAACACCGCCGTACACCTGTCCGCCTAGGTCCGGGTAGTCCGCCTAGGCCCGGTAGTCGGCCTAGACCGAAGGGCGACCGGCCCGGCCGATTGCCCCCCGACGTCGACGCCTAGCCGAGCCGGGCGAGCACAGTCCGCGCCTCGTTGGCGTACGCCGAATCGACGACGACGTCGTAGCGGGTCGCGGCAAGCTGCTGGTGGGAGATGAAGTCACGCTTGCCCCCGGACAGCGCGTGCCCGACAAGGCCGAACACCGCGCCGGCGATCATGCCGAAGAGCAGTCCCCACAGCAGCAGCGCAATGAAGCTGTCGACGCCCGGTGTGAACAAGCCGAGGAACAGACCGATGAGCAGACCGAACCAGGCTCCGCTGGCTGCTCCTGCCATGGCGGCCCGGCCGTAGTTGAGGCGGCCGTAGACCAGCTCGACCAGGCGTAGGTCCGATCCGATGATGGCGCTGCGCTCGACCGGGAACTTCTCGTCGGAGAGGAAGTCCACAGCGCGCTGCGCTTCGGCGTACGCGGTGTAGGACCCGACCAGCTCACGGGCGGCCAGGTTGGGGGTGGGGTCGGCATTCATCTGCTGCTCCTTTGACGGCGGGCTGCTGCCTGTGAACAACGCGGCAGGTCCTGTCAAGGTCCCCACAGGAGGACCGGAGTATGCCTGCCAGTGGTTACCGTTGCCGGCATGGACCTCGGAGCCTGGAACAGCGCACTGGATGTGGCGACCACCGAGACCATGTCGTTGGTGGTGCTCGGCGTACTCGTGCTGCTGGTCGTGGCAGCGCTGCTCCTCGTCAGCAAGGTGTTCGTCAAGCTCGTCGTGGTCGGCTTGATCGTGACCGTCGGCGTCGCTGTCCACAGTCAGCGGGCGGAGCTGGCAGAGTGTCCACGAACCTGTGCGTGCTCGTTCTTCGGTTACGAGTTGGAGATCGGCCCCGAGGTGGTCCACAACGCCTGCCAGGACGTCGTCAGCCGGATTCGGGCCGCGGTTGATTAGCCGCCGCGCCCGGCGGTCCACGCCAGCAGGTCCTCCGCCGAGCCGGTGTTGATCACCTGTGCGGGCTCGATCCCGCATTCCTCGGCGCGGGCGCAGCCGTACGGCAGCCAGTCGAGCTGACCCGGTGCGTGGGCGTCGGTGTCGATGCTGAACCGGCACCCGGTTTCCGCGGCCAGCCGCAGCAGCCGACGCGGCGGATCCAGCCGCTCCGGCCGGCTGTTGATCTCCACCGCCACGTCGAAGCGCCGGCACGCCTCGAAGACCATTTCGTGGTCGAACTGCGATTCGGGTCGGCCCCTCCCGGTTACCAACCGGCCGGTGCAATGCCCCAGTACGTCGGTGTGCGGGTTGGCCACGGCCTGCACCATCCGGCGGGTCATCTGCTCGGAGTCCATCCGCAGCTTCGAGTGGACGCTGGCGACTACCAGGTCCAGCCGACCGAGCAGGTCGTCGGCCTGGTCCAGCGTCCCGTCCTCGAGGATGTCGACCTCGATCCCGGTGAGAATCCGAAACGGTGCCAGCTCCGCGTTCAGCCCGGCGACGATGTCGAGTTGCTCGCGTAGCCTGTCTGCGGTCAGCCCGCGGGCCACCGTGAGGCGGGGGGAGTGGTCGGTCAGTACGACGTACTCGTGGCCGACGTAGCGCGCCGCCTCGGCCATCTCAAGAATCGGGCTGCCGCCGTCGGACCAGTCGGAGTGTGTGTGGCAGTCACCGCACAGAGCGGCCCGCATGCTCTCGCCGCCGGCGGTGACCGGGTCGTCGGCCCCGGCCTGGAGCTTGGCCAGGTACGCCGGCAGCTCGCCGCGTGCTGCCTCCTCGATGACGGTGGCGGTCACCGCTCCGACACCGCGCAGCTCCGTCAGCGTCCCTGCCCCGGCCCGGTGCTTGAGCTCCTGGGGGGACAGGCCGGCGGCGACGCCGGCGGCTGTCCGGAACGCTCGCACCCGGTAGGTCGGCTCGTGCGCGCGCTCGAGCAGGAACGCGATGTGCCGAAGCGCCTCGACCGGTTCCACGCCGCCCATCCTCGCGCAGCGACCGGCCGCCATGTTCAGCAACTACGCTCAGACGGTGCCCACCACGACTGTCGCCCTCGGGCCCGACTGGCTGGACCCGCTGCGGATCATCGAGTCGCTCGGGCCCTACGCCCTCATCGGCATCCTGTTCATCGTCTTCGCCGAGTGCGGCCTGCTCGTCGGTTTCTTCTTCCCCGGCGACTCCCTGCTCTTCGTCGCCGGCCTGCTTGTCGCGGCCGGCACGCTGGACACCCCGCTGTGGCTCCTGTGCTTGCTGATCACGGTGTCAGCCGTCCTCGGCAACCTGGTCGGCTACTGGATCGGGCGCAAGGCCGGCCCGCCGATCTTCGAGCGGCGAGACTCACGCCTGTTCAAACAGGAGTACGTCGACAAGACGTTCGCCTTCTTCGACAAGTACGGCGCCCGCGCCATCGTGCTGGCTCGGTTCGTGCCGATCGTCCGGACATTCATCACTGTTATGGCCGGCGTCGGGAAGATGGACTTCCGCCGCTACGTCATCTACTCGACGATCGGCGGGATCCTGTGGGGCACCGGAGTCACCGTCCTCGGCTACTTCCTCGGTCAGATCGAGTTCGTCAACGCCAACATCGAGCTGATCCTGCTCGCGATCGTGTTCGTGTCGGTGCTCCCGATCGCCTTCGAGCTGCTGCGGACGCGCAGCCGCCGCCGGGACCCGCGCTACGACGAGCCGCACGAGCGCGAGCGGGTGCTCCGCGAAGACGTGGCCGAGACCGACTGATGGCCGGTGCCCGATGATGCCCCGATGACGCGGTTGGTGGTGATCGGTGGCGATGCGGCCGGCATGTCGGCGGCGTCGCAGGCGCGGCGAATGCGCGGGCGGGACGAGCTGGAGATCGTTGCGCTGGAACGCGGCGGCTGGACGTCGTACTCCGCCTGCGGGATTCCCTACTACGTCGGCGGACTGGTCGACACCGTGGACGAGCTGATCTCCCGTACGCCGTCGGAGTTCCGCTCGCGGCAGCACATCGACGTGCGGATGCGCACCGAGGCGACCGCGATCGACCTGGACCGCGGCCTGGTCAGTACCCGCGGGGTGGACTCCGGTGCGGAGGAGACGCTCGGCTTCGACCAGCTGATGATCGCGACCGGAGCCCGGCCGCTGCGCCCCGACGTACCGGGCCTTGACGCCGGCGGGGTGTACGGCGTGGTGACCCTCGACGACGCCATTGACATCCGCCGCGCCGTCGTCGACGGGAAACCGCGGCGAGCCGTGGTGCTCGGCGGCGGGTACATCGGCGTCGAAATGGCCGAGATGCTGCTCGAACGGGGTCTCGAGGTCACCGTGGTACTCGCCGACCCGCTGCCGCTGGCGCTGCTGGACGAGGACATGGGGGAGCGGGTCTGCGCGGTGATGACAGCGATGGGGATCGATGTGCTCACCTGCTCCCCCGTCACGGGCATCGAGACCGGCGCCGACGGCCGGGTGCGCCGCGTCGTGACCGAGACCGGCACGCACGACGCGGACATCGTCGTACTCGGGCTGGGGGTACGGCCCGACGCCTCGCTCGGGCGGGACGCCGGGCTGGCGGTCGGGGACTACGGCGGTTTACTGGTAGACGAGCGACAGGCCTGCCGGGAGAACGTCTGGGCGGCGGGGGACTGTACCGAGACGATCCACCGGCTGACCGGCAAGCGGCTCAGCGTGGCGCTCGGCACGCACGCGAACCGGCAGGGCCGGATTGCCGGCACCAACATCGGTGGCGGCTCGGCCACGTTCCCCGGCGTACTGGGGACTGCGATCACGAAGGTGGGCGAGTGCGAGATCGGCCGGACCGGTCTGGCTACCCGGGAGATCGAGCAGGAGGGGCTGAGCGCTGATACGACGATCGTCGAGTCGACGACGCGCGCCGGCTACTACCCCGGCGCCGCGTCCATCGTCACGAAGCTGCTGCACGAGCGCGGCACCGGCCGGCTGCTCGGAGCGCAGATCGTGGGCGGGCCGGGATCGGGAAAGCGGATCGACGTCTTCGCCGCGGCCCTGTGGAACAACATGACGGTCGCCGGCATCGCCGGCATGGATCTGTCCTATGCGCCGCCGTTCTCGCCGACGTTCGACCCGGTGACGATCACCGCCCGCAAGGCCGCCAAGCGCTGAGAGGTTGTCAGTGGTTTCGCGTCACGGGTGACGCGAAACCACTGACAACCTTCAAGAGACCTGCACGCCCTTCCAGAACGCGAAGCGGTCGGTGATCTCGACGGCGGCCTCGTGCGGCTCCGGGTAGTACCAGGCGGCGTCGGTGTTCTCCTCGCCGTCGACGACGAGGGAGACGTACGACGCCGTTCCCTTCCAGGGGCACACCGACGTCGTGCTGCTCTCGCGCAGGTAGTCGGCGTGCACCGACTCGCGCGGAAAGTAGTGGTTGCCCTCGACGACGACGGTGTCCTCGCTGTCGGCGATGGTCTGGCCGTTCCAGGTGGCGCGTGGCATGGCTGTCCTTTCGCAGGTGCTGGCTGTGTAGGCCTAACAACGGAGACTGCGAGATACTGCCCGGGACCGACGAAAGCCTGCCGCCGTACGGAGGAGCCCGATGCCGATCGCCACGCCCGAGGTCTACAATGAGATGCTCGACCGGGCCAAGGAGCAGGGGTTCGCCTATCCGGCGATCAACGTGACCTCCTCGGAGACGCTCAACGCCGCGCTGCGGGGGTTCGCCGATGCCGGCAGCGACGGGATAGCGCAGATCTCGACCGGGGGAGCGGAGTTCCTCTCCGGTACGGCGGTCAAGGACATGGTGACCGGCGCGGTGGCACTGGCTGAGTTCGCGCACGTCGTTGCGGCGAAGTACCCGATCAACATCGCGTTGCACACCGACCACTGTCCGCCGGACAAGCTGGACGGCTACATGCGGCCGCTGATCGCGATCTCGGCCGAGCGGGTGGCGGCGGGCAAGGAGCCGCTGTTCCAGTCGCACATGTGGGACGGCTCCGCGGTCCCGCTCGAGGAGAACCTGCAGCTCGCCGCGGAGTTGCTCGACGCCTGCGCCAAGGCTCGGATCGTCATGGAGGCCGAGATCGGCGTCGTCGGCGGCGAGGAGGACGGCGTCGACAACGCCTTGAACGAGAAGCTCTACACGACGTCGGAGGACTTCCTGCGTACGGCGGAGGTGCTCGGAACCGGTGAGCGTGGCCGCTACATCCTGGCGGCGACGTTCGGCAACGTGCACGGTGTGTACAAGCCGGGCAACGTCAAGCTGCGTCCAGAGATCCTGCGCGACGGCCAGCAGGTCGTCGCGCAGAAGCTCGGGTTGCCGGACGGCAGCAAGCCGTTCGACTTGGTGTTCCACGGGGGGTCGGGGTCGCTGCTCGAGGAGATCCGCGAGGCGCTCGGCTACGGCGTCATCAAGATGAACGTCGACACCGACACGCAGTACGCCTTCACCCGGCCGATCGCGGCGCACATGTTCAGCAATTTCGAGGGCGTACTCAAGGTCGACGGGGAGGTCGGCAACAAGAAGCTGTACGACCCGCGCAGCTACCTCAAGGCCGGCGAGACGGCGATGGCAGCTCGGGTGCAGCAGGCGTGCGAGGACCTGCTCTCCGCCGGTACGTCGATCGCCAGCTGAGCCCGGCCCGGTCCGCTTGATCAACTCGGGGAAATGGTTGCTCCTCCGCCCGAATCGGCAACCACAAGCCCGAGTTGATCAAGCGCGACCCGCGATCCGTGGACTTCGGTGACGAGGTCCAGTGGGAGGCCCAGGGCCGCCAGGTAGTCGCGCACGGTCGATACCTTGGGATCGCCACGCCGTTCCAGCTTCGAGACGTCCGACTGTGAGATGCCGAGCCGCCTGCCGACATCGGCCTGCGTCATCCGGACCTGCAGGCGCAGCCCGGCCAACGTGGTGGTGGCGCGCGGTTCTGTACGAATCCGGGACCGGTCGAGCCAGGCGCGCCACAGCGGTGACGTGCCGTACATCGGATAGGCGTCGACCAGTGCGGCGACGCGTCCGGCTAGCTGCCCCGTCGGATCCTGTGCGACGGCTCTGATCACAGGCAGCCAGTCGTGCAGATCCCCGCGGTCGAGGATGTCCACGAGGGCGGCCGAGGGCAGATCGTCGGTGCTGGTGTCCGCGAGGTAGTCGAGGTGGCGGTGCAGCATCAGGTCGCGCCCGTCTGCTCGGCGAGCCGGTCCAGCATGGTCAGCGCCAGGGCGCGTGACGCGTCGGCCACCGTGGTCCAGTCCTGCCATCGCGGCTGCAGCTGACGGTACGACGCCAGGTCGAGGTCGCTGCGGTCGCCTGGGGCGGGTTCAGCCAGCTGTTTGGCGACCTGGGTGGCGATCCGCCGGCCGCCGGGGCCGCGCTGGTCCTCGTAGTAGTCGTCCAAGCCCAGCAGTACGTCGGCCGCCCGGTGTGGCCCGAGCCGATCCGCGAGGGCGACGACATCGAGGTAGTCGCGGGTGGCGTTGCGGATCAGGCACAGCCAAGCCTTGATGCGGGTGATCTCGGCGAGTGTGGGCACCCGAAGCGTTCCCGCGGGAACGTCGACCTGCTCGACCTCGATCGGCCGGATCCGGATCAGGTTGCGTACACCCGTCTCGACGCCGTCCAGAGATCCGAGGATCAGGACCGGCCGTAACACCCTCGCCGTGACCCAGCCGTCAGAGTCCTCCAACGCTGTGAGTACGTCGTCGTACCGGGAGCGCAGATCCTCCACCACATGGTCGTCATCGAAGGAGACCCGGTGGCCGGCGTGGTACGCCGCCGCCGTACCTCCCACCAGGACCGCGTCCGGCACCAGCTGCTGCAGCCGGGCGGCCGCATCCAGCACCTCCGCCCACTCCGCTTCACGCACAGATAGTGATTCTACGCACTACTCTGCTACGGCCGGGTGAGGTCAGTCAGCTCTCCAGGCTCAGGCCGACAAGCATCGGCAGGAGGCCTGGGGAGACTCTGGCTGCACCGCCGCCAAGGCTCGAGACCGCTGTCGCGCAGCCGCTCGAGCCGTCCACCACAACCAGCGCCACCGCCGAGCCGGCAATCCGGAACTCGATCTGATACTGGTTGTCGGTGGCTCGACAGGGGTTGTCGCCGGAATCCGTGACCCGGTCGAGCTCTGCGAGCAGCTCGGAGAGTTCCTGATCGGTAATCGTCTGCACGTTGCTGCCTCGCTGGGCTCTGACGACGCTCACGCTCAGACCCGGTTGAGGGCCAGGTACGACGAACGGTGTCGCCGCAGCGGTTGCCGGTTCCAGGTAGATCAGGAGCTCCTCTGCCGGAACCCCGACTGCGGTCACCGATCCCCCCGACGCCGGAACGAACACGTTGACGACGGGTGTGTAGCCGTCAGGGAATGGCATTCGGCCGCCGGAAGGACCCCACACCCACACCTGCACTCCGTTGTCGAGCACCGTCTGCACCACCGCGCTGCCGACTCCGGGTGAGACTCCCGACCGTTCCCAGATGTACGGCGCGACGACGTCGCCGTTGCACGGTCTCGCGGTGCCGCCCACATCGGGCACCGAGATCGTCGCCCGATAGAGCACGTTGCCGGTCGACGGGCAGTTGACGTTGCTCAGGTCGAGCTGGCCATCCGGCTCGGTGGCTGGGAACTCCGTCCATCCCGCTGGCGTTACGGCCAGCGGCGCGGCGAGGGCGCTCACCACGAGTCCGTTTCCCAGTTCACCGGCGCGAGCCTGCTCGGCGGCGGCCGCGGCGTCGGCAGCTGCCTGCTCCGCAGCTTGCACCTCTTCCCGGAGGAGGGCCTCGTCGGGCTGACCGGACTCCCAGCCGGCCGGCCGATCTCCGGGGCCGGCGGCGGGACCGGCGCCGCGGGTCTGCGTGTCAATGACGTTGAGCACCCCGGCGCCACCGAGGAGGACGACGAGACTGGCGGCAACGGTCAGCACGACCGACCGGCGGCGCTCGCGCCGGGCCCGGGCCAGCACAGCCTGCGCCGGATCAGCGGCGGTCGGCGAGAGGTCGCGGACGGCACGCTCGAGCAGGTCGTGGATCGACCGGTCGTCGTTCACTGGCACACCTCGCTGCGCTCGCTGAGCCGCGTTCGCGGCGCTGTGCCCATTGGTTCGCTCGCTGCGCTCGCTCATCGTCTTTCTCCCGTCGCTGCCTGTACGTCTGCCGCTACGTCATTGAGGTCACTGTCATTGGGCAACCTGCTGGTCCGGAGGAACGCCACCGCCCGCGAGGCACGACTCTTGACGGTTCCGGTGGAGCAGCCCAGGCGGTCGGCGATCTCCGCCTCGCTCAGCCCGGCCCAGTACCGCAGGACGAGCACGATCCGCTGCTGGGCGGGCAGGGTAGGGAGCGCTTCCAGCACGACATCGGCTTGATCCCTGGCCGCGTAGTCATCGGTCTCGTCCGGCCGCTCGGGCAGCTCCGCGGTCGGCAACTCGCCGCGCCAGCGTCGCCGTACCATCCGCCAGGCCATTCGCTCCATGACGGTGCGGGTGTAGGCCTCGGGCTGCCCGTCGGGATGCAGGCGACCCCATGCCCGGTAGGTCTTGACCAGTGCGGACTGGACGAGATCCTCACCGTGCCCGCGGTCACCGGTGAGCAGGACGCCGTACCGGACCAGGGCGGGGTAGCGGCTGCCGACAAATTCGGAGAAGCCCTCCACCGTTTGCCCGCCCCCTGTTACCGCCTGCCCGCCTACCCACTCCGAAGGCCTTGGCCGACGGGTAGGTTCCATCGGGCAGGATGGCAGCCATGCCACCGACTCCGCGCGTGATGACTGTGACCCGCTCATGACGGGACGGAACCTGCTGGGTGAACCACCGCCGACTCTGCTGCCGGCCCAGCCCGCGATCGCGCAGCTTGTCGCCGAAGGCAGCGATCCGGTCGAGATCGCGACCCGGTACCCAGCGGCGAGCATCGCCTGGGCCGCTCTCGCGGAGGCGGCGATGGACGGCGGGCGCACGATCGAGGCCTACGCGTACGCGCGGACCGGCTACCACCGGGGGCTGGATGCTCTCCGACGGAACGGGTGGAAGGGCTTCGGGCCGGTGCCCTGGTCGCATGAGCCGAATCGCGGCTTCCTGCGCTGCGTCGGCGTGCTGGCGAGGGCTACCGCGGCCATCGCCGAGTTGGACGAGGCCCAGCGGTGCGCAGAGCTGTTGCGCGAGTGTGATCCCGCGGCGGAGCACCTGCTCGGCTGACGGTTCGTCGAGCGGCCCCGCTGAGTCAGCCAGGCTTCCAGGCTCCGCCGGGTCCGCGGTGGTGCTCTTGGACCTCGTGGGCCAGCTCGTCCAGATCGGCGCCGCCGGACATCAGCTGGGTCAGGTCGTTGAGATCGATGTCCTCGCGGGTGACGTTGGCGACCATCGCGCCGTGGTTGAGCATGATGAACCGGTCGCCGACCGGGTAGGCGTGCCGCGGGTTGTGGGTGATGAAGATGACGCCGAGCCCCCGCTCACGCGCCTGTACGACGTGCCGGATCACCATCCCCGCCTGCTTGACCCCGAGCGAGGCGGTCGGCTCGTCGAGGATCAGGACCCGAGCGCCGAAGTAGACCGCGCGGGCGATGGCGACACACTGCCGCTCGCCGCCGGACAGGGTGCCCACGGGCTGGTGCGGATCCTGGACATCGAGACCGAAGCGGGCGAGTTCGGCCACCGTCACGTCCTGCGCGTGCTCGACGTCGAGCCGGCGGAACGGCCAGAAGCCACGCGTCGGCTCCGACCCGAGGAAGAAGTTGCGCCAGATCGACATGAGCGGGACGACTGCCAGGTCCTGGAAGACGGTGGCGATGCCGCGGTCCAGCGCCTGCCGCGGCGAGGAGAACTTCACCCGCTTGCCGGCCACGAGGTACTGCCCCTGGTCGTAGGACACCACGCCGGAGAGGATCTTGATCAGGGTGGACTTGCCGGCGCCGTTGTCCCCGAGCACGCACGTCACCTCGCCGGAGTTGACCGTCGCGTTGATCCCCTGCAGCGCGGTGACGCCGCCGTACCGCTTGCCGAGCCCGCGCACCTCCAGCAGCGGGGTGTGCGGCGGTACGTCGGACTCCGGCAGGTTGTCACCCTCACCGTCGAGGGCTGCCTGGATGTCGTCGATCGGGTGCAGCTCCGGCTTCATCCGGGCGAGTCCTCCGCTCGACGGCGCACGACGACGGTGTTGATCAGGACGGCGGCGAGGAGCATCCCGCCCAGGAAGAGCGGGAACCAGTCGTTGTCCCACTGCGCGAACACGATGCCTTGCTGCGTCATCCCGTAGATGAGCGCGCCGATCGACGCCCCGATGGCCGAACCGACTCCGCCGGTGAGCAGGCAGCCACCGATCACCGCCGCGATGATGTAGTTGAACTCCTCCCCGAGGCCCACGTTGGCCTGGACGCTGGTCAGCCTTACCACCGAGATGGTCCCGACCAGCCAGGCAGCCGTCGCCGTCGTCATGAACAGCAGGATCTTGGTCCGTCCCACCGGCACGCCGACGCTGCGGGCACTCGCCGGCGCGCCGCCGGAGGCGAAGATCCAGTTGCCGAACTTCGTCCGCACGAGCAGCAACGTGGCCAGGACGGCCACCACGATCCACCACAGGATCGCCACCCGGAACTCGCCGTCGCCGATGGTCGCTGCGGACGCGAAGACCGCTCGCGCCGCGGCGTACCCCTGGGCGTCGTCCACTCCGCCGACCTGGACGGTGTCGGTGAGCTGCTTGGTCACGCCGACGTTGACCCCCTGCAGGGCGAAGAACGTGCCGAGGGTGACGATGAAGCTCGGCAGCCGTGTCCGCGTCACCAGGATGCCGTTGAGGAAGCCGACAGTCAGCGCGAACAGCAGCGACCAGGCGATTCCCTCCCAGATGTTCACGCCGAGCTGGTCGACCAGCAGGGCGGTTACCAGGCCGGTCGATGCGGTCAGGACCCCGGCGGACAGGTCGAATTCGCCGCCGATCATGAGCAGTGCGACGGCCACCGCCATGATCCCGAGGGTGGCGGTGACGTCCAGGACGTTGGCGATCCCGGCCGACGTGGCGAACTGGTCGGTCTGGGTGGCGAAGAACGCGGCGATGACGACGGCGCCGATCACCGACCCGAGTTCCGGCCGGGACAAGGCCCGGAGGACAGGACTGCGACCGGGGGTGACCGGAACCCGCGCCGAGGTCGTCGCGGCTGTCATGACGCCGGCCCTCCGTTCGAAGGTTGAAGTTTCACAGTCTGCCCTGCCGCGCGGTTCAACGGGTGCCGATCGAGGCCGGATCCTCAACGATGTCGACGTTGTCCTGGGTGATGTAGCGGGGTCCGGTGGGGACCGCTTGCCCACCGCCGACCACATTGCCGTTGCGGGCGTACAGCGCCAGGAACACGACAGGCAGGTAGCCCTGCAGGTACTGCTGCGGGTCGACGGCGAAGAGGAGCTGGCCGTCGCGGATGGCCTGGAGGACGTCGGCGTTGAACTCGAACGTCGCCAGCGTGGCGCTGGACCCCGACGTGTCGATCGCCGTTGCGGCCGCCACAGCCACCGCCGGGTTGAGCGTGAGTACGCCGTCGATCTCCGGGTCGGCTTGCAGCTCCGAGGCGATCGTCGTCTCGGTCTCGACGATGTTGCTCGCGTTCACCTGCAGGGTCCGGACGTCCTCGCCCTGCTCCGCGCCACCGACGCCGCGGGCCGCCCCCTGGCAGCGTTCCTCCAGCGCCACGTTGCCGGCCTCGTGGATGACGCAGAGCAGCGTCGTCACGCCGGCGTCCCGAAGTCTGTTGCCGGCACCCTCGCCGGCGCTGGCTGCCGACTGCCCGACGTGGGTGAGTGCACCGAACTCCGCGGAGCGTTCCTCGCCGGCATTGATCGTGACCACTGGAATGCCGGCCGCGATGGCGCTCGCGATGGACTCCTGCAGCGCGTCGGGGTCGGCCATGGAGACGATCAAGCCGTCGACCCCGCTGGAGGTCGCAGAGGCGATGAGTTGCGCCTGGCTGCCCGGCTCCGGGTCGGACAGGTAGTCGATCTCGGCGTTGCTGGCCTCCCCCGCATCCTCGGCCCCGGTCTTGACGACATCCCAGAACGGGTCACCGGCGGTGCCGTGGGTGACGACGGCGAACGTCAGACGGCGGTCAGGATCTCCCTCGCTGGGTGGCGTGGCTGTCGCGCTCTCGGGCAGGCTCAGGGACTCGACCGCGGACTCGGTGTTCGCGGTGGACCGGCTGCCCGCTGTACAGCCGG
>Ga0136640_10000365_pt1 | contig 17233 bp, 14 predicted proteins | sample AntDrymUQ8642106_2_FD_105498 | JGI IMG/M metagenome (GOLD analysis project Ga0136640, IMG submission 105498) | Polar desert sand microbial communities from Dry Valleys, Antarctica - metaG UQ864 (21.06) | ecosystem: Environmental > Terrestrial > Soil > Desert | place: Antarctica: Dry Valley...
GGCCAGGCGCAGCGCATCGTTCGGCCATCGTGTGGAGCGTCGCGGCGCGCGATGCCGCGGCCTATTTCAACCTTCCCGACCGCATTTTCGCGGACGAGCTTGAAAAGCGCATGGGGGGTTTCCTCGGGCCGTTGCGCATCGCCGCGCCGCGCGCGCGCTACCCGCTCGGCTTTCACCACGCCGCGACCATAACCGGCCACCGCCTCGCGCTCGCCGGCGATGCCGCGCACGGCATTCATCCGATCGCGGGCCAAGGGCTCAACCTGGGCTTTCGCGACGCCGCGGCGCTCGCCCAGGTGCTTGCCGAGGGCACGCGTCTGGGCCTCGATCTCGGCGACGCGCAGCTGCTCGCGCGCTACCAGCGCTGGCGTAGCCTCGATACCTTCGCCATCGCCGCGGCGACCGACGGGCTCACGCGTATCTTCGGGATGCGGGGGCGCGCGGCATCGGCGTTACGCCGCGCCGGTATGAACGCGATCGACCGTATCGCGCCGCTCAAGAGCCGCCTGATGGACGAAGCCCGCGGCACAAGCGGGGAGCTCCCGCTGTTACTTCGCGGGCTGCCGATCTAGGCGCCGCGCTTCCTCGACAATCATGATCGGGACCCCGTCGCGCACCGGGTAGGCAAGCCCGGCCGCCTCCGAAATCAATTCGCTTGCCTCGGTGTCCCATCGCAGCGCGGTTCGCGTCAAAGGGCAAACGAGGATCGACAGTAGCCCGGCATCGATTCCATCTGCCCCGGCGGTCATTGCAAGGTAGCGGGGCCATCGGCCCCGCCCGGCATCATCCGCGCGAAGGCCATGAACTGGACCAGCATGTCGGCGCGTTCGACGATATCGGCGGCCTCGAGCAGCGCCTGTTTCGATCCGGTGTCGAACGGCGCGACCTGGGCGATGCCGTTGACCAGCATCTCGTCGTCGAGCCGCCCGACCGCGTTCCAATCTACGCCATAGCCGAGCGAATCGGCGTAGCGGCGCGCCTCGCGTTCGAGGTCGGCGCGCAGGATCGAGGGCAGGGGCACGGGCTCCCCCGAATCATCGAAGCCGGCAAGGCTCGCCTCGATTTGACGAAACGGCGTGGTCACCTTCAGCTCGTCGATCAGCGTGAACCGGCTGAGGCCTTCGAGCACGATATTGAACCGGCCGTCGTCGAGCTCTTCCGAACCGACGATGCGGCCGAGGCACCCCGTCGCGAACAGCGGCGGGCTGTCTCCCGGGCACCTCGGTTGAATCATCCCGATACGCTTGTCGCCGGCCAAGGCATGGTGCGCCATTGCGCGGTAGCGGTCTTCGAATAAGTGAAGCGGCAATTGCGCGCGTGGAAACAGGATCGCGCCCGCCAGCGGGAATACCGGAAAGCGCAACGTTTCCGTCAAGTGAAAAGGATCGCGGACAGGCGCCTTCGTTGCGCCGAGACCCAGGAGTCCTCCAGCCCCACTGCTTCCATCAGCTGCAGCAGGCGTTTCTTGGCGGCCCCTTCCTTCCACTCGCGGTCGCTTGCGATGCTTTGCAGGAGAAGATCGGCCGCGCGGTCGCGGTCCGACCCCATCAACGCCCCGGCAAGCTCGTAGCGCGCGTCATGATCGTCCGCATCGGCGGCAATGCGCGCTTCGAGCGCCGACATGTCGCCGGCCAGGGGCGCGACGCTGGCAAGCTCAAGCGCGGCGCGGGCACGGCCGATCGCCGGCGCCTTCGCTGCCGCCTCGGGCGCGCCGTCCAGCAACGCCCGCGCTTCGGCGGTCTGCCCCGCGCCGATCATGGCGCGCGCAAGGCCCGCAATCACGTCAGCATTTTCAGGCGCCATGTCCAAAAGCTGATTGAAAATCGAAAGCGCGCGCTCTTGGTCGCCAGTCGCCAAAACCTCCTCGCCCATCGCGATCAGCGGCTCGATTTCGGCCTCGAGGCTTTGCGCCTCGCCCTCGATCGGGAGCTGCCCGAGGATTTGATCGAGCGTCTTCTTGAGGCTCGCCTCGGTCCGCGCCGGGGTGAGGTCGGCGACCAGTTGTCCCTGGAACACCGCGTAGACCGTGGGGATCGACTGCACCTTGAACTGCGCCGCGATGGCCTTGTTCTTGTCGACGTCGATCTTGACCAGGACGACGCCCTTCGCCGCATAGTCGGCCGCGACTTTCTCGAGGATCGGGCCGAGCTGCTTGCACGGCCCGCACCATTCCGCCCAGAAATCGACGATGACGAGGCTGGTCATCGACGGGTCGACGACATCGCGCTTGAAGCCATGCAGCGCGGCGCGGTCGGCTTCGGACAGGCCCAGGGTGGCCACGCTTGATTCTCCTTGGTCGAGGGACCGCCAATATGGGGCGCGTGGCCCCGCTCTGCCAACCCGTCTTGGCGAGGAGCTTGCTGCTCTTCGTGCCTCATGCTAGCAGCCGCCGCCTTACCTCAGGGCCGCGCGCTTGTGCGGCTCAGCTCAGGATGCGGGCGTAGCTCAGGGGTAGAGCACAACCTTGCCAAGGTTGGGGTCGAGGGTTCGAATCCCTTCGCCCGCTCCAAAACTCCTACCCAGACGGAGCCTGTGGCCCTCGCGCCATACTCGGGGGTCGCACGACTTGATCGGGATCGAGCAGCGCGGCGGTTTCGATCGCGTCAAGGGCGCGCCTGGCGGCGACATAGCGCCGCGCGTCGGCGATCCAGCGCGCTGCGCGCGCTTGCCCGGGCAAGCGTAACACCTCGGCGAGCGCGACGTCGACCTGTCCCGCCTCGAGCCTGTCGCGCGCGCGCTGCAGGCGTTCGGACGGCACGGTCGAAGGCGTTCCGGCGCGTCTTACGGTGACGAGGCTCGCGAATTCGCGCCGCGTCGCCTGCCACCAGCCGTCGCCAGGCCCTGCCGCCTGGGCGGTAAGATCGGTGCCGAGCTCGCCGAGCCCGAGTTGCAGCGCTTCGATCGTCACCGGCCGCCGCGCCACGGTGATGATCGTCGCCACCGCGGGCAATTGCGTCGCCGCGAAGCGCTCGCGAAGCAGGCCTTCGATGTAGCCGAGCGCAACTCCGCGATCGAGCGCGCGGCGCGCCGCGAACGCCACCAGCAGCCCTTCGGCGCGGTCGGCGTTGCCTACGGCCTCGCGGCTCGCCTGGTCGACGCGGTCGAGCCGGGCTTCGAGCATGGCGATGCGCTGCGGAACGTCGCCCGGAGCGATCGGCACGAACGCTGCCCTGGGGGGCAAAGAAGCCTGGCGCATAGGTTGGGGTGCAAGGCCGAGCAGCCGGGACCCTTGCGGCCATTGGCTCAGCAGCCAGACCATCGCCGCCAATCCGGCGAGAAACGCGATCAGGATCAGCGCCAGTATGCGAAGCCAGGCCGGTCCCTGCGGCGCGTCATCGTAAACTTCGCTCATGGCGCGCCAGTCTCGCACACCCCGCGCGCAATCGCCAGCATGGCAGCGTCGGAAGGCTCGTCCGCCGCCATGACGCCGGCCCAGCCGGTGCCCGCCCGCTGTGCTGCCGTCGCGCTGATCGCGACGATGTGAACCAGCGTGCGATTGATTTCCGCGCGGTCGATGAGGCCGGCGAACAAGGCCGCTGCGCGAGGCGAGTGCAGCAGCGCGATCGCACCGCTTCGCGCGACGTCCCGGGCCGCGTTGGAAAGCCCGTCGACGGCGCGCGAGAGATATACCGGAACTTCGACCACCGCGATCCTAGCGGGCGTGCAGGAACGACGATGCTCGCCGCCGAGTTGAAGCACCCGGCGGTGCGGCCCCGCCTCCACTCCCGCCCAAAGCGCGCTCACATCCCCGCCACCCTGCACCGCGACATTAAATCCCGCCGCTCTTGCTGCGGCGGCGGTCGCCGGTCCGACGGCAAATAGGGGCAGGCCACGGTAACGCGCGAGCTGCGGTCCGCCATGGCGCGCCGCGTTGGCGCTGGTCATCATCACTGCGTCGAAATCAGCGGGATCGGGGGCGATCCAGGGAAGCGGTGCAATCTCGAAAAGCGGCTCGACGAACGCGGCGAGCCCGAGCGCCCGCGCGCGATGCGCGGTGGCCGAAGCCCCCGGTTCGGGGCGCAGGACGAGGAGCAGCAGGCTCAACCCGCGAACAGCGCGCGAAGCGCCGGGCTCGCGCCCGCCAGCAGGTCTTGCGCGAGGGTGCACGGTCTTTCCTGATCGGACGGCGCAAAGCGCGCGCTGCGTTGAACGCGCTCGCGGCCGTCTTCGCTCAGAATTTCGACGCGGAGCAGAATGTCGCCATCTTCGACCGCCAGAGCTGCAGCGGGCGAGTGGCAGCTGCCGCCAAGCGCCGCGAGCAGCGCGCGTTCGGCCGATACGCAAAGCGACGTGGTGCTATGGTTGATCGCGACGCACATCTGCGCCATCCGCGCGTCGCCGCTCCTGCACTCGATCCCGACAGCGCCCTGTGCGGATGCGGGCAGCATCGTATCGACGGGGATCGCGAATCCGATCTCGGCGTGGCCGAGCCGGTCGAGCCCGGCGGCGGCGAGCAAGGTCGCGTCGACTTCGCCTGCGGCGAGCTTGGCCAGCCGGGTCGCGACGTTTCCGCGGATCGGGACGATGCGCAGGTCGGGGCGAAGGTGCAGCAGTTGCGCGGCGCGCCTTGGCGAAGACGTGCCCACCACTGCCGCGCGCGCAAGATCGGCAATCCTGTCCGCGCCGATAAGCCGGTCGCGGGGGTCGGCGCGAGGCAGCATGGCGGCGATGACCAACGCGTCCGGGCGGAGGCTTTCGACGTCCTTCATCGAATGGACCGAGAGGTCGGTCTCGCCCGCGATCAGCGCCCGGTCGAGCTCCTTGGTCCACAACGCCTTGCCTCCGACCTCGGCCAGCGGCCGGTCCTGGATGCGGTCGCCGCTCGTGCGGATCGCGACGATCTCGATTTCGGCTTCGTCGAGCCCGTGCACCGCGCGCAGTGCCCCGGCGACGAGATTGGCTTGGACGAGCGCCAGCGGCGACCCGCGCGTGCCGATGCGGATGGGGAGCGTCATCGCTTCCCCAATACCGTTCGGGCTGAGCCTGTCGAAGCCCTTTCCTTTCGCGGGCGGAGCCCTTCGACAAGCCCCGGGCGAAAGGTTAGTGGCCGAGCCGATGGCACTCATCCTCGGCCTTGAATCGAGCTGCGACGAAAGCGCCGCCGCGCTGGTCACTTCGGATGGCCGAATCCTGGCGCACAGGCTCGCGGGCCAGGAAGCCATGCACCGGCCCTATGGCGGGGTCGTTCCCGAAATCGCCGCGCGTGCCCATGTCGAGGCGCTTCCGCCACTGATCGAAGGCGTTCTGGCCGAAGCGGGGGTCGCCCTCGACCAAGTCGACGCCGTCGCCGCGACCGCTGGCCCGGGCCTGATCGGCGGGGTTATGGTCGGGCTCGTCATGGGCAAGGCGCTCGCCTTCGCGGGCGGCAAACCGCTGGTCGCGGTCAACCATCTCGAAGGCCACGCGCTTTCCGCGCGGCTCATCGATCCCGATCTCGATTTTCCTTATCTGCTGCTGCTGGTCTCCGGCGGCCATTGCCAGTTGTTGCTGGTCGAAGGGGTCAGCCGCTATCGGCGGTTGGCGACCACCATCGACGATGCCGTCGGCGAGGCTTTCGACAAATGTGCCAAGCTGCTCGGGCTCGGCTTTCCGGGCGGTCCCGCGGTCGAAGCCGCGGCGCGGGGGGGCGACCCCAAGGCCGTCCCGCTTCCCCGCCCGCTGCTTGGGTCGATCGAACCGCATTTTTCCTTCGCCGGCCTGAAGAGCGCGGTGCTCCGCGCGCATCGATCGGGGCGCCATCCGGTCGCGGATATCGCGGCGTCGTTCCAGGCCGCGGTCGTTGATTGCCTGATCGACCGCACCCGCCGCGCATTGCCAGCGGCCTCGGGCGCGACCGCGCTCGTCGTTGCCGGCGGTGTCGCCGCCAACGGCGCCGTCCGGTCCGCGCTTCAAGCCCTCGCGAACGCGCACGCCCTGCGCTTCGTCGCGCCGCCGCTGTGGCTGTGCACCGACAATGCCGCGATGATCGCGTGGGCGGGCGCCGAGCGTTTCGCCGCGGGCTTGACCGATGGATTGGACGCACTTGCCCGTCCCCGCTGGCCGCTCGACCCCAACGCGGAGCGTGCGCGCGGGGCGGGGGTCAAGGCATGACCATCGGGGTGATCGGGGGAGGGGCGTGGGGAACCGCGCTGGCTCAAGTCGCAGCGGCGGGCGGCAGCGAGGTCATTCTGTGGGTGCGCGAGCCCGATGTTCGCCGCGCGGTCAACGACGTCCACGAAAACCCGGTTTTCCTCCCCGGCATCGCGTTATCGCCCCTCATCCGCGCCACCGACACGCTCGGCGCGCTTCACCGCTGCGATGCAATTCTCGTCGTCACTCCGGCCCAGCACATGCGCGCCATCCTCGCCGAAACCCCGCAAGGCAGCGTTCCGCTAGTGCTGTGCGCCAAGGGCATCGAGGAAGCGACCATGTCTTTCCTCCACGAGGTCGCACAGGCCATTCATCCGCGCGCCCCGATCGCGGTGCTTTCAGGACCCACCTTCGCGCACGAAGTCGCCGCCGGTCTACCCACCGCGGTCACGCTGGCGGTCGCCGATCGTAGCGTCGGAGAAGTGCTGCGCGGACGTCTCGCCCGCCCCAATTTCCGGCCCTATCTTTCAGACGACGTCATCGGCGCCGAGATCGGCGGCGCGGTCAAGAATGTCCTCGCCATCGCCTGCGGTGTGGTCGACGGCTGCGGCCTGGGGCAAAACGCGCGCGCCGCGCTCATTTCGCGCGGCTTTGCCGAAATGACGCGCTTCGGTCTTGCCCACGGCGCCCGCGCCGAAACGCTGGCGGGCCTGTCGGGCCTCGGCGACCTCGTCCTGACCTGCTCCTCGGTCGCCTCGCGCAATTTCAGCCTCGGCAAGGGGCTCGGCGAAGGCAGGCGGGCGAAAGACCTGCTCGCCGATCGCAGGACGGTCGCCGAAGGCGCTTACACGGCCCCCGTTCTGGCCCGCGCCGCGGCGAAGGCCGGCGTCGACATGCCGATCGCGAGCGCGGTGTGCCGGTTGTTGTCGGGCGAGGCGACCGTGAAGGAGACCGTGGACGGATTGCTTGCGAGGCCGCTCAAGGCGGAGGGGGCCTGACCCGCCGGGGGCACGGCTTGTCTCCTTGCGGGCTTCCTCTCATCTAGGGACGATGCGCGCCGCAACCCAGACCCGCGGAGACCCTCCGGGAACCGCTGCCCGCCGCGCCGCGCTTTCGCTGCTGGACTCCGTGCTTCGTAAGGGGCTTAGCCTCGAAGCGGCAATGGGCCCCGCGGGCGCGAGGCTGACTCGCGCCGACGATCGCGCCTTCGCGCTCGCCATAGCGTCGGAGGCGCTGCGCCGGCTTCCCGATCTCGACGCGTTGATCGACGGTGCGACGTCAAGGCCGCTCCCCCCCGATGCCAAAGCGAGAAACGCACTCCGCATAGCGCTTGCGCAGGCGCTGGCGATGAATACTGCACCGCACGCGGCGATCGCTACCGTGCTGCCACTGGTCGACGGCGGCCCACGCAAGCTCGTCCACGGGGTCTTCGGAACGCTGATGCGCCGCGGCGCCACGCTCCCGGCGCGGCCGACGCTTCCCGAAGACATCGCCGCGCGTTGGACCGCGGCGTGGGGCGCCCACGAAGTCGCCGCCGCCGCCGCGACGATCGCGGTTCCGCCGCCGCTCGACCTGACGCTGGCGAATGCCGACGACACTGTGCGCTGGGCTGAGGCGTTGGGGGGCACGAGCCTGATGCAGGGCCATGTCCGCGTTGCGCGCGGTCAGCGGGTCGAAAATTTGCCCGGCTTCGGCGAAGGTTCATGGTGGGTGCAGGACATCGCCGCGTCGCTTCCTGTCCGATTGCTGGGCGCCGGCCGCGGCCAGACCGTGCTCGACCTATGCGCGGCGCCCGGCGGCAAGACGATGCAGCTCGCTGCCGCGGGCTATCAAGTCACATCGGTGGATTCCTCGAATAGCCGTCTGGCGCGACTTCGCGAAAACCTGGCGCGCACGGGGCTTGCGGCCGAAGTGGTCGCGGCCGACATCATGAAATGGGCCAGCCCCGCTCCAGTAAACGCCGTCCTGCTCGACGCACCCTGTTCGGCGACCGGCATCTTCCGCCGCCACCCCGAGGTGTTGTATCGCGCCCGCCCGCGCATCGTCGCCGAGCTTGCCGCGCAGCAGCGCATGATGCTGGCGCGCGCCGCCGATTGGGTGAAGCCGGGAGGAACGCTCGTCTACGCCGCCTGTTCGCTCGAGCGCGAGGAAGGCGAGGGCGTGGTCGATGAATTCGCCGCCACGCGCCGCGATTTCGAAATCGCACCAGTGCGCGCCGAAGACCTTCCCGCGGGAGCGAACGCGGACACAAGCGGGCGAGTCCGCCTGCTGCCGTCGATGCTGGCGGCCGAGGGCGGCGCCGACGGCTTCTTCATCGCTCGCTGGACGCGAAATAGCGGGGGATAAGCCGCCCCGCCTTGTTGCTCCCCCCGAGTCGCGGGGCTAAGCCCGCGCCGTGTCCAAGCCCCTTCGCATCGCGCCTTCGATCCTGTCGGCCGATTTCGCGCGCCTCGGCGACGAAGTGCGTGCGATCGACCAGGCCGGCGCGGACTGGATCCACGTCGACGTCATGGACGGGCATTTCGTCCCCAATATTTCGATCGGGCCCGTCGTCGTCAACGCGATCCGGCCGCACACCGCCAAGCCACTCGACGTCCACCTCATGATCGCTCCCGCCGACCCTTATATCGACGCCTTTGCCGAGGCGGGGGCAGACATCATCACCGTGCACCCCGAAGCCGGTCCGCACCTTCACCGCACGGTCCAGCGCATCAAGGCGCTCGGCAAGAAGGCGGGGGTCTCGCTGAACCCCGCGACCCCTGCCAAGATCCTCGACTATGTGCTCGAAGAGATCGATCTCGTCCTCATCATGAGCGTCAATCCCGGTTTCGGCGGGCAGCGCTTCATCGCCAGTCAGCTCGGCAAGATCGAAGCGGTGGCGACGCGCGCCGCCAAGGCGGGGCTCGACCTCGATATCGAGGTCGACGGCGGAATCGATGCGGTCACCGCGCGCCAGGCCGCCGACGCCGGGGCCAATGTGCTGGTCGCCGGGACCGCGACATTCCGGGGCGGCGCGGACCGGTATGCCGCAAACATCGCGGCGATGAGGGGCCCGTGAACCTCGTCGAGCCGATAGAATCTTCCCTGCCGCAACGAATCGAGGGCGAGGACGGAATCGCTCCCGGACGCCGCATGATCCGCGCCGGCGACGACAGCATGCTGTCGTTCGGCGAGCGCATCGCTGCCCACCTTCAGCGTCTCGCCTGGCGCACCCCGCTCCACGCGCTGCGGCTCAACGGCCGCTATCCGTTGAAGCTTCTCGCGGTGCCGCGCGATCCGATCGCTGGGAATGCCGCGGCGGGCGAGGCCATCCTTGCCGGACGCATTAGCTATGGCAGCGAAACCATGGATCTCGCCAAACTCGATTTTGCGCGCGGCGATTTGTCGGCGGGCTTTGCGGACCATTTACAAAGCTTCGTCTGGCTCCGCGATCTCGCGGCGGTCGTCAGCCGCGACAGCGGCGCGCGCATCGCCGAGCGCGCGGTGGCTGCATGGCTTTCGATCTATGGAGCGCAGGTCGATGCCACCGCGTGGCGAACCGACCTGTGGGCGCGCCGCATCTTATTCTGGACCTGCTACGCGCCATACATCCTGTCGAGCCGCGACCTCGTCTACCGATCTGCGGTGCTCAACACGCTGGCACGCGGCGCGCGCCATTTGGAAAGTGAGGCCGACAAAGCCACGATCGGCCTGCCGCGGGTCACCGCCTGGGCAGGAGTGGCTGCCGCCGGCCTCCTGATCCAGGGCGGCCCTGTTCGCACCAAGCGCGGCGAGGCGGGATTGCTGCGTGCGCTCGGGTCGGCCCAGCATGACGATGGTGGGCTGGCCAGCCGATCGCCCGGCGAGCAACTCGCTCTGGTCGAGCTCCTCGCCATTTTGCGGCACGTCTACGGCGCCGCCAAGACGTTGATGCCCGCGCCGCTGGGGGAAGCGCTCCAGGGGGCCTCGGGGGCGCTGGCCGGAACGATGCTCGGCGACGGTGTGATGTCGAGCTGGCAGGGAGGCAATCCGGGCTCGGCTTCGCGCATCGCGGCTATCCTCGAGGGCACGGGCCAGCAAACCCGCCCGCTCCGCCAGGCGCGGGGCTGGGGCTATCAGCGCCTCGCCGCGCTTGGCACCGTCGCGATCTTCGACGCCGCGCCTCCGCCGGTCAGCCGCGTGCTTTCGGGCGGCTGCGCTTCGACCCTCGCCATCGAAGTCAGCGACGGACCCCGCCGGCTGATCGTCAACTGCGGAGGCCCAGGCCGCGGTGCCACGACGCTGCCGCCCGGCATCATTTCGGCGCTGCGATCAACCGCGGCCCATTCGACCCTCGTCCTTGCCGATCATAATTCGACTGCGATCCATGCCGACGGAACGCTCGGGAGCGGGGTTTCGGAAGTCGAACTGGTTCGCGACGACGTCGACGATTTCAGCCGCGTCGAGGCGACCCACGCCGGCTATGCCCGCCGCTACGGGCTTGCCCATCGACGCCAGCTCGCGTTGTCGAGCGATGGCCGCGAGCTTCGCGGCGAAGATTCGCTGTTGCCAAGCGGACGCAAGCGAATCCGCGACGCAATCGCCTTCGCAATCCGCTTCCATCTGGGTCCCGCGGTCGAGCCCACGATCACCGCGGATGGGCTCGGCGCACTGCTGCGCATTTCCGGCGGCGCGCTTTGGCAATTCCGTTGCCGCGGAGCCGGCCTAAGCGTCGATCAAAGCATCTGGATCGATGGCGAGGGCATCCCGCACGCCACCAGCCAGCTCGTCGTCGTCGGTGAGACCCCGGCCGGCGGGGCGCAGATCAGCTGGCTGCTGAAGCGGGCGGGATAAGAATGACGGACCAAGTCAGGGTCGCAAGGGCGCTTCTATCGGTGTCCGACAAGACCGCGCTCGCCGAGCTTGGGACCGCGCTCGCGAAGCACGGCGTCGAGCTCATCTCGACCGGCGGCACCGCCGCGGCGCTTCGCGAGGCGGGACTGACCGTTCGCGACGTTGCTGTGGTCACGGGCTTTCCCGAAATGATGGACGGGCGCATCAAGACCCTGCATCCCAAGGTCCACGGCGGCCTGCTCGCGGTCCGCAACGATGCGGGACACAGCGCCGCGATGGACGCGCACGGCATCGGCGCGATCGATCTGCTGGTCGTCAACCTCTACCCCTTCGCTCAGACCGTCGCCAAGGGCGCCGCACGCGCTGAGATCGTCGAGAATATCGATATCGGCGGCCCCGCGATGATCCGATCGGCCGCCAAGAACCACGTGTTCGTCGCCTGCGTGATCGATCCGGCGGACTACTCGGCGCTTATCGCCGAACTCGACGAGAACGACGCCATGACTTCGCTCGAAACGCGCAAGCACCTGGCGACAAAGGCCTTTTCCGCGACCGCAGCCTATGACGCGCTGATCGCTTCGTGGTTCGCATTCACCGACCAGAGATCGATGTTCCCCGATACGCTCCACCTCACCGCGACCCGCGCGGAGGAGCTGCGATATGGCGAGAATCCGCATCAAAAGGCCGCGCTGTACTTGCCCGCCGGCCCATCGAGCCGCGGAATCGCCCAGGCCCGCCAAGTGCAGGGCAAGGCGCTCAGCTACAATAATTACAACGACGCGGATGCGGCGCTCGAACTCATCTCGGAGTTCCGGGAAGCGAGCGCGGCCTGCGTCATCGTCAAGCACGCCAATCCCTGCGGCGTCGCGATCGGCGGGGCGCTCGTCGATAGCTACGCGGCCGCGCTCGCCTGCGATCCGACATCGGCGTTCGGCGGAATCGTCTGCGTGAACCGGAAACTCGATGAGGAAACCGCCGCGGCCGTCACCGCGATCTTCACCGAAGTCGTGATTGCACCCGACGCCGATGAAGCCGCGCTAAAGGTTTTCGCGGCCAAGAAGAACCTTCGCCTCCTGCTTACCGGCGCCCTGCCGGACCCTGCGCGTCCTGGGCTAGCGCTGAAATCGATTGCCGGGGGCTATCTCGTGCAGTCGCGCGACAACGGTCGCATCGCCGATGGCGATTTGACGCTCGTCACCAAACGCGCCCCGACGGCCTCGGAACAAGCCGACCTGCTGTTCGCATGGACCGTCGCCAAGCACGTAAAGTCCAACGCGATCGTCTATGCCAGGGACGGCGTTACCGCGGGCATCGGGGCGGGACAGATGAACCGACTGGAATCGGCGCGCATCGCCGCCTGGAAGGCGCGCGACGCGGCTGAGCACGCGGGATGGCCCGAGCCGCGCACGATCGGTGCGGTGGTGGCTTCGGACGCGTTCTTCCCGTTTGCGGACGGCTTGCTCGCCGCTGCCGAGGCGGGCGCGACTGCTGTGATTCAGCCCGGCGGATCGATCCGCGATGCCGAAGTCATCGCTGCCGCCGATGAAGCCGGCCTGGCGATGCTGTTCACCGGCACGCGTCATTTCCGCCACTAGGCGGCGGGCGTGGCGCGGCGGCGGAACAGGGTACGGTCTTCCTCGGTGAAGCCGAGATTCCAGATCACGTACAGGAACACGAACAAGATCAAGGGGATGCCGAACAAAAGCTCGGCCCACTCGGGAAGCTGGGTCACGCCCGCCCCGGCGATGGTAGCGGCCACCGCTGCCCACACCAAGGCCCAGCGCCAGCCGGACACCGGCGCGCCGAGCAATCGGCAGAGCAGCTGCGATTTCGCGATCGAAGCGATGCCAAGCGCCAGGACAAGCGCGATGGCCGGCCCGGCGGCTTGCAGCGCCGCCGTCAAATCGGCGGCACGCAGGGCAAGGATGGCGCCCACGCTAAGCCCGATCTGGACCAGCAGCACGCCGGTTGAAATCATCAGATTGCGGTGCCGCGCGACGTAAATCAGGGCGGCTTCGGAGACCGCCGCGGTCGCTGCGACGACTTCGGCCAGCAGCAGGAAGCCAAGGATCGCGACCCCGGATATGAACTTTTCTCCCACCAGGCCGAGCACCGCCTCACCGGTGATGCCCAGGGCGAGCCCGACTGCCGCCTGCGCCGCGAGGATCCAGAAGCCCACCTGCCTCACCTGCGCCGCGACGCCGGCCTTGTTCCCGGCCGCAAGGTTGCGCGTGATGACGGGCCCCAGGATCGGATCGAAGCTGGTCTTCAGCTTCTGCGGAAGCGAGGTGACCTGCTGCGCGACGTAATAGACCCCCACGATGGCAGGCGAGAAGAACAGGCCGAGGATGGCGATATCGATCCGCCGCGAGCCCCATTCGAGGGCGTCGGCGGCGGCGAGCGGCATATTAGTCCGCGCAAGCCCGAACAGACGCCCGGGCCGGGGGCGCCAGCCATGCGGGCGACCGTAGCTTTTCAGGAGCGGCCAAAGCGACGCCAGCATCGCGCCAAGCATCGACAGCACATAGGCGATGATCAGGCCGTCGCGCCGCGACAGCGTGAAGAAAAGTCCCCAGGCCGCGATGCTGATCACCCACGGCTCGACGATCGATCGTGCCTTGACCGTCGCGCCAATGTCGCCGCGATAGGCGAGCGCGGCCAATGCGATATCGGACCAGGCGATCGCGAATATGATCAGCGGCAACAGCCGTTCGACGCCGTTGATGCGGCTGTTCGGAAACATCGCCTGCGGGAAAACGAAAAGCAGCGCCGCCGCCGCCGCCGAAGCGATCAAGGCAGCGAACAGTCCGTCCCACACGACGCAGACATGCTCTTCGCTGGTTGTCGACAGTTGCTGCGCGAGCCCGCGCTTCAGCCCCAGCGTCGCTAGCTGGGCCGCGAATTCGACGATGATGACGGCATAGGCGAAGCGCCCGAGCTGCTCCGCGCCATAATAGCGGCCGGCGACGAACAGGAACGGAATGCGCGCCGCCAGCCGAAGCAGGAAGCCGAAGAAGTTGGTGCGCCCGCCGCTTGCCAGCGAAGCCAGGTCGGCCGGTCCGCTGTCGCTCTCCGGCGTTTTGCCCCCCGGCCTGGTCAATGGGCGGCGCCCCAGTCCTTGCCCCAGCCGACCTCGACCCCGAGCGGGACGCTGAGCGGGACCGCGGGCTCGGAGGCGCGCTCCATGACATCGCGGACGACTGCGGCCGCGGCCTCCTCCTGCCCCTCCGGGCATTCGAAGACCAGCTCGTCGTGAACCTGGAGGAGCATCCGGACACTGCCAAGGCCCGCGGCGTTCAGCGCCGGGCACATTCGCGCCATCGCGCGTTTGATGATGTCGGCGCTTGTCCCCTGGATCGGCGCGTTGATCGCGGCGCGCTCGGCGCCCTGGCGCTCGTTCATTTGCTTCGAGCGGATGTTTCGAAACCAGGTTTTCCGCCCAAACAGCGTCTCGGTATAGCCATGCTCGCGAACGAAGCTCAGCGTCGTCGCGATATAGTTTCGAATGCCCGGAAACTGCTCGAAATAGCGGTCGATGATCGCCTGGCCTTCCTCGCGGGACACGCCGAGCCGGCCGGCCAGCCCCCAGGACGAAATGCCGTAGAGGATCGCGAAGTTGATCGTCTTGGCCTTGCCGCGCGTGTCGCGGTTGACCTCGCCGAACAATTCCCTGGCGGTGAGCGCATGGATGTCGTCGCCGTTGGCGAACGCTGCGCGAAGCTCGGGAACGTCGGCCATGTGTGCCGCCAGCCGCAGCTCGATCTGGCTGTAGTCCGCCGACAACAGCACATGCCCCGGCTCGGCGACGAACGCGTTGCGGATGCGGCGCCCGGTTTTGGTGCGGATGGGGATGTTCTGCAGGTTCGGGTCGGTCGACGACAAGCGCCCCGTCTGCGCCACCGCAAGGCTGAAACAGGTATGGACCCGTCCGGTGTCCTTGTTGATCTGCTGCTGGAGCGCGTCGGTGTAGGTCGACTTGAGCTTAGAAAGCTGCCGCCAGTCGAGCACCAGGCTGGCGACCGCGACGCCTTCGGCGGCGAGCCGCTCGAGCTCGTTGACGTCGGTCGAATAGGTTCCGGTCTTGCCCCTGCGGCCGCCCTTTAGTCCCAGCCGTTCGTACAGGACATTACCGAGCTGCTGTGGGCTGCCGATCGTGAACGGTCCGTCCGCGGCCTCGTGGATGCGGTCCTCCAGCGCCATGATGTCGCCCGCGAACTCGGCCGACATGCGCCCGAGCTCTTCGCGGTCGACCTTGATCCCCTCGCGCTCCATGCGGCCGACGACCGAAACCAGCGGCCTGTCGACCATTTCATACACGCGCGCGGCAGCTTCACGAGCGATGCGCGGCTTGAAAAGCTGCCACAGCCGGAAGGTGACATCGGCGTCCTCCGCCGCATATTCGGTCGCGGCTTCGAGCGGCACCTTGTCGAAGGTGATCTGTGCCTTGCCGGTCCCGCACACCGTGCGAAAGGCGATGCAGGCATGGTCGAAATGTTCCCTGGCGAGCTCGTCCATGCCGTGATTGTGCTTGCCCGCGTCGAGATCGAAACTCATCAGCATGGTGTCGTCCACCGGCGCGACATCGATGCCGAGCCGCGAGAACATGATCCAGTCATATTTGAAATTATGGCCGATTTTCAGGATCGCGGGGTCTTCTAACAGCGGCTTGAGCTTCCCGATCACGACATCCTGAGGCAGCTGATCCGGCACGTCGCCGCCGAGCAGATCAATGGTCCCATGGCCGTGGCCCAAGGGGATGTAGCAGGCGATCCCGGGAGCGACTGAAAGGCTGATCCCGACCAAATTGGCGATGATGCAATCGATGCAGTCGGTTTCGGTATCGACCGCGACCGCGCCGGCGGCGCGGACGGCCTCAATCCATTTATCGAGCGCGGCCTCATCGGTGACCGTCTCGTAAACCGAACGGTCGACCGTCACGGCCTCGCGCGGTTTGGCTTCGGCACTTGCGACCGCGCCGATTTGCGGACTCCCGCCCGCCATCCGCGTCAGCAGCGACTTGAACCCGTGATGCTCGAGGAACTCGCGCAGCGGCACGTCCGCGATGCCTTTCATCGCCAGCGCTTCCAGGGGCTCGGGAAGATCGGCGTCGCATACCAGCCGCACGAGCTCGCGGCTCATCCGCGCGGCATCGGCGTGGTCGATCAGCGATTGGCGGAGCTTGGGCTTGGCGATCTCGTTCGCATTTGCAAGCACGCTCTCGACATCGCCATATTGTTGGATCAGCTGCGAAGCGGTCTTCGGCCCGATGCCGGGAACGCCCGGGACATTGTCCACGCTGTCCCCCATCAACGCGAGCACGTCGCCGAGCTGTTCGGGCGGAACGCCAAATTTTTCAACGACATAATCGCGGTCGATGCGGCGGTCGTTCATCGTATCGAGCATGTCGAGGCCACCATGGTGCTCCGCAGGGGGCACGATGAGCTGCATCAGATCCTTGTCCGAACTGACGATCGTGACCTTCCACTGCTGGGCGAGGGCCGCCTTCGAATAGCAGGCGATGATGTCGTCGGCTTCGAGCCCCTCGGTTTCGATGCACGGCAGCGAGAAGGCGCGCGTGGCGTCGCGGATCATCGGGAATTGCGGCACTAAATCCTCGGGGGGAGGCGGGCGGTTGGCTTTGTACTGGTCGTACATGGCGTTGCGATGGGTCTTCGACGATGCGTCGAATATCACCGCGAGATGGGTCGGCCCGTCGGCCTTGTGGAGGCCGTCGACCAGCTTCCATAGCATCGCCGCGTAGCCGTACACCGCGCCGGCGGGCTGGCCATGCCGGTTGGTGAGCGGCGGCAGCCGGTGATAGGCGCGAAAAATGTAGCTCGACCCATCGACGAGGTAGAGGTGCGGCTGGGGCTGCGACATCGGGATGGCTGTAGCAAGCGAGCGAATGGATGGCGACAGGCAGAACGGTAGCTGCTATAGTCCTATAATACAGCTACTGCGCCCAGGAGATACTCATACGCCGCCAGGTTCTAGCCGCAGGCCTCGGCCTTTTTACGGCGCTTGCGGGTTGCACGGCGGTGACGCGCGAAGCGGACCTGGCGGGTCCGGCGGCGCAAGCGCAGGCGGCGTTCTCATCGTACCGCATCATCGTTACCACGTAGGGCACCGGCCGCGACGTGATCCTCATTCCGGGCCTGGGCTCCCGCCCCGCGCCTGGGCAAGCACGGTCGCTGCGTTGCCGGGGTATCGCTACCACCTCGTCCAGGTGAAGGGCTTCGCCGGGGTCCCGGCTGAAGCCAATGTTGAGGGCAATGTCGCCGCACCGGTAGCGGCCGAGATCGCGCGCTACATTCGGTCCGCGGGCCTATCGAGGCCCGCGGTGGTCGGCCAC
>Ga0136640_10000366_pt1 | contig 17210 bp, 19 predicted proteins | sample AntDrymUQ8642106_2_FD_105498 | JGI IMG/M metagenome (GOLD analysis project Ga0136640, IMG submission 105498) | Polar desert sand microbial communities from Dry Valleys, Antarctica - metaG UQ864 (21.06) | ecosystem: Environmental > Terrestrial > Soil > Desert | place: Antarctica: Dry Valley...
GCCGCGGTGACGGCTGCGGTCGGGCCCGTCCCGGCGCCGGCGCCGCATGAGCCGCTGGTGCTCGCCGTCGGTGTGCTCGACCGCACCCTCGGCCCCGCTCCCCTGGTCCTTCACGACGGCGGTGGGGCCGTGATCGCCGGCCCGCCCCGCAGCGGGCGCAGCACCCTGCTCGCCGCCGTCGTGCTGGCCGCTCAGGCGGTGCCGGGCGTCGAGGTGGTGGTGGTGGCGCCCCGCCGCTCGCCGCTCGCCGCCCTGCTGGGCGCCGCCGCCGCCGTGGGGGACGCCACCGATGCGGGGGCGGTAGCGGCCGCGCTCGACGTCCTCGCCGCCGGTGGGGCCGGGCCAGGCCGTCGAGCGGTGCTGGTGGTCGACGACGCCGACGCCGTCGACGACCCCGACGGCCGCCTGGCGGCGTTGGCCGCGTCCCCGCCGCCGGGGGTCTCGCTCGTCGTCGCCGCCCGCACCGACGCCCTGCGGGGAGCATTCGGCCACTGGACCCGTGCCGTGCGGCGCAGCCGGGTCGGCGTGCTGCTGCGCCCCGACCTGTCCCTCGACGGCGAGCTGCTCGGCGTGGTGCTGCCGCGGCGGGTGGCCACCCCGTCCCGGCCCGGCCTCGGCTTCGTCGTCGTCGACGGCGTCGCCGAGCTGGCCCAGCTCGCCCACCCCTGAGGTCGTCGCTCCATCGGTCGCCCGGCGGGCAGACTCACCTCGTGGAGACCGCCGTCGATCCGTTCGCCGACGTGCTGGGTCAGGAGCGCGCCGTCGCCCAGCTGCGGGCCGCCGTCGAGGCGCCCGTCCACGCCTACCTGCTGGTGGGGCCCCAGGGATGGGGTGCCCGGGCGTTGGCCCGGGGCCTGGCCGCCGGCCTGCTCGCCGCCGGCCTCGATCCCGACGACGCCGCCCGGGCCCGCCGCCTCGCCCTGGCCGAGCACCACGCCGACCTCGTCGTGGTCGAACCCGAGGGCACCCTGCTGCGCGATGTCGAGGCCGGCCGCCTGATCCGGCTCGCTCACCGGACGCCGGTCGAAGGTGCCCGCAAGGTGGTCCTCGGCACCGGCTTCGCCGCCGCCACCCCCAAGGCAGTGGCCCAGTTGCTCAAGGTGATCGAGGAGCCGCCGGCGTCGACAGTGTTCGTGCTGCTGGCCGACGAGCTCATCCCCGAGCTGGTCACCATCGCCTCGCGCTGCACCACCGTCGAGCTCGACCCGGTACCCGATGCGCTGCTCGCTGCCCGCCTGGTCGACGACGGTGCCGAGCCGGCGGTGGCCGAACGCGCCGCGCGGGCCGCTGGCGGCGACCTCGACCGGGCGCGGGCACTCGTCGGTGACGAGCGCCTCGCGCTGCGCCTCGATGCGTGGTCGGCGGTGGCGGTGACCCTCGACGGCACCGGTCACACCGCCTGGCGCCTCGTCGGCGAGCTCCAGGCCACGGTGGTCGACGCCCTGGCCCACCACGAGGCCGGCCACAAGGCGGAGCTGGACGCGCTCGACGCCCGTGCCGCCGAGCGTGGCGAGCGGGGCTCGGGGCGCAAGGAGCTGGTCGAGCACCACAAGCGGGCACTCCGCCGAGCCCGCACCCTCGAGCTCCGCCTCGGCCTCGCCACCCTCGCCGCCCGCTACCGCGACGCCCTCGTTGCCGGCGTCGACGCCGACCGTGCCGCCCTCGTCGGCGCCGTCGCCGCCATTGACGCTGCCGTGGAGGCCCTGGCCCTCCGCAACCCCAACGAGACCCTCCTGCTCCAAGCGCTCCTGCTCCGCCTCCCCACCCTGCGCTGAGCCCGCGAACCGCCTGCCGAGCGCTGCTACCGACATCCACCCCGCCCGGGTAGCTCAGTCGGCAGAGCGCCGGGGTCGAGGCTAGCTTGCCGCGATCCTGACCGTGCGCTCGTGAGAGGTTCCAGAGCGGTGGTCGAGTGAGATCAGGCGCTGCCCGCCCGGCGGCCACAACCACAAGGAGACTGCATGCCCCTCCCCACCGAGCCCGTCGGGTCGCTTCCCCGGCCGTCAACATTGCAGGCAGCGATCGCTGGCTACGACGCCGGGACCACCTCACGCGAGGAGCTGGAGCGTGAGCAGGAGGCCGCCTGCAAGGACTCGATCGAGCGGATGGAGGCCACGGGCTCCCCGATCGTCTCTGACGGTGAGCAGCGGGCGTCGAGCTTCGCCACCTACCCGCTGGCCGACACTCTGGCCGGCACGGGGCTCGCAGACAACCTTGCCGGCGACGGCCAGTACTTCGCCATCTTCGACGACGGTCATCACCGGCAGCTCCCACGCCTCACTGGCGGGCCGTTCGCCTATAAGACCTTCGCCTCGGACTACCTGGCGAAGTCGCTGCCGCTGGCCACCAAGCCGATGAAGCAGGCCGTCATCGCCCCGTCGATGCTCATGCTCCTCTACCCGCTCGAGGGCGAGATCGAGGGTTACCCGCGCCAGCAGTTCCTGTCGGACCTGGTCGACGAGTGCGAGAAGGACATCCGCCAGGCCTTCGCCACCGGTGCCACCCGGGTGTCGATCGACTTCACGGAGGGCCGGCTTGCCAACAAGAACGACCCTCGGAACCCCTGGACCGGGCGCAACATGCTGCAGGAGTTCATCGACCTGAACAACCGGGTGCTCGACCGCTTCAGCGCCGAGGAGCGGGTGAACATCGGGATCCACACCTGCCCGGGCGGCGACTGCGACTCGGTCCACAGCGCCGAGGTCGACTATGCCGAGCTGCTCCCCAGCATGTTCCAGATGAACGCCGGCTACTTCTTGATCCAGCTGGCCAGCGAGCAGGACCGCGAGCGGGTCTACAAGCTGGTGGGCGAGCACAGTCGCGAGGACGCCAACGGCGTCCCTCAGGTCGCCCTCGTCGGCGTGATCAACCCGCTCGACCCCAAGGTCGAGACGGCCGAGGAGGTGCGCGACCAGCTGCTGCTGGCCGCCAACTACATCCCGAAGGAGCGGCTGGGCTCGACCGACGACTGCGGCTTCTCACCCTTCAGCATCGACGTCAAGCCCAAGCACGGCTCGCCCGACTTCGCCCGCGACGTGGCTTTCCAGAAGATCACGGCCCGGGTCGAGGGCACCAGGATGGCATCGGAGCAGCTCGGGGTCTGACCCGCCTTGGGGGGCGTGCCGGCGGGAACCTTCCGCCTCAGCCGGGCGCCCCCTGCGGTGAGCTCAGGCGGGGATCTGGGTGGCCGCGGCCACCGGGACGGCAAAGGCGCGACACCACACGAGGACGGTCTGCTCGCCGCCATCAGGCCCGCTCCGGGGTCGCACGATGTGCACCAGCCCCACAACTAGGTACGGCTCGGTGGGTGTCGTCGAGGCGGTGGCGCCTCGCCTCTGGAGTCAAGGAGAACGGGTTGGAACTCCTACGAATGCCCAGGTCAGAACCCTTGACCACCGCGTGCTAGCCCCCAACTAGAGTGGTGGAGGTACAACACCCGCCCGGGTAGCTCAGTCGGCAGAGCAGCTCACTCGTAATGAGCAGGTCAAGGGTTCGATTCCCTTCTCGGGCTCACAGGCCGCCACCAGGCAACGCGGTGTCGGAGCTCGCGGCGTGCGCGTCGCAGCGTCCGGGCGATCGAGGTAGATCAACGACGGCGATCCCGCTCACGGTCGGCGAGGAGGACGGCAGAGAGATCGCTTCCTCCGGAAGCGATCTCGGGGAGCAGGTCGGGCATCCCGTCCTCTACCGGTGGCCGGACGCTCCCCGCCGCCACCATCTGCGTCAGGGTGGTCGTCGGCTCGGGCTCGGGAATCATGCGCAAGACGGGCGTCCCTCGGTCGGTGACCACGATCGAGGCGCCGGCCCGCACGCGGGCCACGACCTTCGACGGGTTCTGGTTGAGCTCTCGCAAGCCGATCGTCTCCACCAGGCGAATGTACCTAGATCAAGTCGGTACATCGACGGCGACGTCGCACCCGGCGATCGGCCGCCGCAGCAGGCGGGTTGGCGAGGCGATCGTTCGTGGCTCCAGGCAGTTCACGCCGGTAGATGCGAGAAGCACCTTGTTTGGATGGCGGGTGACGAGGGGACCCAGGTGGGGCGGCCAAGCGAAGGGTTAGCTCTTCGGTGGCAGCGATGGTGACAAGGCATGATGTGCGTCCTGGTCGAGCCGGTGGCGGCCCCGGGACCCCGACCGTTTCTCGAAAAGGAGTTCGACATGGCCGATCAGCAGACGTGCCCCGTGTGTGGCATGGAGACGAGCGTGTGGAAGGGCAACGACGGACAGGGTGTCGTCAAGGACGGCGTCACCTACTGCTGCGAGGAGTGTTCCGTGGGCGGGAGCTGCATCTGCGGCTGACGTCGCCGCTCGCCGAGCAGTGACGGTGGACCGTCGCTGTCTCGCTTCTCGCCCTGTCGAGGGGCTGACGTGGGACCAAGGTCCGACGCTGCTGTAGCGCGACCAATAAAGAGAGGGACGTTTGATGCCGAGTTCGGACGCGCTCATCGATGACCGGGCGGATACCCCGGTCGCCAGCTACCAGGCACTGCCCGTGCGCCGGACCGCGCCGGTCGTCGTGGGCGTGGCTGCCGTCGCGGCGGTTGCCTGGTTCTTGACGGTCCGCCAGGCGGACTCGATGTCGGGCATGGTCATGGGACTCGGTCAGGCGGGCCGCCGGATGCCCGGTGCCATGGGTGTCGGATCGTTCTTCGTGATGTGGAGCGTGATGATGACGGCCATGATGGCGCCCGCGATCGTCCCCGCCGTGCTGGCGCATCGTCGTGTCGTCCTTCGCCGCGACGAGGGCGCCGCCTCCAGCGCCACCCTGTTCGCCGGCTTCATCGCCGTGTGGTCGCTCGTCGGCGTCGCCTACCTACCGCCCTACCTGTGGTTCCGAGACCTTGGCGCCGACGCCGCCAGCTCGCGATGGTTGCCGGTCGTCGCTGGCCTCATCCTGGTGGTCGCCGGGGGCTATCAGTTCACCCGCCGCAAGACGCACTGCCAACAGACATGCTGTGCCCCCGTCGCGCTCGCGCTCGACCACGACGCCGGCAGAGGAACGGCGAGCGCCTTCCGGACCGGAATGGCCTACGGCATCCACTGCCTCGGCTGTTGCTGGGCCCTCATGGCGGTGCTGTTGGTTGTCGGCCTCATGAACATCGGGTGGATGATCGGGCTGACCGCGCTCTTCGTGGTCGAGAAGCACTGGCGCGGCGCGACGACCGTCGGTCGGGTCGCCGGGGTCGCCCTGATCGTCCTCGGCGTCGCCGTGATCGCGAGCCCGGATCTGCTGGACACCATCTCGGGGCCCAGCGCCTCGGCGTCGGACATGGACGACATGGACGACATGGACATGGGCTAGCAACTCCGGAGCGGTCGGGACCCAGCGGCCCGGCAGCGACGGCAAGGCCGACCTTTCGCTTCGGGGCAGCCGGGGGGAAAGCTGAGGTTCATCCCGGTCTGGTCGGATGCGGTCATGACACGCGAACCCCTCAGCCGACGCCGCTTCCTGACCTTCAGCGCCGCCGGCGCCGCCACCCTCGCCACGGCGCGGTTCAGCCCGGCCGGCGCCCAGACACCCTCCGGGCCGCGGGGCGCACCGGGGGGCAGGGTCATCGATCCGTTCACCCTCGGGGTGGCGTCAGGCGATCCCACGCCGAGCGGCGCCGTGCTCTGGACGCGCCTGGCACCCGACCCCCTCAACGGCGGCGGGATGCCCGACCGGACGGTGCCGGTGCAGTGGCAGGTCGCCACCGACGAGGGGTTCCGGCGGGTCGTCGCCCGCGGCACCGAGCAGGCCAACTCCGCCATGGGCCACAGCGTGCACGCCGAGGTCGACGGCCTGGACCCGGGGGCGTGGTACTGGTACCGGTTCCGCGCCGCCGACTCGCTGTCGCCGGTGGGCCGCACCCGCACCGCGCCGGCGCTCGGTGCGAGCGTGGCGAGCATGGCCTTCGGGGTCACGTCCTGCCATGCCTATCCCGACGGCTTCTTCACCGCCCACGGGCACATGGCCGAGGAGGACCTCGACCTGGTCGTGCAACTCGGCGACTACATCTACGAAGGCGCCCCCAACCTGTCCCGTCCCCGGGTGCACGAGGGCGACAGTGAGCCGGTGACGCTCGTCGAATACCGCACCCGTCACGCCCAGTAGACGGGCGAGGCCGAGCTCCAGGCCGCCCACGCCGCGTTCCCGTGGGCGGTCGTCCTCGACGACCACGAGATCGACAACAACTGGGCCGACGAGATCCCCCAGGACCCGGACCGCCAGCCTCGCGACGTCTTCCTGGCCCGGCGGGCGGCCGCCTTCCAGGCGTACTACGAGCACATGCCGCTGCGCCGCTCGTCCATGCCGGCCGGGATCGACATGCAGCTGTACCGGCGGCTCACGTTCGGCGACCTGCTCGACGTCCACGTGCTCGACACCCGCCAGTACCGCAGCGACCAGGACCAGGCGCGCCGGCTCGACCCGAGCCGCACGATCCTCGGCGACGACCAGGAGCGGTGGCTCATGGCGAACCTGGCCGGGGGCACCGCCCGCTGGAACGCGCTCGCCCAGCAGGTCTTCTTCTCCCAGCGCGACTTCGCCGCCGGCCCCGACCAGCGCTTCAGCGACGACGCCTGGGACAACTACGTCCCTGAGCGCAACGGGCTCCGGGACCACATCGCCGCCGTCGGCGCCGCCAACCCCGTCGTGCTGACCGGCGACGTCCACGCCACCTACGTGTGCGACGTCAAGGCCAACTTCGACGACCCCACCTCGGCCACCGTGGCCACCGAGCTGGTCGGCACGTCGATCACCACCGGTGGCGACGGCGTCGACCAGTCCGCCGGTGACCTCGTGCAGCTCGCCGAGAACCCCCACATCAAGTTCATCAACCGCAAGCGGGGCTACATCCGCAACGTGGTCACTCCGTCGACGTGGACGGCCGACTTCCGCACCGTCGACTTCGTCACCACGCCGGGTGCCCCGGTGCAGACCAAGGCGACCTTCGTCATCGAGGACGGCCGCCCGGGGGCCGTCCCGGCCTAGCCGACGGTGACGACGGGTGCGGGCACCACCACGACCCCGTCGTCGCCAACAACACCAACGCGGCGCGGCGCGGGGTTCCGCTGTCGCAATACCAGGTGACCGAGTGCGACGCCTGTGCTCGCAGCGATGTCCGGGAAACGACTAACTGCAATGTGCACATACTGCGGTCGTCATCGCAGGTCGTTCGTTCGTCCCGCAACGTCCCGAGAAGTTTTGTGAACAACTTCTTGTTTCTCTTCGTCCCTTCCGTCTATGTTGGTCGCCGCACCGGCCGACTGGCTCTGGGCGGAACAAGGTGACGACGGTCCGTACCGGACCTGAGCGAAGGCCGCTTACCGCGACAAATGGGGATTTCACGGGCGCCACCGTTTTGCCGTTTCGATGTTGTCGGCGATGACGGTTGCCGCCATCGTGGTGATGAACCCCGTCTCGTTCGAGGTGCTGTTCCGCAATGTCGCCATAGCCTGCGCTGCGTTGTCTCTGGCGGTGCACGCCCGAGAGATGGATCGCCGTGCCGAGAGACAGGGCCTCGCCACCCCGGACGTATCGGCGTCGCCTCGCTCGCTCTGAGCGATCGATGAAGAAGCAACTGGGCAACGTCTGCCCCATCAACGCCAGGAGTTGCGAGTGACCAGCGACGGAACGACCAGCGGCGGATGTCCCATGAACCGGCGCCGCTTCCTGACAGGCCTCGGCCTGGGGGCGGCGGCGTCGGCGGCGACCCTGACCCCGGCGGGGGCGGCGCTGGCGGGCCCCGCTGCGCCGGCGCGCCGGCCGCCGGCGTTCGAGACGACGTTCGGTCGCCTGTTCCCCCGGCTGGCGCCGTTCTCGCCGGACACTGTGGCGCTGACCGAGGCGTTGCTCGACATCGGGCGGCCGGGCGGCATCCTCGACGCCAACGACGACCTCTCGGCCGGTCCGCTGGCCCTGCTCATCAACCCGGCGCTGAACGTGAACAACCCCAACAACCCGTTCCACACCGGGGGGACGACGTTCATGGGCCAGTTCCTCGACCACGACATCACCTTCGATGTCGGTTCCAGGCTCGGGGTGCCCACCGACCCGGGTAGTTCGAGGAACGGGCGGACGCCGGCGTTCGATCTCGACTCGGTGTACGGCGCCGGACCGATGGCGTCGCCCCACCTCTACGACCGGGCCGATCGGGACCGGTTCTACTACTACACCGGCGGCGTGTTCGAGGACCTCCCCCGGGGCGACGACATGCGGGCCAACATCGCCGACCCCCGCAACGACGAGCACCTCATCATCGCCGGGCTCCAGTGCGCCTTCCTGAAGTTCCACAACCAGGCGGTCGACCACGTCCGCCGCCCCGGCCGCCGTGACCCCAACGCCTTCGCCAACGCCCGCCGGCTCATGACCTGGCACTACCAGTGGATGATCGTCCACGAGTTCCTGCCGTTGTTCGTGGGCCAGGACCTGGTCGACGACATCCTCGCCAACGGTCGCCGGTTCTACCGGCCGACGGGCGGCGCGTCCATGCCCGTGGAGTTCCAGGGCGCCGCCTACCGGTTCGGCCACAGCATGGTGCGCCCCTCCTACCGGGCCAACAGGACCGGCCAGGACGGTGGCCCGTTCATCGGGTTCGTCTTCGACCCGCTCGCCGAGCCCTCTGACGATCCCGACGACTTCGTCGGCGGGTCTCGCGGTGACCGCCGGTTCATCGGGTGGGAGTCGTTCTTCGACTTCGGCGACGGCCAGGTCAGGCCGAACAAGCGGATCGACACCAAGCTCTCCTCGCCGCTGTTCAACCTGCCGCTCAGCGCCATCGCCAGCGGTGACAACCCGACGGTGCTGGCCCAGCGGACGCTGCTGCGCCACGTCACCTGGTCCATGCCGTCCGGCCAGGACATCGCGCGCGAGATGGGCGAGGACCAGCTCCTGGTGGCCGACCTGCCCGAGCTCGCCCAGTACGGCGGGCTGGGCCTCGATGCCAGCACCCCGCTCTTCTACTACGTGCTGAAGGAGGCGGAGCTCGCGGCGGACGGGTTGCACCTCGGGCCGGTCGGCGGGCGCATCGTGGCCGAGGTCATGCTCGGCCTGCTCGAGCTCGACCCCGATTCGTACCTCAACGCCCGGCCGCGTCGCTGGCAGCCGACGTTGGCGGACCGGCGCGGGGTCGTCACCGGCGACTTCCGCATGGTCGACTTCCTGACCTTCGCCGGCGTCGATCCCGTCAGCCGGGGACGATGACCGTGCCCCCCTTCGACGGGGACCAGCCGAGCCGGGTGGTATGCCCGCCGGGTTCGCCCTGCCACGATGCCCAGGCAGGGGCGCAACCGGACAGTGCCGTCTCGGACCTCGATGACCTGGGTGTGGTGCAGCGCCTCCTGTTGGCCACCGACGGCACCCTCACCCACATCCTCGAGGCCTACATCGGCGAGCGGGTCCGGCTCGTCAAGCTGCACCAGCACCTGGTGACCGATCCCGCCGAGCGGGTCGCCAGCCAGCTCAACGACGGCGAGCGCGGCCTCCGGCGGGTCATCCTCCTGCGGGGTTCGGGCAGCGACATCACCTTCGTGTACGCCGAATCGCTCGTCCTGCTCGATCGACTCCCCCCGCTGGTGGCCGACGGGTTGCTCGAGTCCGAGGTGCCCATCGGCAAGCTGCTGTGGCGGTGCCGGGCCGAGACCTTCCGGGAGATCACCGACGTGTGGGAGCGCCACGATTCCGGCACCGCCGCCCACTTCGGGCTCGGGGCGTCCGACTCGCTCGTCTCGCGGAAGTACCAGATCGTGGCGGACGGGCGGCCCATCGCCATCATCACCGAGACGTTCCCCAAGGTGGCGTTCCCCCGCCCCGGGGCACCCGAACGCCTGCGCTGAGGGGAGATCTCAGCCGACGAGGAGGGCGATGCCGACGGCGACGCTGAGGGCGACGACGGCCCGGCGCAGGGCGAGCGCCGGCAGCCGGGATGCGAGGCGGCCGCCGAGCACGCCGCCGAGCAGGCTGGCCGGGGCACCGACGGCCACCGCCCCCCACGACACCGGCCCGAACCCGACGAAGGCGATCAGCGCGACCGTGTTCGCCACGAGCGACAGCACGTTCTTCATGGCGTTCAGGCGCCGGAGCTCGCCACCCACGAAGGCGCTCAGGGTGGCGAGGAGGACGACCCCGAGCCCGCCGCCGAAGTAGGCGCCGTACGCCCCGCCCACCCCGGTGGCGGCCATCGCCGTACGGCGTCGGGGCCGGCCGTCGCCCCCGCTGCGCAGCCGGGCCAGCCGCGCCTGGGGAACAGCAAGGAGGCCGGCGCCGAGGAGCACGAGGAAGGGCACGACGGCGTCGAACACGCCGTCGTCCACCACCAGCAACAGCGCCGCGCCGGCCGCCGCTCCGATGACGACGGCGGCGACGAGCGCCCGCAGCCACCGGTCGGCGGGGTCGAGGCTGTGACGGGCCGAGACGGCGCCGCCGACATAACCGGGCCAGAGCGCGACCGTGTTGGTCACGTTGGCCACCAGCGGTGACAGCCCGGTGGCGACGAGCGCAGGGAACGACACCAGCGACCCGCCCCCGGCCACGGCGTTGACGAACCCGGCGGCGAAGGTGGCCACGACGACGAGCACCACGTCGGCCACGGACACGACGGCCGACGCTACCGGTGTGTCAGCGGGTGAGGAGACCCCGCGCCGCCACCGCCAGCTTCTGGCGGGTGGGTACCCGCACCCGCGCCGAGAAGACGTCGTAGCCGGCGGCCTCGATGCGATCGAGGATCCCGCCGTACAGGCGCCGGGCGGCCCGGATGCAGCCGGCCGACCGATCCGGCAGCAGGCCGAGACCCTCGTCGGCGAGCCCGTACCACGCCCGGGTACGGGCGATCTCGAAGCGCATCAGCTCGACCCAGGCGGCGTCGGGCAGCCGCCGCGACGGGTCGGCGCCGAACCGGCGGAGGTCCTCCTGGGGCACGTAGACCCGGCCACGTTCGAGGTCCTCGTCGACGTCGCGCAGGAAGTTTGTCAGCTGGAAGGCGATGCCGAGCGCCCGCGCCGGCCGGAGCGCCGCCGGTACCCGTTCCGGCTCCAGCAGGGGCAGCATCAGCTCGCCGATCACCGCCGCCGAGCCGTCCATGTACACGAGGAGGTCCTCGAAGGTCTCGTAGGTGGTGACGGTGAGGTCCATGGCCATCGAGGTGAGGAACCGTTCGAAGGCGCCGACGGGTAGGTCGAAGCGCACGGCGGTGTCGACCACCGCCTCGAGCACCGGGTGCTCGGAGTGCCCGGCGGCGAGATCGGTGAGGAAGCACTCCCCGAAGGTCGCCAACGCCGCCTCCCTACGCTCGACGGGCACGGGCCCGAGGTCGTCGACGATCTCGTCGGCGTAGCGGGCGAAGCCGTAGAGGGCGTGCACGTGGGGGCGGGTGGTGACGGGCAGCAGGAAGGTCGACGCGTAGTAGGTCGTGCCGTGGGCACGGTTGAGGCGACGGCAGCGCTCGTAACTGGCCGCAAGGGACGCCGCGCTCCCCGCCGTCACCTGCGCCGATCCAGCTCGTCCACCCGCTCGGCGGCGAGACGGCCCGACAGCAGGACCATCGGCACGCCGACCCCCGGCACGGTGCCGGAACCGACGAGCACCAGGCCCGGCACCCGTCTGTCGGTGTTGCCGGGCCGGAACGGGCCGGTCTGGCGGAAGCGGTGCGACAAGGCGAACGGCGTGCCCCGGGCCATGCCCTGGCGTTCCCAGTCGTCGGGGCCGACGACCTCCTCGACGACGATGTCACCGACCGGGTACCCGAGGCCGGCCACCCGGGCACGGAGGCGCTCCAAGACCCGGGGCGTCTCGAGCACCCAGTCGGCGCTCCCGTCGAGGTTGCCGCAGGGCTCCAGCACGAAGAGCGCGGTGTGGCCCTCGGGGGCGAGCGACGGGTCGCCGATGGTGGGGATGGTGATGAGGATGGAGGGGTCGGACTGGGCGGTGCCGTCGGTGAGCAGCTCGGTGAAGCTGCGCTTCCAGGCGCCGCCGAAGTGGATGTTGTGGTGGGCGGCGTCCGCGGGCGGCTTCCCCTTGGCGCCGACGTGCCAGACCACACACGAGGGTGAGAACTGGCCCTTGCGAGCGGCGCGCGGGGCGTCGAGCTCGGGGAGCAGCGTGCGGTAGACCTCGGGCAGGTCGGGGTTCGCGACCACCGCGTCGGCCCCCAGGCGCTCGCCCGAGGCCAGGCGCACCCGGAGCCGGTCGGGGCCCGCGCCCGGGCGTTCGATGCGCTCGACCCGCTCGCCGTAGCGGAACTCGGCCCCTGCCGCGGTGGCGGCCGCCGCCAGGCCTCGCGGGATGGCGTGCATACCTCCCTCGGGGAACCACACGCCCTCCACGGTGTCCATGTAGGTGATGATCGAGTAGACGGCCAACGCCTCGAACGGCGACAGGCCGGCGTAGAGGGCCTGGAACGAGAACAGCTTCCGCAGCCGCTCGTCGGCGAAGTACGAGTCGACCACGTTGCCCAGCTTGCGGAACCCGCCCAGGCGGACGAGGTCGATGGCCGGCTTCAGCGGGCGGGCCAGGTCGAGCGGCGAGTCGAAGTTGCGGTCGATGAAGTTGGGCAGCTCGAGGCGGTACAGCTCGCCCAGCCAGTCGCAGAAGCGCCCGAACGCGACGGCCTCGGCCGGTCCGCACTGCTCGCGGATCTCGGCGGTCATGGCGTCGCGCCCGTGGCGCACGTGGATCGTCGTCCCGTCGGCGAAGACGGCGCGGTACATGGGGTCGACCGGCGAGAGGCGGAGGTGGTCGGCCATGTCGGCGCCGGCGGCGGCGAAGGTGTCGGCCAGCAGGCCGGTCATGGTGAGCACCGACGGCCCGGTGTCGAAGCGGAAGCCGTCGACCTCACTGAGTCCCGCTCGGCCCCCGGGCACGGTCCCGGCCTCGACCACCGTGACCTCGTGGCCGCGCCCGGCCAGGTGGCAGGTGGCGGCCAGGCCGCCGAGGCCGGCCCCGATCACCACGACGCGCATCGGCTGCTCCCGGCTACCGGTCGCGGCGCACGACGTAGGCGGCGAGGTCGTGCAGGGCGTGGCGGGCCTCGGCGGTGAGGTCCAGGGCGTCGATGGCGCCGGCGGCGGCGGCGGCCAAGGCCTTGACGTGGGCTTCGAGCTCGGCCACCGCACCGCTGGCCACCAGCGCCCCCTGCACGCGGGCGATGCCGTCGTCGTCGAGATCGGTCCGCCCGTAGTCGGCGAGCGCCGTCGCCGCCGCCCCCTCGGCCCGCTCGACGGCGAGGGCGTGGAGCAGGGTGGGCTTGCCCTCCCGCAGGTCGTCGCCCACCGGCTTGCCGGTGACGGTCGGGTCGCCGAAGGCGCCGAGCAGGTCGTCGCGGAGCTGGAAGGCGTCGCCCAGCGGCAGCCCGACGGCGGACAGGGGTCGGGCCAGCTCGTCGAGGCGCCCGGCCAGGGCGGCACCGAGCTGGAGCGGGCGCTCGATCGTGTACTTGCCCGACTTGTAGCGACAGATCCGCAACGCCCGCTCGGGGCTCACCCCGCCCTGGGCGGTGCCCAGCACGTCGAGGTACTGACCGAGGTCGAGCTCGATGCGGAGCTCGGTCCACAGCCGGCGGACCTCGAGCGAGGCGGGGGCGAGGAGCTCATCGGCATAGGTGAAGGCGAGGTCGCCGGCCAGGATGGCGACGCCGTCGCCGAAGCGGCGGCCCTCGCCCCGCCAGCCCGCGTCGCGGTGGCGGGCGGCGTGGGCCTCGTGGGCGGCGGGGCGACCCCGACGCGTAGGCGAGCCGTCCATGACGTCGTCGTGGAGCAGGGCGAAGGCGTGGAGCAGTTCGAGGGCGGCGCCGGCGTCGACCAGCAACGCATCGGCGGGGTCGCCACCGGCGCCGACGTAGGCCCAGTGGCAGAACGCCGGGCGGATGCGCTTGCCCCCGCCGAGCACGACCAGGTCGATGAGGACCTCGACCGGGTCGGCGAGGGCGGCATCGACGGCCGTCCAGCGGGCCCGCTCGGCATCGAGGTAGGCGCGGAGGCGGGCATCGACCGCGGCCGCCGGCCCGGCGATGGCGACCACCACCGGCGAGTCGGTCACGGGCGCCACGACGGCGACGGTACCGGGCGGGGCCCGTGGCGCGAGAGCCGGAGGCATCGTGCGGCATGAATCAGCTTGACAAGTGCTTGAAAATCATGAGAATGCATGGGACAGCACCCGCTGTCCCCCAACCCGTGGAGGCCCTCATGACCGTCGTGACCGCCAGTGACACCGCCGTCGCCGCCGCCCAGCAGATGAACCGGATCCTCACCGGCGACCTGCAGTCCCAGCTCGGCCAGCTCAACAGCCAAGCCCAGATCCTGGCCGACCCCATGCTGTTCCAGGGCGCGCACGCCGCCGAGTTCCAGTCGTTCTGGCACGGCACCGCCGCGCCCAACCTGGAGGCCACCCGCGCCGATCTCGCCGACCTCACCGTCCGGCTGCAGGCCGTCATCAACGGCATCCTGGCCGCCGGTGGCCCCACCTGAGCGGCGGGTGTCGCCGGTGCCCGCACCGCCCCCGCCCGTGCCCGCCGGTCCCGCGCCCGGGGACCGGCGGGCACTGCTCGTCGCCGACGCCGCCGCCGCCGCGTGCCGGCGGGCGGCCCGCCTCGTCGACGCCGTGGCCGACGAGCGGGCCGGGGTCGCCGCCCGCGCCCGCCCGCACCGGCGGGGCCCCCCGCGGGGCGCGGTCGACCCCGAGCTGGCGCGCGTGGAGCGGGATGCCGCCGAGCTGGTGCGCTCGCTGGTCGCCACCGCCGGCGAGTTGCAGGCGGTCGCCGCCGGACTCGCCGCCAGCAGTGCGGCAGCGCCGTGACCGCACCGGCTCCCTCCGGTCGCCGAAGCGCTGACCCGCCCCCCGCCGCCGTCACCCCCGGCCCCGGCTCCGTCCGGGCGGTGGCGCACGAGGTCGCGGGGGTCCCGGTGGTGGTCAAGCGGTCGTCGGCGGTGGAGGTGGCGGCCCATGCCGCCGTCGACCATCCCCACCTCGTCTACCCCCTCGAGGTGGTAGGCGCCGACGGCCCCGATCCGATGTTGGTCCTGGCGGTGGCCCCCGGGGGCTCGCTGGCCGACCGCCTCGCGTCCGGCGGGCCCCTCGGGCCGGGCCGGGCCGCCGCCCTCCTCGCTCCGGTCGCCGACGCCCTCGCCGCCTGTCACGCCGCCGGGGTGGTCCACGGTGATGTCAGCACCGCCAACGTCCTCCTCGGCGCCGACGCCACGTCGGCGCTGCTCGCCGACCTCGGCGCGGCGCGGGGACCGGCGGTGGGTGTGGTGCCCGGCGGGGCCACGGGGACACCGGGCTCGACCGCCCCTGAGGTGCTCGACGGCGCCCCCACCGACGCTCGCAGCGACGTCTGGGCGTTGGCCGCGGTGGTGATGGTCGCGGCCACGGGCGTGGTCGTCGACCCGCGCCGGTCGGCCGCCGGTCTGGTCGGCGTGGAGCCGATGCTGGCCGATGCCGTCGGCGCCGCCCTCGATCTCGACCCCGCCGCCCGGCCCCCGGCGGCCGGCCTCGCGGCGCGGCTGCGGGCCGTCCCGCGACCGGTCGGACCGCCCCCGCTCCCCGAGCCCGTTCGGACCTCCTTCCCCCTGCCGTCACCGCCCTCGGCCCAGCGCACCCGCGAGTTCGGTCCCCGGCCCCCGTCCCCGGCCGCCAGCGCGTTGTCGTCGCGCCCTCGGCGCCTCGTCGGCGCGGTCGTCGGTGCCGCGGCGGTGGCCGCGGCGGCGCTGGCCGTGGGTACCAGGGCCGACGAGCACCCCGCGGCGTCGGCGTCGACGGCGGCGTCGAACGCGACGGCGTGCCCGGTGCCGCCCGTACCCCCGCCGCCGGGTGTTGCCCTCGTCGCCGACATCGACGGCGGCGGGTGCCCGAGCGGAGCCCGGTGGCACGACGGGGTCCTCGTCGTCGCCGGTGCCGCCCCCGGGGACCGCCCCCGCCGCTACGCCCTCGGCGCCCCCGGTGACGTCGTGGCCCTGGGTGACTGGGACTGCGACGGACGGGCCACGCCCGCCACCTACCGGCCGGCGACCGGCGTGGTCACCCTCTACGGTTCCTGGCCGGGTGAGGGCCCGGGGCTCGCTCCCGACACCGTGCGCCGAACCCCGGCCGGCGGTGGGGCCGAGATCGTCGCCGGGCCCGACGGCTGCGACGACCTGCGGCCGACCCCGCCCCGCAGTTGAGCGCAGCAGCACGGCGCGGACGGTGCCGTCGCGCCCCCAACCGGTAGGTTCGGGCGGGCATGGCAGACCAGGCGACGTTCGCCGATCAGGCGATGGGGCACATGGCGGCCCTGTACGCGGCGGCGATGCGGATGACCCGCAACCGCGCCGATGCCGAGGACCTCGTCCAGGAGGCCTACCTGCGCGCCTACCGGGGCTTCGGCGGCTTCCAGGAGGGCACCAACCTCAAGGCCTGGTTGTTCCGGATCCTCACCAACACCTACATCAACATCTACCGGGCGAAGCAACGCCGCCCGGAGGAGACCGAGCTCGATGACGTCGAGGAGCTGTACCTCTACCGCCGGCTGGCGTCGGTCGACACCGCCACCCGCGGTCGCAGCGCCGAGCACGACGTGCTCGAGCGCATCACCGACCATGAGGTGAAAGCGGCCATCGAGGCCCTCCCCGAGCAGTTCCGCCTGCCCGTGTACCTCGCCGACGTCGAGGGTTTCGCCTACAAGGAGATCGCCGAGATCCTCGACATCCCGATCGGGACGGTGATGAGCCGTCTGCACCGTGGAAGAAAGGGCCTGGAGAAGCGGTTGCACGATTTCGTGATCGACCAGCACCTCATCACGACCGGCCCGGCCGGCGACGGGGAGGGCTGAACTCCCATGGACCCGGTCGGCCACGGCAACTGCGAGGAACTGCTCGACCAGCTCGAGCACCTCCTCCACGGTGAGCTCGACGCCGCCCGTCAGGCCGAGTTGCACGCCCACCTCGACGACTGCCCGCCGTGCTTCGAGCAGGCCGACTTCCAAGCCCAGCTCAAGCGCCTGATCGCCGACCGCTGCACCGAACAGCCGCCGTCGGCGCTCGCCGATCGCATCTCGTCCATGCTCCGCGACGACGCCCCGACGCGCTGAGGCTGGCCGTCAGCTTTTAGTGATAAATGCGAGGCGATGGGCGGCGGACCCGGTTCACTGGGCCTCATGGCCGACGAACCGCTCGATCCCGACGGCGACAGCCCGGTGGCGGCGCCGGCCGGGCGGACGTGCGCAGAAGCCGCGTGCGCCACCCGGCTGTCGCGCTACAACCA